>Ga0105045_10005333_pt1 | contig 11307 bp, 8 predicted proteins | sample MAT02_FD_78089 | JGI IMG/M metagenome (GOLD analysis project Ga0105045, IMG submission 78089) | Freshwater microbial communities from Lake Fryxell liftoff mats and glacier meltwater in Antarctica - MAT-02 (megahit assembly) | ecosystem: Environmental > Aquatic > Freshwater > Ice > Liftoff... | reverse complement strand
TTGGTAATTCGTAAGCCTAAAATCAAAATACTTTTTGAACATTTTATTTGGGCAGATGTTGTTTTTGAAAACAATCCTTGCATGCGCTTAGCTTGGCCATTATTTTTTGTTTCTCGACCAAAGGTTACTGCTTTACATACTTGGATCACAAATGTTGATGGAACTACAAGACTTGCTCACAAGATTAAGAAAGGTTATTTAAAGTTTTCGACAATAGTTACTGCATGTAGTGATAGTATACGTAGAAAGACTTTTACTAAAGCCATTGTAACTGCTAACGCCTATGAAAATAGATTATTTAAAATTAAAACAGGGATAGCGCGAGACAAACAGTTTGTTTTTTTAGGCAGACTTGTTTCGGATAAGGGAGTGGATTTGCTAATAATGGCCTTAGCGAAAATGAATAGTAGAAATGAAACTAGTTATTCCTTGTCCATCATAGGTAAAGGAGAAGAAGAATTAAAATTAAAAAAATTAGTTGAAAAATTAGGGCTTGAAAATGAAGTTAGTTTCCTAGGGGCAATGGAAGGCGAAGCTTTAGTAAACGCTTTAAACCGTCATGAGTTTTTGGTAGTTCCCTCTATTTGGGAGGAACCTTTTGGAATTGTAGCTTTAGAAGGCATGGCATGCGGCTGTTTACCAATAGTTTCAGATGGGGGTGGCTTGCCTGATGCAGTTGGTAAAGCAGGTATTATTTTCAAAAGAGGTGATGTTGATGATATGGTAGAAAAAATGTTTATTGGAATTCATGATCCACTGTTTACTGTACCAATAAGAAATGAAATGTCCAAACATCTAGCATTACATAATTCTAAAATTGTTGCCAGTAATTATTTACAATTAATTGAGAAAGCTTTTAATGAAAAATGAAAATAATACTCTCACACCCTACTGGGAACGCGAATGTTCGAGAAGCTGCTAAAGGGATGCTAAAAGGAGGTATTCTAGCCGTTTTTTATACTGCCATTGCGGTATTTCCAGGAAGTATTTTATTTAAAATTGGAGGCATAGGTCCACTCAAAGAATTGCGTAGACGTCTTTTCGACCCCATTCTAGAATCTCATACTAGAATGATTCCTTACATGGAAATGGGAAGATTACTAGCGTCAAAATTCGGTTCTAAGAAGTTATTACAGCATGAAAGCGGAAGTTTATGTATAGATGCTGTATACCAAAATTTAGATAAGGAAATAGCTGCGAAACTGGAGGCCATGCATCAAAATAGTAAAATAACAGCAGTTTACGGGTATGAGGATGGAGCTTTAGCCTCTTTTACAAAAGCAAAACAATTGGGACTGTATTGTATTTATGATTTACCCATTGGTTATTGGAAAAGTGCTCGTTTGCTGATGCAAAATGAATTTGAATATAACCCTGATTGGTCAAGTACTTTAACAGGTTTTAATGATACACAAACCAAGTTGAATAAAAAAGACCAAGAATTGGCCTTGGCGGATGTGATTTTTGTTGCTAGTAGTTTTACAAAAAAAACGCTAGAACACTATTCAGGAAATTTACCAGAAATAAAAGTAATTCCTTACGGTTTTCCCGAAGTAAATTCTAAAAAAGAATATGTATCTCTCAAAGGACGTAAGCTGAAAGTTTTGTTTGTAGGTGGATTATCACAGCGAAAAGGGATTTCTTATTTATTTGATGCTATAGAAGGAATGCAACATAAAGTAGAATTGACTATTGTAGGAAACAAAGCAGTTGCTAATTGTAGTGTATTAAATCAAGCTCTAAAACTACACCACTGGATACCCTATTTATCTCATGATGAAGTGTTAAGCTGCATGCGCGAACATGATGTTTTTGTTTTTCCGTCTCTTTTTGAAGGTTTTGGTTTGGTAATTACGGAGGCCATGTCGCAAGGCGTCCCTGTTATTACAACAGATCGTACAGCGGGGCCAGATATAATTGAAGATGGTGTTGATGGCTGGATTATTCCAGCAGGTTCTTCAGAGGCAATAAAAGAAATATTTACTAAAATATTGGAATCGCCAGAAATAGTTGAAAAAATAGGCCGAGCCGCTCAAAATAAAGCAAAAAATAGACCGTGGGTCGTGTATGGACAAGAAATGGCTGATGCTCTTGCTTCATTAAATATGATAAATAAATCGAAGCAATGAATACTGAAACATTAGAACAGGAAGGAATTCCAAATTATGATGCTATAAAAATAGCTATTTGGGCGTATGTTTTGCTTTGGATTTTTGAAGGGGCGTTGCGTAAATGGATTTTACCTAGCTTATCTACACCCTTATTGATTGTTCGGGATCCAATTGCGATTTATATAATTCTAAAAGCTTTTCACTTGAAAGTAAAATTTATGAATCCATATGTAGTTTTAAGTGCAATTTTCACACTCATTGGTTTAGCCATTACTCTAAATTTTGGACATGGTAATCTATTTGTTGGGCTTTATGGTGCTAGGATTATGTTGATTCATTTCCCTCTTATTTTTATAATTGGAGTTGTTTTTACAAAGAAAGATATTCTCAATTTGGGCCGTGTAATGATAGCTATTAATATTTTAATGACTTTAATTATTTATTTTCAATTTACAAGTCCACAAACGGCCTATATTAATATTGGAATAGGAGGAGAGGGAAGTGCCGGTTTTGATGGCGCTATGGGGTATTTTCGACCATCGGGTACCTATTCTTTTATCTCTGGTTTGTCAGCTTTTTATATTTTGGTTTCTGTATATATATTCTATTTCTGGTTATCGAAGGAGTCTTGTTCAAAGATTTTGCTTATTGCTAGCACCATAGCATTATTATTAGCCTTACCACTTACAGTAAGTAGATCAGCTGTATTAGGTGTTCTATTAGTTGGTTTGTTTGCTTTTATAGGTTCTTCGACAAGTTTTAAATCATTATCAAGAATATTAATTACAGTTTTATTAATTTTTTGTTTATTCACTATTTTACAAAAAACGACTACAGTTTTTAATCTAGCAACTGAAGTCTTTATGGACCGCGTTGATTCTGCGGGTTCTCAGAAAGGGGGATCTATTATTTTGAGAACTTCAGAAGGGTTTACCCAACCAATAGTGGATTTACTGAATCAGCCTTTATTTGCAGGTAATTTAGGAATGGGTACTAATGCAGGAGCGCAGATGCTAACTGGAAAAATAAAATTCTTAATTTCAGAAGGTGAGTTAGGTCGTTTAGGAGGTGAACAAGGTCTTATTTTAGGAGGTGGTCTTATCGCGATAAGATTATTTTTAGCAATTGGCTTGTTTTATAAATCTATTAAATTGCCAAGTAAGTTAAAACTGTTACCTCTAACATTTTGTGGGACTGCTTTATTTATGATTACCCAAGGACAATGGGCTCAACCTAGTATGTTGGGTTGTGCTATCATAGCAGCTGGCTTGCTAGTTGCAAGTATAAACATTACAGTAAAAACCGAATAGATGAAATTAGTGATTTTTGCTCATCCTTCTTTTATAAAACATCAAAGCATGCCTCGTTATGCAAATATGTTGCTTAAAGGAATGCTGCAAAGAGGTCATGAGGTAGAGATTTGGAGTCCTAAAGATCGTTTATATAAATTAGTAATGAGAGGGTCAGTAAAAAAATGGTTAGGTTACATCGACCAATATATCATATTTCCTTTTGAGGTAAAATCTAAATTACGTAATTGTGGGAAAGCAACTCTTTTTGTTTTTGCCGATCAAGCGCTTGGCCCTTGGGTTACCTTAGTCAAAAACAGAAGTCACATAATTCATTGTCATGATTTCCTAGCTTTAAAATCTGCTTTAGGGATTATTTCAGAAAATCCTACCTCCCCCACTGGTAAGCTTTATCAAAATTATATCAGAAAAGGCTTTTCAAAAGGGAAGAATTTTATTTCAATTTCTAAAAAAACACAGGAAGATTTACATAGTTTGCATTTAGGAGAAATTGAAAGTTCGACAGTTTGTTATAATGGATTGAATCGTTTTTTTGAAGTTTTATCACCAATGCAATCCCGCACTGTATTAGAAGAAAAGTTAAACATTTTATTATCCGGTGGCTATATTTTACATATCGGCGGAAATCAGTATTATAAAAATAGAAAAGGAGTAATTGAAATTTATAACTCTTGGCGTAGTAAAAGTATGCAAAAAACACCATTACTTTTAATTGGTTCCGAGCCCTCAAATGAATTGACTGTCTTGCATCAAAAATCACAATTTAAAGAAGACATTTATTTTATCACTAATTTATCTGATGAATATATTAATCTTGCTTATTCAGGAGCAAATTGTTTGCTGTTTCCGTCTTTAGATGAAGGATTTGGTTGGCCAATAATTGAAGCAATGGCTTCTGGTTGTCCAGTAATAACTACAAATATACCTCCAATGACGGAAGTGGGTGGAAAAGCGGCTTTTTATATTAATAGAAGATATAATGATGAGATAGTTTTGAAAAAGTGGAAAGTGGATTCGGCCAATATATTAGAAAAAGTTTTATCATTAAATTCAGTTCAACATGCAGCGGTTGTTGAATTATCATTAATTCAATCTCAAAAATTCACAGCAGAAAATTCCCTAAATGAAATAGAACTTATTTATGAAAAAGTCAATCAAATTTTATGAAAGTAATTCATTTTATTGCTGGAATTGATAAACAAGAAGGAGGTACTGCAGAGTATATAAGGCTAATAGGGTCAGAATTAAAAAATCATATTGAAATAATTGTTGCAACAGGAATATCTGATAATCCTATTGAAATAACTGGTGTCAAAATTAAATTTTTTAAGACAAGTGTTTTAAGATGGTTTTCAATGTTGAAAGAGTTTCGTATATTTTTGCTTAATGAAAAACCTGATATAGTTCACATAAATGGTATTTGGAGTCCACAAAACTGGGGCTTTCAAAGAACAGCTCAAGAATTAGGGATTAAAGTAATACTATCTCCTCATGGAATGTTAGAACCATGGATAATGGCTGATAAGCCTTGGAAGAAAAAAGTTGGTTTAATTTTGTATCAAAGCAACGCATTAAAAAAAGCAGATTGTCTACATGTGACTGGTAAAATGGAAGAAGTCAATGTTAAGGCTTTAGGTTTTAATAATCCCATTTATATAATCCCGAACGGCATTGACTTAAGTGATGTTAAAGAAATCAAAATAAATTATGGTACCCGAAAAATGGTTTTTCTATCTCGAATTCACCCAAAGAAAGGTATTGAATTACTATTAGAAGCTTGGAGAAATACTAATACTTCTGGATGGACACTTGAAATTGCAGGAAATGGTAATAAAGATTATCTCAATAAAGTAATTCAAAGCGCAAAGGATTTAAAAGATGTTAGTTTTGTAGGTGCCAAATATGGGGAAGAAAAATGGAACTTTTTAAGATCGGCCGATATAATGATTCTCCCAACTCACAGTGAAAATTTTGGAATAGTAATAGCCGAAGCTTTAGCAGTTGGAGTTCCGGTAATAACGACTAGGGGAACACCTTGGGAAGATTTAGAAACACATCAATGCGGTTGGTGGATTAGTTTGTCTGTTTTAAATTTAAAAAAAACACTTACAAAAGTAATCCATTTATCTATCGAAGAATTAAAATATATGGGAACTAATGGTAGAAAACTAGTCGAAGAAAAATACGAGATCAAGCACATTACAAAAGAAATAATAGAATTATATAAAAAATTTTAAACTACTAAAAAATATTGGACCTTTCAACCTACAGTCATTCTTTCAGCTTCAAAAATAAAATTTCGAGATTAGTTTGGAATTTTGCTCGCTTAATTTTTTTTCAACCTTTTTCCTCTCGATTATTTAGAACTTGGAGAATTTTAGTGCTAAAATGTTTCGGTGCGAAAATAGAATGGTCGTCACATATATATGCTTCAGTAAAAATATGGGCGCCATGGAACTTGCAAGTTGGTGCAAATTCAAGTTTGGGACCAAATGTAGATTGCTACAATCAGGGTAATATTTGTATTGGCGCAAATACAGTAATTTCGCAGAAAGCTTATTTATGTGCCTCATCTCATAACTATACTGAAAGAAATTTTCCTTTAATTTTAAAACCAATTTTTATTGGAGATGGAGTATGGATAGCTGCAGATGCTTTTTTAGCTCCAGGAGTGCGTATTGCGAATTATGCAGTAGTAGCAGCGCGTGCAGTTGTCACTAAAAATGTAGAAGAAAATACTGTAGTAGGAGGTAATCCTGCTAAATTTATTAAATACAGAAACTTTGAATAAAATTCCTATCACCGTAATCCTCTCAGTAAAAAATGAGGAGTTAAATTTACCTTCTTGTTTGGACAACTTAGCTCGGTTTAATCAAATAATCGTAGTCGATTCTGGCAGTACAGATCAAACTATTAATATTGCTTTAAACAAGGACGCCGAAGTAGTGCAATTCCAGTGGAATGGTAAATTCCCTAAAAAACGAAATTGGGCACTACAAAACGCTAATATAAAGAATGAATGGGTTTTGTTTCTTGATGCTGATGAATTTGTTACAGATTCTTTTGTAGATGAAGTAGCTCTTAAGATTAAAGATGAGACATATAGTGGATTCACAGTTCAGTTTCAAAATTATTTTATGGGTAAAAAATTAAAGTATGGGTATGGGTTTAAAAAGTCGGCGCTTTTTAAAAAATCAAAAGGAGCTTATGAGAAGATTGATGAAGATCTTTGGAGTCATTTGGATATGGAGGTGCATGAACATCCAATAATTGAAGGTAAGGTTGGTGTAATTAAATCCAAGGTTGCTCACAAAGATTTTAAAAATTTAGATCATTATATTGCAAAACACAATGCCTATTCTACTTGGGAAGCCCAAAGATATTTACAACTTAAACAATCAAATTATACTCCTCTGACATTAAATCAAAAAATTAAATACGGTCTTCTCACTACTGGATTACTTCCTGCATTTTATTTTTTTGGAGCGTATTTTTTAAAATTAGGATTTTTAGACGGTAAAGAAGGTTTTTATTTAGCACGTTTTAAGTCACATTATTTTTTCCAAATTCAAACAAAAGTGGATTCATTCAAACAAAAAATTTGATCCCATTTAGAAAATAAAAATCATTAATAGAATGATCGTAAAGAAAAGCAATTTCGCTTTTCTTTGACTAAAGTAGGTTTAGATACGCAAATACCGGGATTTGTTTGTAAAATATTAATTCGCAGCTTTTATTTAACTTGATAGAATATTTTCAAAAAAGCTAGCAAACCTTTTTTTTAAATTTTCAAATTTTTCTCAATGCTTTTTTCTCATTATTAATTGAGAAAAAAGCATTTTTTTTGCAATAACTTGAAGATGTAGTTCTATTTTTTAAAAAGTTTACTTTAATATAGATTTTAACAATACATTTTACGGTTTATATTTAAAACCGATCCTTTTATTTAATTAGCATTTGTGAAATAATGATTGTGCCCCTATATTATTTCAATAATATAAATTCAAAATAAAGTTTTTTACAGAGCTAATTATTGTTCATCTCTTTTTCGCAGTTACTTAAAGATAAATAAATTTTTAAAACTGCTTTTGCTAATCCCATTATTTGACTGTATATACTTTAATCTCAGATTTAAGTTAACTTAATTTTAAGAAAAGAGTATGTTATTAATAGTTTTTGAGCGAAAGTCTTTTCTAATTAATTTATAATTATCCTAAAGTATTAATAATATGTTGTTTAACGATTATAATAGCTATATAAAGAATATGCATTTATTAGTGAATATTTTTTCTTTTTTTTGTTCTAGGAAAGCACAGTGTTTATTTTATTGTAAAAAAAACTTATACAATTAAAAAGTATTTATGTGTTAAAATGATGAAAATCAATGCATTCCTTAATTGATAATAGTCGCAATTTTATGCTTCGTAAAAAAATACTATTATGAGAATTTCTATAATAACAGTATGTTACAATCGAAAAGAAACGATTAAAAAAGCTATTGAAAGTGTATTGAGACAAAGTTTTCCCAATATTGAGTATATCATAATTGATGGAAATTCTACAGATGGAACTACTCAAATTATAGAATCTTATAAAAATCAGTTGAGTCAATATATTTCAGAGCCAGATAATGGAATGTACGATGCCATTAATAAAGGTTTACAACTAGCTACTGGAGATGTTATTGGGCTAATGCATTCTGATGATGAATTTTATGACAGTAATGTCGTCGAAAAGATTGTTGCTCGGTTCGCTGGTGATCAAAATATAGATGGTATTTACGGCGATGGTATTTATGTATCAAATGACGATGATCAACGAATTATTCGAGATCGAATTGGAGGTAGGTTTAGCATAAAAAAGATTAAGAATGGGTGGTTGCCATTGCATCCTACTGTTTATTTAAAAAAATCAGTAATAGATAAAAATGGGTTATATAGTCTTGACTTTAAAATAGCCTCTGATACTGAATTCTTATTACGCTATTTATATCGACATAAAATTAAGATGAGCTACATCAATATATATATCGTTAAAATGAGAATGGGCGGACTAAGCACTAATTTAAGAAGCGCTGTTGCTGTTTTGTACGAAGATTATAGAATTTATAAATTTCACGGTTTGACCGCATTTCAAGCGGTTTTTCTAAAAAAAACTATTGCATTAAGGCAGTATTTGCTTAATTGATAATATTCAGTTCATTTTTAAAAAATTAAAAATAAAATAAGCTTACTATCTACCATAACATAAATACGAATATAAAAGTCCACAGGTGATAAATTTTGTATTGTCTTTAAAGTTGTAAATAATAATGCTTTCCAAATAACAGAAATTTTATTAAAGAAAATTTATTTGAAGTTACATAGAAACTAAAAAAACTACCAATTATTAAAACCAGTATGAAACAAACCATCCCCTTTTTATTCTTTATTCTCGTTCTATTGATACAGTCATGTACCACTAGAAAACAAATGTTGTATCTACAAGATATAGATAAATATAAAAATTCTAAATTAACTTACGCGTCGACAAAGATACAACCTAACGATATTTTGAATATTGAAGTTAGTGATCTTAACCCGATAGTAGCTGCACCTTTCAGCAAGAATTTAGGTTCGTCTAATGGTCTAATGTCTATAGATATGATGAGGTTGACAGGATATCTAGTTACACCTCAAGGAGAAATCATGATGCCTATTTTAAATGAAATTATAGCTAGCGGTTTAACACCCACTGATTTAGAGCAAAAGATAAAAGCCCGCCTCATCAATGAGGGATACTTAGTAAATCCTACTGTACAAGTTCGTGTTGTTAATAACAAGTTTACAATTTTGGGCGAAGTAAATGCACCCGGCGTAATTTCTTTCACTGAACAATCAATTAGCCTACTTGACGCAATAGGATTTGCGAGAGACCTTACTTATTCGGCAATTCGAACAGATATTATCATTATCAGAGAGCTAGACGCTAAACGTTTAGTCTATCATGTTGATTTGACTACATCTTCGTGGATGTCCAATCCAGATTTTCGAATTAGACAAAATGATGTCATTGTAGTACAGCCTAATAAGCTAAAAGCGAATAGCGGAGGAGTAATAAAAGATCCATTACAGGTGCTTGGTTTAGTGTTCTCTGCAGCAGCAGTATTTTTGATACTTCTTTTGTAGTATTTACGTAAAATTTAACATTGAATTATTAGACTTTTATCATGTTTATCAATATTCAAGATCCTATTTCTAATTAAATAAATCATTTATGGATTTTAAAAAAGAATTTTTAAAATATTTTACGTACTGGCCTTGGTTTGCACTAAGCTTAATACTATGTCTAGGTGCTGCGTTTATTTATTTAAAAATAGAGCCCGCTACTTATCAAACTTCAGCTTTGATTTTTCTAGATAAAGAACAAGAAGATAAGTCGAAAATAATTACAATAACTACAAACCAAAAAAGTACTGATGAAAATATGGAGGACGAAATTAGACTAATTACATCTAATGAGTTTTTAATTAATGTTGTAAGAAATACAAATTTAAATATTAGTTATTTTGAAAAGCTTTACACAGTTCAAAATAATTTTATAAATAAAGTTCCATTCATTATCAAACCTACGGTTTCTAAGGATTCACTGCCACAAGCTTCTTATGAAATTAAAATAGATGATACAGGATTTGTCATCACGAATCCTGATACAGAAGAAATCTATAACATTAAAGGCTACAAAGAAAATCGTGTTATAGAAGGGTTACCTTTTACAATTATGTTGGCTCCCAAAGCGATGAAAAACCCGGCTAATTATTTCGAAAATGAATACAAAATCACTCTCGAGCCTACAGCTATTGCACTAAAAAATTTGAAGGCATCGCTGATAGTATTATCTGATGAAGAGTCTAAAGGAACTTTAGAAATAAACCATATAGGGTCAAGTCCTATTACATCTCGAAAAATATTGAATGAAATTATTGTGTTACTTGATAAAAATATTATCAATAACAAACAAAAATTATTTATCAATACTGTTACTTTTTTAAATCAAAGAATAAAAAACTTTACTAGAGAAAAAGATTCAATTCAAAGTGTTAAGGAAAATTTTTTACAGAAAAATGACATCTTAGTAATGGACAGTTACATAGTTGCGAAAACTGTTGAGAGAAGTGAGAAAACTGAGAGTTATGTGATCAATCAAAAGCAAATTTCGCTGACGAGATTTGCTATCAATAGTATTAGAAATTCCAGTGGTAGCAGTACTCTTGGAACGGATTATAATTTAGAAGCTCCAACAGTTAATCAGATGCTACTTAACTATAATGCAAAACTTATGGATAGTCAGTTAATTTTGCAAAGGGCACAAAAAAATAATCCTTCTTATATTTCCTTAATCACACAATTAAACGTTCAAAAACAAGAGATTTTAAATACGTTAGAAGGATATTTAAACTTTTTACTTCAGAATGATAAATCAAATATATCTGAACAAAATTTAGCAGATTCGAAAGCTAAAAGTATTCCTACCAAAGATAAAATTCTCGGTAATATAAATAGTAATTTGAATATGAAAGAAGAAACCTATTTAGCATTATTACAAAAAAGAGAAGAAGCAGTTTTAAATGGTGCTATTTTAGAATCAAACTTACAGACTTTAAATTTCCCAGAAACAAATTATTCTGCAATTTTCCCGCAGCCTAGATCCTTTATGTTAGGCGCCTTATTATTTGGTTTACTTGTGCCTTTTGGAGTCATTTATGCAAAGCTTTCTCTTGATACTAAAATACATAATGACGAGGATATTCAAAAAGTAATAAGTGACGTTCCCATGTTAGGATATATTCCTAAAATTGATACTGACAATAAATTAAACAACACGGCTAATTCTCGTTCTTTAATTGC
>Ga0105045_10005332_pt1 | contig 11307 bp, 14 predicted proteins | sample MAT02_FD_78089 | JGI IMG/M metagenome (GOLD analysis project Ga0105045, IMG submission 78089) | Freshwater microbial communities from Lake Fryxell liftoff mats and glacier meltwater in Antarctica - MAT-02 (megahit assembly) | ecosystem: Environmental > Aquatic > Freshwater > Ice > Liftoff... | reverse complement strand
GCGCCATGACCCCCGCCCCCACCCAGAAGCACAGCGCGAAGGCATAGCCCAAGCCCACCAGCCCCATGCCCAGCGTCTCGGCGAAAAGAAACCCAATGGCGGGATAGGCAAGCCAGACGAAGTTCATCACCCGAGCGGCCAAGGCATGCTTGCCCGCACCGCGCAGGATCGAAGCCAGAGTATTCGCAAGCCACGCCGGCACCGCCCCCAGCCCGAACATCACCAGGGCATAGGGCGCGCCCGCCGCCGCGGCCTCAGGCCCGCCGATCAGTGTCAGCAGCCACCAAGGAAACCCCGCCAGGAGGATCACGAACATCGCTGCGAAACCCAGCGCGATCAGCAGCGCATGCACCGCCAGCGCCGAAGCCTCATCCGCCCGCTTCGCACCCAACGCGCGGGAAATCGCGCCCACCACGCCGCCGCCCATGGCGCCCGCCGACATCTGCCCCAGCAGCAACGCAAAAGGCAGCACCACAGCCCATCCCGCCAGCGCCGAACGCCCAAGCCGGGCGGCGATCCAGGTCTCGATCAGCAGCGCCACCACTTGGAGCGCGGAAAGTGCCGTGGTCGGCGCGGCGAGTGCCAGGATGCCCCTGGCGATCTGCCCGTAGCCGGGCCTCAAGCAAAACGCTCAACACCGAAGGGCGTGAGGTCCGTGTTGGGCTTTGGCCCCAGCATGGCGGCCGCCACCAGCGCCCCTGTGGGCGCCGAACCGGTCAACCCCAAATGCCCATGCCCAAAGGCGCACCACAGCCCCGGCCAGGCCCTGACCGGCCCCACCACCGGCAGGCTGTCGGGCAGGCAAGGGCGGTGGCCCATCCAATAGGGCTTCACCTCGCGCGTATCCGCCTGGGGATAGACCTTCGCCAAATCCTCCAGCAGCACCGCGGCGCGGGCATCGCTGGGGGGCCGATCCGTACCGCCGAACTCGACGGAGCCCGCAACGCGCAGCCCCTCCTCCATGGGCGTGATGTAAACCTTGCGGTCCGCGGGCACGATCGGCCGGCGCGGCATCACGCCAGGATTGGGGAGCATGAGGTGGTAACCGCGCTGACTCTCCAGCGGCACCTTGATGCCCAGCGGCGCCAGCAACTTGGCGGACCACGCACCCGCCGCCAGCACCACATGATCCGCCATGACCGGCGCACCATCCACCAGAGCGCCCGTCACGCGATGATCCTCGGTGATAAGCGCCGAGACGGAACCACGCCGCAGCGTGCCACCCAGCCGCTCCACACCCCGTGCCACGACGCGCGCCTGGCGCAGCGGGTTCACCGAATGGCTTTGGTTGGGCAGGAACACGCCGACCGTGTAGTTGGCCGAAACCTCCGGCTCCAATTCCAGGACGCCCGCGCGGTTGAGCAACCGGCTGTCCAGCCCATGCGCGCGCCGCAACTCCCAGGCGGCGTCGTCCTTCGCCAGATGCGTCTGGTCGCGATAGAGGAAAATCTGGCCGTTCTGCGTGACAAGGTCGCTCGCGCCCTCGGCTTCCAGAATTTCCAGATGCCGCTCCTCCGCGCCGCGCAGCAGGCTGGCGAGCGCTGCGGCGATCTGTTCCACACGCTCAGGCCGCGCCTCCAGTATGAAGCGCCACAGCCAGGGAAAGGCCGCCGGCCAATACCCGGCCGGGATATGCAGCGCGCCCTTGGGGTCCAGCAGCATCTTCGGCACGGCGCGCAGTACGCCGGGCATGGCGAGCGGTGCGACGGAGCCACTCGCTATGGCGCCCGCATTGCCAGAGGAGGTGCCCTCGCCTGGGCCGTCGCGGTCAACCAGGGTCACCTCGGCGCCGGCGCGGGCCAGATACCAGGCGCAGCACAGGCCCACGATGCCAGCGCCGATGATAAGCACGGAGGGTTTTCGTTCCATGCCTGGCATGCTCGCGCATGATTGACGCGCCCGCAATGCGCGGTGAATGTCTCCCACAACACAGGGAGGAACAGCATGCGGATCGAGCTGAACAACACCGGCCTGGGCGCACGGATCCATGAGATGGACCTTGGGCAAGCGCTGTCACCCCATGATTTGGCCGAAGTCATGATCCTACGCAGCAAATGGAAGTCCATTTCAAGCGCCACGGTGGATTGAGCCATGTTGCATGCCACGCATGAATCCATTCGCGCCCAGATCCTCGCCATTCTCCACGCCTGGGGATGCCCGCCGCATCTGGCGAACCCGACCGCCGACATCATGGTGGAGGCCGACCTGACCGGCGTGGACAGCCACGGCTTCTCGATGCTCATGGCCTATGAGGAGTTGCACAGCTGCGGCCAGTTGCGCATCGCCGGCGAACCGCGCGTGGTGCGTGATTTTGCTGCCACCGCGCTGGTGGATGGAGCGGATGGCTTGGGCCATCCGGCAGCCAGCATGGCCATGAATCTCGCCATCGAGAAGGCGCGGGTCTTTGGCATCGGCGCGGTGGGCGTGGTCAACAGCCATCACTTCGGTGCTGCGGGGTGCTACGCGCGCATCGCGGCCGAGGCGGGGCTAATAGGCTTGGTCACCTCTTCCACGCGCGGCATTCTCATGGTGCCGACGCGCGCAGCCGAGCCCGTGCTCGGCACCAACCCCATCGCCTTTGCCGCGCCCGCCGGCCAGCACCGGCCTGTGGTGCTGGACATGGCGACCACGACCGTCGCGGGCAACAAGGTCAAGGTCTATCACCTCAATGACAAACCCCTGCCCGAGGGCTGGGTGCAGGACGGCCAGGGCCGCCCGGTGACGGACAGCCATATCGCCAATGACTTTGTGTTCAAGCACAAGGAGGGCGGGATCACGCCGGTTGGTGGCTCAGCGGAAATGGGCTCGCACAAGGGTTATGGGCTGGCGCTCATGGCGCATATCCTGGGTGGCACACTGGTGGGGGCGAGTTTCTCGCCCATCCGCAACCGCACGCAAAAACCCGATGACCCGAACAATATCGGCCATTTCATGCTGGCGCTGGACCCACGCGCCTTCCGCGACATCGAGGGATATGAGAACGACCTGGATGCGGTGATCGATGTGCTGCACGACACTCGCCCAGCCGATCCACAGATGCCCGTGCTGGTGCCAGGCGAGCTTGAGGATGCATCGCGCGCGGAGCGGCTGGCGGGGGGTATCCCTGTCCCAGACAGCCTGGAGGCGCTGATCAAGGGCGTCGCTCAACGTGCAGGTGTGGCCTATGTGTTGGCCGCAGTGACCAAGCCCGACTGAAAGTCTTTGGGTGGAGAAGAACATGACCCGACTTCGCAAAGCACTGGTACTCGGCGGGACCGTGGACTGGAGTGGCGACGTCACGCAGAACCAGTGGGTCAGTGCAAGATCAGCCCGCGGCCTGGAGAAAAGCCTGGGTTTTGCGGAAGGGCGGCTTTCGGCGGGCTGGTGGATCCTGGTGCTCAAGCAGAAACTCACGCCGCAGGATTTCATCTTCGCCGGCCTGACGCTGCGCTCTGGGGGGCGTTACGGCAAACCGGCAGATACGCCCGAGGAAGATGACACCCGACTGCATGTGCATTGTGACATGCTCCGAAAATACGGTGCGGCTGAACTGGATAGGATGAAGCGCAAAGCCTTGGTTGATATTGCCTATACAGGCCCTCGCCGGCTCGTGAAGGTGGTTGCCGTGACGCGGCATTCCATGACCGAAGCGCCCAGCAAGCAGTACCCGATGGGTGGCGGTGGCCTTCAATGGACGCTCAGGCGGGATTGCGAATTCTTCGTGGCGGTTCGGGTGGATGCGCATGGCAACGCGTTGACACCAAACTTTTCGGTGTTCCTTGGGGAATCAGCCGCGTATGCGGATCGCGACCGCCTGGCGCGCTACATCGAAACCGCCTAAGCGCGCGTCGGATCAGCTTCCGCGCAATTCCGTGCTGAAGCTTTTGCTGACAATCTTCCAGCCCTCGGCCGTCTTCAGAAGCAGCAGGAAATCCGTGAAGTAGCGCGGCGGGATGCAGCAATTCACCTTCACGCAGGCCGCGTCATCGCCCGCCAAGTCGATGGCCAGCACGCGATCCTCACGCGTGAAGCCGGTCGCGGAGGGCTTGGCGCGGGAGGCGATGCGCTCCAGCCATTCACCGCGCGGCAGGTCCACCACGGTGCCATCCACCACATTGTAGAGATGCGAGACGGGGTGGAAGGCGGCGGCGATCTTCGCACCATCCCCCTCGTAAAGCCCGTCCAGATAGGTGCCGACCACCGCCTCGATGGCGGCCATGGCGGGAAGTGTGGAACCATCAGGCATCGGGGCTCTCCTCATTGCGTCCACGCGTGTCGATCACGCGGCGCCCCGCGCGCGGAATGCGGGCGAAGGCGCTGTGATCCGTCAATACCAGAAGCGCACCAGGCGTGGCCAGCGCTTCCTCGATGGTGAGCAACGGGGCCGTCAGGTCAGGCGGGGCGGCATCCAAATGTGGCTCCACCACACTCACCAGGCCGGGATGGCGGCGCGCCAATTCCGTGGCAATGGCCAGCGCAGGGCTTTCGCGCAGGTCAGCCACATCCGCCTTGAAGGCGAGCCCCAGGCAGATCACGTGCTCCCCCGCGGCACACAGGGCCGAAGCCTCCTCGATCACCGCCGCGCGCTTGGCCGCATCCACAGCGCGCGCGGCAGGGATGAGGCGCACGGCGCCTGGCGCGCCATGGGCCAGGAACCAGGGGTCCACCGCAATGCAATGCCCGCCCACCCCAGGTCCAGGCCGCAGGATGTTGACGCGCGGATGGCGATTGGCGAGTTCGATCACGCGCCAGACATCCAGGCCATGGGTCCGCGCGATCAGGGAAAGCTCATTGGCGAAGGCGATGTTCACGTCGCGAAAGGCGTTCTCCGAGAGCTTCACCATCTCGGCCGTGGCGGCATCGGTGGGGAGCACGGCGCCACGAACGAATTGACGATAGAAGTGCTGCGCACGCTGCGTGGCTTCGGGCGTCAGGCCGCCGGCGATACGGTCGTTTTCCACAAGCTCCGTCAGAATGCGGCCGGGCAGGACACGCTCTGGTCCATAGGCGACGTGCAGGTCCGTGACATCGGGCCGCAGTTCCGCCAGCAGCGCGCCCAGGCGCGCGGTGGTGCCGATCGGGCTTGTGCTCTCCAGCAGGATCAGGTTGCCCTCGCACAGCGCGGGGGCCAGGGCGCGCGCCGCGTCGAGCACATGGGTCAGCACCGGCGCATGATCGGCACCCAGTGGCGTGGGCACGGCGATGATGAAGACATCCGCCGGCGGTGCCACCTCATGCACGGTGAAAAGCCCAGCACGCAGTGCGCGCTCCAGCAGGGCCTCGACATCCGCCTCGGCAATATGGATGCGCCCGGCTGCCAGGGTTGCGCGCACGGTGGCGTCGCTGTCCACGCCCTGGACGCGCATGCCCCGGCTGGCCAGGAGTGCTGCGGTGGGCAAGCCCACATAGCCAAGCCCGATGACGGTAACGGTCGGATTCATGCGCGCAGCATGACATGGTTGCGGGGCTTCCGCCGCAGGGAATGCTGGGTGAAACTCACGCAAATGGAGGAAAGCCGCATGATTGGCAAAAGATCGCTCTTGGCACTTCCCGCGCTGTTGCCCACGTTCGCCGCCGCGCAGCCGGCCTGGCCGCAGAAGCCGGTTCGCCTCGTTGTGCCCTATGCGGCAGGCGGCGGCACCGACATCCTGGCCCGCGCCCTGGCCGAGGCGCTGCGCCCCAGCCTCGCGCATCCCATCATCGTCGAGAATCGGGCGGGTGCGGCGGGGGTGATCGGCAGCGAACTCGTGGCGCGTGCCGAGCCCGATGGGCATACGCTCATGGCCGTGGTCTCGACGCATGTGATGAACCGCCATGTGCTGAACCAAATCCCCTACGACCCCGTGCGGGATTTTACGCCGGTGGCGATGCTCACGCGCAATACGATGGTGCTGGCCGCCTCGCACACGCTGCCCTTCACCGATATCGCGGGGCTGCGTGCCTTCGCCGCCGCCAATCCCACGCGGCTTTCGACCGGCAGCACCGAGGCGTTGTCGCAGTTCATTGGCCAGGAGCTGGCGCGGCGGCTGCGGCTGGACATCACGGATGTGCAGTATCGCTCGGGCGGGCAGTTGATGACGGATATTGTCGCCGGCCACCTGCCGCTGGGCTGGACCAGCACGGCCAGCGCCACGCCGCATCTGGCGACGGGCCGCACGCGCATCATCGCCGTCAGCACCGCCACGCGCACGCCCTTTTTCCCCGATGTGGCAACCGTGCAGGAACAGGGCATCGCCGATTTCGACCTCGCCGGATGGGTCGCGATGTTGGCCCCCGCGGGCCTGCCGGACGCACTCTCGGCGCGCATTCGCGGCCATGTGGAGACCGCCTTCGCCGACCAGGCCTTCCGCACACGCCTCGCCGCACTCGGCATCGAGCCTGACCTGCGCGCACCAGCCGAGACACTCGCCATCATGCAGCAAGACGACCGCATCTGGGCCACCGCACTCGCGGCCGGCCACATCCAACGCCAGTAGAGGACACACATGGCACACGCATCGCTCAAGGCCGCGTTTGAGGCCGGGAAGTTCATCACTGCACCCGGCATTTTCGACATGATCAGCACCAAGGTGGCCGATGGGATGGGGTTTGACTGCCTCTACGTCACGGGCTTTGGTACGGTCGCCTCGCATCTGGGCGTGGCGGATGCAGGCATCGGCACATACACGGATATGGTCGGCCGTGTGGGCCGTTTTGCTCAAATGGCCAAGACGCCCGTGATCGCGGATGCCGATACGGGCTATGGTGGCCTGCTCAATGTGCGCCACACCGTGCTGGGCTATGAGGCCGCGGGAGTGACGGGCATTCAGCTCGAAGACCAGGAAATGCCCAAGAAATGCGGGCACACGCCAGGGCGCAGCGTCATCCCGGCCGAGGATATGGTCCTCAAGATCAAGGTCGCTGTCGAAGCGCGGCGTGACCCGAATTTCCTGATTGTGGCGCGCACCGATGCGCGCACGGGGCTGGGGCTTGAGGAAGCCATCCGTCGTGGCCGCATGTATGGCGATGCGGGGGCCGATATCGTCTTCATCGAAAGCCCCGAAAGCGAGGCCGAGATGGTCGAGATTGGGCGTTCCATTCAAAAGCCGTTGCTCGCCAATAATGTGGAAGGTGGGCGCACCCCCATCCTTCCTGCCGCTCGTTTAACGGAGATCGGCTACAGCATCGCGATCTATCCCGGTGCGGGCTTTCTGGCGGTCGCCGCCGCATTGGAGCGCGTCTATGGGCACCTGTTGCAGCACGGCGATACCAACGGCCTGCCCGCGCAGGAAAGCTACGGGTTCGGCCGCATGTGCGAATTGATGGGTTTCCCCGAAGTCTGGGAATTCGACAAGAAATGGGCGGCGAAGTCATGAACCACGTCAAAGCCCTCGTCTTCGACGTCTTCGGCACCGTCGTGGATTGGCGCAGCGGCGTGGCGCGCGAATTCGCTGCCTTCCTTCCCGCGCATGGCCGCACCGATCTTGATCCCTTCGCGCTCGCCGATTCCTGGCGGCGGCTGTATCAGCCGGGCATGGAGGAATGCCGGTCCGGCCGGCGGCCCTTCACGCGGCTGGATGTGCTGCATCGGGAGAGCCTGGAGAAGGTTCTCGCCGAGCATGGCATTGCAGGGGCGAGCGAGAGCGATCTGGACCATCTCAACCGCGCCTGGCACCGCCTGGATCCCTGGCCGGATGTGCTGCTCGGCCTCACGCGGCTGTCACGCAGGTATTTCCTCGCACCGCTCTCCAACGGCAACATCGCGTTGCTGGCGAATATGGCCAAGCGCGCGGGCATCCCCTGGGACGCCATCCTCGGCGCGGAGACGGTGCATGCCTACAAGCCGCAGCCCGAGGCCTATCTGCGCACCGCCGAACTTCTGGCGATGAAGCCCGCCGAGGTTTGTCTCGTCGCCGCACATAATGGTGATCTGCGTGCAGCGCGTGCGGCAGGCCTTGCCACCGCCTTCGTGCCCCGCCCAAGCGAACATGGCCCCGGCCAGGGCATCGACCTCACGCCGGAGGAGCCCTGGGATTGCGTGGCGTCAAGCTTTGTGGACCTGGCGGCGCAACTGGCCTGCCTCTGAAGCAAGGCGCAGGCAACCTCAGTCCATATGCGACGTTGTCTCCTGGTCGCGGCCAAAGGGCAGCGCTTGGAGACAAGTATGAAACGATTTTTGCCAATGGGTGCTCTGGCCCTCCTGCTGGGCAGCGGGGCGGTCATGGCGCAGCCAGCGCCGGTTACCAGTGTGCGCAGCGTTCAGGATCTAGCAGCAGTGTGCGATCCGGCCTGGAGCGGCGTCCCCAGGCTCGAAGCCATCGCCTATTGCCAGGGGTTTCTGACCAGCATGGGGCAGTATCATGCTCTGCTCCTTCAGGCGCATGGGTCTATGGGGTCGATGTTTTGCGTCCCAAATCCGGGGCCCAGCATTGCGGAATCCGGTATCGCTTTTGCCAATTGGGCGCGAGCGAATCCTGCCAATGCCCAGGACCCTGCGATGTCCGGCCTGCTGCGCTGGGCGCAAGCGACCTTCCCCTGCCCGACACCCGCCCGCGCTCCGCGCGCGCAACGCTGAACAAGGAGGCGATCATGCGCTCAACACGTCTCGCTATTCTGTTCGTCGCAGGGCTTGGACTCTCGGGCTGCGCTGGCCTCAATGAAACGCAGCAACGCACTGGCACGGGCGCATTGGGTGGAGCAGCACTAGGAGGTATCGTCGGCTCCTTTACCGGCAATGCCGGGCTTGGAGCGCTTCTGGGTGCGGGTGCCGGCGGCCTCGGAGGCTATGTGTATGACCAGTCCCAGCCCAGGCGCCGCTACTCGGATGACCAGTACCAGCCCAGGCGCCGCAACAGCCGCTTCTGATCGCTACGCCTCGCCGAGCAGGAGCAGATCCCGCACGGCGAGGAAGCTGGCCTCGTCTGGAGCGCAGATCAAACCGCCAATGTGCTTGCGGGGCGAATATGCAGTGCCATCAAATTGTGCCGAAAAGCCGCCAGCCTCGGTGTGTATCAGCACACCGGCTGCGTGATCCCAGGGCATCAGTTTGTTGTAGAATAAAGCGTGGGCGCCGCCCGTTGCTGCCAGGCGATACTCGTGCGCCGCACATCTGAAATTCAGCGTCCCTGCAAGCTGGGCAAGGCGCGGCAGAAGATGGGCCTTGCGCGCGGGTGGCAGAAAACTCCAGGACACGGCTGCCACCATTCGGCTGAGCGGCACGGCGGGTGCCACTTGGCAGTCATGCCGCGAACCATTGGGGGTTTCCACCCAGGCGCCCTCGCCACGCAGAGCAATCACAGTGTCATCGCCCATGGGGTCATGGATCCATCCGGCGATTGTCTCGCCGTGATGAACTGCCGCCACCATCACGCCAAAGAGCGGTACCCCGGCGGCGAAATTCGCTGTGCCATCCACCGGATCGAGCACAAAGCAAAGATCCACCTCGACCATGCGGACGAGCAGCGAGGGGTCCGCTGCGGCAGCCTCCTCGCCCACGATCATCGCCGATGGGAAACGCGCCGAGAGCGCCGTAGTCAGCCAGCGCTCCGCTGCCTCATCCGCCTCGGTCACGAGGTCGAGCGGGCCTGATTTCGTGCGGATGTCGCCGCTGGCCAGCTTGCGAAATCGGGGGAGGATTTCGCGCTGCGCGGCCTCGCGCAACAACCCCGCGATCTCGCTTGCTTCGGTGGCGCTGAGCCTCATGTCAGCAGCGCATAGCGCGCGCGATCGGCGTGGGTCAGGCGCACCGTCACCTGGATGCGGCCTTCCACCTCCTCGCGTTCCAGTACTTCACCGTGGCGATAAAGCCAGGCCAGGCGCGCGCCATCCTCACTCGGCAGATCGAAGCGCTCGGTGAGCATACGGGCGGAAAGCCGCGCATCCAGCGCGTCCCGCAACGCATCCAGCCCTTCACCGGTCAGCGCCGAAACAGCCAAGCCGCCGGCCGCGCGCGACGCGATGGCTTCCGGCCCGCCCAGAAGGTCAGCCTTGTTCAGCACCTCGATGCAGCGGCCGCGCCAGCCGCCATCCAGGGCGGCATCGGCACCTTCGGTCATCTCATCCAGCACGGCGTTCACGTCATTGCGTTGGGCAGTGCTGTCGGGATGTGCCACGTCACGCACATGCAAGATGATGTCGGCGGCCGCCACCTCCTCCAGCGTGGCGCGGAACGCCTCGATGAGTTGCGTGGGCAGGTCGGAGATGAAGCCCACCGTGTCGGATAGAATGGCGTGCCGGCCGGAGGGCAGGGTGATCTGCCGCATGGTTGGATCAAGCGTCGCGAACAGCTGGTCCTGGGCAAAGACCGCAGCGCCCGTCAGCGCGTTGAACAGCGTGGACTTGCCCGCATTGGTATAGCCCACCAGCGCTATCACCGGGTAGGGCACACGTTCACGCGCCTTGCGGTGCAGGCCGCGCGTGCGGCGCACCTGCTCCAGCTCGCGCTTCAACCTGATGATGCGGTCTCCGATCAGGCGGCGGTCAATTTCGATCTGGCTTTCGCCCGGACCACCGAGGAAGCCGAAGCCACCGCGCTGCCGCTCCAAATGGGTCCAGGAACGCACGAGTCGCGTGCGCTGGTATTCAAGATGCGCGAGTTCCACCTGCAAGGAGCCTTCGCGCGTGCGCGCCCGCTCGCCGAAGATTTCCAGGATCAGGCCGGTCCGATCAATGACCTTCGCCCCCCAGTCGCGCTCCAGATTGCGCTGCTGCACGGGGGTGAGTGCGGCATCCACGATCACCAGCGTCGCCTTCTGCTCCTCCAAGGCCTGGCGCACCATTTCCACTTGGCCTTCGCCGAGCAGGGTGGAGGGGCGGCGCTGGCGCAGCGGATGGATGGCGGAATGCACGATGGTGACGCCGATGGAGGCCGCGAGGCCCACCGCCTCGGCCAGGCGAGCATCGGCCGCGCGCGGCATTCCTCCGGAAGGCGCGAATTCCAGCACATTCGAACGCGCAGCGCGTTCGAAGGGAAGAATGACGGCAGCGCGGGTGGGCGCTGCCGCGACATCCTCAATCGTCGCGGGCAGGGGCTGGCTCCCGTGACATGGTCAGCGTTGTCTCACGCACCGGCGCGGCTGCTGTCGGCGCGGCCGTGGCACCAGCGGCGAGGGGATCGAACAGCATGATTGGCGCGCCGGGCATCACCGTGCTGATGGCGTGCTTGTAGACCAGCTGCGTGTGGCCATCGCGGCGCAGCAGCACGGAAAAATTATCGAACCAGGTAATGATGCCCTGGAGCTTGACGCCGTTCACCAGGAACACCGTCACGGGAGTCTTGCTTTTGCGAACGTGGTTCAGGAACACGTCCTGCACGTTCTGGGATTTCTCGGCCATCAAGGCCTCCTTCTT
>Ga0105045_10005331_pt1 | contig 11308 bp, 7 predicted proteins | sample MAT02_FD_78089 | JGI IMG/M metagenome (GOLD analysis project Ga0105045, IMG submission 78089) | Freshwater microbial communities from Lake Fryxell liftoff mats and glacier meltwater in Antarctica - MAT-02 (megahit assembly) | ecosystem: Environmental > Aquatic > Freshwater > Ice > Liftoff... | reverse complement strand
TGTCTGCCAATGCCGATTTCGACGGGGTTACTGCGTCGCTTCCGCAACTGTTGGCGGCCCTGCGAAGTGGCAAACAAACGTTTCTGCTGGACGATGGGTCGCTGGGGATGGTTCCCGAAGCGTGGCTCAATAAATTTGCCGCCGTGCATGCCAGCGGTGAAGTGACCAAAGAAGGCATTCGGTTTGTCCGCACGCAGGCGTTGCTGCTCGATGCGCTGCTGAGCGAACAGGATGGCGTCCAGCGTGACAATGCATTCATTGACCTGTGTGAAAAACTGAGATCGTTTGAGGGGATCGGTCCTGCGCAACCACCCGATACGTTCGTCGGCACGATGCGGCCCTATCAACAATTGGGACTTGGATGGTTCGAATTTTTACGCGAGTTTCGCTTCGGCGGTTGTCTTGCCGACGACATGGGATTGGGCAAAACCATTCAAGTCCTCGCCATGCTGGAAGATCGCCGCACGCGAACACTCGATACCGGTGAAAAACAGAAACCATCACTCGCCGTCGTCCCCAAGAGTTTGATCTTCAACTGGATCGACGAAGCCAAACGCTTCACCCCGGAGCTGCGAGTTTTCAATTACACGGGCACCGACCGCGTCGTCCGCATGCAAGAGGCGGCGGAGGAAGACAACAAGCCGCTGGACTTGATCATCACCACGTATGGCACTCTGACCAGGGACGCAGAAATGCTCCGTGAGACGGAGTTTGACTACGTCATTCTCGACGAAGCCCAAGCGATCAAGAATCCGCAAAGCCAATCGGCCAAAGCATCGCGGTTGGTCCGGGGTGACCATCGTCTGGCGATGACAGGAACGCCGGTGGAAAATCATCTGGGTGACTTGTGGTCGATCTTTGATTTTCTGAATCCTGGCATGTTGGGCCGAACGCCACGCACCGCTCAATTGTCCGACGAAGCAGATCGACGACGGATCGAGCACGTCAGCCGTTCGCTGCGTCCGTTCATCCTGCGCCGTACCAAGGCCCAGGTGCTGACCGAATTGCCTGAAAAAACAGAGCAAACGTTTTCGTGCGAGATGGAACCGAAACAACGCAAACTTTACGCGCAATTGAAAGACCATTACCGGTTGCATCTAAGCAACAAGGTCCAAGAACTCGGGCTGAACCGTTCCAAGATTCACGTGCTCGAAGCGTTGTTGCGATTGCGACAAGCCGCCTGTGATCCGCGTTTGGTCAACCCCGACTGCGGTGTTAAAGGGGCCAAGATCATTCACCTCATGGAGCAACTTGAGGAGGTGATCAGCGAAGGCCACAAAGCACTTGTCTTTTCGCAGTTCACAAAATTACTGGCATTGGTGCGAACAGAATTCGACGCTCGCGGTTGGACGTACGAATACCTTGACGGCAAGACGAATAAACGGTCCGAGCACGTCAAGCGATTCCAGGAGGACGACGATTGCAAGTTGTTCCTTATCAGTTTGAAGGCGGGCGGAAACGGTCTCAACTTGACCGCAGCCGACTACGTCTTCATTCTTGATCCGTGGTGGAATCCGGCGGTGGAAGCACAAGCGATCGATCGTGCGCACCGCATGGGTCAAACCAAAAGCGTCATGGCATACCGAATGATCTGTGAAAATACGGTCGAGGAAAAGATCTTGGTGCTGCAACAATCCAAACGCGATCTTGCCGACGCGATCATCAGCAACGACAAGAGTCTGATCAGCGAATTGACCTTCGATGACCTGCAAGAATTGCTTTCGTAAGGTGATCGTCCGTTTGCATTTTTCCTTCCCGCGCAGCGGTCGCCCTCTCGTTTAGGCTCGACGCTCCCGGAGGGAGAGTGAAATGCGTGAAAACCTCAATCGAAAACCACTTAGAAACTGATCAACGGCGCAGCGGCAGGGCGAAATCCAGGGTGAACAATCATGGAGCCACGACGCGCTCTCCGCCAGCGGGTGTGAACAATGCTCTTAGGAGACCCGGTTCAATATTCGTGGTGATAAATTCGACCGCACCATCACCCATTAGCACATAAAATCCGCCTTGATGCGTGTTGCCCAATTGCGGCAATGGCTCATCGAGATGAAAGCGGTCGTATAACGCTTGCTTATCAATGAATGGCAGGATTGCAACGCGCCAACTGAGCAGTGGCTTGCCATCCTCGTCGCGAATCGCCATGTCAGGCAAATGGTTGAACGCGGCATGGAAATTGTGTAGCGCCAGGCCGATCTGTTTGAGATGGTTACCCGCCGACATCCGGCGTGCCGCTTCTCGTGCCGCTTGGACTGCGGGCAAAAGCAAACCGACCAGCATGCCCGTGGTTGCGACATTACTTTCAAACTCAAACTTTACCACTTTGCCCGCGAGTGTCGGACGAAACGCGTTGACAAATTGATCCGCCATGCGTTCGACGTACCTAACCATTGCGGGTTGCAAATGCTTCAGGTCGTTGTCGCTATTAATGACGTTAATCAGTTGTGGCACCGCGATTTCTTGTCCGAAGTCGATCGCATCACTGAGAAGGCTATGCAATTTTTCGGTGGATTCGGCGTCGCGGCCAAGCGCCGACACGGTCATGCGTCCCGACATCGATGCATAGTCAAGATTGATTAAAACGGCGTCGACGAGTTCGGCGAATTCCGTAAGGTCCGCAACTTCGGGAGGCATCTTGTCGATATTCTGCTGCAGGATTGCCGTGATGAATGGACGAATGGATTGCAATGCGGCAATGGCGATGATGCCTTTTTGCGGCTCGATCGATTTGACCAACGCCGGCAATTGGCCGGTACGATCTTTTGCAGCCAACATCGCGTCCAGAGACTCGCCACCAACGACAAAGAATCTTCTCGGCGATTCTCGATAGAGAACCATGCCGGGAGCATTTTTAATTGGGTAAAGTGTCTTACCGTTTTCTTTGATGGGAGAATCCGTGAGCACAATCTCATCACTCAGGTTTTCAATTTCATAATCCTCGCTCGCTTCAATGATCACTCCGATGGGAACACCCGCGGGGCCTGGCATTCCCACAATCACGCGTACGCTGACAATGTCTAATGGATCGACGCCTATGGTCTCGATCATTTGAGCCTGGACGACTTTTGATCGTTTGCATGAAAACCATAGATGCCCGTGCCCGCTCGGTCGCGCCGCGGGAGCGAGGAGCCGAGGAGCGGTTTTAAGACGCATGCCGCTTGGAATACCCGGTGCCTATGATCGCAGCAGCATAGCGCCACAGCGTTCTTCAGCCAGCGGGTATTGAGCAATTGCACGGCGAATGGACGACAGGATTGCTGGCTTCTTACCCGTCATCGCTTGACGAATGACGCTGGCGAGCGTCGTTTGATTCATTCCGATTGCTTCGTCCAAAACGGCCGAGTTGACGGCGACAACCGCTTCGCCGGGATGCAACGTGAACGAATTGACGAATGGACGGCAATCAATGTTGCTGGCCAGTGGTTCGGATTCTCGGCCGCATAACGGACGGTAACCACGAATGCCCGCGATGATCGCTTGGATCGATCCGGCGGATGCAATTTCCCCATCACCGGTCTCGGGGTCCAGTTTTAGATAGAGCATGGAGAGCAATTGGTCGCCGGTGTTGGTTTGCCACAACGAGTCGCTGATTCGGCGTAGCATGTCGGAAACGCTGTGACGGTAATTACTGTGTGCGGCGAATGCGGCCCGTGCTGTCGCCGCGATCATCGCTCCATCCATCTCATGGTAAACCGCTTCGGCGATCGCCAGCGCGATCGAGCCATCGGGCAACACGTCCCAGGCGTGCCACGACCGGGCCCATGGACGTGACGATTCGGTCCAGCCATCGACAATGATTTTTGGTGCTATTTCCATGGCTGGCGGCAATTGACGATGTTGCCACTGCGTGACGGATTTGACGGCGGTCGACGTCAGGTTCCACTTTGAACGCTCGCGGACGAGTGATGCTCGCGCCAATTCCCCTGCGATTCCGAGCGCCGCGAGCTGGGCCGCTTCGCCATCGCGAACTTCGAATTCGTGGGCGTTGCGAGCCCACAACCACAACGTGCCGATCGGCAAGTCATCCTCTTCGATTCGCACGACGATACCGGACGCGAACGGTTCGGGGCTGTTCCATGTCGTCGCCATCGTGCCGACGAGGTCATCGATCAAGACGACTTCGCGGACCAGCGATTCGAGATCACCACGGCTGCCGCGAAGCGCCCGTGCGGGTGCCATGATTCGTGTGTTGGGCAAGCCGACGCTGGCACGCATTTTTAACGACGTCGTGTCGTCGTCGAGCATGTAAAGCGCCGCGGCATCACACCCGGCTGCCGCCATCGCTTTGGTGAGCAATTGTTCCAACCGTGTTGCCAGGCCGGTCGCCAAACCGCTGGTACCCGTCGGCGTGGCCGTGGCCGCCAATTCCGCTTCTTGGGCTCGGTAGGCGGACTGGGCCTGTTGCAACCGGCGGGCGAGATTGGTCGCCGCGGCGGCCAGGGATTCGGCGCGATCCCGCGAGACGCTTGGAGACTCGGAGTACGTTTCCGCGTCGCCCATCAGATCGCCATCATATGCCGGCAGGATACGTGGGCACTCGTCGTCGGCGATCAGTCCCTTCGGCCCGGACAACGGATGTCCGCCGCCATCAAACGACGCGTCGCTGGGGTGGTGCGACCGGTCGAGCCGCCATCCGGTCGCGTCGGTGTACGCTTTCCAGAACTGGGATACCGGATCGGCAAGAAACGGGGTCACGGAAGGTTCGCCGGCGGAAGCGGCATGTAGACGCAGATACGATGGGATGGTCCGAGTCACGGCAGGGGGTCTCGCGGTTTTGGCGATGCAGAGCAACGCTACGGGATATCTCGACGGCGATCCTCGCCTCGATGTCACCGGCGTCATGCACGGCAACCACGGTTGGTATTCAGTCAACGTTATCGATGACTCGATACAGGTTTCCTGACCCAATCAGTCTTCGTGATCGCTGAATGTTCTGCAGCCGGCAATCTCAATCGTTGTGATCGCTACGAACGTCAGGAAGACGTGGAGAGGCCATGACGGTTGCCCTCGCGGCGTGGGGACATTACCGTTCTGAAAAGCTTGATCGCGTTTGATCGAACCACCTCGCGAGATGTCCGTTCCATGGTGCTTGCCCCGTTTCCGATGCTGGTCGCATTGCTGCCGCTGGCGATCTACCTAACCTTGTTTGGCATCCTGCGATTGACTGGGCGTCCGATCGTGACGACTGGGGCCCGAGATATCTTTGCGATCGCGATCGCGATCTGTGGGCTGGTGCTCGTCGGCCCGGCGGAGCTGTTTTTCCCCACCGCCGCGGCGACGTTGTTTGGTGTGGCGATCTGGCCGGTGCTCGCATTTCTATATTTTTTGCTGACGATACTGATCGTACTCAGCTCGCGTCCGCGATTGATCGTCTACGGACTTTCACCCACCGGAATGACCGATGCACTGCTGCGTGCGGCGCAAACGCTCGATCGCGATGCGGTCCTGGACGCCCAGGCCGGGACGGTGACGATGCCAACGTCTGGCTTGCACCTTCGCCTGGAGGGCCACCGGGGTACGGACACATCGGAGGTAGTCGCGTTTGAGTCAAACGTGTCACCGGTTTTTTGGGTCCGGCTTCGATCGGCGTTGGCCGTCGAGCTCAAAGCCGCGACCACGGTGCCGCGTCGAGGTGGGCTGACGTTGGCGTTGGGGCTAGGAATCTTGATTTTGCTTTCGACGCAATTCCTGGCGGCGCCCGAGGCCGTTGTCCAGGGCTTCCGTGATTGGGTTTGGCGTTGATGCCTCGGTCCCGAGCCAGCTTCCCAATCCGCGGGCCGGAAATCATACTCGCGTCGTCAATCCAACCCTATTTTTTCGCGGGAGCCGCGTCTTGCTTGCCAAAGAAATTAAGCCCGGTGAAGTTGTCGTCTATGAGGGCGAGCCGGTCGTGATCGAAACGTTAAATGTCCAGTCTCCGTCGGCACGCGGTGCCGCGACGTTGTACAAATTTCGCGGTCGTTACGCCGTCACCCGGCAAAAGGTTGACATCGTTCTGAAAGGGACGGAGGCTTTAGACGTCGCCGATTTCGAGCGGCGCGCCGTTCAGGTCATGTTCACCGACGCGACACACATCCACCTGATGGACGTCGAAAATTACAACCAATACGAAGTCACGCTCGCGGATGCGGCGGAACAATTGCCCTATATGCCCGATGGGCTCGAAGGCGTTCGCGCGCTCGTTTACAACGACGAGTGCGTTGGCATCGACGTGCCTGATACCATCGAAATGGCAATCACACAGTGCGACCCAAGTGTGAAGGGCAATTCCGCCACATCGCGAACCAAACCGGCGACGCTGCAAACCGGCCTCGTCGTCCAGGTGCCCGAGTACATCAAAGAAGGCGAAAAAGTAAAAGTGGATACCCGGACCGGTCAATTCTTGTGTCGTGCATGAGCTTTTGAATTCCTTGGGTTGTGTCCAAGTCAATTTTTTTGCTGACACGATTTCGCGGTTTTACGATCGGATTTGTTGAGCCGTGGCGATTAATCTCGCCGAAGTACTAGGCTACCCGCTCACGCGGACGTAAAATCGATCACTGTGGGGTTGAGAAAGCCCACATAGCTTTGGTTGTAATTCCGGCAGAGGGACCAATTTTAAGGGTTCGCCGAGGTCACCAAAAGGCTAGTGCAGAAGCACGCCGAGACCTCCGCGCGTCTCCCAGCGGCTCCGTTTTGCCGCCGCACGACCAAAGCGAATTTAAAGCCGGCTTGTGGGAGAAATCCCACGAGCCGGTTTTATTTTAAACCTTAACGCCTGCCACGGTTGCATCGCGATCGAGCTCAAATTACCCGGCTTTATCTCCGGATTTCTACGCGGTTGACTTCGACAATCCGCGTAAAAACAATTATCCTGAGTGATACGAAATCGCTGGCGGTTTCTATCGGAATGAGCGTTCGACACACGCCATCCCGATCCCCCTCGCCGATACCCTCGTGACTCGGTCGAGAGTCGATGAAAGCGGATATGATCGCATCGTCAACGGCGACGGTAGACGTCGCACCGAGCCCCATCTTTGAGCAAACAAAAACGCCCGCCGTCACTCAACAGCGCGGCGCAATTCGTTGGGATTACACGGTATTTTTCGTGGCCCTCCACGCCCTTGCTCTGCTTGTCTTTGTACCCTGGTTTTTCTCCTGGTCCGGCGTCGCCGCGTTCCTGATTTGCACGATCGTGTTTGGCCAACTTGCCATTCCGATCGGATATCACCGCCTACTTTCGCACCGCAGCTTTCGCACGCCGAAATGGTTCGAGCGAACGCTGGCCACACTCGCACTTTGCACCGCGCAGGAAACGCCAGCCCACTGGGTCGCGTGGCACCGGATGCACCACAGCCACTCCGATGAACCCGAGGACCCGCATTCCCCGCGCCGAGGCGCGTGGTGGGCACACGTGAATTGGTTGGTCCACGAAAGTCGATCACGCTTGGCAACATTCTCGATGTACGAAAAATACGCTCGCGACATCCTGCAAGACCCGTACTATCGCTGGATCGAACGTTTACCCAGCCCCGCGGGAATTTTCTTTTTCGCCCATGCGATCCTGTTCGCAATCATCGCAACCGGAATTTGCGTCGCAATCAATGGGAACAATGTTGCTTCGTACCAATGGGCGGCCAGCATCTTCCTGTGGGGTGTGGTTGCACGCACCGTATGGGTTTGGCACATCACGTGGTCCGTCAATTCGATTACTCACCTCTTCGGGTATCGAAATTACGAAACGTCCGATGATAGCCGCAACAATTGGCTCGTCACGCTGCTAACCGCTGGTGAAGGATGGCACAATAATCACCATGCCGATCCAGCAAGCGCGTCGGTCCAGCATCGTTGGTGGGAAATCGACCTGAACTACTACGTCATCTGTCTATTCGGAAAGGTCGGACTGGCGTCACATATCATCCCTCCCCGGTCCAAACGCAAGTCGGAAGCGGTTCGCGTCAGTGAGACGTTGTCCTGATGTGACTTCCCGATTTTACGATTCGGCAGCCGAGTCGTCCGATTGCACAGCGCCACCATCGGAATCCCGATAGACCCGACCGCCGGCGACTTTCTTGAAATCGCTTCGGGATGAAATATGCGCAAAGCCAAGATTCCAAAAACCCCAGCTTTTGAGCAGACCAGACCCACCCTATCTCATTCTAGTTTACCCACAAGAAACCTCACAGGATTCTGTACAAGGCATTTGATAAAGCGAGCGTAACGAAAACAGCAGTCAATAAGTCCAATTGCTAAAATCAACATTAAGGCAACCGGCAGTCTGCATTTTACCCCCCCCTGCGTAACGGGAGGATCGAACGATACGTCCGGGTAGGGCCTAGCTTTCGAAGCCCTCTTCGGGCCTGAAAGGTCGACTCTCCCGGAGGGAAAGTGAAGGAAGCCATAATACGAGCGGGTGCAAAAATGATTGCCGGTCGCCTAATGTCAACCTGCTAGCATTCCACTCACTTCTGCATTCGATCTCGCAAGTCTTTGCAAGCGTTATCCGGGTTACTGCATAACGCACAACTGATGCTTCCGTCAGGCTCGCGTTTATTTGCCAACCCGCCGCACGATCCGCTGATCGACCGACGCCCAAACATGACGCCGACCGCCATCGCCCCAATCACGCCCAGAAATGCGACAAAGCAAATCGCCGCAATCGGCAAAAACCGGGCTAAAAAATCCTGTGACTCAGGAGCAGGTAATGCAACGGTTTCGGTTGGCTCGGCAATGGCCGATTTGAAATCACCAGATGCCAGCTTAGTGATCTTTCCGTCAAGATCGCGAACCATGATCAAGGCATCGATTCCTTGATCGTTCGCAAACTTCAATCCGTCGACTTCGCCAAGCACGCACAGCGTCGTCGCGATTGCATCCGCAGACATGCAATCGTCCGCCAATACGGTGACCGACGCGAGGTTATGGGTGATCGGGCGAGCAGTCCGCGGGTCGATGGTATGAGAATACCGCTTACCCTCGTACTCGAAAAAGCTTCGGTAATCGCCTGAGGTGGCGACCGATTGATCTTTCAGAGGATAAGCAACTGCGACGACTTGACCTTCGACATCCGGTTGCTGAATACCGACCGTCCAAGGCTGTCCACCCTTGTCACCGGTGACGCGAACCTCCCCGCCAACCTCGACGAACAAATTCTCGGCACCAAGACCCGCTAGCAAATCGACCAACCGGTCGGCACCATGGCCCGGCGCAATCGCATTGAGTTCGATCGTGACACCCGGAATCTTTTTCCTCAGGCCCGGCGGTTCCAACCGCGCCTCGATGTTGTCATATCCGACAAGAGGCCGAAGCGATGCAATCTCATCATCTGACGGCGGCACATTCCGCTTCTTCGATGGCCCAAAACTCCACGCCTTCACCAGCGGAGAAACCGTGATGTCAAACGCGCCACCGGAGATTTTGGAAATCTCTTGTGCCCTTGAAACCACCAACGCGAGATCGCGACTGACGTCAAACCATTCGAGCGACGTCGATGCGTTGAACCTGCTGATTTCGGAATTGTCGGTATAAGTCGACATTTGATCGGTGATCAGTCGCAATTCCGCATCGACCCGCAATTGCCAATCTTCGGGGAACCCCTTTGGCGGATCATAGACTTTGACCATGTAGGTCGAGCCCATCGTCTCGCCGCCACCGACAAGCATCGGCGTATCGGCCGCGGAAACGCCGCCGATCGTAATCGCGATGCAGACCAACGATGCCGCAGCCAACGACATGCACGACCGTATCATAGGATGATCAACCACCGAAATCGTCATACGCGATATTCTCGGGTTCGACGCCCAGATCATCAAGCATCTTAAAGACGGCCGCATTCATCATCGGCGGACCGCAAATGTAGTACTCAATGTCTTCGGGCGCGGGGTGTTTTTTGAGGTAGTTTTCTAACAGCACGTTGTGGATAAACCCTTTGTAACCGGTCCAGTTATCTTCGGGTGCCGGTTCGCTCAATGCAATGTTGAACTGGAAGTTTGGAAAATCCTGCTCGATCGCGCGGAACTGATCGACGTAAAACAATTCTCTCATGCTACGACCGCCGTACCAGTACGATACCTTGCGGTCGGTCTTTTTGCGCTTGAACAGTTCGAAAATGTGGCTTCGCAGCGGAGCCATCCCCGCTCCACCACCGATGTAAACCATTTCGGACTTCGAGTCCTTAATGAAGAATTCGCCGTAGGGGCCGCTGATGGTCGCCTTATCGCCTGGATTGAGACCAAAGATAAACGAACTCATCTTCCCAGGCGGAATGCCTTCGGGGCCTCGCGGAGGCGGAGTCGCGATGCGAACATTGAGCATAATGATGCCCTTTTCGCCCGGGTAATTGGCCATTGAGTAGGCGCGAACCACGGGCTCATCAACCTTCGACACATAACGCCAAATGTTGAATTTATCCCAATCCGGATGGAACCGTTCTTCGATCTTAAAATCTTTGTAGACCGCAGTGTGAGGCGGACATTCAATTTGAATGTAACCACCGGCGCGGAAGTCAACCTCTTCGCCCTCGGGCAACTCGAGTACGAACTCTTTAATGAACGTCGCGACGTTGTGGTTACTCTTCACGGTGCAGAGCCATTTCTTCGTTTCGAAAGCCTCTGGCGGAACTTCGATCTTCATGTCTTGGCGGACCGCAACCTGGCAGCTTAACCGTTCACCTTCGGCGGCTTCGCGTTTGTTGATGTGGCCTTTTTCGGTAGCGAGTATCTCTCCGCCGCCCTCCTCCACGATCACGCGACACTGGGCACAGGTCCCACCGCCTCCACAGGCACTGGATACAAAAATTCCGGCATCGGCGAGGGCACCGAGCAATTTACCGCCGGCTGCGACTTCGATTTCTTTTTGACCGTTGATCAAAATCTTGACCGGACCGCTGGCAACAAGCTGGCTCTTCGCCGCCAAGATAAACGCAACCAACGCGATGATCACCACGGTGAACATCAGAACGCCGTAAAGGATCGTTATGGGTGACATATTTTAAAACCGAACGTTGCTCAGAATTTGTGGAAGATGACGGAGTCGCGTCTCAGGGGCCACGAAACGTTAAAACCTACAGTTGAATACCGCTGAACGACATGAACGCTAACGCCATCAAGCCGACGGTGATGAATGTGATCCCCAATCCGCGGAGCGGCGGAGGAACGTCGCTGTATTTGAGCTTTTCGCGAATCCCGGCCAATGCCGCGATCGCGAGCGCCCATCCGAAACCCGATCCGATGCCGTAAACGACGGACTGGCCAAAGTCGTATTCCCGCTGTTCCATGAACAGCGAACCGCCAAGGATTGCACAGTTCACCGTGATCAGCGGCAGGAAAATTCC
>Ga0105045_10005329_pt1 | contig 11310 bp, 7 predicted proteins | sample MAT02_FD_78089 | JGI IMG/M metagenome (GOLD analysis project Ga0105045, IMG submission 78089) | Freshwater microbial communities from Lake Fryxell liftoff mats and glacier meltwater in Antarctica - MAT-02 (megahit assembly) | ecosystem: Environmental > Aquatic > Freshwater > Ice > Liftoff... | reverse complement strand
ACTTGAGAGCTAAAACAAAGGAGCCTTGCCGGTGGCTCTGCGCCAAGCGGATAGCTGACCTAAGTGCAGATTGGTATGTGCAACAAGTAGAAAAGTTGCCATATCGCCAACTGTAGGCAACTCAGTCTCAAAGAAACCAAGTTTTTGAGGCTTGTTCAAATCCTCTGCACTTGATTTTTGATAGAGCTCGGCTGCATTCCGAAATGCGACTTCGAAGGTCTTAACAAGAACTTCCTTCGAAGGGTAGTCTCCGCGATTCTGAGTCAACGGTTTTTTCGTGTCGGCCTTTTCGTTCCAATCTGCCGGGCAAACAGTCTTGCCACCCAGAAGATTCGACGCATAGTCGGCTGCTGTCGAAATATGTAGCATTAGCCAAGCGGGATGATTGAGTCCCATCGGCTGCTGACACATGCTCGCATCGTCAATATCGGCCAAAATTTTCTTGGCGTACTCGATGGTCGCAATGGTATTGGTGCTTACAGTGTTCATATTGTTTTTGCTCGCAGGGGTGGATTCGGTCGGTTCGAATTGTAGCATGCAGCATGCAGCGACGCGACAGTGTTACTGGAGTGTTACGCGACAGTGTTACGCGACAGTGTCACAGCGAGCCAAACTTACTCTACGATCATCACTCCGTTCATGATCATCCAATGGCCAGGGAAGGTGCAAAGGAATGGATAGCGACCAGTCATTTCAGGTGCTTTAAAGTAGATCGTCTGCTTTTCGCTTGGCGATACGATGTCTGTATAGAGCAGCACCTCATCGGATTCGGGAACATAATGTCGAGCATATGCAGATGGATCGGCGATCAATTGATTCCCAAGCTCGCCGACTCGTCGAAGCGCGCCAGGCTTCACCAAGACCCAGTTGTGTGGGACCACATCGGGGTTGGAAAGTGTCAAGGCGATAGGCTCGTTAGCTTTCACTCTAAACTCGGTTGTGACGTAAGAGAGATTCTTTCCCGTTTCGATTGCAATTTCACGAGCCGATTCGACTTTTTTCCGCCAGGGGTTGGGTGTTCGCACAGCATTGAGTGCGAGATCCGAAAGCAAAGGATGAGCGGCGATCGTTTTCGCATGCGGCTCATATCCGGGGAAGTCGACAAACGGCTTGTCTAATCTATGAACTGTCACGAAAACGTCTTGTCCATAGCCTGTTGGACTACAGGTCAGTGAATCATCTGTGTTGACGTGCAATCGTAAGTGCAGCACGTTAACAGGTTGTAGGTCTGGAATCTGCAGAAACAATGAATGACCATCGTTGAGTATGTGTGCAGACTTGACGGTTAAAGGATCGTGGCCAATCGCTCCCGCGTGGCTAGGAGAATATTCAGGAGAGCCATACGCGCCGCTATAGCGATAGTTCCAGCTTTGCACGAATTGCTGTTTAGTATCCGTTGCAATCGACGGGTCGATGGCTTGAGCAAATGTGACTTTTATCCCATTTTCGTAAGTGTGAAATCCGGTCGGTACCTGGACCGGGTCGCCCGTATAGCGAACTCGCTGGAAACACCCATCATCGCGAGTGTACGAACCCCAGCCTGACATGCCGGTGACATAAAGCTGACCATCGCTCGGGTTGAATCGAGCTCGATGTGCACCCGATAGGAAGTCGCCAGTCATCGGGACGATCGCTCCTTGCAATTGACCATCGACCTCGTCTCGTAGTAACACGTACCAAGTCCCCGTACCAAAGGAGACATGTAGCATCTGATTCTTCAATGGACCGAACGAGTCACTGCTAACATAGGTCTGTTCACCACTCGAGTTATCCATTCCTCTCGGTAGATAAACAAGCGGCAGCTCTGGCGGTTTCTCGTTCCTAGGGCCACCATATCCGAAATGGGGAGCCGTGGCAGGAACCACTAGATCGGCTTTTCGAACCAAGTTGATCGATGATGCTTGCGTCCATTCACCCTCCGAAACAGGAACCGTTATCGATCCGTCAGGTAGAATTCCTAACCCATCCGGATTGCGAAAGCCGGTCGCAATGACTTCGGCGGTTTGACCATCGGGAGAGACTCGAACTAGGCCTTGATTTCCTGAGGCCGTGTAGAAGTTGCCATGCTCATCTCGCTGAAGACCGCAGATGAAATCGTGTCCCGCTGGCGATGTGAGGAAAGCGTTACTGAAGCACTCATAGAAGTCGGCTTCTCCATCGTTGTTTACGTCGGACAGGCGAGTCAATTGATCGCGACACTGTACGAATATCTGTCCGTTCGCGACAACGAGTCCTAGCGCGTGATGCAATCCTGACGCAAAACGTTTCCAAAGCGCAATTCCTGGTTTATCGGTGCCCGAGTTCAGGCCAGAGACTCGCCAGACGTCCCCTTGCATGGTGCATACAAGGGCGCTTCCATCGGGCAAAAAATCGTGGCCGCCACAAAACACGGGAGCCTTCCAAGGATTCTCGTAAGGCAGTTCGATCGTATCGATAGCATAAGGTCGTTGATCGCCAGGAATGATTTTCGTTTCTAGCGTCTGCGGCCATTGCGTCGGACCACCGGTCAACGCTTGTTTGAGCGGATGCTCGTCTGCGGGAGCGACATCATGAACGAACTTTCCATCGCTTTCCCAAGGGGAATCAAGGTACTCGACGTTGTCAATCTGATACGAGAACACGATCCGATTTCCGTAACGATAAAAGCCTCGGTATCGAAACGGTTTTTTTGGCTTTGCTTGCTCTGGTAAAGGCTGGAGTGCGCCCACCATTTGGAGACCACCAACGAATCCATGTCGATACTTCTCAAAGTTCACGAAACCACCCTTCCAAACGGCGTCGAATGTTAATGTGTCTGGGTTAAAGCACGTTGATAGTTCGCCATGCTCTCCAAGTTGGACGCAAACACCACGAGCGATGGTGACTCCCTTGGAATGAAATACGCCCGATTGGACGCTACCGAGCCGAGTGTCGTTCCATCGTCCGTCCATCCAGACATCGTCATTCTGATTCCCCCAATGGCCCTGGTTCCCGCCGTCCAGATCTCGAAATGGTGCGAGCAACATCGGTATGGGGCGTTGAAGTCGAAAGTATTCTGCTTGTTTGGTATAAAAGTCATATAGTCGATCACGATTCACGGGATGATTTGCATGTGGCCAATTGGCTGGCTGTATCGGCTCTCGAGTGACAGGGAATTCGGAAGGTCCATGCATCTGGCTGTGCGCAAGCGAATGCTTGAGCTCTTCAGAAAGTGGTTGTCCGTTCCGACCAAGTTCGCCTAGAAAACGAAACAAGTCGAGTTGCTGTTGCCTGGACATGGCCGCGAGAAGCCCACTTGGCATTACCGTGCTACCCGCGACTTCGTCATCGATTTCCTCTTGAGGAATAGAAGTAAGTTTGCCAGACGCAGGATCACGGAGAGTCAGCGTTTTTCCATCCGATGCGTGTTTGTAACCAGTTAAGACCCGGCCGTCTGTGGTCAAAATCGTCCAGCTTACAAACTCTGGTTTCACATCACGCTTAGGCCAAAGTATCGCTTCGACAATATGATCCAATGTCCGGTCTTTTGCGATGGATGTTAGCTCTTGGCCGACCGTTCCCCCGTAGTCGCCGATGCGATGGCATGAAATACAAGCCAATTTTGCGTCCGTGAAGACGCTTGCACCCCGCAAAGCATCACCGAGTTTCTGGGAGTCCGCTACTAGCCCAGCGATCAGTTCTGAATCGTAAGGAAATTCCTCGTTAATCGAATTTTTTGCGTCACTCGACGTGGTCGGAGGGGAACCTTCCACAGAACCCGGCTTGGAGCCTCCGCTACCTGGCATTTCGATTTCTTTGCGAACCCATTCCAATCCGTCGAGGTTCTCAAGGAGCGACTCGCGCGCATCGATTTGTTCGCGATGATCGATGATTCCGATCGGTCCATCGTAATCGCTCTCGACCACCGTGCGAATCATGTCCAGTTCGTAAGCGCCCTTGCCGATGCCTAAGATCTTCGGCTGCTCGTTAGGGTTCATTCCGTTCAAGTTGAGGCAGAGTAAAAACGGCTTCATCATCGCGAAAGATTCTGCCCAGTCTTCGACGTGGCCATGTCCATGATGGAAGTTATAGACAATACCGACGTGATCTTGTCCAAGTTCATGGAGTCTCTTACAAACGGATACCATGTTGGCAGGTTCGCCACTCCAACCTCCATGGTTATATAGACCTAGTTTGCTACCCATCGCTTTAATGCGTTTTGCCAAACCCAACATCTGCTGGGCTGCTGCTTCAATTTTCGTTGCTTGCGAATCCCCTACAGGATCGCTAACGATCTGCCATACTTGTGGATGGATGCCATGTTTTTCAAAGAGCTTAAATGCCTCCTCTTGAACACTCCAGAATGCGAAGAATTCAATGTCATGCTTCTTGTACTCGAGAATTTCTTGCTCAAAGGTTGGCACGTGTTCGTCTCGCCAGTCGTAGGCGCAGCGTTTGATGCCAAGTTCCTTTAGCATGCTCGCTCGTTCCGCAGGCTCTCTTTTTTTTGCGTCGAATGGCACGATACACCAGGCAACCAGCCGATCACTGCGAAGTGGACTCGTGCCGTCAGCGATCGATGTTGGCATCGGAAGGTTGATTAACCAAGTAGTAAAGAGAACACCATAGAAGTAGCAACGGGAGAGAGAATACATCAAAGACCTTTCGGTGAGACTTGTTTCGTCTTAGAAATTCCGCCTGCGGACAAGTCAATTTTCCATGAGGATTGATTCCGAGTGTCCAAATCAAAGACCACGCACGCTGCGGTTGGCATCGTGACAATTTGTCCGCACAGTATCGACGCAAGTAACTCCGAACCAGGATTATGTCCTAGCAGAAGTACCTTGCCTGGCATGGGATCCGTCGGACATCGTTTCGCCAAGCATTCGAGAATTCCATTGGGTGTTGCCAGATACAGATCGCCGCAATCCACCTGAATTACGTCTGCGTTATTCATTGATGTCCATGTGTTGCGAAGAATCGCTGCAGTTTGAAGCGTGCGAATCGCCGTGCTACAGAGAATCAATTCAGGAATTAGATTTTGCTCAGCTAGCCAATTTGCAATCAAGGGAGCCGAACTGCGGCCCCGATCATTCAACGGACGTGAATGGTCGTCCATACCAGAATCAGCCCACGAGCTTTTCGCATGACGCATGAGGATAAGAGTTCGCCTGTCCGCTGTTTTGGACTTGGGTAGTTCTGCCATAATGAGGAGCTGAGCAAGTAGTTTAGAGGACGTAACTTAGCGACCATTTAGTATACATGGTTGTTGGGGCGATCGATGAGCCTACCGTGACCATTGGCGACGGTTTTTTGAAGTGATTGCCTTTTCTTGACGGTTGACAGAAAAAAACTTTAGTTTGGCTCAGGCAGTCGTTTTAGATGATTTCGGAAATCTCGCGAAGAGCAACAGCAAAAGAATCGTGAATGCTTGGACTTCCGCAAAAGTCGACATCAGTCCCAACGCGGCGACTCGTTCGAAGCGATTCAAGTGCATGTTGGACGTGTTCGATGTCAGGCAAATGACGCTGATCGAGACGACAGCCATCAAGATCGTCGCACTGAAATGCCATGACATAACCGGTCTTGAGAGCTTTCTATTGTAAATGCGGTTGCTAGACCAAAGCATCAATCCATGGCACGGAATAATCAAACAAACCAGAGGCAAGAACATCTGTTGACTTACTGCATCGGTGCTCGAGCCGGGAAACAGACACATGACTAAGGGATAGTTCAGCGCTGCCCAGCTCAGCACAAGTAAATTGATCGCAATTAATCCTAATCCAAACTCAGGTATACGATCCGGACGGCGAAGCCAATTAGTAGTTCGCTCCAGGAGAGTCATCGAGCTTGCATGAATAGGACGATCATTCAAGAAGGATTCTAAATCAATTGCGAGTGCTGCTGCGGTTTCGTAGCGTTGATCAGGCCTACTTCGTAAAGCCTTCATGCAAATAACATCAAGATCCTTAGGAATGTCTGAACGTATTTTTCGTGGATTTACGATGTTTTCGTTGCGTATCTTGTCGAGCACCTGAGGGAGTGAGTCTGAAGCAAATGGGGAACTCCCGGCTAAAAGTTCATAGAGAATTGCTCCCAGGGCAAAGATATCGGATCTCGGTCCTATTGGAAATCCGTCACTGTCAACTTGCTCCGGAGACATATAGAGCGGTGTCCCTATCATGGCGCTACTGGATGTTTGTCGCATTGAGTCTTCAACTCCAAAAGCCAATCCAAAGTCGAGTATTCGAATCTTAGGCTCACCCTGTGAATTCTGATCGATCATCATATTGTCAGGCTTCAGGTCGCGATGGACTACGCCTCGCCAATGGCCATGTTCGACCGCCAGCGCCGCCTGGCAAATGATTGAGGCCGCCGTTTGGATGGCAACTGCCTGGTCTTGCTCAGACAGCCATTGCGATAGTGTTTGACCGTTACAGAGTTCCATCGCAAAATAGACTCGTCCGTCATCCTCGCCGGCTTCATAAATTTGAACAATTCCAGGATGGTTCAGCTTAGCCGCAAGACGCATCTCCTGAGAAAAACGAAGACGGACTTTCGGATCATTACTCACATTTGCATGGGCAACTTTGATTGCGACCGTTCGCCGCATGACGAGGTCAAATGCTTCGTAGACACTTCCAAAAGTGCCCTGTCCAATTTGTTTCTTTATTACGAACTTCGATAAGGATTGGTGCTTAAGCGATAAGCGTTTGACGTCCGTGGAACGCAAATTTGCCCTGGCATCCAGGCTTGCGTTCTGTGCTGGTAAGCGACCCACGAAGACCGCAGAAAGGATTTTTTCAGCGAACAAAACATCCGAGTCATCGTCGGGGATTTCCTGGTTCGCGTCCTCGTGCTCTGAGCTTGAAGAATGAAATTCCATTGGAATGCCTACTCTTTCAGTAAGACTCCGAGCGTCTTGAGAGCCGCTTTCCATCGACGGTAAGCAATATGGCGACTGATCCCGAGTCGTTCGGAGATATCCTCCATACTGAGCTGTTCTAGATTGCGAAGTTGTACTATCTGAAGTTGTTCAGGACACAGTTTCTGCATCGCCTCTAACAATCGATTGACGGTTTCTAAGGAGACTAAGGTAGTTGATGCTGAAGGGTCGTCGGACGCAAGGCGTGGAGACAAATCCGCGCGTTCGAGAGTGATGTCACGCTTTTGGCTGGCGAAATAACGCTCCATCTCATTGACACACTGGTTGTGAAGAATCGTAGCCAGCCAGCCACGTAGTTCTTGATCCGTTGCTCCTCGATAGGAGTTAAGATTGTGGTGAGCGTTGAGTAAAGTTAGCTGAACGATATCAGATTCCGATACTTTCGGACGAAGCTTCGTTCCAAGTTGACGTCGAGCCAAAGTCAGCAAAAACCCCCGGTAATCTTCGAGTTTTTCAGATTCAGCATGACTCATAATGTCACTCGACTTGTTAGAGGGCTGTCAGCCGCGACTTGCCACCCGCGCTGACTAGTGTAACTCAGCGAGATAAGCAAATCAACTCGTTAGAAAACGACTTGATTTTTCGACAAACGTCTAACAATGAGGTGTCTCCCACACCCGTATGCGAGCTTCTTGATACAGTATTCATCGTTCTGTTTTCACCTCGTCAAATCGTCTCATTTTTTACTTTTCAACTCCATTCGAAGATCGATGACAACAGTATTTAATCTATCCAGTTCAAAGATCGTCATTCCGGCAAGGCTTTCATCTACTAGGCTACCTGAAAAGCTCTTACTGCGTGAAACAGGAATAACGGTGCTAGAGCATACCTTTCGATCGGCTTCCAAGGCATTAAAACCGCAAGGAGTCGTGGTCGCGGTCGATCATGCGAGGCTCTACCATGAAGTTCTGCAATTTGGCGGCACACCGATGATGACGGATCCTAATGCTGCTTCGGGAACAGACCGCGTCGCCGAGGTGTCTCTTGCACTTCCGGATATCGATATCTGGATCAACGTCCAAGGTGATGAACCGGAGATCGAAGCAAATGCAATCGATCGTGTTTTGGACATATTAATCGCGAATCCAACGGCATCGGTCGCGACACTAGCGACCCCGATTCGAAAGAAAGAAGACCTCGAGGATCCAGCCTGCGTGAAGGTGGTTTGCAGTCACGAGGGTCGAGCGCTCTATTTCAGCCGCAGTCCAATTCCATACCCCCGGAGTTGGGATGACGGACTACTGATGCAAAAGCCACCCGTATTTCTTCAGCATCTGGGGATATACGCCTACCGACGAGAGTTCTTGAGGGAGCTTCCCACGCTACCCATGAGTCCACTCGAGAATACTGAAAAACTCGAGCAACTGAGGTTTCTCCAAGCTGACCACTCAATCATGGTCGGCCTTGTTCCTTGTGCGACTCGCGGAATTGATACACGAGCTGACTACGAGGCCTTCGTTCGACGTTCTAAACTTTAGGCCTCCAAAATCGGCATTCGCTCCGCTTAAGATAGCGTACGTTTCTATATCAATGACAGTTTCCCTATGAGTATAAGTGGTTAAACTGGTATTTACATACTCATGAATACGAAACCGAGGCATGGCTAAATGTTTGGTGGCAATTAGCAACCCTCTACGTTATCAGTATTCGAAAAGAGGAAATCGCAAATTTACGATTTTCGCGATTCTGCACTTGCCAAGAATGAAGAGAGTTGCTGACTAAAAACGGCCATCCTATTGAATTATATCCCCTCCTTCGCGTAAGCTAATCGAACCCATAGCTTCCCAGATGTCGCGGTCGATCGAGTTCGTGATAAAGTGCACCGACGCATCGCCGAGTACGACCGTGACACCTCCGACGTGTGAGCTGCGGGCGACGAAGTTGGTGCCACCAAGACTCGGGCCCCATCAGTCTGTACGTCGATCATTGGGCGGGCGTAATGTGGAGAAGGTGCTGTTAAACGATTGGCCGCCTATCCACGTTCCGCCTCGATCTGAAAAATTGGGAACTAAACTTTGACATGAATCAATGTTCGCTGCAATTGAAACATTGCGAACGCCAACGTAATTATCGCGAAGTGTCCCGATATTGAAGTCGCCTCGCAGACATTCACTGGCAAGCAAGGTCCGCGTAAGGCCGTCGGTCACATCACGCATTCTTATGTTCGAGTTGCGGTAGAAGACTCCATTGCCTTCGGTAAAGTTTGTATTGGAGCCTTGATTGCCAACATAGTTTGTCGATCCACGGCGACCAAGAGAATTTGGTTGCGATTTAAAGGGAGCTGGGTCCGACGGGCAAAACAAAATGCTAATGATTGCTTGGGACGGTATTAGATTGTTCTGATCCACCGCGTTGCCTAGAGCTGAATTATCGACATTGCTAGTTGTGTAATGTGGGTCATTAATTGGACGCGAAGGAAACTGGACTTTGTTCGCTGTGTTTTGTTGCTCAAAAAAGGGAAGGATGTAGGTGATCCAGTTGTGCTGGGTTGAAAAGGTTGAGCCTGTACTGCCTGTAGTCAAGATCGGCGGAAAACTGCCCTGTGTATCGTGGCGGTTGTGAAGGGCGATACCAATCTGACGAAGGTTGCTTTGGCACTGCATCCGCCTCGCAGCCTCGCGTGCTTGCTGGATCGCTGGGAGTAGCAAGCCCGCGAGAATTCCAATAATTGCGATGACGACCAGCAGCTCGACTAGCGTGAAGCCTTTTCCTTTTATTCGCTGTTTTCGTTTATTCACCATTGCCATTCATCCCGTTTTGCTTCTTGTTCCAAGCCGATATAAGTTCCCTGCACTCCGTTCCGCAAACCACGAATCTAGCCGTTACCAGGTCAACTACATTCGATGTATCGACCGCGTCGATCGACCGACCGCAAGAGTGGCAGATTGATCGCAGCCCTAGATCGTTAGTGACTTGCGAGTCGGGGTAACCTAGTTGCGAGCCACAACCAAACACAGCCAACAGTAGAACTAACGCGAGGCATCGCTCGAAGAAAAGACGAGCTACCGTTGTACTGCAACGGCTACGTTTGGTATTTGAAAATAGTCTTCGATGACTCGGCATTTAGGTCCTCCGCAGTGTAGCGTGGCTGATTAGGTAGCGGATCAGAAATAAGGATTGACGTAGCCCATTTGCTTACTGTCAACGCAACTCTATCGACCAGAAAAAAGTCGTCAACGATGTGCTGTTTTTTGTCCGGCAATCGTTGGATGTGGACGTTTTTTATCCGAGCTCTTACTCGGAATGGAATACTAAGTGATAGTAGTAAGCCGAGCGGCAGAAAGAAGGAAATACTCGGTCGGTGGAGATTGCTCGCAAAGAACTGCAAGCATACGCGAAACCGTTTTTTTCAAACCGGTTCAAAACCTCTTTTCAGGCTGGTTATGAGCGAAATCGGTTGCGTGTTTTAAAATCGTTCCTAGGCTTAAACAATATATGATTAATTTCGTTCGCCGATTCGTTACCTGGACGGTGTCATGCGTCTTAGTATTTTGCTCGACCGCCACTTATACCGACGCTGACGATCAGCTTCGCAATGAAACGGACGTCGGCTACCATGACGTTGGATTTGTTGGACTTCATGGTGGCGTCTTTGACCTGCTTCAACAGCACGCCAAACCTCTCGGGATAACGCTAAGGTATTTTGAAGATGACCTAATTGCCTCGAAGACGGTCGCTCTCAACACGGTTTCCGTGATCTATATTCAACACATTAGAGAAGAAGATCGAGAAGCCTACCGACAGCTTATCCAAGCTGGACTCGATAAGAATCCACAACTCCGAATCTTTGCGCTACAGCCAAACGCTATTGAGTTTTTTCGAAGTATTGGAATCGCCGATTCGGTCAAAACAGATCCGCAGGCATCGAAGTATTATGGGTCTTCGTCTGAGAATTTGCGACGAATGTTGACTTATATTGCTGCAACTCATCTTGGCCGGAGTATTCAAGTCGAGCTACCGCAAGAGGTCGAATCGTCCGGTCTCTATCACCCAGACCATGGAGGACTATTTCGAACCGCCGAGGAGTTCCTGGCATGGAAACGAGAGAAAAGTTCTATTCGCCCGGACCAACCGAGAATTCTGATTGCAGTTCATAGCACCCATCTATTTTTTCAACAACCTGCTGTTATCGATGCCCTTATTCACGAATGCGAAAAGCAAGGTGCAGTGGCCGCTGCGATTATAGACGGACGTTCGCCAACGTATGAAGAGGAGGCGATTAAGTTTGCTCCTGGCGCGATGATTCACACCTGCCACAGTATGGATTCGGCATCGCTTCGATTGAAGTTGCGAGTTCCCCATCTCCATTCGATCTTCCTTCGTAGTCAACCAATGGAAGACTGGGAAAAGGGAATGCGAGGCCTTTCCTCGAGCGAGCTTGCTTTCCATGTCATCGGGCAAGAGTT
>Ga0105045_10005327_pt1 | contig 11311 bp, 9 predicted proteins | sample MAT02_FD_78089 | JGI IMG/M metagenome (GOLD analysis project Ga0105045, IMG submission 78089) | Freshwater microbial communities from Lake Fryxell liftoff mats and glacier meltwater in Antarctica - MAT-02 (megahit assembly) | ecosystem: Environmental > Aquatic > Freshwater > Ice > Liftoff... | reverse complement strand
TGCATCAGCGCATGGCCCGGCATCACGCCGATGATGGTCAGCGGGATCGGTGCCATGATGATCAGCGGCGTCAGGTAGCTGCGGAACTGTGCCACCACCAAAAGGTAGATCAGGATCAGGCCCACGCCATACGCCGTGCCCATGTCGCGGAAAGTCTCGTAGGTGATCTGCCATTCGCCATCCCACTTGATCGCGTAGGCACGGTACGGATCGCTGGGTTGACGAATCCAGTATTCGCCCAGCACCCCGGTATCTGGCAGCGCTGCTTCCTGCAGCCGGCTGCGGATACCGAACAGGCCGTAGAGCGGCGAGTCGATGAAGCCGACGGCATCCTTGTCGCTGCCCTGCGGGTGCGCGCCAACGTCACCCATCACATAGGTCAGCGGCAGCAGATTTTTGGTGTACAGCGTCTTGTCGGTCACGCCGCGCTCGACCCGCACCAGTTCGGACAATGGCACCAGTACGCCATTGGCTGCGCGCATCGGCAAGGCCAGCACGGCATCGAGGCCGATCTGGCGCTCCAATGGCAATCCGATGCGTACCGGCACCGGGTACTTGGACTGGCCGTCGTGCAGATAGGTGACGTCCGCGCCCATCAAAGCCGCCTGCACGGTCTGTGCCACCGCTGCCACTGGAATGCCGAGGGTTTCGGCACGCTGGCGCTGCACGCGCAAAAAGTCGCGCGGCGCATCCGCCTGCAAGGTACTGTCAATGCCCACCACATGCGCGGTGTCGCCAAAGGCCTTCACCAGCCGCGCGGCCAGCGCCTGCCGGCCGGCTTCGTCGGGGCCATACACCTCGGCCACCAGCGGTGCCATCACGGGCGGGCCAGGGGGCACTTCAACCACCTTGACCCGCGCGCCATGGCGCTGCGCGATTGCCTCCAGCGCCGGACGCATGCGCTGCGCGATCGCATGGCTCTGCTCGTGGCGGTGGGCCTTGTCGACCAGGTTCACCTGCAGGTCGCCCTGCTCAGCGTCGGCGCGCAGGTAGTACTGGCGCACCAGCCCGTTGAAGGTGATCGGCGACGAGGTGCCGGCATAGGCCTGCAGGTCGCGCACCTCGGGCTGCGCCGACAGATGCTGGCCCATTTCCTGCAACACGGCCGCCGTGTTTTCCAGCGGTGTGCCGGCGGGCATTTCCAGCACCACCTGAAACTCGCTCTTGTTGTCGAACGGCAGCATCTTGAGCACCACCCATTGCACCGCTGCCAGACCGACCGACAGCACCAGCGCCGCGAGAATGCCCAACGCCAGCAGCCAGCGCTTGCGCGCGCTTTGCAACAGCGGCACCAACAGCCAGGTGAACAGACGCTGCACCCGACCGGGCTTGACCGCAGCGTCGGCTTCATGGACATGGGCATGGGCGGTGCCATGGTGGTCGCCCGCCTTCATCAGGCGTAGCGCGAGCCAAGGCGTCACGGTGAACGCGATCGCCAGCGACAGCGCCATGCCCAGGCTGGAGTTGATCGGGATCGGACTCATGTAAGGGCCCATCAGCCCGGTGACGAAGGCCATCGGCAACAAGGCCGCGATCACGGTCAGCGTGGCCAGAATGGTCGGGCCACCGACCTCGTCCACCGCCGCAGGGATGATCTGCAACAACGGTTTGCCAGGCTCGAGTTGCTGGTGCCGATGGATGTTCTCGACCACCACGATGGCATCATCCACCAGGATGCCGATCGAGAAAATCAACGCGAACAGCGACACCCGGTTCAGCGTGAAGCCCCAGGCCCAGGACGCAAACAGGGTCGCGGTCAGCGTCAGGATCACCGCCGCGCCGACGATCACCGCTTCCCGTCGGCCCAGCGCCAGGCCGACCAGCAAGATCACCGATCCGGTGGCAAACGCCAGTTTCTGAATCAGCTTGTTGGCCTTCTCGGCCGCCGTCTCGCCATAGTCGCGGGTGATCGTGGTCTGAACACCTGCGGGGATGACGGTGTTGCGCAGTTCTTCGAGCCGCGCACGCGCTGCACGTGAAACGTCCACCGCATTCTGACCCGGCTTCTTGGTCAAGGTCAGCGTCAAAGCCGGATACGACTGGCCGACCTGCGCCGCCGACACGGACGATCCGCCATCCTCGCTGCCTGTCGCTGAGCCCGGCGTGAACCACACATACTGATGCGGCGTGCGCGCGCCGTACTCGACCCGCGCCACCTCGCGCAGGTAGACCGGGCGACCATTGCTGACACCCACCACCAGCTCGGCAACTTCGTCCGCCGAGGCGATCAGGTTGCCAGTTTCCACGGTGAGCATGCGGGTCTCGCCGCTGCCCTGGTCAATCACCGTACCGGCGGGCAGGCCCATATTGGCCGCACCCAGTGTCTGTTGCAGGCGCAACAGATCGACGCCGCGTTCGCGCATGCGCCCCGGGTCGATCCAGACATTGACGGCGCGCCCCGGGCCACCGATGGTCTGTACTTCGCGGGCACCGGGCACCCGCTTGAGTTCGGCCTCCAACGTATGCGCCACCCGCTCGAGTTCCACTGCGGGTTGGGCATCGTGGCTCCACAGCGTCACACCCAATACCGGCACATCGTCGATGCCCTTGGGCCGCACCACGGGCGGCAAGGCACCCAGGTTGCGGGGCAACCAGTCCTGGTTGGCGTTAAGCACGTCGTACAGCCGCACCAGCGCCTCGGTGCGCGGCACGCCGACCTGAAATTGCACGGTGAGCACCGCCATGCCGGGACGCGATACCGAATAGGTATGTTCGATGCCCGCGATCTGGCCCAGCACCTGCTCGGCCGGACGCGCCACCATGTTCTGCACATCGGTGCTGCTGGCACCGGGAAACGCGATCAGCACATTGGCCATGGTGACGTTGATCTGCGGCTCTTCTTCGCGCGGCGTCACCAGCACCGCGAACAGACCCAGCAGCAAGGCCGCGATGGCCAGCAACGGCGTGATCGCGTTGTCCTGGAAAGCGGCGGCCAACCGACCGGCCACGCCTAGCTTCGCCAGCGCCGGCGGCGTCGGTCCGGGTACGGGGGCTTGGGTGTCGGGGGTCTTCATGGTCGGGATCACTGTGCAGCCGCACCAGGCAGGCCGGCACGCACCGGATCGAGTGCGACACGTTCACCAGCGCGCAAACCCGCCATCACCTCGACGTTGTCGGCCACACTGGAGCCCACGCGAACAGCGCGCAATACGAAGCCCTTGTCGGATGCGACATAGACCGCCGTCAACTCGCCGCGACGCAGGACCGCTGCCTTGGGCACCGTCAAACGCGCACTCGCATCTGCTGCAGTCGACGCCGAACCGCCGGTGGCGTGCACCCGTACCATCAAGCCCGGACGCAAGCCCCGGGCAGCCGATGGCAGCGACAGTCGCCATTCGACGGTCTGCGACACCGGGTCGGCGGTGGGCTGCATCTCGCGGGCGGTTGGCGTCAGGGTCTGGCCATCGGGCAGCACGACTTGCACCATACTGGCGGAATTGAGTTCCGCGACCCGCGACGCCGGCACATACGCCACCGCACGCAACAAACCCGGCTGGTACAGGGTGACCAGGGCTCGGCCCGGCAGGGCCAGGTCTCCGGCCTCTGCATGCGTGGCCAACACGATCGCGTCAAACGGCGCGGTCAGATCGGTGAACCCCTGGGCCACGGTTGCCTGGGTACGCGCAGCCTCGGCCTGCCCAAGCGCAGCCTGGGCCGACCGGACCTGATTCTCGGCACTATCGAGCGCGGCGCTGCTGATGAAGCCACTTTTGCGCAATTCGCGATTGCGCTCGTAAACCTGCTGCACATTGCGCAACTCGGCCTGTGCCTGCGCCACCGCGGCATCGCTGCGGGCAGTATTGGCACGCATCTCCCGGTCGTCCAGACGCACCAGCGCCTGGCCCTTGCGCACCGTATCGCCTGCCTTGACCCGCAAGGCCAGAATACTGCCGCCCACCTGAGCGGTGACAGTAGCCTGGCGCTGGGGTTGCAGTACCGCATCGATATCGTGCACCGCGCCGCCGCCGGACTGACCGACGAGCACCGTGGGAACCCGGATACCTGCAGGATCGGGCATGGCTGCGCCGGCCTGGGCGGCCAGCAGTGTCACGGCAAAAATAAGATGGTGCATGGCAAACATGGTGTAAGCTCCCTATACCCCCTGGAGTATATACCCGTATGGGTATGCTGACCATTGTGCGGCAAGCGATGCCGCCAACATTGCGCAGGATCAAACTCGGCGCATGGCCACCGCGAAGAGGCGGGTGATGGATTCGGTCGACGCGCCGTCAGCCGATGCCGCCATAAGCCGCACCGCGCAGGAGCGGTATTTTCTGCTGCGCAGCGCGCAGCAGACGGGCAAGATCAGCTGATCGTTCGCCCGGCGATACGCTGGCGCAGGTCGCGCAGCTTGACCTTGAGCGCGCTGCTGTTGCGCAGCCCCATGCGCAGCAGGATCTTCTGGCCCGCCGGGCGGGCCTCCATGCTTGGGTCAGCATATTCGTAACGCAACCAGGGGCTCTTTTCGGCGATCGGCCCCTTGACCCGCGTCAGCGTGAGTTCGATCAGGGCCTCGGGCTCCGGCGTTTGCAGCAATTGGTCGATCACCTCGACCAGGCGGTTGTTGAAATACTTGCCGGGGTAGCCCAGATCCTCGTACGCCTTTTGCAACAGCGGGTACATGCGTACATAGAGCGCCACGGCACTGGCACTGTCAATGCTGGTGGCGAACCGAACGAAGGCGTTGTAACGGTCCGCATTGCCGCCGGCGATCGTGGTCGTACCGCCTTTCTCGACCACCAGGAACCTTGCAGGCATGGGTGCCACCGGCCACAGGCGCGAGGCGGCATGGCCGCGTGCCAGGTTGTCCACCGTGGCCACGAGCCGCCGTGGGAAATCGGCCATATCCAGGAACGACAACACCTGCTCGCGGCCCAACAAGTCGACGACGGCGTCGCGCACGGCGTTGTCGTCATTGGCCACGGGCGGCAATGCTGCAGAAGCACCCAGCGTTGGTGCGATCGCTTCGATCGGAAAGTTGGTCGGTGCCGACGCTGCCGCTTGCGCGGCGGAGGCGACCGCATCGGGCGCAACGGCCGACGGCAGCATTGCGGGCGCGGAAGCGATGGGCGCAAGCGCCGGCGTCTGTTTTTTCCACCACGGGTAGCCGATGCCGGCCAGACCGGCTATCAGCAGAAAGGCAATCAACCAGCGCGAAAAGTATTGCATGGCGTCAGAGCGCCGCCACTGGGTGTCATCCGGAACAATGCCGCGAGGCCTGACACTTGAAAGGAATCAGGCGCGATGCAGCAGGACGGCTTGGGTTGGTTGGTGTGCGTTCGAGTGTACGCCTGGCAATTGCGGCAGGCCAGTGATACTGCAGACCGTTACATCAGGTATCGCGCACAGCGCCGATGACCGGATCGCCCTTTGTGCACGCACCATAACCCCGTTGCCGCGAGAATCGGCCTTTGCCAATCGCTTGCACCACCATGACTGCCACCCGCTACACCGACGCCGCCGCGACCTGGAACAAGCGCTTTGACACCACCGACTATATTTTCGGCACACAGCCCAATGCCTTCCTGCAGGCGCAGGCCGGGCACTACCCGGTCAATGGCAGCGCCTTGTGTGTAGCCGACGGGGAAGGACGCAACAGCGTCTGGCTGGCGCGCCAAGGCCTTCAGGTGGACGCATTCGACATCGCCGAGGTCGGCGTGGCCAAGGCACGCACATTGGCGCAGGAAGCGGGTGTTGACGTCCATTACGCAGTTGCCGATTGCCAGACCTGGCCTTGGCCGGCAGAGCACTACGACCTGGTGGCGGCGATCTTCATCCAGTTCGCCGACCCGCCGATGCGCACCGGCTTGTTCGCGAACCTGGCGCGCACGCTCAAGCCCGGCGGTGTGCTGGTATTGCAGGGTTACACGCCCCGGCAACTTGTCTACAAGACCGGCGGACCGCCCCAGGTCGAACACCTGTATACCGAGGCGCTGCTGCGCGACGCGTTCTCGGCGATGGAGCTGCTGGATCTGCGGGTCTACGAGGACGATCTGACCGAGGGCCAGCACCATAGAGGCCGCTCGGCGCTGGTCGGCCTGGTAGCGCGCAAGCCTGCCTGAGTGACTTTGTCGCCCGCCCCTTCGTGGGGCGGGCACATGCAGGAGCACAGTGGGGCAGTGCTTTCCCCCAGGAAATCACATGCTTTGACCGGGCATGGCGGCGGGCGAAGCGGTTACCCTTTACGCAATTCAAAAGTTGCACATCTCGGAGACCGTGTCGACGCAACTTAGTACTTAGGGTTCTGATACATTCTTACTGAACTTCCATCGATACATTAGGGGCCAGAAATGTCCAACACCTCCACCCTGTCCAGCAAATTTCAAATTTCCATCCCCAAAGCGGTACGAGAAGAATTTCAGTGGATCGCCGGCCAGGAGTTTGTGTTCGTGCCGAAAGACAAGGGCGTGCTGATGATGCCTGTGCCTGCGCTGAAGGACTTGGCTGGCATCGCCCGAGGTGCCCGCACTACCGGTTACCGTGACCGCAAAGACCGAGTCTGATGAGCGCGCCACTCAGGGTCGTGGATACATCGGCCTGGATCGAGTGGTTGGTGGCCTCTGCGCTGGGCAAACGCCTGGCCAGGGAGATCCCGGAAAAGGCTTTGTGTATTGTCCCGACGCTTGTTCAACTGGAGCTGTCCAAGTGGGTGTGGCGCGAACTCGGCGAAGGTCCAGCCGATCAAGTGATCGCCTACACCATGAAATGCCAGGTGACGCCGCTCGACACCGCCACCGCGTTGCTTGCTGCTGACCTGCACCGCCAACACAAGCTCGCAACAGCAGACGCCATTGTCTACGCCACCGCCGTACGGCAAGGAGCCGAACTGCTCACCTGTGATGCCCACTTCAAAGGTTTGCCGGGTGTGGTGTGGTTTCAGAAGACGCAGGCCTGAAGCCGGAGCACGCAGCGGAGTGATCCATGAACGGACGAGCGGACGATATTCGTCAACCGCCCCACCCACGGCCTCTCCGCATCGAGATGTCACCGTTGAAAAGCGGGACCGGCAGTTGTTTGGCTTTCATGTTGGGATTTCGACAACACTCTACTTTGTTGTCAATTTATCCAACATTTCGGTCGGCCACTGGAGGTGGGTCCGCGGCGAAACTCAGACGCGTTGACCCAGCATTACCCCTGCGATCGATCGACCAGCAGCGTGACGGCTGCAGAGAATGTCAGGAACGCGGCCGCAGTCGACACCAGGATGATCCGGGCAATGCGCCCGGTATTGGCACCGAACCGCTCGGCCAGCAGCGATACGTTGCTGGCGCTCGGCAACGCCGCCACCAGCACGATCACCGTGAGCGCAAAGCGGTCGATCGCCACGCCTAGCTGGATCGCGCTGATGCCCACGAGCAGCACCAGGGCCGGATGCAGCACCAGCTTGATCGCTGCCACTGGCAGGTAGTCGCGCAGCGGCATCGGGTGTGCGTCGTCGGTGGCCGACATCATCTGCGAGCGCGCGAGCACCGCGCCGATCGTGAACAAGGCCACTGGCGACGCGGCATCGGCCAGCAGTTCGACAGTCTGATTGACCGGTCCTGGCAATTCCAGGCTGAGCCAGGAGGCCATGGCACCGAACAGGATCGCCCAGGGCATCGGGTTGACAAGGACGCCACGCATGGCGTTGCGCGCAGCCACTGAGACGCCATGCAGACCCGCCCCGTCCAGTCGCGACAAGGCCACGCACAGCGACGAGGTCACCAGCAGGTCGACCATGATCGTGGCGATCGCCGGGCCGGCAGCCAGCGGCCCGAGCAGCGCCACCAGCAACGGCACGCCCATGAAGCCGGTATTCGGGAACGCCGCCACCAGTGCACCGAAGGCCGCATCGTTCCAGCCGATGCGCCGGTTCAGGCTCACGGCCACGACAAAGCCGACCAGCACCAGTGCGCACAGCATATAAGTGAAGAACACTGCCGGATCGAGCAATTGCGCCACCGGCGTGGTCGAACCGAATCGGTATAGCAGGCATGGCAACGCAAAATACAGCACAAAACTGTTGAGCCCGGGAATCGCGTCCAGGCGCAACATTCCGCGCCGCGCGGCCATGTACCCGGCCAGCACGAGGGCAAAGAACGGAAAAGTGACCAACAGGACTTGCAGCACGCATCAATTGTCGTTGACGCAATCGATGCGGCTTCTCTGCTCCAGCTGGACGGTGTCCCCGCCGGTGGACTGTAGAACTGGCGCGACAACGCCGACAGCGCGGGCGTGTCAGATGCCTAGCTGATCGCGCAGTTGGTACCACATCGCGCCCACCGCGGTAAAGGGCACGCGCAGCAAGCGACCACCGGGGAACGGATGGTGCGGCAGGCGCGCAAACGCGTCAAAACGGGTGGTGTCTCCTTGCAGCGCCTCGCCCAGCACCCGGCCGATCAGATGCGTGAACGTCACGCCATGTCCTGAACAGCCCTGCGAGAAATAGATATTGGGTGCCAAAGTGCCCACCTGCGGCAGGCGCGACAAGGTCAGCAGAAAGTTTCCCGTCCAGCCGAACGCTATCTCGACGTCACGCAGCTCGGGAAATGTCTTGACCATCTGAGGCCGGATCAGCGACTCGACCTCTTTGGGATCGCGCGCGCCGTAGACCACACCGCCGCCGTAGATCAGGCGCTTGTCGGCCGAGAGCCGGAAATAGTCGAGCAGGAAATTGTTGTCCTCGACACAGGTGTCCGACGGAATCAGCGCATCGGCCAGCGCCCCCAAGGGCACCGTGGCGATGACCTGCGTGCCGCACGGCATGGAGCGACTGGCCAGCTTGGGCTCCAGATCGCCGATATAGGCGTTGCACGCCACGATCACCTGGCGCGCGCGCACCTGGCCCTGCGCGGTGTGCACAACGACCGGCGTACCGCGTTCGATCTTCGTCACGCCCGATGCCTCGTGCAGGGTGCCGCCCAGACCTTCAAACGCCGCCGCCTCGCCCAGCGCCAGGTTCAGCGGATGGAAGTGGCCACCGGTAGGATCCACCAGCAGCGCGCTGTATCGATCGCTACCCACCAGCTTGCGCACCTCGGCCGGTCTGTCCACCAGGCGTAGGCCCGGATGGCCCCAGCGTTCCCACAACGCCTTTTGCGCGACCAGTCCCTTGGCCTTGGAATCGTTGACGGCAGCAAAGATACCGCCGTCCTTGAGGTCGCAATCGATGCGGTACTTCGCCACCCGCTCGCGGATGACCTGCGCGCCTTCGAACATCATGCGCCCCAGGGGCTCGGCAACCGCATGGCCATGACGGGCCTCGATCACATCGAGGTCGCGCGAATAGCTATGCACGATCTGCCCGCCATTACGACCGGACGCACCCCAACCCACGCTTGACTGCTCCAGGATCACGACCCGCTTGCCGGCCTCTGCCAGCGCAATGCCGGCCGACAAGCCGGTGTAGCCCGCACCGACAATGCAGACATCGGCCTCGAGCGCGCCGGTCAATGCAGGCCGCTGCGCCGCCGCATGTGCGGAGTGGGCGTAATACGAGGGTGCGTGGGCGGATGGAGCCATGGTGATCGGCGTGCCTGATGGCGTGGGAAAAATGCCAGTCTAGCGCCGCGACGACACCATGATGCCCGCCACGATCAGCGCGAAGGCCAACCCGTGGTAGGCCTGCGGCAACTCGCCCAGGAAGGCGCTGGACATCAGCGCGGCAAACAACGGCGTCAGGTTCGTGAAAAAACCCGCCATCGCAGGCCCCGCTTTTTGTATGCCCAGGCCCCAGCAGCGGTAGGCCAGCACCGCTGGCCCGACGGCGACGAAAACCAGCGCGGCAAGCAAACCGCCGCTCCATTGAATATGGGCATCGGTGAGCGCCCATTCCCCGGCTGTGAACAGGCCCGACCACACCAGACCCATCGTCACCTGCGCCAGAAGGAACGCGGCCCAGTCATTGCGAATGGCGTCGGGCTCGGCGCGCCGCGTCAGCAACCAACTGTACAGCGCCCAGCAAAACGTGGCCGCGAGCATGAACACGTCGCCGGTCACCAGCCGCAGGGCCATCAGCTCGTGCCAGTCGCCGCGCGTCAACACGACCACCACGCCGGTCATCGACAAGCCGGCTCCGATCAATTGCGGGCGCGAGACCCGGGTGTCGAAGAACAGCGTGCCAAGCGCCAGCATCCACAGTGGCATGCTCGATGCCACCAGCGTCACGTTCAGCGCTGTCGAGGTTTTCAGCGCCAGATACTGCAAGGTGTTGTAAAGCCCCACACCAAACAGCCCCAGCACCGCAAAGCGTCTCCAATACGCCCACATGCCGCCCGAGCGCCGCAACACCCAGCCCGCCAGCGGCAACAGGATGGCGAACGCGACGACCCAGCGCAGGAAGTTCAGCGTGAACGGGGGTATGTCGTCGCGCACCAGCCGACCCACCACGGCATTGCCGGCCCAAAGTAACGGGGGAACGGTCAAGAGCAGGGCTGTGCGCCAGTTCAAGCCTTGTGTCATGGCAGCGTTGTCGTGGCGGTCAGCGCGCCGTCTGCATGCGCAGTTGCCGCGCCGCCTCCTCGGCCCGCGCATCGTCGATTTCGCGCATGACATGGGCCACATCCACGGCACCGGTCTTGGGTGCAAACCGCCCGGTCAGCGTCACCTGCGGGTGCAACAGCCCGCGCTGGTACAGATCCCAGATTTCGGGACCGAAGTCGGTCTGCAGCAGCTCTGGTGCAAAGCCGCCGAAGAAGGTCCGCAGATTGCCGACATCGCGCAGCAACATGCGCTGGGCGTGGTTGTTGCCGGCCGCATCGACCGCCTGCGGCAGGTCGATGATGACCGGGCCGTCGACCGCGAGCAGGATATTGAATTCCGACAGGTCGCCATGCACGACGCCGGCGCACAACATGCGCACCACCTCCATCAGCAGCGTGGCGTGGTGTTCCCGCGCCTGCTCCGGCGTCAGGGCCACGTCGTTGAGGCGCGGTGCAGCATCTCCCTGCGCGTCGCTGACCAGCTCCATCAGCAACACGCCGTCGTGGAAGTTGTGCGGTTTGGGCACGCGCACGCCGGCATCGGCGAGTCGGTACAACGCGTCGACCTCGGCACTTTGCCAGGCAGCCTCCTGGGCCTGGCGCCCGAACCGCGTGCCCTTGGCCATGGCGCGCGCCTGGCGCGAATTCTTCACCTTGCGGTTTTCGGTGTAATCCACCGCCTGGCGAAAGCTGCGCTGCGTGGCCTCCTTGTATATCTTGGCGCAAAGGGTCTCGTCGCCGCTGCGCACCACATACACCATCGCCTCCTTGCCACTCATGAGCTGGCGCACGACGGTGTCGATCAGGCCTTCTTCGATCAGGGACTGCAGGCGTGGTGGAGCTTTCATGGA
>Ga0105045_10005326_pt1 | contig 11314 bp, 10 predicted proteins | sample MAT02_FD_78089 | JGI IMG/M metagenome (GOLD analysis project Ga0105045, IMG submission 78089) | Freshwater microbial communities from Lake Fryxell liftoff mats and glacier meltwater in Antarctica - MAT-02 (megahit assembly) | ecosystem: Environmental > Aquatic > Freshwater > Ice > Liftoff... | reverse complement strand
GTTGGTTGGGCCGCCCCCACTCTACACTTTATGAATGTCGTGGACTTCACGCAGCGGAACTTGCCAAGAGTTTCGGTTTGCCGAAAGCCTACTCGACTTCCACTACGAGTTTCCCGAAGTCCATGCCGTTCCTTGGAGTTGTGCAGGTGTTCAAGGCAGGAAAACGCCTTACGCGGTTGTGTTATTGGCAATTTGTCCACTTGCTCTAGTAGGACCACCATGCAAACTGCTAGATTAGTTTTCAAGCTTTCAATTGATTCAATGTCCTCTCGTGCAATAACAACCGATGTCAAAACTTTTATCTCCCAAGGAACAAGACTACGCCAATTCAGGTTGGCTTCAAGCGTTGATGGGGGTGAGCGATCCATTGATTCAGCAGTCCAGACTCAATGCCAAAAAACACTTGGATTGGATCGACTGCATTACCAGTTTGACGACGATCCGAGAGAAGGCGGACATGTTGGATGCTGCTTTGGAGTCGCTCTGGCAATTTGGTGTAGCGAATGAACTGAAATGGCTGCTCAAAGCAATTCCTGCGGCGCAGCCTGCTTGGGTCTTGGATTGCACCGACGACTTTTCCATCGAGCAAAACGAACCGCCCAATATCGAAGATGCTGCAGCCTGGGCCAGTGCGATGGGGATTCGCGATTGGTCAACTAATGTCACGATGAAAATTCTTAGCGGTGACTTTGTTTCGTGGCAGCGCAAGGTCGCCAGACAAGGGGCGAACGCTCCCACCGGCTTCACTATGGAGTCTTCAGGCAAGAGCACTTTGGAGTTGAAAACGACGGCAAGCTGGAAAGCCAATAATTGGGTCGATGGCACTTGGACATTCGCCATTGATGGCCAAGCGACCATGATCAAAGTGATCGAAGAGCCGATAAGCGTTCTGCGTCCGGATCGAAAAGCGACACTAGAGAACGCGCTTCTTACGATCCAAAGTGCCGATGATCGTTTTGGCAAGCAACGCAAGAAAATTTCAGGCAACAACATCACACAAGGTGGAAGCAATCAAGGGAAATGGTCGGAATGGTGCGAATCCGTGCCGGCTTTGAACGATTTGCACTTGGCTGTATTGTGCGGTGAGGGAGTGCAGTGTTCGCCGACGTTTCAGGGCATCTGGGCAACGGTCTGGCCGATCATCTACTGCCGACGCAAAAAACTTGCGCGCGGCACATGCGGCCTAACCGATCTTCGTCAGCGACTGGACCAATGCTTCCAAGCGGACCCACAACTAGTAACGTGGTTGCTAGTCTTCGGCGAGTTGCTTTGCAGTACTCAAATCGGCGAAGGATTGGGCATCTCCGCTAAATTCAAAGATAAGTGACCTCGCAGCTATCTGAGGCATCTCACCGTCAAGTATCGGAGGCAGCCCGCCCAATGGCACTCACTTTCGAGTTTTGTAAATCGAGGGCGATAGCCGCGGGCTGCACTTTAGTTAACTTTTCCATTAATGCAGGCCCGAAGCTAGCGCTTACGGTTCACGAAGTGAGTGCCACCGCTACTTTTCAACGTTCGAAGAACTTGATGCAAGCTGGGGCTGGAGCCTTTACCGAAAATCCAGTTGGCTCAAGCAGCCCGGTTTCCATATTGATTCGAAATGAATGGATCGAATTGCTTTCTTGATTTTCAGCCAGCAGAAAATCACCTTTCGGATTCATACGGAAATTGCGGGGAGTTTTGCCGCCCGACGCCGTGTGCGCTGTTGGAGTCAACTTTCCTGATTGATCATCAACTCGATAGCTTGCGATCGTATGATGTCCGCGATTGCTGCTGTACACGAACCGACCGCTTGGATGTACGAGCACTTCGGCTGTCGAGAAGTTATCTCCCTTTGCATCCAATGGCAAAGTGCTAACGGTTTGGATTTCCTTTAACTTCGCACTCGAAGCATCCCAAGTTGCGGTCGTTAGGGTCATGTTCAGTTCGTTGACAACGTAAACCCAATTGCCATTAGGATGGAATGCAAGGTGCCGTGGACCGCTACCCGGCGCTAGAGGCATCTCGCTGGTCAAGTTCAATTGGCCCGTTTTTCGATCGAGGTCGTAGACAAAGACTTTGTCTAAACCTAAGTCGCAAACAAGAACGTAACGATTGGTCGGGTCCCAAAACGCACAATGGGCATGTGGCTTCTCTTGCCTCTGTTTGTTCGGACTGCTTCCTGTGTGCACCACGATCGACGACGACGGTTTGATTGAGCCATCACCGGCAACTGGAAAAATCACCACGGAGCCACTTGTGTAATTGGCAACGGCCAGAAACTCGCCAGTTGCATCCAAGGAAACGTGACAGGGCGAATCACCATCGATCTTTTGTGTGCTAAGTGTGGTCAATGTTGGCGTTTTGCCAGCCGTCAAATCATTGCGATCAAAGCGATATGCGGTGATAGAAGCCGGCGCTGTCGCATCGCCCTTACCGGTTTCGGTTAACGCATAAAGAACATCAAGCTTAGGGTGGAAAGCAAAAAACGCAGGCAGTTTTTGCTTCACGGCTAGTTTCGGCTCGCTCATCTTTCCGTCGGGCTCAAGTTTGCTTGAGTAAATGCCGTCCCCGAACCCTCCGATGAGAAACGATTGTGCCGAAGCATCGTTTGAGGGCAATAAAGTGAAGGTTGAGACTAGGGTAAGAAGAAACATCTGTTTGAGCGAAGCGCGACTGATTTTCACGATTGAATGCCAAATTCGTTGGTGGAAGGAAGGTAAATCAAAGGGCCATCATACCTTGAACCAGCGGTTTTGGCGAATTTGGTGTAGTGAACTTTCGGATCAACTCTAACACTTCATCGAGTGGTAGAACAACATGCCTGTGCAAGCACGGGCCTCGTGCTGGCATCGGAGGAGTTTTGCAATGTGTTTTGATTGGTTTTTCGATCGTGAATTCCATTCAAGTGGATTTCGATGCCGATGTGGTCTCGAAATGTGGGAGCTTGGCAAATGGAACTAGCCATTCACACGCCCTTCGTGCCTCAGGGTGTGCCACTCACCGCTTAGCTTATCCTTGCGAATCGTCGGCCTACGATTCCATATCTTTCAAATGGACGTTCAATGCCCCGACCGACATTCGAATTTCTACGATCGACAGGCCCAGCGAACCCGCCATCAGGACAAGGCTCAGTCCAAAAATGCCTTTGCCCAGTTCTGTCCATCCCAAGAAGAGTGCCCCCATGCAGAGCGTACAAGCGAGCAGGCTGCATACGCCCAGCGTCTGCATGTCCCGAATTAAATAGACTCGCTTGCGAAGATTCTTGATCTCTTCGACATACACTTGGTTGGGAGTCTCTGTGTGATCTGCATGCAACTTGCGAATGATGCTTGCCAAGCCCAGAAAGCGATTGGTATAAGCCAACAGTAGCAAGGAAATCGTGGAGAACAATAGTGCCGGAGTGGTCAAGTCAATCTGCATTGCGAAATCGATTTACTCGCTCCAGAGGATATTGAAGATTGTGCTGTAGTGATCGGTCCAAAGTGCAATCCCTGGCCAGTCCTGGTCAATTTGCTTGCGTCCTGATTCGCTTTCATCAAGTACATAGGCGCCTACCATCGGCGTGCGATCCAAGAACGCTTGGTCGTTGGACATGATGAAGTAGTGGCTACGCTGGAGCAGGTCTTGCGACTTACTGACTTTGTAGATACTAGTGTACTTCGACTTCATGACTTGCTCTGCCGCATTTTTGACGACTGGGTAGAGATTGAGATAGGTGTTAGTAATGTGGATGGCGATCATACCAGCGACGGTTCCGTCCTGGTTCTTTTTCAGGTGCTTGCGATAGATGTCAAATGCCTCGCAGGTCAAGAGATGAGCAGGGACCGAATCGCCGCTGAATGCATCCAACACGATCACGTCGTACTCTTGATCTGCTTCACGTTCCATTGTCAGGCGAGCATCACCAAGTCTAACCTCGATCGGCTTTCCTAGTCGTTTTTCATAGTTTGGCAGATACCAGAAGTGCTCGCGGGCGATCTTTTCGACGAGCGGATTGATTTCGTATATGACGCATTCGTCAGCGATACGATTTCCTTCGGTTGGTCGCGCGTAGGCGGCTAACGCGCCAGAGCCGAGCCCCACCACCGCAAACTTGAGCGGTCGATCCCGATGGGTCTCCTCGATACAATACTGGAGTGCTTTGCCGACGCCGCTTTCCTTATCGTAATAGGTTAAGGGTAGGTCCTGTTTCTTGGGATCTGTCCATTGTCGACCGTGCAAGACATTGCCGCTCCAGAAGCTCCGATAGCCTGAATCGAGATCGCGTGAGATACCATTATTTTCCTCGGGCGGAATTGGCTTGGTGTATTGTCGATCGGTTACTGAAACGGTGCCGTAGAAGTTACGGGCTTGCATGAGCAACGTTTTTTTGATGCCTGGTTCTTCGCCTGAACGTATCCAATCGAAGGGATCGAGGCACCAAGCTACGTAGCCGGTCGTCAAAAAAATTCCGAAGAGGACGGTCCCGTTGCTAGCCGCTCCAAACCATTTCCTTTTCAAAGCGATCATGCCAATGACGGTAGCTGCAATTAGGAAACTGAGAAGCAAACCGAGTGGCCATTCGTAGTATTCATCGAAATAGGGTGTTGCAACGAGCGTAACAAACAGGCCACCTAGTGCCCCACCAGCAGAAATGAGCAGGTAGTATTCCGTGATGTGACTTTGGTTTTCTGGCCGCAACTTCACAAGCTCGCCATGGCACACCATGCAAATCAAAAACATCGTCCCAAAGTGGAGAATGAGATTTGGCAGAAATCCCAAATCCAAGTCCAAACAAACCAAGGTGAAAATTGCAGCGAGGCATAGTCCGCACCAGAGTTCTCGAACATACCATCGAGAATGATCGAAACAGATAATGAAGGTTAGGAGGTAGAGCGCGAGTGGAATGATCCAAAGGAATGGCACTGTTGCGATATCATGGCAAACATGATTCGTTGTTGCGATGAACATTAAGGAGGAAAGAGCGGAGAGCCCGACCCAGCACAACCTCTGCCACAATCGAGGTATGCCACCGATAGCAACTTCGTCTGCTCCCGCGTCGGATTTTGATTCGTTGCTTGACATTCGGAGCATACTCAAACCGCAAACGGTGCAAAATCCGGCGAAAATCCAGAAGCCGATCATCCAGAATCGCCCCATCGTCTTCAATTCCATATAGGGCTCAAATACAAATGGAAACGTTCCGAGGGCAATGAGCGAACCCATGTTCGAAAGCGAAAAGAGTCGATAGGGTGACCGCCCGGGATACGCGCGTGAGAACCAAGCTTGGATAAGTGGCCCGGTGGTCGATAGCACCGCATAAGGCAAGCCCACACAAACCGTCAGCAGCAAAAGGATTCGCGACGTCGGGTCGTCGGTCCCTTTGGGCTTCAGTGAATCCAGCGGAATGACGAAAAAGGCCATGATGGATGCAAGTACCAGGAGAACGATATGCACCTTCACTTGTTTCGCCAAACTCAATCGACAGAAAAGCAAGTGCGAATAGACGTACCCCAAAAACAACGTGCATTGAAAAAAGAGCATGGCAGTCGTCCAAACGGCTGGACTGCCACCAAACCATGGCAAGATAAACTTGCTGATCAGCGGCTGCACTTGGAAGAGGAGAAAAGCACTTATGAAAATCGTGAGAGCTAACAGATAGCCCAAAAACGAGTTCCCGGACGACGTACGAACAGAACTTGGAAACATGAGAATTGCAAAAGATGTCTACGGCAATGTGATATAGGGTTTGCCAATCTACAGATCTCAGCGTTACATTACAACGTCGAAAGCCGTAAATCTTGTTGGAGTATAGGCTTCAGCCGGCTAAAGCCTACGCGGCTCGTTTCAAGGCTCTGCCTAGGAACGCACTACACTCGAGGTTCAGCTTTGCGTCCCCGAAGTATAAGAACACATACAACCAACTCAATTGAGCTCAAGATCCACCTAAAACGCACTTGCTGCCGGTTCGGCGACGACCATTAATGGATTTGTTTCGTGGTCGGTGATGGTGGCGGCGTTTGGTCGGGAGGCGGAGCGTCCGGTGCAATGCGTTCCCAGGCGAAGCCGCGAAGCCTGGGAACGAGGGAATTTGAAGCAACAACGGCTGGAGCCTGGACTCCAATTAGCCCGCTCGGCTGACTTAAGCGCCGATGCTTGTCCCGTCGCAAATGTGCGGGAAGTTGTCCTGGGAGGCCTCTTGCTTTGAGAAATGAAAATTTCCATTTGTATAGGCGACGGCCAACGCATGTGGGACCAACGCTTCGGCTAAGATCAATTCCGCACGCCGCTGCGTGATTTTGGCTGTCATTTCTTGCTCTACCGCATACGCCATCGCCAACCGAGACTCGGCCGCGGCGGTTGATGTCTTCATGTCCGCTTCCGCTTGTGCGATCATTAAACTAGCTCCGATGTTGCTGCCGACGCTCACGTTGACAATGTCGATCGATACGATCGCAAAGGAGGTGTTTGCGTCGAGTCCCCGGTCGAGAACTTTTTTCGAGATCATGCTAGGCGTCTCGAGAACGAGTTTGAAGGATTCGGTCGAGCCGATCGCGCTAATGATGCCCTGTCCGACGCGAGCGATGATCGTTTTTTCGGTCGCACCACCGATCAGTTGATCGAGGTTTGTTCGAACGGTAACCCAAGCTCGAACAAAGAGCTCGATGCCATCTTTGGAGACTCCGCTGATGCTTGATTGCCCTGAATCCGACGGGTCGGGGCAGTGGATCACTTTTGGCAAAACGGTAGTGCGGACCGAATCGACCAAATCTCGGCCTGCAAGGTCGATCGACATTGCACGATCGAAGCCCAACGGGAGATCAGCGTACTTTGCCGCGATCGTGGCAAGTACCACTTTGAGAATGTCGCCACCAGCCAGAGCGTGCGCCTCCAAACGAGCGTTGCTCATCCCAGTTTTGTTGTCGATTTCCAGTCCGGATTGTTTCCCCATGATTTTGGCGGTAACAATGGTCCGAGGGTTGACGCCTCGCAGTGACATTCCGACCAACTCGCGCATGCTGACTTCGGCACCACACGAATAGGCTTCAATCCAAAGCCACCCATAGATGTAAAGCAGGACGATGAACACGATTACGAAGGGCAAAGCGACAAGACCGAAGGCTAAAACCCAACCCATTTTAATTCATCGATTCTTAGGAAACTAATGGCCTCGGTCACTCCTTTGCGAAGCCGTAAAAATTCATGTTCCAATGAATGTCGTTCGCACTAGGTCCGGCAAAAAGAAGGCAGCTACGAGCACGCCTGAAATCCCCGGATCATCGAGAATAACAGATTGGGTAGTCCAAACAAGCTTGCCAGGACCTAATTTCTAACAATTCGGTAGGATTGCGTAGTGGATGCCCCCTAGCCCGCATTATTTATGGGCATTCGAGTTTTCGCTGTAACATATTGCTGCGATGGACATTGCGAAAAGTAGTTTGAAACCAGACTGCTTTTCATAACCCGAAGTGTAAGCGAGCGATTTTATTGCCGGTCCCTCGCTTACGCTTCGGGTTGTGAATAATCCGAGCAATGCTTTCGGCGAATTGCGTTCAATCTTGATTTCCTTTGTCCCCACAGATAGTTAAATCGCTAGAATAGGCTGACTTAAGAAACATTTTGGAAAACGCCATTTGAGACAGACGAGGTGTGTTTTGAGTTTACACAACATTAAATTTACGGTCCGCTTCTTTATCTCTGGTTTCACTTGCGGAGCTTTTTTCGTGCTGTCGCCTGTTTTGGGCCAGGAACCCAATCCAGGAAAAGTGGCCATCGTTTCCGCTACTTCTGCACATGAAGTAGCTTTGGTCCCAGAGAAACTTCGGCTGCAGATGCTCGTGAAAGCTGAAAGTCGGGAAGCGGAGGACGCAATTCAATTGCTTAAGAAACAGCAAGAGCGAGTGACAAAAGAACTAGCGACGCTTGGTGCAATTTCAACCTCGATCGAGTTTACCACCGTTACCATTACGGTTGGTACTCCTGGCTTGGACGACCCGGATGTCGCACGGCGAATGGCACGTCAACAAGCCGCTCAAATGGCGCAGATGCGGAATAACATGCCAGCACAGCTTCGCGGGCAAGTGCAGGCACCTGCGTCGGAGCAGACCACCGAGTTACCCCAAATCTTCACTGCAACGACAGCCCTAGCTGCGGAATGGCAACTCACTAGCGGATTGGACGAAGAAGCCATTCTCTTTCCTTCAAAACTAAAGACGGCAATCGATGAGAAAGACTTTCGAGGAAAGAAGCTCAAGGAGATCCTGGAGCCGGAAGAACAAAGTGTAATTCAGTCGTTATTGGGGGTTAATATTTACTCCACTACGACTCGGCAACCAGAACTCCTCTTGGTATACGCTGCCAAACTTTCAGACGCACAAGAAGAAGAAGCGCTGAGTATCGCGTTCAAAAAAGCACAGGCAAATGCCACAATGTTGGCGAAGGCGTCCGGGCGAAAATTAGGTGCGATGCAATCCATTTCATCGAATTGGGCTGATTTTTCTCGAACCTACCCACCTGCTTATGGGCCAAACACGAACAATCCTTTGGCTGCCCTAGTAAAAAGAAACGTTCGTGAGGTAGCCAACGAAGACCCAAGCAGTTTAAGGCAGACTTTCTCGGTCAACGTAACCTTCTCGTTGGAGTAGATCGCCACCGAGTTTATCTTGCTTCCGCCGGTTGAAAACCGACTGACGCCGCTGATACGCTGCTCAAGACCAGCTACCTAAAAGGGCCGCGCGTGTTCAACCAAAACCTTTGATTTCGCAAAAATTTGACTTTTGAACCCAACTCATTTAGAACTTCGTGAATGACGTTTTGTCTAAGTCACCTTCAGCCCGTTTTCGCCGCTCGGTATTTGACAAGATTCATGATTTGCTCGCTCACGAACACCCAGTTTACCGGAGTTGGAAATGCCAGAGATTGTGCCCGAGTTAAAGAGTGCGTTGGATCAATTTCGAGTCGATTTTGAAAATCTCCGAAACGAAATCGGAAAGGTCATCGTCGGACAGCAGCCGATCGTCGATGGCGTCTTGGTTGCGTTAGTCGCAGGAGGCCACGTACTGCTAGAAGGAGTTCCAGGGCTAGGCAAAACGATGCTCGTCCGGACGCTTGCCAGCGCGCTTGAGGCGAAGTTCACTCGCATTCAATTCACTCCAGACCTGATGCCTGCGGACTTGGTCGGGACGACGATCTTGGTCGAGGGAGAGGGCGGCAGCCGTAGCTTCCGGTTCGAACGTGGTCCTATTTTCGCCAACGTCGTTCTTGCAGACGAAATCAATCGAGCGACGCCCAAAACACAATCAGCTATGCTCGAAGCTATGCAGGAACGCAGCGTCACCGTGGCCGGCATCACGCATCAGCTCGACCGAATGTTCTTTGTGCTGGCAACCCAAAACCCACTCGAAATGGAGGGGACTTACCCACTTCCAGAAGCTCAACTGGATCGTTTCCTTTTCAAGTTGATCGTTCCGTTTCCAACCGCTGCCGAAATTGAAACCATCTTGGATAGGACGACCGAATCCAGCACGCCCGAAGCCAAGCCTTCGCTCGATCCAAAGCGAATCTTGGAAATGTCGGCTTTAGCTCGGCGCATCCCGATCAGCGATGAAGTGCGAAGACATGCCATTCATGTCGTCATGGCAACCCATCCCGATCATGAGCTGGCAACGTCGATGGCCAAGCGATTCGTTCGATTCGGCAGTAGCCCCCGCGGCGCTCAAGCGTTAATCCTCTCCGCCAAAATCAATGCCATCTTGGACTACCGCTATCACGTTTCTCGCAACGATATCGATGCGATGGCTGTCAATTGCCTTCGCCATCGCGTGCTTCTCAATTTCGAAGGACAAGCTGAAGACATCAAAACCGATGAAGTCATCCGCGATATCCTTAGCAACATTGGGAAGATGAAAGCCGCATGAGCCTCTTTGATACCGACTTTCTAAAAAAACTGGAGTATCTGTCGCTGGTTTCACGGCGTGTATTTCGCGGACGACTTTTGGCTCAGCGAAGGACCAAACAACTCGGAGGGGGCATCGAATTTGCCGACCACCGAGAATACGCGGCTGGGGACGACTTGCGTTACCTGGACTGGAATGTCTATGCAAAGTTTGGCGATCTGCTCCTCAAGCGTTTCCAAGAAGAGGAGGACTTACACGTTTACATCCTACTCGACGCTTCCAAGAGCATGGATTGCGGCACTCCCAACAAGTTTGATTACGCGCGACGTATCGCGGCGGCGCTTGCCTATATCGCTCTGGCTGACCTCGATCGTGTTAGCATCATGGCTTACGCGGACAAGCCGCTCGATGTACTGCCGTTGACGCGTGGCAAGGATCGCGTTTTGAGCATCCTCAAGTTTTTGGAGAACACGAAAACCGCAGGTACTGCCACCGACTTGGCAACCGTCGCGAAATCGCTTGTTAACCGAGCACAACGGACAGGACTCGTTGTGATCATAAGCGATCTGTACGATCAAGCCGGATTTCGGGCTGGCGTGGACTTGTTGAGACACCGCCGCTTTGAGCCGCACGTAATTCAAATCCATACCGCCGAAGAAGCCAATCCGAGCTTCTTAGGCGATATCGAACTCGATGAAATCGAAACAGGTCAACGCAGAAAGATTACCGTCACCGAACGGAAGCTGAAGCAATACAAGCAGCTTTTTAACGAGTTTCTTACTTCTATTGAGACCTATTGCAAAACGTACTCTCTTTCCTGCACACGATCGACCACGGATCTGCCGTTCGATGAGTTGATCATGCGCATGATGCGAGCCTCTGGAATCCAAAGCTAAAGAAAACGCCCCATGTTAGAGTTTGCCAGTCCGATGCTCGCTTGGTGGGCCGCGATCACTGTCCCAATCTTCTTGATTTATATTATCAAGGTGCGATTGCGACGGCGACCGGTCTCGACGCTCCTCTTTTGGAACCAGCTTTTCGACGAAAAGAAGCCGAGAGCATGGTGGCAACAGCTTCGGCATTGGCTTTCGCTCTTGTTGCAATTGGCCTTCGTATTGCTGCTCGTAGGAGCACTTATCGATCCTCTTTGGAGTTGGCAAAAAAACTCACAACGTCGAATCGTGCTCATTGTGGATAACTCCGCTAGCATGAAAGCGACCGAAGCCGGTGGCGTAACTCGTTTGCAATCGGCCAAGGAAATCGCGAAGGGTTTGGCGCGGTCACTTCGTCCTGGCGACGAGATGTCACTCGTTTCCTCGGGAGGCCAGTCGGTCGTTCACGTCGGCTTGACTAACCATGCACGACTGCTGATCGATGGGATTACAGAACTGCCTGAAACCGATGCTCCCTCGGCGTTGTTGCCAGCCATTGCAACCGCAGAAAGACTGCTGAAAGAC
>Ga0105045_10005325_pt1 | contig 11315 bp, 7 predicted proteins | sample MAT02_FD_78089 | JGI IMG/M metagenome (GOLD analysis project Ga0105045, IMG submission 78089) | Freshwater microbial communities from Lake Fryxell liftoff mats and glacier meltwater in Antarctica - MAT-02 (megahit assembly) | ecosystem: Environmental > Aquatic > Freshwater > Ice > Liftoff... | reverse complement strand
CTATACTTGGCTCAAATTGCCACGGCCAAAAACGCCCGACCTTTGGAACTCGCGCCTCGTCCGGTCGGCGATCGCGACTGCGTTATTAGCTGGCATCGTACTCTTTTTCCTCAGTCCAACTGAGTTGACGATTCTGGCACAAGGGACACTTCAGCCTTCGGAGCAACGATTTGTTTTTGCTCCGGCAGATGGATACGTTGACAAAATTCACATCGCCGACGGGCAACGCGTTCAAGCGGGTGAGATCATCGTTTCCCTAAGTTCGCCCCAACTTCAGCTTCAAATTAACCAAATCTCCGCCGAAATCGGGATCGTCGATCAAAAGCGGGACGGACTCAATCTCGCAATCAATCAACTCAAACAAGCGGACGATCCCGCCAATCTAACTGGCAGTCGTCTCGTCGGAGAAGTGCAAGAATTGGAAGCCAAACGAACGAATTTGCTCGAACAAAAAAAACTCCTCGATCGGGAGCAAGAACGTTTGCAATTGCGCAGCCCGATCGATGGCAACGTGATCGCTTGGGAAGTTGAGAACTATATCGAGAACCGACCTGTTCGTCGGGGTGACACTCTGCTGCGAATCGCCGCCTTAGATAAGAATTGGCAAATTGAGTCGACCGTCGTCGACTGGGAAGCAGGTTATGTGACCGATGCTCAAAGTAAAAGGACCGATTCGAAAAAGCCATTTGTGGTTGAATTCGTCTTGGCATCGTCGCCGAGCAAAACCCAAATTGGACAAGTATCAAACGTCAGCAATACCATGCGTGAGGTGGTCGGCAGCCAACAATTGGACTTGTTCGTAAGCCCGGAATTGCCGATCCAAGGTCCGCGGATGGGAACGTCTGCCACCGTTTCGATTCCCTGCGGTCAATTCCCACGCTGGTTCGTATGGACGAGAAGCTTCCTAGATGCGGTGCGTCGTCGATTTTGGTTATGAAACCAGATGCATAGTTCACAACCCGAAGCGTAAGCGAGGGCCTCCCAAAATCACAACCCGAAGCGTAAGCGAGGGACTCCAGGAGCAAAGTATGTCAAAAACCATCACCCACCCGTTGAGCTACATCATGGGACTGTTTTATGCACTGGCATCGGCAAATGCTATTTCTGCGCAAGCTCAGAGCGAATCCGACTCAATGGCCCTCAAAAACCCAATTCTTAAACCGACGCAAACAATTTCTGTCGCCGCCGGTGTCGCTGGCATCATCGACAGCATGCTCGTAAGCGAGGGGGACGAAGTTTCCATCGGGCAATCCCTGGTTCGCGTAAGGTGCGACGAGGCAATACTGAACCGCGAGAAAGCTCAATTTGCATTCGAAACCGCGTCGGCCAAAGCGACTCGCGATGTCGACGTTCGGCTTGCGAAGAAGTCCGCGGAAGTAGCAGAACAGGAACTGGCGCGAACGCTCAAAGCGAATTTGCTCGCCGCGGACACATACCCGCCCAACGAAGTCGATCGCTATCGACTGATGTTCGAGCGATCCAAGATCGAAGTTGAACGGTACAAGCTCGATCAGCAACTTTCCCTGATCGCCAAGAAACAATCCGAAGTCGAATTAAAGCAGACTCAGCAACTGATCGATCGCCATTTGATTAGTAGCACTGCTCAAGCCATGGTTGTTTCCGTAGAAAAGCATGCGGGCGAATGGGTCGACCCGAGCACGAAGATGTTGGAACTCATGTCGATCAATCGGCTTCGGGTGGAAGGATTCGTCGATGCCAATGACGCTTTGGGCATCGAAAAAGGAGCTTCGGCCAACGTGATCGTTTCGGTTGCGAAGTCGCCGCGAAGTGTTTCAGGGAGGGTGACCTTCGTCAGCCCAACCGCGAATCCAGCAAATGGTCAGATTCGTGTCTACATCGAAATCGAGAATCAAGGACTCCAGTTCCGACCTGGAATGGCAGCCTCTGCCACGATTCCAAGATGAGTCCTATGAACCCGGATGCCATGCCCTTTCCTGCTCGATTGCGGCCCGATTTGCGGTGGAGCCCATACGCGAGTGATCGCCAGGATTTGTGGGTGGCCCACGACCCGGTCCATCGCGAATTTTTCTTCTTTAGTTCTATCGAAAAAGCGATTGCGGTTTGCCTTGATGGCAACCATTCCGTGAACGCTATTGTTCAAAAAAGTCGAAGAGTAGACGACTCGGTTTCCCCTAGTTTCGTTCGAAACTTGATCCAGCGTCTAGATCAAGCGTCACTGTTGTTACATCGCGTTTGGAGGCCTTCAGAAAAGATTCAACCTCCAACGTCAAGTCTTTGGCTGAATAGCATCCAATCAGCCCTGGCGTTGCGAATTCCTCTTTTCAATCCATCCAGAATGGTAGCAACCCTCGAACCGCTGGGGCGAATCCTATTCCGTGATTGGTTTCTTTTTGCCCTTCCCATCATTATCGCATTTTGCGTAGTCCTATTGTCGAATCGATGGTCGGAGTTAAGTACGGATTTGTTGGTTTTGCAATCGGGAATGCGGGGCGATCGCGTGCTCCTTGCGGCTCTGCTATTATTGCTTATCAAGGGGATTCATGAGTTCGGGCATGCTCTAGCCTGTCGAACAGTCGGAGCCGAATGCCGCGAAATAGGCGTGTTGTTTTTTTTGGGGATGCCGTGCTTGTATTGCGATGTTAGCGATATCTGGCGGGTCCCAGATCGATGGAAACGGATGGTCGTCTCCGCGGGAGGGATGATTGTGGAACTCTGGATTGCTATCGCGGCCTGCTTGATATGGGTGAGCAGTTCCACTCCGTGGGTGCAGGGCATTGCGTTGCAAGTCATGCTACTCTGTTCCTTGGTTACCATCTTCATCAATGCCAATCCGTTGTTGCGTTACGATGGATACTATATCTTATCAGACGGACTTGGCACCCCTAACTTGGCTGAGCAAAGCCGCGAGGCTTGGCAGCTGCTTTGGCGCAACGTTTTGTTCGGAACTTCCCTGCACGACACGATGCTACGAACGATTGCTTTTGCGTTGTTTCATATCGTGTCCTCGCTTTATCGGTACTTCTTGTTTGCAGCGTTGATATGGGGCTGCTACCATTGGCTATTGCAGCGTCGACTCGGTCCTTTCGGAGCCATTTTGACGGCCGTAGTTGCGATGGCATTTCTTGCTACCGTTTGGCGCGGCTTGCGAAGTATGAGCGCGGCACGTAGAGGCTGTGATTTTTTGACAACACTTGTTAGTAGTGGCAACACCACAACCCGGAGCGTGAGCGGGGGGCCAGCTGCAATCCCTCGCTCACGCTTCGGGTTAATAAGATCACAGCCTCGAAGAGGAGATCAATCTATTTCATGGTTTCGGCTGAGTCTATGTGCAGTCGCGTTTTCGATTGTCATGTGGTTTGTAGGTACTTACAGCTTTCCCCGTTTTTTGTTTGCACGCGGAGTGATTGAATCAGGTGAAATCGTTCCGCTCTACGCAAGGCATTCCGCCATCGTGCACGACGTGTTGACGCGATCAAAAGAAGTGAAAGCAGGCGACACCCTGATCACAACAGTAGCACCGAATTTAGAAATGGAGTTGCTGCAGGCACAAGGTGAGTTGGACTTCGCCAGAGTCCGACAGCAACAAGCAGCCAAGAGATCGGTAGTGGACCCGATGTCAACACAACACATGGCAGAGTTAGAGAAAACGGTTCAAGCGACCCACGAACGCGTTCTCAAGCTAGAGCAGGAGCTGGATCAGCTCAACATTCGATCGCCCGCAAAGGGACGATTCGTCGAACCGATGATGGAACAAACGAAGATCGACTATGCGGGCCGTATTTTTTCTCGGAGGACAACGCTTGGCGCAATCGCGCGAGATCGGCCCTTGGTCGAACGAGGCCAGCAAATTGGCGAACTGGTTCTATCGAGCGGATGGCGATTGAGAGCATTCGTAAATGAGATTGAGATTGACGAGTGCAAAATTGGGGCAAGTGTATACGTTCGACTGGACCAATGGCCTGATATCACCGTTCAGGGAAAGGTCGTTTCAATTTCCGCCGAAAGCCTTCAGCGAACTCCCAAGCATTTGGTAGGGGACACGCTTTTTGCATCGACTGCAACTGGACCTCAATCCGACTTAATGCCAGAGCAAACGAGCTATTCGGTCTTGATCGATCTCGACCTCGATCACAGAGTTCCAGTTGTCAATGGAATCGCCTCTGTTCAAATTCGGACAAGCTCCATGACCATTTTGGAACGTTGGTCCGAGATGATAAAACGCGGGTGGCGGCAAACGCGACTTTAACATAGGAATGGCTGCAGCAACTCCTGCTCGGACTGGATTCAAATCCACATAAGCCGAACAAGCCAAAATCGCCGTTTCATTAGCTGATTTCTGACATTTGTAGCGTCTAGCGATTCACCTACCGGCCCCCGACGGAAAAACGGGGCGAAGGAAGACGTAGTTGAGTTAGAATAACCGGGCCGCAGGCTTTGCACGCATAGATTGAGATTGAAGTTCTCCTTGCCCGTTGCGGCAAGATCGCGACAATAGTGATGACCTTAACAAAAGGCCGAGATTCAGGACCTTTAGCAAGTTACGGTAGGTCGAATTGCACGCAGTCGAACGGCGGAATTTGATTTGTTTTGGTTTTCCGCTTCCCGTTCGACTTATTGAAAATTCACCCTCACTCGAGTGGCTTGATGATTTTTATCCGACGCCGATTTTTTTTGCTTCTCCTATTCGTCCTCCTTTCTCGTTTTGCTAGCTTACATTCGGGATCGCTCTTGGCGCAAAGTGCCACCGGCAGTGTAGAAGCGTTCGCTTCCGAACCCTATGGCGTTGCCAGACTCTATATCCCAGCTGGACAACTGTCTCCTGATACTACTCTTCGAATTTTAGTGAGTGATCCAAGCGATCGGATCATGTTTCCTGAGATCGATTTTCTGACGAGCGAATCGCCAGAAGTGCATTCTCCTCAAACAGGTGAGCGACTTCGAATTGGCAACGGTGCCTTAATCGGCCGTATTCGCAGCGCGATCCAAAATGCAAAAGAACAAATCGATCCACTTGAGTTGGTCCGCGTTCAGTTTCTGTTTCGAGGCCACGAGCCCTTTCAAGTCCGGCTATCGGGTGATCTTGAGGCAACGATCGATGTTCGACCTATTCGACTTCCTGATCCCTCTCCCAGCTTAGCTCAAAAAGGTGCCACGCAAGCATTGCATTCCTCGCCACAGTTTCAAGCACTGGTGCAATCGTGGTGGGACGGATACGTCAAACAAGCCAAACGTCAAGTGGAACGTAGTGACTATCCCGCTATTGTCGAAAGCTATTTGACGCATATGCTTGCTTATCGCTATGGATTCGAATTGCCCGAGCTTGTCAAGAAAGTTACAGCCAAGAAAAAGCAGACCGATCCCTTGCCGACGATAGCCTTGGTTGCAGGCGTGGCCGAACTGCGGGCCGAGCTCTTTCAGGAGTCTCTGCGCAAAACGCCTCCGCAAAATTTGCAGCTAGTGCCAAGGCCCGAGGCTCCTCGATGGGTAGAGGCGCAAGTGCCTTACACGCCCGAGAACTTAGCCATCGAACCGATTGCGAAAGTCGTGCCACCCGAGTGCTACTACCTTCGTTTCGGAAGTTTCTCAAATTACCTTTGGTTTCAATCGCTGAGCGAAACACGGGGCGGTGATCTTGCTCAACTGGCGGTCCTTCGCGGTTTCAACTACGAGACAAATAAACGGATGGAGCGATTGCTGAACACCAAAACCTCAGCGGTCGCGAAGCTATTCGGCGATTCGATTATTGGGGATATGGCGATTATTGGCCAAGACTTGTACTTGCAAGAGGGGCCTTCATTGGGAGTCGTGTTCGAATCGAAAAACGTGGCTCTGCTGAAGAGTTCGCTTAATTCAGACCGAGCTGCGGCGGCCAAAAAGATGGCGGATATAGGTTGCAAATTAGAGGAAATAGTCGTCGGTGGCGAAAAGGTCTCATTGCTAAGTACGCCGGATAATCAAGTGCGTTCGTTCCTTGTTGAGCGCGGCTCCTACATTTTCTTGACGACTAGTCGTCGGCTTGCGGAACGCTTTCTGGATGTCAGCAAAGGTGAGCTATCTTTGGGAGATTCCAAAGCGTTTCGTTTTGCCCGATTAATGATGCCTGTTGAGAACAAGTATGACATCTTCGTCTACCTTTCCTCCGAGTTTTTTCGCAACCTCGTTTCACCTCAGTATCAAATCGAATTGCGGCGAAGACTTAAAGCAATCGCTGCAATTGAAATCGCCGAGCTTGCAAGCTTGACTTGCGCTGCCGAGTCAGGCATGAAAGATGCAATTCCGACCATTGAGCGGCTAGGCACCGATGGCTATCTGCCTCCTGGCTTTCAAACGCGTGTCGATGGTTCTCAGACGTTATCCTTTTCGGGTTCATGGCATGATTCGTTGCGAGGCAAACGGGGCAGCTTCTTGCCGATTGCCGATGTAGAAATCAACGACTGTTCTGTCGAGGAGTCTCAGGCTTATCGAGATCAAGCGAATTTCTATGCGACTCAATGGCAGCAGACCGATCCGCTCATGGTCGGGGTGCGGCGTTTTTCTCGCGAACCAGGCGAGCGGATTGAACGGCTTGCACTGGAAGCCTACATCGCGCCGCTTGGGCAGGAAAAGTATGGTTGGCTCTCGAGCATGTTGGCTCCTCCGGTCCGAACTCATATCCAATTGCCACCAGACGATGTAATCAATTTCCAAGCTCATTTGGCCGGTCAAGGCACTTTTCGATCGCGTGCACCCGATCACGTCATGTTTGCCGGGCTAAAAGATATGGTTCCGCCAGTTCCGGGAGAAACGAAAGGATTGCTTGCGACGCTTCGGACATTGCAGTCATTGCCTGCCTACTTAGGTGGTTGGCCGCGACCTGGGTATCTCGATCAATTGCCTTTGGGTTTGGGGGGCGGGCCACCGGATGCCTTCGGCTTTTCAAGGTTATTTATCGGTGTCTGGAGGTGGCAAATGGGTGGCTTTAGTGTTTTGTCGTTCGACCGGTCGATTTTGGAAAATTGTGCACTTTACCTAAAGCCGATCCCGGCAGAGGACTTCGCTCAGGGGCGGGCGAAGGTCGGTGATTTGGAAAAAAGCAAGCTGTCTGAATGGTTCAATACGTTTTGGTTTCGACGGGCGGCACAGACCACTCGCGGTAATTTGATGTTGCTCGATTCTCTTCAGCAGCAGCTCAAAGTTGAGCCTGAACGCGCGCTCGCTTCTGCGGAAAAACTTTTGGATGCCAAGTTGCAGTGCTCGCTGGGTGGTATGTATTCACTCGATACGGCTCAAGCTGACAAAACAGGCGTGTGGACAAGCTCAGCTTGGCCAAAACAGTTTGCAATAATGAATGGAAAAGCGTCTTCGTTGGGGTTTGACGCAACTAAGACTTTAGCGCCCACAGATTACAAGGCACCTTGGCTGCAATGGTTTCGCGGAGCCGAATTGCATTTGACTCAGTTGCCGGAGCGGTTGATTGTGGTTGGTACGATCGACCTGGAACCGATTCCCATGAGTCCCGATGCATCACCCCCTGACAAGGCCCGCCTTGCATTGCCGAAGATGGACCTTGATCTGTTCAACTTGCCTTTCCAGTTTTTTCAAGGGGACAAACCAAAGAACGAAAAGGGGAACGAAAAGAAGCCTGCGGAAACGCGCAAGAGTTTTTGATGTCGAAAAAGAAGTTATTGATCGGAGTGGATGAGGCAGGGTACGGACCAAGTATGGGTCCGCTCACGATTTGCGCGACAGCCTGGCGAGTCCCCATGGGCTTGGATGCGTCCGAGATGACCAGTATGCTCGAACCTGAATTGTTGGCGAAACCGATCAAACAAAATTCCGTTCACGTCCCGATCGGCGACTCAAAGAAAATCCATCGGGACGAATACGCAGTCGAGGGACTTATCCTTGGCTCTAGGTTTTTGAGTTTTGCGATCGATGGGAAAGTACCGACAGAATGGGATGCCAAGATTGCTTCGTTCGCAAAGGAAGATTGGAGTCGGCTTGCTTCAATCCCATGGTACGTGAAGCGACCTTCGGCACACGCGATGATCCTTGATACAAAATTTCCGGATCAAGCCAACTATTTTCAGGCCGCTTTTCAAAAGACGCAATCGCTAGAAATGCAACTCGTTGGTATTCGGATGCGAGTTATTGATGAGATTGACTTCAATCGGCAGGTAGATCGGACTGGAAACAAATCGACGTTGCTCAGCGAAGCGTCGTTGGCGCTCGTCAAGCAAGTGATCCGCGAGTTGAGTGAAAAGGGTGAAGACGTCGAAGTGTATTGCGACAAGCATGGCGGTCGTAATCGCTATCAAGCCGTCCTTACTTATAGTTTCGATGAGGAATGGTTTGAGATAGAGATAGAAAGTCGGGCTTGCAGTCGTTACCAAGCGAAATGGGACGAGCACGCGATTCGGATCCAGTTCAAGGTAGATGGCGATTCGATTTTCCCGTCTGCGGCAGCCTCTATCGTGGCGAAGTGGACTCGAGAGGAGCTGATGGACCGGCTCAATGGTTTTTGGGAGAGCAAAGTCGCTGGCGGAATTAAAGCAACAGCGGGTTATTATGTCGACGCGACTCGATTTGCGAAACAAATCGATGCAGCGGTCAAGAAACTGGGATTGGTTCGGGACCAGTGGTGGCGCAAAAAGTGACAAGCCTCGAATTGGAAGTGATTGCAAATTGCAGACACCTGAGCCAATTCGAGGCTTGTCGCGTATCAGACCTGAGCATAAAACTCAGTATTGGGAACGATAGGTCAAACGTTTAGGCTATGCCCGGATGGGCATGAGCTTTGGCGTTAGTCCAGTTAGGGACGATCTTCCTTCAGGCCATTGAGTTCAGCCGGTTGGATGTGATTCGCTTTGCGATTTTCACGTTTGATCGCCTCATAGACTTCTTGTCGATGCACAGGAATATCGTTTGGGGCTTCGATACCAAGCCGCACTTTATCCCCACGAATGTCCACAATCGTGATAACAATGTCATCACCGATCATGATGCTTTCGTCTCGATGTCGCGAGAGTACCAGCATTGGAGACTCCTTTTCTTCGTTTAGGTTGCATCCAGTGCAACAGGGTTGGGTCTAAACAAGTGGGCTGTGTCGTATGCTTCGGCTATTCACCCAAACTCACGCCACGACGAAAGTATCGGCGAAAGAATGCTGTCGAATCACCGAGACATAATGGTTTCCACGCACGACTACTGTTCTGACTTTAACGGCGCATTCATTGTTTTTTTGTCTTTCAATCGAGCGAAAGTCAGCGCGGAGCGGAATCGTATTTTTCGCAAAATCGCAAAGTCCGGATGTTCCGAGCACGACTATCTGCAACTCAAGGTTTTGCCGACCGTTAAGGTTTAACATAAACTAAAATGGTAGTAGAGTTCGATATGGTGCTGTGTCCAAGCATATCGGTCTCGCCGACTCCAACGCGAAACTGACTCCACCAAACACTTGCTTGGAGCGACATCTCCAATCCGTCATTCCAATATCCCTAGAAGCTTGCCAACGTGAAACGCCGGTACCCATCGCATCTTCGTCTCCACCTCGAAGATTCCACATCCAATGCTCCGTCGACCGATCTCTCTCAATCTAGTTCCAATGCGGGACTTCCCAACGACGAGGTCCAAGAGGTGCTGCGATCGTTTTCTAAAGCAACCAATTGGGCCGTGAGTGAACGCCCTATGCAAACGGATTCCCGAAAAGGCATTCCCGGGCACCATTTGCCCAACCAAAGCGGGATCAGTAAACGTTGGCGTCTGCTTGAAACGATTGTGCAGGATAACGCGATTAATATCGACGACCCGACCGATTCCACGTCTGTCCCAATGGACAAAGCACAGCAACTGCTCGCCTCGATCGAGCGTCTAGTGGCTCGCTTGGACATAGCCGAGGAAGCAGTTCGTCGGCAAGAGGGAGAGCTTGCGACGACGATGGGTATGACCAGCCATAGCGATCGCGGTCGCGAGACAGCAGATCGGTTGGAGTCGATTTTGGATAGTGTCGCCCGCTCAGTCGGTGCTGTTGCCGGAGCTCTCTATATGCTCGATGACGACACCTCGTCGTTAAAGATGCGAGCCTGCATTGGATTGCCAAAATCGCGGCTCTCGGATCCAGCCAGAGATTTGCCTGGTTCGCTCGCTGATTTGGAAGCGTTGTTGGGCAATGCGGTCCTGCTCAGCGATATCGAGATGATGCCGAATTGGCCAAGCCCTGAGGATTTCGCTTCGGCACTAGTAGTCCCTGTTGGATCAACCACCATGCCTCATGGAACGATGTGGTTTTGGTCCAACAAACCGCGATCGTACAGCGCCACCGAAGTCGAAGTCGCAAATCTAGCGGCTGGTCGGGTGATGAGCGAGATAGAGCAATCGATCTTGGGGCACGAAGTTCATCAGTCGCGGGTCATGCAAAAGCAGATCGATACCGCTAGCTTGATCCAAGCCAGCATGTTGCCTGACAATCAAATTCTCCACGAAGATTTTGACGTCAATGGCTGGACGTTCCAAAACGGAAGCATTGGCGGAGGATTCCATCACTGGGATGTCAATCATCAAGAGATGATGACTATATCTTTAGGGAATGCGAATCAGCCAGGTCCTGAGGGGGCATTGATTGCGACGAGTATCCAATCGATCGTTCGGACGATGTGGCAAAGCAACAACAATCCTGTGTCGATCATGAGAACGATCAACGATACGCTTTGGGGCATGCAGGACGCGGACTGGTCCGCCTCGATGGGCTTGATCCAAATCAATCCAGCAACCGGATATGGCTCGATATGTTGTGCTGGGGACATCCAAGCGTTTGTGATTTCGCATCGCGGCTTCCGTCCGATCGGTTCGCTTGGTTCGCGAGTGGCGGCACAACCGGACACTTTGTTCAATAGCAACCGATTCTGCTTGCAACCGGGTGAGATTCTTCTGGCCTTTACATCCGATATCGTCGACAAGACCAATGGCCAGCCGTTGCCACAGCAGAGGAAGAAAGGTGTCCGATCGCTAAGCTATTCAACGCTCGATCAGAATTCCATGTTGCAGATCGTTCGAGCTATGTCCGACGAAAAAGCCACGGACATCGCGGGCTACTTGGCTCGCACGCTACCGACCTTTCAACGCGACACCAACGAAGGCCCGGATCGGTCCTTGGTAATCGTGAAGAATGTCAAGAAGATGAAGTAGGTCGCATCTGTCGGATGCGACCTTGAGCGGAAATTCAGCTGCAAGGTCACTCTCGGCAAGAGTACCTTACGGTGGCCAAAACCGCACCAAAGGGCTTTTCTGTGTCTTCGCCGCAGTGATGTCCGAGACCTTCGGCATCTATCTCGGCGATCGGTCTAGGCACACCGATG
>Ga0105045_10005323_pt1 | contig 11317 bp, 6 predicted proteins | sample MAT02_FD_78089 | JGI IMG/M metagenome (GOLD analysis project Ga0105045, IMG submission 78089) | Freshwater microbial communities from Lake Fryxell liftoff mats and glacier meltwater in Antarctica - MAT-02 (megahit assembly) | ecosystem: Environmental > Aquatic > Freshwater > Ice > Liftoff... | reverse complement strand
TGGCGCTGCGCGAACGGGCCATCGGCCTGCTGACCGCCGCCGGCGCCAAGATTGATCGCGTGCGGTTTTTCGAAGTCGCCTACGACGACACCTGGCTGCGCGACTCCGGCCCGATCACGCTGCGCGAGGGCGAAGGCTTCCGCCTGCTCGACTTCCACTTCACCGCCTGGGGCGGCAAGTTCGAGGCCGGCCTGGACGACCAGGTCGTGGCCAAGCTGCACGCCTCGGGCCTGCTGGCGACGGCCGCGCACCAGCGCATCGATTTCGCCCTTGAAGGCGGCGGCATCGAGACCGACGGCGCCGGCACCCTGCTCAGCACCTGGCGCTGCCTGCACGAACGCCACCCTGGCCTGGACCGCGGACAGCTCACCGCCACGCTGGAGGGCGCGCTGGTGCAATCGCGCACCCTGTGGCTGGACCACGGCTACCTGGAGGGCGACGACACCGACGCCCACATCGACACCCTGGCCCGCTTCGCCGCGCCCGACGCCATCGTGTTCCAGGCCTGCGACGACCCCGCCGACGGCCACTACGCCGAACTGCAGGCCATGGCCGCCGAAATCGCCGCGCTGCGCACCGCGCGCGGCCAGCCCTACCGGCTGTTCCCGCTGCCGTGGCCGCAGCCGGTGCTGGACGAAGGTCGGCGCCTGGCCGCGTCCTACGCCAATTTCCTGATCATCACCGGCGCCGTGCTGATGCCCGCCTACGGCGACCGTGCCGATGGCGAAGCCGCCGCGGTGCTCGCCCGCGCCTTCCCCGGCCGCGAGATCGTCCCGATCGACTGCCGCCCGCTGATCTGGCAGAACGGCAGCCTGCACTGCGTCACCATGCAACTTCCCGAAGGCCTGCTGTCATGAGCCAAAGAACACTTCCCGTGGCGCTCGTACAGGACCGCGACCACGGCAGCACCGAAGCCAACCTGGCCAACATCGAGGCCCGCGTGGCCGACGCCGCCGCCCGCGGCGCTAAGCTGGTGCTGCTGCAGGAATTGCACAACGGCGCCTATTTCTGCCAGCACGAAAGCACCGCCGAGTTTGACCGCGCCGAGGCCATCCCGGGCCCGAGCACCGAGCGCCTGGGCGCGCTGGCGAAAAAGCACGGCGTGGTGCTGGTGGGCTCGCTGTTCGAGCGCCGCGCCGCGGGCCTCTACCACAACACCGCCGTGGTCTTCGAAACCGACGGCCGGCTGGTGGGCAAGTACCGCAAGATGCACATCCCGGACGACCCGGGCTTCCATGAAAAGTTTTACTTCACGCCGGGCGACCTGGGCTTCGAACCCATCAACACCAGCGTCGGCCGCCTGGGCGTGCTGGTGTGCTGGGACCAGTGGTACCCCGAGGCCGCGCGCCTGATGGCGCTGGCCGGTGCGGAGCTGCTGCTCTACCCCACCGCCATCGGCTGGGATCCCGACGATACCCAGGACGAAAAGGACCGCCAGCGCGGCGCCTGGATCCTGAGCCACCGAGGCCATGCCGTGGCCAACGGCCTGCCGGTGCTCAGCTGCAACCGCGTCGGCCACGAACCCTCCCCCATCGGCGCGGCCGGCATCACGTTCTGGGGCAGCAGCCACGTGCTGGGCCCGCAGGGCGAGTTCCTGGCCGAAGCCAACACTGGACATCCCGAAATCCTGATGGCCCACGTGGACCTGGCGCGCAGCGAACAGGTGCGCCGCATCTGGCCGTTCCTGCGCGACCGCCGCATCGACGCCTACCAGGACCTGCTCAGGCGGTATCGCGATTGAACACCTCCCCCGAGGCCGGCTACGACGGCCTGCACGACCAACCCCACGCCATCGTCGAGCGCGACGGCGTGCGCTACACGCTGCTGGGCACCGCCCACGTTTCCCAGGCCAGCGTGGACGCCGTGAACGCCGCGATGGCGTACGGCAGCTACGACACCATCGCGGTTGAACTGGACGAGCAGCGCCACCGCGCGCTCACCGATCCCGATGCGCTCTCGAAGCTGGACCTGTTCCAGATCCTGCGCGAAGGTAAGACCGGCCTGGTGGCGGCCAACCTCGCGCTGGCCGCCTACCAGCGCCGCCTGGCCGAGCAGCTGGGCGTCGAGCCGGGCGCCGAGCTCAAGGCCGCGGCCAACGGAGCGACCGAGCGCGGCCTGCGGCTGTCGCTGATCGACCGCGACGTCGGCGTCACGCTCAAGCGCGCCTTCCGCGGCCTGGGCTTCTGGGGCCGGTCGAAGTTGATGGCCGGCCTGGCGGCCAGCCTGTTCGCCAATGAGGAAGTGGATGCCGGCGAAATCGAGAAGCTCAAGCAGGGCGACTTCCTGGAATCTAGCTTCGGCGAATTCGCCGCAAGCAGCCCGCCGCTCTATCGCGCCGTGATCGCCGAGCGCGACCGCTTCATGGCCGCGCGCCTGCGCCAGGTGGGCGCGCAGGGCGCGCGCGACGTGCTGGCCGTGGTCGGCGCCGGCCACCTCAAGGGCCTGGCCGAACACCTGCGCCACGACCAGGACGCCCCGGCGCCGGCGCTGGACGAACTCAACGCGCTGCCGCCCGCGAGCAACATCCCCTGGTTCACCATCATCGTCACCGTATTCCTGCTGGGCGGCTTTGCCTGGGGCTACCAGCAGGGCGGCGTCGCGCTGGGCGGCGACCTGCTGCTCAAGTGGGCACTGGTGACCGGCATCGGCGGCGCCATCGGCTGCACGGTCGCGGGCGGGCATCCGCTGAGCATCCTGGCGGCCTTCATCGCCTCGCCCCTGACGCCGCTGCACCCGGCGCTGGCCTCGGGCAACGTCAGCGCGGTGGTGGAAGCGTGGATCCGCAAGCCCACCTATGCCGACTTCCTGCGCCTGCGCGACGACACCGCCACGCTCAAGGGCTGGTGGCGCAACCGCGTGGCGCGGGTGCTGGTGAACTTCTTCCTCACCAGCCTGGGCACCGCGATCGGCGTGTGGACTGCGGGCATCTACATCATCGGCAAGCTGGGCTGAGTACCGGCCCGGTCGCGCGGACCGGGCGGGCCCTCAGTCCCGTGCGGTGGAGGCGGCGCGCACGCCGCCCGGCGCACGCTCCCGCCCGCGGCGGATCGCCGCCGACGTCCATTCGCGCAGGTCGTCCATTACCGCATAGATGGTCGGCAGGAACAGCAGGCTGACGATGGTGGAAAACACCAGGCCGCCGGCGATGGCGCGCGCCATCGGATAGTAGGCCGGGCCGTCGCCGCCGATCTGGGTGCCGCCGATGCACAGGGGCAGCATGGCCAGCACGGTGGTGCAGGTGGTCATCAGGATCGGGCGCAGCCGCTCGCGGCAGCCGTGCACCAGCGCCTCGGTGCGCACCATGCCGCTGCGCCGCTGGGTGTTGATGTGTTCGAACAGCACGATGCCGTTGTTCACCACCACGCCCATCAGCACCAGGCAGCCGATGAAGGCCATGATGGTGAACGTGGTGCCGGTGAGGGCGAACAGCCAGAACACGCCCAGCGCCGAGAACACGATGCTGCTGATGATGGCCGCCGGGAACAGCATGGACTCGAACAGCGCCGCCATCACCAGGTACACCATGAACAGCGCCAGCAGCAGGTTGAAGACCATCTGCATGCCCGCCTCGTCGTCCTGCTGGAACGAGCCACCGAAGCTGTAGCGGTAGCCGGGCGGGAAGGTGGTGCCTTTGAGCACCTCCTCCATCGCCGCGCGCGCCTGCGACACCGTCACGTCCTTGGCCAGGTTGGCCTGCAGCGCCAGCGACGTCTGCCGGTTCTGGCGGCCGATCTGCGAGGCGCCGCGACGCACCGTCACGTCCACCACGGACAGCAGCGGCACGCTGGTACCGTCCGTGCGGCGAAGCGTGAGGCCGGCCAGGTCCTGCACCCGGAACTCCTCCGAGCCGGCGAACCGCGCCCAGACCGGCACCTCGGCGTCGCCGGTGCGGAACTCGCGCAGCGGCGTGCCGCGCAGCGCGATGCCGATGTAGCTGGCGATCTCCTGGGCGCTGAAGCCCAGGCTGGCGGCGCGCTCGCGGTTCACGCTGACCTTGATCTCGCTGTTGGCGTCGCCGGTGTCCACGCGCACGTCGCGGAACTCCTTGCGCATGGACAGGATCGGGATGACGCTTTCGGCGATCTGGCCGAGGGTGTCGGTGGAGTCGCCGTTGAGGAAGACCCGGATGCCGTCGTCGTCGCCGTCGCCGCCACCGCCCGGGCCGCCGCCCTCGAAGCCGATCTCGGCGCGCGCGGTCTTGGGCAGGTCCTTGCGGATCATTTCCTGCACTTCCTCGGGCGTCAGCAGCCCCGGCTCGGTCTTGCGCAGCAGCAGCCGGTCCCACACGCTCGGGTTCGGGTCCACCAGGGTCACCTGCATGCCGGCCCAGCCGCGCTCGCTGAAGTACGAATACAGCTGCTTGATCTGGTACTGGTCGCGGCGAGCGTCGAGGAAGGTCTCGACCTTGAGCACTTCGTCGCTCATCTGTTCGAGGCTGTAGGCGCCTTCCCAGGCGAAATACATCTCGATGCGGCGGCCGACGTCGTTCTTGAAGAAATCCATCTTGGTCATCTTCATCGGCACCAGGCTCACCAGCACCAGCAGCATCATGCCCAGCACGGCCTTGGCCCGGTTGGCCAGCGTCCAGCGCAGGAAGCGAGCGTAGCCGCGGGTGAGCTTGGGCACGAAGCCGTGTTCGGCAGTCACCGACGGCGGGGTCTTGAGCCGCGCGGAGATCATCGGGATCAGGCTCACCGCCACCAGCCACGAGGCCAGCAGCGAGATGGTGATGGTGATGGCCACCTGGCCCAGGTAGATCGAGATGAAGTTGCGCTCGCCGAACAGGTTGGGCATGAACACGATGATGCTGGTCAGCGTGCCCGCGCTGATGGCCACCTGCACGCCGCGGGTGCCTTCGATGGCGCAGCGCATCGGGTCGTCGGGGTACTTCTCGCGCAGCTGGTAGATGCTTTCCACCACCACCACCGCGTTGTCCACCAGCATGCCCACGCCCAGCAGCAGGCCCATCATGGACAGCACGTTGAGCGTGAGGCCGAAGAAGTACATCGCGCCCAGCGTGATCACGATGCAGATCGGGATGGCCAGCGTCACCATCAGCGTCGACGGCCAGTGGCGCAGGAAGTAGAACAGCACCAGCAGCGACAGCAGCGAGCCGATAACGCCGGCCTGCACCAGTTCGTTGATCGAGCTGGTGACGCCCTGCGCCTGGTCGCTAATGATGTTGAGCTGGATGTCGCGGAACTCGGGGTCGGCGTTTATTTCCTGAAGTTCGGCCAGCACCGCGCGCGACACCGCCACCAGGTTGGCGTTGCGCTCGCGGAAGATATCGATGCCCACGGCCGGGCGTCCGTCGAGGCGCCTGCCGTAGTCCACGGCCTGCGGCCTGGCGCGCACGTCGGCGATGTCCGACAGCTTCAGGCCCTGGTCGTTGAGCACCAGCCCGCGCAGTTCGTCCAGGCTGGCCAGTTCGCCGATGGGCTGTACGCGCAGGCGCTGGCGGCCTTCGTTGATCTCGCCGGCCGAGACCGAGAAGTTGACCGTGCGCAGGCGCGTGGCCAGTTCGTTCAGACCCAGCCCGTGCGCCGACAGGCGGGTGGCGGATATCGCGATCTCGATCTCGGGCGGCGCCGCGCCCGAGATGTCCACCCGGGCCACGCCCGGCACGCGCTCAAGCCGGCGCTGGAACTGGTTCTGGATCAGGGTGTATTCGCTGCGGAAATCACGGTCGCCGGCGAAGCGGATGCGCAGCACCGCCTCGTCGCTGGGCGAGAACTTGAGCACGAAGTAGCGCTGCAGGTCGTCGGGCAGCTCGCTGCGGATCGCGTCCAGGCGATCGCGGGCCTCGCTGGCCGTGATCTCGATGTCGCGGTCCCAGTCCGAGAACTGGATGAAGATGTTGGCGCCGTCCGGCCGGCTGTTGGAGTTCATGCGCTGGATGCCGGTCAGCGTGGCCAGCGCTTCCTCGGCCGGCCGCGTGATGGTGCGCTCCACTTCTTCCGGCGTGGACCCCGGGTACGGCAGGTCCACCAGGATGAAGGGTACGTTGACCTCGGGGAACGGCTCCAGCGGCAGCCGGACCGCGGCGATCAGGCCAATCACCACCAGCGAGAGATAGAACATGACGGCCGTCACCGGCCGGCGCAGGCTCAGCTCGGCCAGGTTCATGCGGCGTCACCCGCGGACTGCTGCTGCAGGCGCGACAGCGCGTCGGCGCGCAGCCCGCGCGCACGGTAGGCGGCGTCGGACTTGCGGTCCATCAGCTTGTACATGACCGGGATCACCACCAGCGTCAGCAGCGTGGACACCGACAGGCCACCGATCACCGTGATGGCCATGGGCGCGCGAACCTCGGCGCCTTCCCCGCCGAAGAAGGCCAGCGGCGCGAAGCCGATCAGCGTGGTGGCCGTGGTCATGACGATCGGGCGCAGGCGCGAATAGGCGCCCTGCATGATCGCCTGGTCCTTGGCCACGCCCTCCCCGCGCAGTTGGTTCACCTTGTCGATCAGGATGATGGCGTTCTTCACCACGATGCCCACCAGCAGGATCAGGCCGATGAACACCACCACAGAGACCGGCGAACCGCTCAGCCACAGCGCCAGCACCGCGCCCACCATCGCCAGAGGGATGGTGAACATGATCACGAACGGGTGCAGCAGCGATTCGAATTGCGACGCCATCACCAGGTACACCAGGAAGATGGCCAGGCCGAAGGCGAACATCAGCGAGTTGATGGAGGCATCGAGCTCTTCGCCCTGGCCGCCGATGGCCATGCGCACGTCGGTGCCCAGCGGGTCGGCGGCCACCATCTCTCGCACCTGCTGCACCGCCGTGCCCAGGTCGATGTCGCGCAGGTTGGCCGAAACGATGGCCACGCGGACCTGGTCCACGCGGTTGATCTCGCTCGGGCCCACCGTGGCCACCACGTCGGCCACAGCGTCCAGCGTCACCGGGCGGTCGCTCTGCGGGTTGACGATGATCTTGCGGATGTCTTCCACCGAGGCGCGGTCGGTTTCCCGGGCGCGCACCAGCACGTCGATCTTGCGGTCGCGGAAGCTGTAGCGCGTGGCAACTTCACCGCGCACCTTGCGCACCACCTGGTCGGCGATCTGCCGGCTGGTGAGGCCCAGCGCGGCGGCGCGCTCCTGGTCGAAGCGGATCTGGATCTCGGGGAAGCCCTGCTCCACGCTCGACTTCACGTCGGCGAAGCTGTCGGAGCCTTCCATCATGCCGGTCAGCTTGCGGCCGGCGCGCTCCACCGAGGCGATGTCCTGCCCGCGGATCTCGATTTCCAGCGGCGTGGAGAAGCTGAACAGCTGCGGCCGGCCGAACTTCACCTGCACGTCCGGGTGTGCGGCCATCGTCTCGCGCATGCGCTCGGTCTGGCGCGCCTCGGCGCTGCGGCCGAAGCTGCCGCCCATCACCACCGTGAGCTTGGCGATGTTCTCGCCCGATTCGGTCGGGTTGGCGTCCAGGCGCGTGCCGCTGCCGCTGACGCCGTACAGCGCCTGCACGCCCTCGTCCTTGCCGTGCTGCTCCTGGATCAGCCGCACCAGCGCGTCGGTGTCGCGCAGCTGGGTGCCGGGCGGCAGCTTGGCCGTCATCTCGAAGCGGTCCTGGGCGAACTGCGGGATCAGGTCGGTGCCCAGCGTCGAGGCCACCATGACCGCGAACGCGAACGCCGCGCCCGCACTGCCCAGCACCGGCAGCGGATTGGCGAGCGCCTTGGGCAGCAGGCGGTGGTAGCCGGCCTCCGCCCAGTCATAGGGCTTGAGCACAAACTTGCCTATCGCCGCCAGCATGCCGCCGCCGCTTTGCGCCGCGCCGCGCCAGACGACCGCGCCCAGCCAGCTGGCCCCGAAGGTGACATAGGGCGCCACGAACACCAAGGGCAGCGCCACCAGCAGCAGCGCCAGGCAAAGCAGCCACGGCAGCAGCAGCAGCACGAACAGCAGCGCCGCGCCCATGCCGCGCAGCGCGCTGCGGGCGAAGGCGGCCGCGATACGCCGGAACGGCATCGTGGCCATGCCGCGCAGCTGGTCCAGCAGCTGCCGCCACGCGGGCACCGCGGCCGACGTGGATGGCGCTTCGTCGGCGAAGGCCATCGGCGACGGCGCCTTGAGCGCGGACAGCATCGGGATCAGGGTCAGCGAGACCACCAGCGAAATCATCAGGGCGATGGACACCGTCAGCGCCTGGTCCTTGAACAGCTGGCCCGCCACGCCCTGCACGAACACCAGCGGGAAGAACACCGCCACCGTGGTCAGCGTGGACGCCACCACGGCCATCGCCACTTCCTGGGTGCCCTTGATGGCCGCTTCCAGCACGCCCAGCCCGCGTTCGCGCGCCTTGGCGATGCTTTCCAGCACCACGATCGAATCGTCCACCACCATGCCTGTTGCCAAGGCCAGGCCGGCCAGCGACATCACGTTGAGGTTGAGGCCGAACTGGCTCATGAAGAAGAAAGTGGAGATGATCGATACCGGCAGCGAAAGGCCGATGACGAACGTGCTCCAGCCGTCACGCAGGAAGAAGAAGATCAGCAGGATGGCGAACACGCCGCCCAGCAGGGCTTCCTTCTTCACTTCGTCCAGCGCCGCCTTGATGAAGATGGACTGGTCTTCGATGGTGGTCAGGCCCGCGCCCTGCGGCAGGTCGTCCTTGAGCTTGTCCATGGCGGCCTTCAGGGCGTCGGCCACGGCAACCGTGTTGGCGTCGCCTTCCTTGTAGATGGCCAGCTCCACGGCCTCCTGCGCGCCCAGGCGGATGATGGCCTCGCGCTCCTTGTAGCCCTGCTCGACGCTGGCGACGTCGCGCAGGCGCACCGGCACGTTGTCCACGTTGGCCACCAGCAGCTCGCGCATCTGGTCGAGGTCGGTGAACTGGTTCACGGTGCGCACCAGGTAGCGCTGCGAGCCTTCCTCGATGCGGCCGCCGGAGATGTTGACGTTCTCCAGGCGCAGGCGGTCGATCACCTGCTCCACGGACAGGTTGAGCTGCGCCAGGCGGTCCTGGTCGATCAGCACCTGCACTTCGTCTTCCAGGCCGCCGGCCACCTTCACCGCGGCCACGCCGCCCACCGTCTCCAGGCGCTTCTTGAGCTCTTCCTCGGCGTAGCGGCGCAGGCGCATCAGTTCGGCCTGTTCGCTGCCGGCCGGCGCGTCCTTGGCCGCCAGCGCCAGGCGCATGATCGGTTCGGTGGTGGGGTTAAAGCGCAGCAGCACGGGCTGCTTGGCCTCCAGCGGCAGGCGCAGCACCTCAAGCTTGTCGCGCACCTCCAGGCTGGCCTGGTCCATGTCGGTGCCCCAGGCGAACTCCAGCACGACGTCGCTCTGGCCGGTGCGCGATACCGAGCGCAGTTTGCGCAGGTTCTTCACCACGCCGACGGCTTCTTCCACCGGCTCGCTGATCAGGGTCTCGATCTCGGCGGGCGCCGCGCCGGTGTACTCGGTGCGCACGGTGAGGGTGGGGTAGCTCAGGTCCGGCAGCAGGTTCACCTTCAGGTCGAACAGCGCGATCACGCCGAACAGCACGAAGGTGAGGGTGACCATCGCGATGGTCACCCGCCGGCGGGTGGAGAATTCGACCAGGCTCATTCGCCGAGGGCCTTCGCCACGGCCGAGCCGGCCGCGACCGGTTCAGGCACGGCGTTGATGACCTCCACCTCCGAGCCGTCGCGGATGGCGACCTTGCCCGCGATGACGACGCTGTCACCCGCCTTCAGGCCCGAACGGATTTCGGCCAGCTCGCCGTCGACGTAGCCCAGTTGCACCGTCGTGCGCACCGCCTTGCCGTCCTTGACCAGGAACACGGCGGGCTCGCCCTCGTCGTCCAGCAGCGCCACGCGCGGCATGGTGAGCGCGTCCTTGCGCTGGTCGTAAACGATCTCGATGCGGCCGAACATGCCCGGCCGCAGCATGCCGCCGCCTTCGAACGCGCACACCACGCGGAAGGTGCCGCTGCCCGAATCCACCACCGGGCTGATGCGGTCCACGCGGCCTTCGAAGGCCTTGCCCTGGATCGCGTCCACCAGCATGCGCAGCGGCATGCCGGCCTTGAGCGTGGCCAGTTCGCGCTCGGGCACGTTCAGCACGGCCTCGAGCCGCGAGACGTCGACGATGCGGAAGGCCGGCGCACTCAGGGCGATCAGGTTGCCCGGCTTGATCATGCGCTGGGCCACCACGCCGGAGATCGGCGCCACGATGTTGGTGTTGGAAAGTTCAAGCTGCGCGATCTGGAAGCTGGCGCGGGCCGACTCCAGGTCGAAGCGGATCTGCTCGCTGGCTTCGGCGCTGACCAGCTTGGAGGCCAGCAGCTCCTGCGACCGCCGGTAGTTGTTCTCGAGCTTGCGCATGGTGGCGCGGGCGCGCTCCATTTCCAGCCGGGGGCGGTCGGGGTCGATGCGGGCCAGGACCTGGCCGGCGCGCACCGGGTCGCCCTCTTCCACCAGGATCTGCAGCACCACGCCCGAGGACTTCGCCACCACCTGGGCCTCGCCGGGGGCCTCCAGGCTGGCGGTGCCGCCGTAGCTGGCCGAGATGGGGCTCGTGCCCACGGTGGCAACCTCCACCGGAACGGCGGGAGCCTTGGCGTCGACGGGCTTTCCGTCCTTGCCGACGGCGGCCTTGTCCTTCCGGGCGGCCCCTTCGGCCGGCTTGTCGCCGCCGCAGCCGGCCAGCGACAGGCAAAGGGCAAGCGTGAGCAACGTGGCGCCGCGAACCAGGGCGGAGGCGCTGGAAGTCTTCATGATCGGGGTGATTCCGCAGGGTGTTGTAGTTGAATAGGACAGTACATTAGGCATGTGAAGGCGCGCATATGCCGGAAGTCTGTATGCCCCACGGGCAGGGTCAGAAGCGTGACGACCTCACGCCCCCTGTCTGGCGTGGGATGCGCAGGCTATAATTTCGGTTTAGTGCTGCCCGACCGACCCTTCGCGCCGGAAAAAATCATGATCAAGCGTTCCCTGCTGTCCGCCGCCTGCCTTGCGCTGGCGTTTGCCGCCCTTCCCGCCGCCGCCAAGGGCGACGCGGAAAACGGCAAGGCGCTGTTCTACACGTGCACCGGCTGCCACGGCATCGCCGACTACAAGAATGCCTACCCGACCTATCGCGTGCCCAAGGTCGGCGGCCAGAACGAGCAGTACCTGATTATCGCGCTCACCAGCTACAAGAAGGGCGAGCGCCCCCATCCGACGATGCGCGCCCAAGGCGAAGGTCTCTCCGACCAGGACATCGCCGACCTGGCTGCCTACCTGTCCAGCCTGAAGTCGTCCAAGTGAGGGCATCCCCGATGATCCTGCGCACCGCCTCCGCCGTCGCCCTGTTCGCCCTGGCCTTGCCGGCTTTCGCCGTGGGCGTCA
>Ga0105045_10005322_pt1 | contig 11317 bp, 7 predicted proteins | sample MAT02_FD_78089 | JGI IMG/M metagenome (GOLD analysis project Ga0105045, IMG submission 78089) | Freshwater microbial communities from Lake Fryxell liftoff mats and glacier meltwater in Antarctica - MAT-02 (megahit assembly) | ecosystem: Environmental > Aquatic > Freshwater > Ice > Liftoff... | reverse complement strand
GCTCGCTCGGCCCACGGGCATACGCCACACCGCGGCCATGCGAGCCAATTCCTATGTGCTCGTTCGTTCCGATTGGACCGATGAAGTCCAGAGCGGGAGGACAACCCAATGCTGTCGAGACGTTTTCGATCAATCCAACGAATTTGATTTCCCCATCAGAGGATTCAACTACGCTTGGATCGGGCAATTTCGAACCGTCAATCATCGGAGAGCACTTTTTTACAGGGTGGCTTCCGCATCGATCAATTTGGAGATTCAATCGCACCTCTTCGGCTTGTTTAGGTCTACCGCTCTGTTGTTTTACAAAGGTTTCGAAACCAACGTCTAATAATTTGCTTGATCAATCGAACTTTGTTTTGAGTTTCAAGAAGTGAGACTCAAAGAGGTGGTAAGAGAGGAAGGCCATCAAGGTCAATAGTCCGAAGATGGCAGAGACGTACAGGATGCTGGAAAATATTGGGTTGGAAGGCGCGTAAGCAGCAAAGCTTGCGAAAGGCAAAAGTGTGACGATTGGAAGCTGAACTACATACATGCCATAAGAGTACTTTCCGAGAAATCGCAATGCGGCATGTTGAAATACATTTGGCAAGATTGATTGTTTTGGGCTGAGCAAGATGGATGCCATTACGGCTGTGAAGAACATTCGAACTAGCAGCGCTGGGAGACCAAATATTTTGTTTCCTGAAATTACAATGCCGACTAAGGTTGCGATCACGATCATCGCCGCGATAGGGGCAAACCGTCGAATTTGGTCATGACGGATGGGCGACTGCATAAGAGCGGCCAGCAGAGCACCCAAAACCAAAGCGTCGATACGAAAGACCGTTAGAACATCGACTGCCACATCCAGACTTACGAAGGGGTCCGCCATCGCTCTTGCAAACGCCACGGCTAAAACGGTGAAACCACAAAACCAAATGAGCCGTTTCGTCGTCAGTAGCAGGACGATCGCGGGCCAGATCAAGTAGAAGTGTTCCTCGACAGCCAGTGACCAGAAGTGGTCAAAAGGTCCAAAGCACCATTCGTTGAGCCAGGAGACTCGAATGTTGGATGTATAAGTCCAAAGGTACGCCTGTTCTTGACGAGCTTGTTCAAACGATTGGCCTCCAAGCTGTTTTGGAATAAGCCATAGACCGATTGCAAGGCTCGCAAAATACAGGGGGAAAATGCGAAGCGAGCGTCGCGCGATGAAGTTGCGAAAGTAGTTCGGCTTGCTCTTGGTTCTGATCAAAATGTCGGTGATGAGAAAGCCCGATAGGACGAAGAATAGGTCAACGCCTCGTCCACCTATCAAGGAAGCGCTTTGCACTATAGCAAGAGCAGGATGGCTACTGGGGTCCAGTTCTTTGCACAATCGATACAAAGTGACAATAAGAATTGCAAAGCCACGGAGACCGTCTAAAGTAAAGCAGTGCGTCCCCGCCGACCACGCGCGACCTTCGATATCCACCGGCTTTTGCTTCATTGTTTACCGAAGGAGTCCTGGTGCTCCGTGCAGTATGAAAAATTGGAAAGTGCTGATACTGTGCAAGGGAACGCGATGGAAGAAAGCCAGGAATGTTATTGGGGCTATTGGCTTGCGTCGAGCGATTTAGCGCGAAAGAACTCACTGGCTTGTTCAAACGGGCCGCCGAATGGTTGAATGCTCTTCATCATAAAGATTCCATCAAGAAAATCGGTATGCAAGGGCACGAATTCACCGCGTTGGGTTCGGACGAGCAGTTCTAGAAAATTGGCGCCAGCCAAATGGGAGACCGGGTAACCGCCGCCGAAGCGCATGTTGAATTCGATCAGGAACAGTTGGCCGTCACGGTCGATGATGTCGATGTCGCAGGGGCCCACGATGCGAGCCTTTTCGCCTAAAGACAAAGCGATGTCGATCAGGTCTTTTCGACGCGTCGTGATCGCAAGTTGTGTTTCTCCGTTTCGAGACAAAAGCTTCCGCCAAGCGCTGACGCTCATCACACGACCGTCGAGATCGCCACAAAGTTCGACATTGACCTCGCTTCCCGAGATGCGTTCTTGATAGATGTACTCGGTGGAGTCGCCTTGAGGAGGAAGGAGGCTGTTTTCTTCGTGAATGGTGCTGACGCCGATGCTCGCGGAGCCGAAGCGTGGTTTGCGAATGAGCGGGAACTGCAAGCTGCGAGCTTCTTCTGGGTCCGTCGTAGTACGAGGCACGGTTACACCGTTCTTTTGAGCCCAGCGAAATGTTTCTAATTTATCAAAGCCGAACAAAGCGGTTTCTTTGTCAGGGAAGAAGCATGTGACCCCTTCTGCTGCCAATTCACCGCGGATGGTGGACAAAGCGGCCACATCTGGGTCTGTAAAGCTTAAGATAGCGTTTACGTTATGTAAGCGGACAAGTTTTTGCACCTGGGAAAGATACTGGGGATCTTCAATCGAAGGCACCAAAACGGCTTGATCGCAATTTGCAAAACCAGGGGTAAAAAGGTTGTTACCACTGCAGATGATATGTACTTTCGGATCTGCTTGGCGGAGATAGTCAGCTATGTAGCCACGTTTTCCGATGGTTGAAAACAGCCATGTTACACTCATGTGCCTGCTCCGATGAAATTTCCTAGTGAGGGGCGTTGCCGAATGATTTTGGTTGAATCCAGAGAATAAATGGGGGCTGGGGGAATGATAAACTGGGGAGCCAGGCAGGCGGAGTAGGCGCCGACATTGGTAACAATGACCAAATCGCCTACACGGGGTGTTTGTCCGGCAGGGAGGACACCAATTTGATCAATCTCCATACAAGTTCCGCCATAGAGTCGGGTGGGTTCGCCCGACGTCACTATTGGTTCCGTAGGGGTAGTTACTAGATGGCAGGAGGGGTGAACAGCAGAACGCAACGGGTTGACGTCAAATAGCGAGCCGTCGCAAACTGCAATTTGTCCAGTGCTACAATTTTTGACGCTGACAATTCGCGTCATGTAGTTCATGGATTCGGCGAGAACCGCAATTCCTGGTTCCATGATGATCCGCGGACCTTGAGCACCCCATTTGTCTCTTGCATATTTACCGATCTTGGTTGCTAGTTGATTCGGATCGTCGATGGGGTAAGAAAGTTGGGACGCGATCTCTGGTGGAGGGATACTGCCCACACCGCCGCCAATGTCTAGATAATTAGGCGTTATGTTCAGTAGCTCGGCAACTTGCGATAGGTGATCCAGTCGATCGCAATACGATTGGGCGTCGCGACGGGAGGAGTGGTGCGTGTGAAGTCCGATGATTTCGATACCAGAATGCGGCAGCAGTTTTCGAATTTGGTCGACTGCGAAAGGATCTTCAAAATGGATCCCAAAGCGACTTAAACTGCCGTTTTTAAGAGTCGCGGCGACTCTTAGCCCCAACCGGAACGGCTTGGCTGGTGTACCGATGGTGGTAGCCCTTTGCAGTTCATCGATAGAGTCTAGATTCAAGTCAATGGAATTTTGATAGCAGTAATTGAGGTCTTCCATGGACTTGACAGGGCCGTTCAACAGCAAACTGGCCGGTTTGGCGCCATTCTGTTGCGCGAGCGTCATTTCGTGGCGGGAAACGACTTCCAGACGATAGCCATGGGCTAGAACTTGGCCGAGGATATGCGAAAGGTAGTTGGTTTTGACGGAATAGGTGATTTCGGAGTTGGGATAATGGAGTGCTAGACCATCGCGAAGGGTCTCCATTGCACTGAGAATTTTCTGAGCGTCGAGCAAATAAAGTGGGGTGCCGTGCTGGGTAGCGAGGACGCTAAATTGAGAGGCGGACGTTAGCATAAAAGACTTGGATAGTTACTGAGATAAACCTTACAGGACTTATTATAGCTTATCCCTGAGAAGACGCGCGGGTGTTTGAACGGAAGCGATAGTTTTTTGTCTCCACCTTCGTCTGCACTAGGTGAAGGCAGTACTGCAGCCTACTGGTCCTGATGATTCAGACTAAGCCGCGATAGGAATTCCCCTTCAAATCGTGTACTGACGTATGTTTCAAAAAATCATCATCTTGAAGAGGATGGTGAAAAACAGCCACATTTCGGCGTGCAGAAAAGCAACATAAACTTGTTAGTGCATGGATTGATCTTGAATCAAGCGAATTGAATCCGAGACCAAAAATAAGCGATTTTGCGGGGGAAATGGCAAGGCGATTGTGATATCACCCTGGCGCGTGACTGGATGTGGACAACCACCGGTCGGAACGGAATGCTTTGTGCGTTGTAATACTTCGTAAAGTCGCTCAAGGATCCTTCGCCCGACGTTGTTTTAGGGCAGGATCTTTCGGAACATATTCCCTTGTCCGCAAATTGTGCGCAACCGTAATTTGGCATTTTTTTTCCATTTGGTTTAATTACAATTAGTCCTTGCTTGCCTCAACTCGATACCGCTGCCAAGGACAACCCAACGATGGATACTTCAAAAAAACAATCATTGGGTTTAAATCAAAGTTTAACTACGTTTTTTAGACTTTTTCGTTTTTTGGATGTGGCCTGTGTGCACGTTGCGATTTTCGTCGCGGTTTATTGGGTTGCATTTCTCTTGCGTTTCGACTTCAACGTTCCGGTGGAGCACTGGCAGGTATTCCTAGCGACGCTTCCATTGGTTTTGATGGTCAAGGTCGCTGTGTTCTTCGCGACGAGTCACTTCCATAGTTGGTCGAGGCACGTTGCATTTACCGACTTGGTTTCCTTAGCTGTCGCAGCGCTATGCTGTTTCGCAGGTCTGAGTGTCATCAATCACTTTACCACTGACTACTTCATACCTCGTGCAGTGCTATTGCTCGATTTCGCAGGCACCATTTTGAGTCTTGGCTGTCTGCGATCAAGCTGGCGTCTGCTGCATGAGCACGCTTGGCCCATCGTACGCCGCACGCAACGCCGCCGTGCGCTCTTAGTAGAGGCTGAAATCTCCGATAAAATATTTGCTCAACGACTACAAACGCATGCAAGTTTTCCTTACAAAATTTGTGGTTTTCTAGACCGAGATGTAAAGAACCGGGGCCGGTTAATTGGAGGCATCCCCATTTTAGGCTCGACATCCCATCTGGTAAACGTTGCAAGGAGGCAACGCGCGAGTGAAGTGATCATCGTTTCCGGCAGTCTTTCGGGTAAGGAGCTTCGCGACTTAATGGAAAGATGCGAAACTGCAAAGTTGAATTTGAGAATTATTCCGCCGCTTGCTCAGTTGTTGGACGGCAACAAACACATTCCTGTGAAGCCGGTTGAGATTTCCGATTTGCTGCGTCGTGATCCGGTGCAGCTAGATGTTTTAGCAGTTAAGAAATTGTTTGAGGGAACGACCGTATTTGTCACAGGCGCGGGGGGAAGTATCGGCTCGGAAATCTGCCGCCAGCTGCTTGCTTTTCCCTTGGAAACTTTGGTTCTGATCGAACGGTCCGAAGCGGCACTGTATACGATTGATATGGAGCTTCGCAATAAGAAAAAATCTTGCCGTATTGTCAATGCGTTAGGAGATGTCACGGATACGGGGCGAATGCGCAGCCTGCTTGAAAAACATCGCCCTGATATCATCCTCCATGTTGCTGCTCACAAGCACGTTCCTATGCTGGAGATGCATCCTGGTGAAGCCGTCAAGAACAATGTTTTTGGTACTGCCCAGATGGCGGAACTTGCAGATGAGTTCGAAGTGAGTCATTTTGTATACATATCTACGGATAAAGTGGTCAATCCCTCCAGCATTATGGGTGTATCCAAGCACATTGCGGAGAATTACGTGCATGCGATGTCAACCGAATCCAACACCAAGTTCGTCGTAGTACGATTTGGCAATGTTTTGGGATCAGCAGGTAGCGTTGTACCGTTTTTTCAGGAGCAAATCCGTCGGGGAGGCCCGCTGACGGTGACTCATCCCGATATGAAGCGGTTCTTTATGGCGATTCATGAAGCGTCGCAACTGGTCTTGCAGGCAGCAGCGATGGGCCGTGGCGGCGAGATCTTTGTTCTTGAAATGGGAGAGCAGATCAAGATTGTCGACCTTGCACGAGACCTGATCCGTCTATCTGGACTTCCACGCGATGCAATTGAAATTGTCTTCACGGGCATCCGCCCGGGCGAAAAGCTTTATGAAGAACTATATTTTGATGATGAACAACGTTTCCCTACAGGGCATCCGAAATTGCACTCAGCACTTCACCGTCCAATTGCACTCGGTGAACTTCGTGAGACACTTTTGGAGCTGCAACACCTAGTGGATGGGAACGCAGACAATTTGCTTGTACGCCTCAGAGAATTGGTTCCTGAATTCACTGTTCCGGAATACTCCGCCTTCGAAAGCAGTAACGCCGGATACATTCGTAGTCACACACGATCTCGAGCTGAGCAAATGAGTGGTGTGGAAGATTATCAACAAGAGACGAGCCAAGGAATTGGAGACCGTTCATGAGCATCGAAAAGAGCACGATTACAACATCGCGAATTTATCTCTCGCCGCCGCACATGTCACCTGCCGAGCGGGAACTGCTGCTGGAAGCGTTCGATTCCAATTGGATCGCCCCTTTGGGACCGCAGGTGGAAGCCTTTGAGAGTGAATTCGCGGAAAAGGTGGGCGTGAAATATGCTGTTGCGTTAGCCAGCGGAACATCCGCGTTGCATCTGGCGCTTCTTATTCTTGGTATTGAGCCAGGAGATGACGTAGCCACATCGTCTCTGACGTTCGTAGCTACCGCAAATGCGATTCGTTACGTAGGGGCCAGCCCGGTCTTTATCGATAGTCAAACGAGCAGTTGGAATCTTGATCCTGACTTGCTGGCTGAAGAACTGCGCGAGGCATCGCTTCGTGGACGTCCTATTAAAGCGGTGTTGGCGGTGGACATTCTCGGGCAGTGCGCTGATTACGACGCGATCCAAGACCTTTGCAAACACTATCAAATCCCATTGATAGAAGACGCGGCTGAATCATTGGGGGCGACCTACCAAGGAAAACCGGCCGGCGGATTTGGCGACATCGGTTGTTTTTCATTTAACGGAAACAAGATTATCACCACTAGCTCTGGGGGAATGCTCGTTACGGCTAACAAAGAGTGGGCAGACCGAGCTCGATTTTTGGCAACTCAAGCACGCGATCCATTTCCCCACTACGAACACTCGGAAATCGGCTTCAATTACCGTATGAGCAACCTGTTGGCGGCCGTTGGCAGAGGGCAGCTACGCGTTTTGGACGAACGCGTGCAACAACGCCGAGAGAACTACCGTTTCTACCAACAGGAAATCGGGAACCTACCCGGCATCACTTTGGCGCCCGAGCTTGCCGCAGGGCAATCGACTCATTGGTTGAGCTGCATTACGGTGGATCCTGGTCAGTTTGGTGCTACTTGCGAAGATATTCGCTTGGCATTGGAAAAGGAAAATATTGAGTCGCGGCCAGTTTGGAAGCCGATGCACATGCAGCCAGTATATGCTCATTACCGTGTACGGGGCGGAGCTGTTTCAGAGGAACTGTTTGCGAATGGATTATGTTTGCCCAGTGGATCAAGTCTTACTAAGAGCGACCTAGCGAGAATTGTTCGGGTTATCCAAGCCGTTCGCGAGCGAGCTACCACGAACAACGAATTCGATTTTCAAAAAGTATCTTCTACGCAATATACGAGCACTGTACTCACTGGGAGGCCGTCATGAATCATTCCCGTTCAATGACTTTGTGGGACTACTATGGCGCGTTGTATCGCTATAAGCTAAGAGCCATTTTAGTCGTCGTTATCGCTGTCAGCCTAGGTTTTATCTGGATTGCCTATGCTCCGCGCGAGTACGAGTCAGAAGCCAAGTTGTTCGTCCGAGTTGGGTGGGAGAATGCAGGTCTGGATCCGACGGTCAACAAAGCCGATGCCGTCGCAATCAATATTACGCGGGAAACCGAGATAAGCACGATGCTGGAACATCTGCGCTGTCGCCCTATCCTAAAAAACGCAATGAATATGGTGATGCCGCCCTCTGCCAATCACTCACTAGAGGCTCGAGAGAGGGCATTCGCCAGCTTTAAAAGTCGGCTATCGATTACGTCGCCCAAGATGTCGATGGTTATTCGAATTGCAGCCAAAGGAGACACTCCGGAGCAAGCCCATAAAACCGTGTCGGCATTGACCAGTCTGTATTTGGATGACCATCTACTTTTGAGTCGACCGGAAGGATCTTACGAATTTTTGGTTGAGCAGTCGAATCGCCTTCGGGAGGAATTCGAAACGGCGCAGGCTAAATTACGCGACGCAAAGAATCGAGGCGACCTGGCATCGATTCAAGGTCGACGCGCTGCATTGGAAAGTCAAATCAATGTTGTGCAGACAAAGATCAATGAGGTCACTGCCTCCCTTTCTGCTACGGAAGCTAAGATGCTAACTCTGCGATCGTCCATCGATTCGCTGCCTGAACCGTTGTTAAAGCAAATGGTGGTTGGATCGCCTAATGACGGGATTGCTACGATGCGTGACAAATTGTTTCAGCTTCAGGTTCAGCAGGAAGAGATGCGATCCAAATTTCAAGCCGCCCACCCAAAATTCATTGCTTTGCAATCGCAAGTCGATGAGATGACTGTTTTGTTCAAGAGGGAGAATCCCGATCGCCCGCAGATCCTTCAGGCTATTCTCGCTGCAGATAATTCCAGCAAAGCTGCTTTTGTGGCACAAAAACAAAGTCTACAAAGTCAATTGTTAGAATTGCGAGATGAGTTGATTGCTCTCAATGAAAACGAGATGCAAGTGACGCAATGCGAGATGAAATTAAAACATGCTGAAACCAAATACATGGCTTATTCCACGAAGACTGAAGACGCCCGAATCGATAGTGCTCTTCTCAGGGATAAGATTTCCAACGTTCAAGTGATCCAACCTGCCTCGATGTCCGTTCTCCCAGTGAGCCCGCAAAAAGCTAGTGTTCTTTTGCTCTCTTTAATGTTCGGCGTTGCCGGCGGGGTAGCTCTTGCTCTATTGTCCGATCAAGGGGCTCGTTTTCGAGAAGCTTCTCGAAAGCAATCTGTTCGACGCAGGATGCGGGGATTTAAATTCACTCGCGTAGCATGATACTAAAATGAATTCGGGTAGTAATCCGATTGCTCAGAGTCCTGTGTTCAAACTTCCTTGAATTCTGACCTAGGATTGAGTTCGAGTCTAGATCATGCAGCAAAACACCGAAACCAACTGGCCTGCGAACGAAAAAAGGGCAAGACAATGATTGTTGGGTGCCCAAATGCGGATGTCAGCTCGCAAGATAAAGCGGTGGTCTTTAGTTTTGCATCAGGCGTATTCTGGTCGTTAGTCGGTGCCGTCGTGTCGCGCGGATTGACCTTGTTAGCCACGGTTCTGGCGGCACGCACCTTGGGGGCTGAGGGTTTCGGCGAGCTCGGCATGATCCAGAATACGCAAGGGCTATTTGGAGTTCTCGCAGGAGCAGGGCTCGGGCTTGCCGCAACCAAGTTTGTCGCCGAGCACCGATCGGTCGATCCGATGCAAGCCAGTCGCTGCATTTTGTTAACCATGCTTATGAGTTTGGTTGCGGGTCTGCTGGGCGCGATCCTTATGTGTTTTTACGCGGGCGAGCTAGCCGCGTCCGTTATGCAGGCTCCTCATCTCGTAGCTGAGTTGCAGGTAGCAACAGGCTTGATTCTATTCGGGGCTATCAATGGTGTGCAGTCGGGAGCATTAGCGGGCCTCGGCGACTTTCGAGCCGTGGCACGCTTGACTATTTTACGTGGTGTTTGTCTTTTCCCCGCACTTGTGATTGGCGTTCGTTCGGCGGGTGTGATGGGTGGTGTGATCGGCTTAGTGCTGACAGAGGTTATGGCTGTTGGCGCAAGTCAGTTGGTTCTCGCAAAAGCTTTTCCGAAGCGTTGGATGGATGCCTTTCAGGGACCCACGGTCCTGGCCGACATCGCAGCCATGTTGCGTTTTAGTGGGCTAGCAGTCTCGGCAAGCTTAGCAACAACGCTTGCCTTTTGGTTTGTTAGTGTCTTGCTTGTCAATGAGCAAAACGGTTACGTAGCATTAGGAGTTTTTAATGCTGCGGATCGATGGCGTCAGTTGCTGTTGTTTTTGCCTGCAACATTCTCGCAGCTACTTTTATCGATGCTAAGCAATATGCATGGCAGGGAAGAGGCCGACGGATTTCGTAAACTCTTCCGAGTCAGTTTGTGGGTTAATATCGCAGTGGTAGCTGTACCAACTGGGTTGTTGATGTTGGTGGCCCCGCAGGCCATGAATATGTTCGGTACAGAGTATCGCGAGGGTGCTACCACGCTGATTATTTTATCAGGTTCGACGCTGGCAGTTGTGCTCAACAATATCTTAGGCCAAGTCTTGATTAGTAAAGGTAAGATGTTTTGGCGTTTTGCGATGGATATTTTACTCAGTTGCGTTCTTGCTTTGGTGGCTTGGATTCTTGTGCCGATATGGCGTGAGCAAGGACTGGCGTTTGCCTACTTAATCGCGTACGGCTTGACAGCATTGGCCTTGATCGCCCCCGCCGTATGGTACTCGAAGGAAACCAAGGACGTTGAACCTTAATGGACTCAGGAAACAAAAAGCTGAGTTTGACACCACAGATTGTGCTGACGTGCTCGAATCTTATTGCGCTCGCGGCAGTTGTGTTTTCGCCATGGGGGCATGTATATCCGATGGCGATGGTCGGCATCGTGGCCTTCACGTTGGTGCAGCTATTTCTGCCTGCATGCTGGGTGAATTTAGAAACGCCCGTCTGCCCGGGTAACTTTGCTCAATTTTTTTTCTGGGTGCAAATTGTCTTGGTACCTGTATTGATCGGTTACTACGGTCCATCACTTGGTACCCTGTCGCATCTTCCACCGGAAAGACTGATTAACTTTGCGATTGGTCTGCGAGCCTTGGGTTACATTTCATTTTGCGCCGGTTTTCAAGTATTCTCCAGTTCAGTGAACCCCGAGAAGGAGAATCGCAAAGAGGAAGTTGTTGAGCCGCTGGCACGTACAACCATGGCGTTTATTGGGGCATTTGCAGGGATCGGTATGGTTGGGTGGTTGTTGAATTACGGGGGCGTTGGTGGTTTTCTCGCCTATGCATCGTCGCCAGACGAACAGCGTTTGCGAGACCAGGAAGTAGCCACCGTTGCAGGCGCGCTTGGGAATATCCTGCGCCACTTCCTAGGCTTCGCGATTGTGTGGGTCTGGAGCGAGTGGGTTCGTCGCAGGGGGCAAGTAGAGGGTTTCATGGTTGTTGCAATTGCTACGGCCACCGTTGCAGCCATGTTGGTCTTAGCCAATTTCAGTTATAACCGAGGCAACATGATCGCACCAATCTTGGCGCTGACTGCGGCATATTCGAAACACGTTCGCCACATCTCATTCACTGTCGCCGCTGC
>Ga0105045_10005320_pt1 | contig 11318 bp, 10 predicted proteins | sample MAT02_FD_78089 | JGI IMG/M metagenome (GOLD analysis project Ga0105045, IMG submission 78089) | Freshwater microbial communities from Lake Fryxell liftoff mats and glacier meltwater in Antarctica - MAT-02 (megahit assembly) | ecosystem: Environmental > Aquatic > Freshwater > Ice > Liftoff... | reverse complement strand
GATGGTCCGTGGGATTCTTGCCGATGCGATGCGCGATCTGGCCGCCACCGGATACCGAAACGCCGTGGTCACGGTGGTCGATAGCACGGGCCGTGCGCTCGCGGCGAGTGGGCGTGCTGATTTGGTGCCGGCGCTGCTGGCGAGTGAAACGGCCGAGGGTGGCGCGTTGCCGGCCTTGAAGCGCGGGGAAGCAGGCCATCATGTGGTCACGTTGCAGGACACCACGGTCCAGGTAGCTTACGCACATTTGCGCGGTGCGCTTGGCTACCCCGGGATGAACTGGGGCGTGATCGTGTCAGTACCTCAGCACGAAATCGATACCGCCGCGAATCTCGGCGAATTGCAGATGGCGGCCGTAGCGATGGTGGTCGGTATCGGTGCGTTGATCGTCCTCCTCGGCTTCCTCATTGGACAAAAGGTGGCGGCGCCGATTGGGCAGGTGGCGCACGTTGCGGCCGGTGTAGCTGTGGGCCGCCTCGACCAGAGCGCCTCCTGGATGTGGCACGATGAAATGGGACGCGTCGCGGCGTCGCTCAACGACATCGTAGGTTCACAACGTGAGCTTGCCAGCACGGCTCGTCAGATCGCCAAAGGCGACACGAGCGTTGATACCACGATGCGCTCGGAGTACGACGAGATGGGAGGGGCGTTCACCTCGCTGCGCGATACGTTGGCATCGCTCGTGGGCGAAACGTACGCCCTCGCCAACGCCGCCCAGAATGGGGATCTGGCAACGCGCGGAGACACTGCATCATTTGAGGGGGCGTTTCAGCAGATGGTGGGAGGCATCAATGCCACGTTGGATGCCGTCTCCGCGCCGCTCGGCGAAGCGCAGACTGTGTTGGCTCGGGTTGCAGCACGTGATCTGACCGCGCGGATGCAGGGCCGGTACGCGGGGGATCACGCCGCGTTGTCCACGAGTCTGAATAGCGCGATCGCCGATCTTGGGGCGGCCCTTACCGATGTGCAGCACGAAGCGGAGGGCATTGCGGGAGCAACACAAGAAATCGCCGCGGCCGCGCAGGAACAGGCCAACGGGGCCGCACGTCAGGTCGAACTGCTGCAAAATATGAGTGTCGAAGTCGCCACCCAGCGCGCGCGGAGCGTGGAAACGGCGCAGGAAGCGAAGTCGCTGGCGACGCTGGTGGCGGCCACGCATCAGGCCGCCGGTGAGGGCCGTGGGCGTGTGGAGGACGTGGCCTCCGCCATGCACATTATTCGTGACCGGGCGACTGAAACACAGAAGATCGCGCGGAAGATCGAAGAAATCGCCGCGCAGACCAATATGCTGGCGCTCAACGCGGCGGTGGAAGCGGCACGGGCTGGAACTGCGGGCGCCGGCTTTGCGGTCGTGGCCGACGAAGTCCGCTCGTTGGCCCGTCGTGCGAGCGAGGCGGCCAAAGAAACGCAGACCGTGATTGACGGGGCGGTGCGGAGCGTTGCTGATGGAGTCCGACTCGGCGAGGTGGCCGTGGGGGTCTTGCAGAGCATTGAAGCGCATGCCGAAGATGCCGCCCGTCTGGTCGGCAGCATTTCCCGCAACGCGGCGGATCAGGCCGCTGGCATCGATGCGATTAACGGGAGCACGGGCAGTCTGGCTGATGTGGTGAGCGCCAGTGCGGCCAATGCCGAGGAAACGGCGGCCGCTGCCGAGGAGATGTCTACACAGGCGGGCACCATGCTCTCGCTGGTGGAGCAATTCGCACTGGAGAGGCCCTCTCCGACGGCAACGCGAGCGCGTGCCCAGCGGTCCGCGCCGGTATTGGTCGGCGTGGGGGGGCGGGACGACGATGACGAAGTGCTCGTTTTTTAGCGGCGCGCGGAGGCATCGGAGCACTCGACCTTGCGGTGGGGGTCGGTAAACGCAGACGGATGGGGGGACTAAGCAAAGACGTTCCGTCCCGTCTCCGTGAGGCCGTCCGCAGGATCCCCGTCGCAGTTCGGACTTGCCGCATGAGGGTGTAGGGTGGGAACTTGGAATGACGCTGTTCCCGGTTTTTCGGTCCGTCCGACGGATCGACCCACCCGTCACCGCTCCGGCCCATATGGTCGGACAGGGATCTTCGACACGCATGTCCGATACCACGCTGTCTTCGCCCGCGCTCTTTGGTGGTGCGGTCACGGTTGACGCGGGGCACGTGCAGTTGCACGACGCCGCCGTGTTGGCCAGCCCGCACATGGATGCGGTCGTCCATCAAGCCGTCTTCGGTACGGAGGCGGAGAAGTCGTTTGCCCGGTGGCTGGTGTGGGAACTGGGACAAAGCGTCGGGGTCCGGGCGGCGTCGATCCACGACTTGTACGTGGCGCGCGGAGCGGGCAAGTGCCACGGCTTCACCGTACCGGCCATCAACGTGCGCGGCATGGCGTACGACACCGCGCGATCCATCTTTCGTACCGCCCTCAAGCTCGACGCCGGAGCATTCATCGTCGAGATCGCGCGCTCCGAGATTGCCTACACCGACCAGCGCCCCGCCGAATACGTTACCGTGATGCTCGCAGCCGCGTTACGTGAAGGCTACCGGGGCCCGGTGTTTATTCAGGGCGATCATTTCCAGGTCAACCATAAGAAGTTCGCGGTCGATCCGGTCACGGAAGTGAACAACGTCAAGACGTTGGTTACCGAAGCGGTGGCTGCGGGCTTTTACAACATCGATGTGGACACGTCCACGCTGGTGGATCTTTCCAAGGCAACACTCGCCGAGCAGCAGCGTCTGAACTACGAGGTGTGCGTAGATATCACGTGTGCCGTGCGGGGCGAAGAGCCGATCGGTGTGACGATTTCCATCGGCGGTGAGATCGGCGAAGTGGGTACCGAGAATAGCACTCCAGCCGAGCTCGCAGCGTTCATGGATGGCTACGTCGCCACGCTCGAGCGCCAGGCGCCCGGTACGGCCGGCCTGTCCAAGATTTCCGTGCAGTCCGGTACGTCGCACGGCGGCATCGTACTCGCCGATGGATCGATCGCGGAGGTGGCCCTCGACCTCGACACGCTCGAGACCCTCTCAAAAATGGCACGGGATCGCTACGGGCTGGCGGGCGCTGTGCAGCATGGCGCGTCCACGCTGCCCGACACGGCGTTCGGCAACTTCCCCCGCATTGAAACCGCCGAGATTCACCTCGCGACCAACTTTCAGACCATGATGTTCGATCATCTGCCGAGTGAACTGCGGCAGGAGATGTACACATGGCTCAACGTGAACGCGAAGGAGGAGCGGAAGGCGACCGACAGCGACGAGCAGTTCTACTACAAGTCGCGAAAAAAAGCGATCGGACCCTTCAAAAAGACGCTCTGGGCACTACCCGCTGACCTACGGGCAACCCTCGGCGCAGCTTATGACGCCAAGTTCGGTTTCCTCTTTGAACAGCTCGGTATCGGCGGTACGCGTGCGATTGTGGACGAGTTCGTCAGGCCGCCCGAACAGCGGCGGCCTTTGCCCGATGGCACGAGCACGATCATCGCCGCGCCCGACGATGCGGACCTTTCCGACTGATTCCGTAGTACGTTCGTAGATGGGATGGCGACGACTCGTTGCGATCCACGTGTGCAGTGGCTCCTATTCCGGAGGATAGTATGGCCCGACCTGATCCATATGATGATGACCGCGTAGTGATCATCGAACGCGACGCCGGTGGTAGTGGCATCGGCCTTTTTCTGATCGGCTTGGCGGTCGGTGCCGGGGCTGCGCTCCTGATGGCGCCCGCCAGCGGCGAAGAAACACGGGAGCGCCTGCGCGAGGAAGCGCGCCGCGCCGGACGCAAGGTGCGCGATCTCACGGATGAAGTGGGGGAGAAACTTGCCGATTCCGTGGAGCGCACCCGCTCATCGTTTGATGACAAAGTCGGTCAGGCGCGGGACGCCGTCGAGAGCCGCACGCGCGCCGTCGGTGAAGCGGTGAGCGTTGGTCGGGAGGCCGCCCTCGAAGCCAAGGCCGATATCGAACGTGCGGTCAGTAACACCAAGCGCGCCTACGCGGACGGGCGCCGCGCCTACCGCGATCACGCGTCGCAGCCCGCCGACGTCGCGCCCGCCGCGAGCCTTGACTCTGCAGACGCTGATCCGCGCGAAAGCTGAAGACTTGGGGGACATGCTCCGCCGCGTCTGGAAGCAGGCCGCGGCGGACAACGTTTTTTTCCTCGCTGGCGGGCTGGCGTTCAGCATCCTGCTGGCGCTAGTTCCGTTTGCCCTGCTGCTCATTGCGGGGCTTTCGTTTTTCCTGGGTAGCGAGACCACGCAGGCTGCGGACACGGTCATTGCGCTCGTCGCCAGGCTGCTGCCTGATGATGCGCCCTCGGCGTCCGACTTACTGCGCGGGATCGTCGGTGACGTGCTGCTCACACGCGGTACGGTCACGATTTATGCCGCCGTTGGCTTCGCCTGGTTCTCCACCCGCCTGTTCGGATCACTGCGCAGCGTGCTCGCCATTATTTTCGATGGCGATGATCACGGCATCATCTCGGGCAAACTTTTCGATTTCTTCGCAACCATCGTCGCAACGGTTGTCGTCGTCGTGTATGTGGTCCTCGCCGCCTATCTGGATCTTGCCACGACGCGAGGGGTGGCGCTGCTAGAGCGCTTCGGCATCCAGGAAGCGGCGATCGGTACGGTCGCCTACATCCTTGGACGCGCGCTCGGCGTCACGGTGGTATTCGCGCTTTTCTTTGCGCTGTATCGTGGCCTCCCGCGTTCTCGTCCGGACGTGCCGACCACGCTCATCGGGGCCACGACGGCGGCACTGCTGTTCGAGGTCGCGCGCCATCTCTTCGGCCTGTTTATCGTCCGCTGGGATCCGGGCTCGCTGTACACCGGGTCGATCGCGGTGGTGGTCGCGGTGGTGTTCTGGACCTATTACAGTGCGCTGATCTTCATCCTTGGCGGTGAGGTGGCCCAAGCCGTCGGGCTCCGGCGCGCGGAGCATCGCGCGTTTGATCAGGCACCGGGTGAGCTTTCGGTGGTGCTCCCCTCGAAGCGACCGTCCCCCCGCAAACGATCCCGCTAACGTCATGGCTCCCGGCACCGTGCTCGACTTACGCAGCGACACCGTCACCAAGCCCACTCCCGCGATGCGACGGGCAATGGCCGAGGCCGAAGTCGGAGACGATGTCATCGATGGCGATCCGACCACCCGTCGCCTCGAAGACGCGGTGGCCGAACGCCTCGGCAAAGAGCGGGCGCTGTTTTTTCCTAGTGGTACCATGGCGAACCAGGCGGCGATCTGGGTGCACACCAAGCCGGGCACAGAAATTTTGCTCGACGCCGAATCGCACATCCTGCACTGGGAGATGGCCGCCGCCGCCGCACTCTGCGGGGTGCAAATTCGACCGGTGCGTGGCACCACTCCCGTCATGCAGGCGCACGACCTGCGTGCCATGCTGCGCCCCCAAAGCACCTACGCGGCCGATGCCTCGCTGATCTGTCTCGAAAATACCCACAACGGTGCCGGTGGCATGGTCACGCCGTTGCCCGCACTACGCGCACTCCAGGAGGTGGGCCGCGCAGCGCGGTTGCCCGTGCATCTCGACGGCGCGCGCCTCTGGAATGCGGCGGTGGCCACCGGTACGTCGCTGCAGGAGCTGGCCGCCTGCGCCGACACAGTGATGGTCTCGTTCTCCAAAGGCCTCGGCGCGCCGGTGGGAGCCTGTCTCGCGGGGCCCGCGGAGGTGATCGCCGAGGCCACGCGGGTGCGCAAGCGCTTCGGGGGCGGCATGCGACAGAGTGGCATTCTTGCCGCCGGTGCGCGTCACGGCCTCACGCATCACTTCGACCGATTAGCCGAGGATCACGAGGCCGCCACCCTACTCGGCCAAATGGTGCACGGGGCTGGTGGCGCGCAGGTGGTACCGCCTGACACCAATATTGTGATGATCGACCTACCCGCGCCTCTCGCGAACGAAGTGGTCGCGCGCGCGGCAGAACTCGGGCTGCGGATCACTGCATGGCACGACCGGAGGGTGCGCGCGGTGACCCATCTCGATGCGCCGATTACGGCGATCGCGGAGTTCGGACCGCGCCTGAGTCAGGTGCTCGCGGACGTATTGCGCTAACCCACACCGGACCATCGGGTTGGCCCGTGCCCCTGTTCTTGGCGAAGGAGTACCAAACTGGGCCCAGTCTGCATATCTTACGAATGCTCCGGGTCCCGGAGGGCAACAGCCCGCCAAATCCGTCAGGACCCCGAAGGTAGCAGCGGCACGTGGAGTCTGAGGTCGCTTCGTCAGGCCCGGAGCACTGCGCGCGGGAGGATTCGCTCAACAGAGCGGACCTCCCGCGCGCTTTTTCGTGTCCCCGAACGCTTGGCCCGCTGCGCAGTAGATTACGGGGATGTCGCTCGCTCTTGCCCGGAAATACCGCCCGAGGAATTTTGCCACAGTGGCGGTACAGTCACACGTCGCCAACACCCTGAAAGGGGCGATTGCGCGGGACCGCGTCGCGCACGGCTACTTGTTGTGCGGGCCGCGAGGCACTGGCAAAACCACGCTCGCCCGCGTGCTGGCCATGGCGCTCAACTGCGAGCGGCGCGGCGAGCCGGAACTGCAGGGCGAGCCGTGTGGGCACTGCACCAGCTGCCAGCGGATCTGGAGCGGCGGTGCGTCACTCGATGTGGTCGAGATCGACGCCGCGTCCAATGGTGGAGTGTCCGATGCGCGCGACCTGCGGGAGCGGGCGATGTACGCACCATCGGGCGACGATCGCTACAAGGTGTACATCGTTGACGAAGCACACATGCTGTCGCGCGATGCCTGGAATGCGCTGCTCAAGGTGCTCGAAGAGCCGCCGCCGCGTGTGGTATTTGTTTTCGCCACCACCGACCCGCAGAAAGTGCTGCCCACGGTGTTGTCGCGCGTGCAGCGGTTTGACCTCAAGCGTATTGGTCCGGCCGAAATCCGTGAACGGTTGGCTGCGGTGCTCACTGAAGAGCACGTGCTGTTCGAGCCGGACGCATTGGCGATGATCGCACGGGCGGCCGACGGTGGCTTGCGTGATGCGCTGTCGCTCACCGATCAAGTGCTCTCGCTCGGCGAGACAGCCGAGGTGACGTCGGAGCGCGTGCAGGTAGCGCTCGGGCTGGTGCCCGAAGAGTCGTACCTCGCGCTTTTCGATCTGGTGATCGAGCGCCAAGCGGCCGGCATTTTCGAGACCGTTCAGCAGTTGGTTGACGGCGGCGTGGATCTGGTGCTGCTGCTCGCCGGTTTTGGACGGTTATTGCGCGCGCAGCTTGCGCTGGTTCTGGGCGGCACGCCCCCAGAGATGTCGGAGACCATGCACGCTGCACTTGAAGCACGCAAAGGCAAGGTCTCGGCCGGTGACCTACTGCGTATGCTGCACGCATTACTCGAGATCGAACCGATGTATCGACGCAGTGGGCAGCCGCAACTGTTGCTCGAAACGTTGCTCGTGCGATTTGCGCTGCTCGATCGCACGATCGAACTGGAAGAAGTGCTCAAGGGTTTTGGCCCCGGTGGCTACGAGGATCCACCAGTGCGCCGTGTGGCGCATGAGTCACGCGTGGCCTCGGCGCACGCGCTGCCCCCTGCTCCTCCTGCGGCAGTGGCTCCCGCGTTGCCGGTGTCTGATCGGACGGTCGCCGTGTCGTATACCGTCGCGACACCGCGTTCGGCCACGCAGCAGGTGGCCGAGCATGCTGCGGCTGTTCAGCGCGCGCAGCAACAGGCGCCGCCGGCGGCACCTGCGCGCGCCGCCGACTCACCGCGCGCGAGTGCTCCCCCGTCACTGGACGCGGTCAAGGCGCAGTGGAACGAGATCAGCGACGCGGTCAAGCGCAACGGGCGTGGTATGCTCGCGCAGGCCGTGCACCGTTTGGTGCCGCTCGCGGTATCTGCCGACGGTGTGCTCGCGCTGGGCTATGACCCCGCCGATGACACCTTCGCCAAAGCGGTGGACGGCGCGCGCGCGGATGTGCTGGCTGCGGTGCTGGGGTGTGTGCCCGGCATTGTGTCGATCAACGTGACGTCGCTCGCCAAGGTCGCTGCTGCGCAGCCGGTAGCTCGCGATACCACCAAGCGTCTCACGGCGCGTGATGTGCAACAATCAAAAACGGAACAACTTGTGGCGCGCGACCCATTGCTCGAAGCGGCCGTGACCGCACTTGACCTCGAACTGCTCGACTAACACGTGTTTTTCACGCGGTCGCGGGTGTTGTCACCACACACATTTTGCCACTCACTACTCAGGACGGCGTTTCGATGGATCTATTCAAAATGATGGGGCAGTTCAAGGACATGCAGGCGCGCATGCAGACCATGCAGGACGAGATGGGGCAGCGCACGTTTTCGGCGTTCGCCGGCGGCGGAATGGTGGTCGCCGATGTCGATGGCAAGATGCAGCTCACGCGTCTCAAGATCGACAAGACGGTGGTGAATCCCGATGATCTCGAGATGCTCGAGGATCTTATCGTGGTGGCGGTGGCCGAAGCGCAGAAGAAGGCCGCCGAGGCGATGCAGATGGAGTTGAGCAAGGTCACCGGCGGCATCGACTTGCCGTTCAAGCTCCCGTTCTGAGCGGATAGTCTGTGTCTGTGATTGACGAGCTCACCAGCGAACTGGCCCGTCTGCCCGGCATCGGCCGCAAAACCGCGCAGCGCCTGACGTATCACCTGCTGCGGCAGCCGCCTCAGCAATGCCACCGTCTGGCCGACGCTCTGGTGGCGCTCACTGAGCGGGTGCGCGCGTGCGATCGCTGCCGGAATCTCACGGAGTCGCCGCTCTGCGCGTTGTGCACCGACCCGCGCCGCGACGGCACGCTGCTCTGTGTGGTAGAGGAGGCGTCTGATATCGCGTCGATCGAACGGGCCGGTGAGTTTCGCGGGTTGTATCACGTGCTGGGGGGGCGACTGTCCCCGCTCGATGGCGTGGGACCGGACGATCTGGCCATCGGCGCGTTGCTCGCCCGGCTCGATCCCGAGGGCGTGCGCGAAGTCATCGTGGCCACGAACCCGTCGCTCGAGGGCGAGGCCACGGCACTGTACGTGCAGCGACAGCTCGTCCCGCGCGGCGTGACCGTCACCCGTATCGCGCGCGGACTGCCGGTGGGCGGGGATCTGGAGTATGCCGACGGTGTGACGATCGCGCAGGCGCTCAGTGCTCGGCGGGAAATGCCGTGAGAGCCCGCGCGGGGCCCGCGTTCACCCAGCCCCGCGCCGAGGACGCTGCGAACGCGTTACCTTCGGCAGGGGCCGCGCGTTGATAGCGTGCGGACGTTACGTTCGTAGAGCCTCCGGGTGCCAGCCGTGTGACGCCGGTGCCCGGCGCCCGATTCCTTCGCCCTCACGTTCATGCCCGTTGGCGCCGCGACCTGGTCGTTCACTGAGGACGACTTTGGAGCCATTACGATCACGCTGCAGCGCTTTCTCTACGATGCGAAGGCGCGCTGCGCCTTGCTCGTGGACCGGAGCGGCCAGCTGGTGGCCACGGTAGGTGAGCCGCCCAACTTCGACGCCACCGCCTTTGCCACGTTGACCGCCGCCGACTTCAGCGCCAACGACCAGTTGGCCCGGCTGATCGGGGAGAAGGATTTCAACGTGCTCTTTCACCAAGGCGAGAAGGAGTCGATGTACCTCGCCGACGTCGCGCGGCGCGTGATTCTGGTCGTGCTCTTTGACAATCGGACCACGCTCGGACTCGTGCGGCTGCGCATGAAGGCCGCGGTCGACGAACTCACCCGCACGTTTGAAGGGATTTTTGCCCGTGGCGCTTCGGCAGCTCAGGCCGCTCCGCCGGGTTTTCTGGCCGGCGCGGAAGACGAGATCGACCGTCTCTTTCAGTAGGAGCACGCGTCGATGTCGATGATCAATTATGCGTCTCGTGAGATCAACTGTAAAATCGTCTTCTACGGGCCGGGGCTCGGTGGGAAGACCACCAATCTCGAGTATGTGTATGGCAAAGTGGCGCCCAGCACCCGCGGCAAGCTGATCTCGCTGGCTACGGAAACCGAACGTACGCTATTCTTCGATTTCCTTCCGGTCGATCTGGGCACGATCCGCGGATTCCGCACCCGATTTCACCTGTATACGGTGCCGGGGCAGGTGTACTACAACGCCAGCCGCAAGCTGATTTTGAAGGGCGTGGATGGCGTGGTGTTCGTGGCCGACTCGCAGGTGGAGCGCGCGGAGGCCAATCTGGAGTCCATGCAGAACCTGTACGACAACATGGCGGCGTATGGCTACGACCTCACGCGCATGCCGTTCATCATCCAGTATAACAAACGGGACATGCCCAACGCGGCGCCGCTTGAAGGGCTGCAGGCCATGCTCAATCCCGGCTGGGAGGTCACCGATCCCACGCGAATGAAGGCCACGATCGACCCGTTCCGGGCCGGCGAGTTTATCGTCAGTCAACTGCCCACTGGTGAATGGGTGGAGCGTGCGCCCTATTTCGAGGCGGTGGCGGTGACAGGAGATGGCGTCTTCGATACCTTGAAGGCAGTATCCAAGCTGGTCCTTAAGACGCTCGCTTAGCCCCTTCGCGTGAATCTCCCCAACGCCATCACCGTCGGACGCATCGCCCTGACGCCGCTGATAGCGTGGCTACCGTTTACCACGTCGTGGAGCGCGCGCCTGATTGCGTTTGCGCTCTTCCTCGTGGCCGCGATCAGCGATTACTGGGACGGCTACTTTGCCCGGTCGCGTGGGCTGGTCACCGATTTGGGTCGGCTACTTGATCCGCTCGCGGACAAGCTGTTACTGCTCGCTACGCTGATTCCGATGTATTGGCTGCAGCGCCACTACACGTTACTGGCGCCGCAGGGCACACTCCCCGAGCCGTCGCCGCTTCTGTTCCAGACGCCGTTCGGTGCCGTGTCGCTTCCGCTCTGGATCGTGCTCGTGGTTCTGGGCCGCGAGGTGTTCATGACCGTCTTCCGGCAAGTCGCGGCACGCCGCGGGCTGGTCATTGCCGCCATCGGACCGGCCAAGTGGAAGACCACGTTTCAGAGCATCTGGCTGGGCGCGGCCTATTTCTGGTTCTTCGCCTCCACACTGGCTACCGGCGAAGGATGGGAGAACGACTCCTGGGAGCTCTTCGCCAACGCAGTCGGACTCCTCGGCGTTGCGAGCATGGTCGGCGCGGTGGTGCTGACGTTGTGGAGTCTGGCCTTGTATTTGCGCCGGTATGGGCGTCAGGTGGCGCGCTGGGCGTGAGGGGCGCCGGCAGCTGAGGAGTCCCCGCAAGGAAAGAACGCGGCAGTCGGTCGGAGTTGGGAGCCAGAGGCGCAGAGTTAATGCTGCTGCTTTCCATTCCGCGTGCCCCCGGTACTCCGTCGAGCAGTGCAACGAACTTCCCCGCGCTCCGACCGACAAAGGTTC
>Ga0105045_10005318_pt1 | contig 11319 bp, 7 predicted proteins | sample MAT02_FD_78089 | JGI IMG/M metagenome (GOLD analysis project Ga0105045, IMG submission 78089) | Freshwater microbial communities from Lake Fryxell liftoff mats and glacier meltwater in Antarctica - MAT-02 (megahit assembly) | ecosystem: Environmental > Aquatic > Freshwater > Ice > Liftoff... | reverse complement strand
TATCGATTCTGGCAATGGGTGTGTCTTTAAAGCGTGCCGCTAGAGTTTCTTCAATTTGCTCAGTACCTTGACCAATCGGGTGAAGATCTTCACTTTTGCAGGTTGGGCATGCTTTTGTGACGGCAGATTGATAGGTGCAATGATGGCAAATAAGAGCTTTTTTACGTTGATGATAAGTTAAACGAGAATCACAAGAGGGACACTCTGCCATCCAGCCACAGCCATAACAAAGATAGGTTGGGGCAAAACCCCGGCGGTTAATAAATAATAAGACTTGCCCGTCTTGCTTAAGGTGCGCCTCAATACGGGCTATTAATTGCGCCGATAAACCACCCTCTAGTTTGTTATGGCGAACATCAAAATGGGTGATGGTGGGTAGTTGAGCGTGTATTGCACGAGTTGTTAAGGTGAGATGGCGATATTTCCCCACAGTGGCATTGTATAAACTCTCAAAAGCGGGGGTCGCTGATCCCAGTACAATCGGACAATTCGTTAATTTAGCGCGCAGAACAGCCATATCTCGAGCCGAATAGCGAAAGCCTTCTTGTTGTTTAAAGGAGGCATCATGTTCTTCATCAACGACAATTAAGCCCAAGTTGATAAAGGGCAAAAAAATGCTAGAGCGGGTGCCAATGACAATATTGGCGGCGCCTTGTTGCACCTTAAGCCAAGCGATAAATCGCTCTTTAGGAGTCATGCGAGAGTGGTAACAGATCACCTTGTCACCAAACCTGGCAATAAAGCGTTGCTGAGTTTGCGGGGTGAGCGAAATTTCTGGTACTAAAATGAGGATCTGACCGTTGGCGTTTGCCACCCTTTGCGTTGCGCGCAAATAGATCTCTGTTTTACCACTGCCGGTGATGCCTTCAAGTAAAAATGACTGAAATTGATTCAGATCTTCCAAAATGGCATCTAATGCGAGTTGTTGCTCATTATTTAACGTTAAGGTCGAAGGGGTCTCAATGGCTGGCAGAGCTAAAGTTAATGTGGGGATGGCTTTTCCTTCACGCAGCAAACTAGGCGCCCCACTAAAAGCCACTTCACCGATAGGATGATGATAATAAAGGGCTGTTTTTTCGATAAAGGTGCACAAGGAGTCGGGGAATAGCGGATGTTCATCACAAACGTGTTGGACAGCTTTTAATTGATTGGGCAAGAGCGCAGTGTTATTAGACTTTCCAAGAATAATGCCTGTCAGGGTTTGTCGACCAAAAGGGACTCTCACGCGTGTGCCGCGTGGCAGGATACCACTCTCATTTTCCGGTGGCAGATAATCAAATAGGCGGCGAAGCGGCACATTCAGCGCGACCTGATAAAAGATCTTGTCCGTATTCATGAGTTAAATTTCCAACACTCTCTCGAAGGTAGATTATCGCTTAAGTGCAGTGTCTTGCCTAGTCGCTACAGGCTTTGCTTTGGGGGAGGGGGTATGGGGGGAAGATTTATGCCTGTGTTGGCGTCCAAGTTGTGCTAATGGCGAAAAAACGAGGCTTGATCCTGTGGCGGGCATGAGAGTACTCTCAAGTTGATCAAGCCGTATTTGTAGCGCTGCGATTTGACTACGCTGCCTTTCGTTTTCTTTTTCAGTCGTTTCAATTTGTGCATCGAGTTTAGCGCGCGTCTCTAATTCTTTAAATTTGCTATAACCAGCATAAGCTGAAATAGCCATCATGATAAAAAAGAGCACGGTAGAATTGAACAAAAACTCAGGCAATATGGCATTTAGCATGGGAGCGGTTGCCATAATGGTGAGTGCAGACAATAAAATCGGTGTGATTTGCACCGTTAAATGCAAAGTAGATGTCGCCGTTGAAATAGCAAAAGACGTTTGGACTAAATTATCGAGCCGGGGTTGTAATTGAAGCCAGCGATTTTGTAACAACGAAATGGAATAATCAGAAAAGCGGGTTGAGTTGCTTTTGATGACTCCCCAACGCGCATTAAAGGTTGAGAGAATTTTTTCAGCCGAGTTAAAGAGGCGTCGTTTCGCTAAAGCTGAGCGTGAATTAAAAGTTTTACTCAGATCACTTGGAATGTCTTCGAGCAATCTTTGCTTAAAGACATTCCATTGACGAGTTAAGCGCTCTTTTACAAGCGCAAAATCCTCTATTCGTTTGCTCGCTTTTAACCAGATCCCATCCATGGTGAGTTAACTATTTTGTCTTGGCTGGCTTATTAAACGCAGCTTGAAAAGCGAGTGCCAGCGATCCAGCTTGTGGAGGAGGCTGTGGCATACGCGTCTTTTGATTTCTGGGAGTCGATCGCTTGGATAATTGCTCAGACGGTCTTTCTTCTAAGCGCATGGTTAAACTGATCCGCTTTCTTTCCTTATCCACTTCCAGTACCTTCACTTTGACAATTTGTCCCGCTTTAACAACTTCGCGAGGGTCTTTGACAAACTGGTTAGATAAAGCAGAAATATGCACCAAGCCATCTTGATGAACACCAATGTCAACAAAGGCGCCGAAGTTGGCGACGTTGGTAATGATGCCTTCTAAGATCATACCTGGTTTCAAATCTGCGAGGGTCTCAACCCCTTCTTGAAACTGAGCAGTGCGGAAACTAGCACGTGGATCACGGCCAGGTTTTTCTAATTCTTTCAAAATGTCGACAACGGTTGGCAGGCCGATTTGTTCACTGACAAATTCTTTCGGGTTTAAGGTATGTAAAAAGCTACCGTTACCAATAATATCTTGAAGACCGCGGCCTGATTTTGCCAGAATCAATTCCACTAATGGATAAGATTCAGGATGAACCGCTGATGCATCAAGCGGATTGTCGCCGCCCATAATTCGTAAAAAACCTGCTGCTTGTTCGAATGCTTTATCGCCGAGCCGTGGCACTTTTTTCAATTGATCACGATTTTTAAAGGAACCCTTTTCATCGCGATATTGAATAATGTTGCCGGCGATTTGTTGATTGAGGCCTGCAACATGGGTCAATAATGGAAGTGAGGCGGTATTTAAATCTACACCAACCGCATTCACCGCATCTTCAACCACTGCATCTAAGGTTCGTGCTAGTTTAGTTTGGTTCACGTCGTGTTGATATTGACCCACGCCAATGGCTTTGGGGTCAATTTTGACAAGTTCTGCAAGCGGATCTTGGATGCGTCTTGCAATGGATACCGCACCTCGTAATGACACGTCGAGATCAGGGAATTCTTTTGCAGCGAGTTCAGAAGCAGAATAAACCGATGCCCCAGCTTCAGAAGTAATGACTTTGGTAATTTTCTGATCTGGAAACAAACGGCAATAATCTTCGACAAGCTTCTCTGTTTCACGTGAGGCTGTACCATTACCGATGCTGACTAATTGAACCTGATGTAGGGTTATAAGCTTATGCAAAGAAGCAAGCGACTCTTTCCACTGCTGGCGAGGCATGTGCGGATAAATCGTATCCGTTGCCAGTAGTTTGCCGGTCGCATCAACCACCGCGACTTTAACGCCAGTACGAATACCAGGATCTAAGCCGATGGTGGTTTGTGCACCTGCAGGCGCTGCCATCAACAAATCATGTAAGTTGTGTTTGAAAACGCCGATAGCTTCTTCTTCAGCTTTTTCTCGCAAGGTGGTTAACAATTCTGTTTCCAAATGCGTTTGAATTTTGACTCGCCAAGTAAAGCGAACCACTTCTAATAACCAAGTGTCCCCAGCGCGACCTTTGGCGATAATTTGAAATTGATTAGCAACCATTTGTTGAGGAGCGCAAATTGCGCTGGGATTTTCTAGTTCTTCTGGTAATACTAAAGCGAGTTGCAAAAACCCTTCTCGTTTGCCACGAAACATTGCTAATGCGCGGTGCGAAGGTGTCTTTTTCCAGGTTTCACTGTGCGCAAAATAGTCGAGGAATTTTTGTGCGGTGGCTTCTTTGCCTTCAATCACTTTGCTTTGTAACAGCGCATGCTCTTCAATGTAAGCACGACATTTGCCAATAAGTTCAGCATCATCTGCAAAACGTTCCATCAGAATATAGCGAGCACCTTCAAGTGCTTCTTTAACATCTTTCACACCCTTATCGGCATCAATGTAGGTGGCGGCGGTTTCTTCTGGTGAGAGCGTAGGATCATTAAATAAAGCGTCTGCCAATCCTTCAAGCCCTGCTTCAATGGCGATTTGGCCTTTAGTGCGACGCTTAGGTTTGTAAGGACGATAAAGATCTTCTAAGCGTACTTTACTATCCGCTTCTTGAATGAGTGCCGCGAGTTCTGGCGTGAGCTTATTTTGCTCCGTAATACTTTTTAAAATCGTATCACGACGTTCTTCCATGTCGCGTAGGTAAATTAAACGTTCTTGCAAATTACGCAATTGCGTATCATCCAGACCGTTAGTCACTTCCTTTCGATATCTGGCGATAAAGGGTACGGTTGCTCCCTCATCTAAGAGTTGGATTGCTGCCTTTGTTTGTTCTGGGGCAACGGCTAATTCCAAAGCAATGCGTTTTGCAATATCTAGCATCGTATAATAATTCCTGGTTACGACTAATTTTGAACCGAGAGTATACTACGCATGGTAAAAAAGGGTAGACCATGCAAGGACCTGCTTAACGATAATCTCTGTCAGGCTTAATAGCTCGTGTGATTTGATGGTCAAAGGGGGGGTGGTATAGACCACATTTGGCAGGGGACGACACCAAATACCATCGCTAACACATTGTTGTTTAAACCAATTCATTTCAAGCGGCGTTAAAGCCCTGGCTAATTCAATCGCACCGATTGCCCCTTTTACGCGGACCGCTGTTACCCCAGGCACATCCTGTAAGGGCGAAAATGCCTTGTGGAGAATGGCTTGGATCGCCTCAACTTGCGCAAGCCTTGGTTCATATTCAAATAAATCTAAAGAAGCATTGGCCGCAGCGCAACCCAGCGCATTCCCCATAAACGTGGTTCCATGCATGAGCGCTTTGCCCGGTTCTTCGCTCAAAAAGGCTTGGTATGTGGCTTGATTTGCGATGGTTGCCGCCAGTGGCAAAGTGCCACCGGTGAGTGCTTTTCCAAGACAGATAATATCAGGGACAATATGGGCTTGTTCAATCGCAAACATCGTGCCAGTTCGTGCAAAACCCGTAAAAATTTCATCGACAATGACTAAAACGTGGTGTTGCTGGCAAAGCTCCACAATCGCTCGTAGCGTTTGTGGACTATGCATTTTCATGCCGCCCGCGCCTTGTACCAGCGGTTCAATTAATACCCCCGCACAGTGATCCGCATTTTTTTGTAGCCACTTTGCAAAGGTTTCGAGTAAAGCATCGCTTGTTGGCAAGGGTTGGCAATGTTGAGTTGGCAAAACGCGCTGAAATAACTGATGCATGCCGTCTATTGGATCGCAAACTGACATGGTAAAAAAAGTATCGCCGTGGTAGCCGCCTGCAAAACAAATAAAACGGTGTTTATCAGGTCGATTGTGATTCATCCAAAATTGTAGTGCCATTTTCATGGCAATTTCGACGGCAACTGAACCCGATTCACTTAAAAAAACATAATCTAATGTACCCGGTAATAAATGTGCTAAACGCTCGGCTAAACGTTTCACTTGTGGGTGAATTAATCCACCCATCATCACATGGGGCAAAAGGGATGCTTGTTCTTGAATGGCTTTTACAATGTGCGGATGATTATAGCCATGGCACGCTGTCCACCAAGAAGCAATGCCATCAATGAGTGTATCGCCATTCTTCAGGGTTAGCGTTGCATCTTGTGTTTTGATCACTTCAAAAGGCGGCAAGGTTGTTTGCATTTGCGCATAAGGAAGCCATACTGTAGCATTTGCATTCATCTATTGATCCAGAAATTGATAAAAAGCAAAAGTATGACAGGAATATTTGTAACTGCAACGGGCACGGATATTGGCAAAACATTTATTAGTTCGCAATTGATAAACTATGCCAAAAATCAAACCATCGCTTTTTTGCCAAGCAAACCCGTTATTTCGGGGTGGCCACAGCACAGCAATGAAATTGAAAATTCAGATACCGCTCGTTTAATCAAAGCATCAGGATTACCCGTCAATCAATGCAATATTGAAGCAGTTTCGCCATGGCGCTTTACCTTGCCCCTTGCGCCTGAAATGGCTGCAAAAGCAGAAGGCCGTGATATTAATATCGAGCAATTAATCGATTTTTGTCAGCGTCGTCAGCAATTGGCAAATCGCTGCAAAAAAATGCATTTAATTGAGGGCGTTGGCGGATTAATGTCGCCCATTACAGGTCATTTTACCAATGTAGAGTGGCTAAAGGCCTTAAATTGCCGTTGTATTTTAGTGGCAGGCACTTATCTTGGTACGTTAAGTCATACTCTCACGGCATTGAAAGTGTTAGAAAATGAGGGAGTAAAAATAACCGCTTTAGTGATCAATGAGACGCAGCAAAGCACCGTGTCGCTTGCCGACACCTGTGCCTATTTAAAAGGGTACGTCTCATGCGATGTTGTCGTGGTTCCTTGGCAAGAAAATGAGGTTGTTACGCCGAGTCTTATTTCGCTGTACCATTCCTTGCGAGAGGAAAAATAAGCGGGACAAATCATTTGATTTGACATAGAATAAGCGCACTTTTGGTAACAAATTATATCTTATATGCCTGACTCATACAGAAGTTGCCCGACATTACGCTCCTTTTTCACCGTTGTACTCGGTTTTGTGCTGACCTGCTGGATGACGAGCGCCAATAGCCACGGTTGCGGATGTGCCAAAGCGGCTCTTTTTTATCGCCTCCAACCTGCCATCGCCAGCGATCTCCATAACGAAAAAACCGGCATTGCTGATCCTGCGCTGAATCAAGCGGCACAAACACTATGGCAAGATGTCATTGTGAATGGTTATGCAACTCGAGTGGGCAAAACCGATAAAGAAGTTCGTGCACTCTTTAGTCCCATTCAATATCACATCGAACAACATCTCGTTGAGAGTCTCGATAAAAGCGATCCGAAAGCGGTTATGCCATTGTGGATTTTGCATACGCCACAAATCGCTACACCATTGGTTACCAGTGGTAGCAGCACAGTGGATGACAAAGACAAGACACGGTTAAATACAGCCTTATTGCGCGCTAAAACCTTACGTGATTATCTGGATAAAGGCGGCATCTTATTAGTCGTCTATCAAGACAACGCGCAACATGACGGTGGCAGAACAAAACAACAAAAGCGCATTTACGACAAACTGAAAAAGCGCTATGCCTCACAAATGATCGACTTTCCAGTAACGACTTTTCCAAGCACTTTAACAGGCGCGACCTACCTTGTGCCACAAAAGGGCGGTGTTTTTGAAATGACAAATCGTGGTGCACAAATCGCACATGATGGCAAAGACTTCACTTGGGGAGTCTGGTTACAAGAGCGTGAACACGCAAAGACGGCGGTTACGGCCGAGATCCAAACGGTATTTCAATTTCTGGAACAAGCAGGCTTGCAAGCAAAACTTAGCAGCCATGCGAAGCTTCATGGAAGAGCACCTGAGACGTTTTTTGCATTGGGTAAACATTACCAATCGTAATGCTTACACAGTGTTGTTTTTTAGCGTTTAGCATGACAAGGTGAATTTATGTTTAATTTTAGCTGGATGACTCAAGCTACCACGAGCAAGAGACCTGCTTTACGTGGTTTGTTGCCTAATCTTTCCACCATTATTGCCTTACTGGTTATGTCGGCGGCTATTGCAGGCGGCTTGTGGGCATGGTCTTTTGGTTTAGCGTTCACAGCCGCGTTTTTACCACTTTATCTCAAAACAACTTTAGCGGTTGTTGGCATGACGGCGGTCAACTTTTGGTTTAGCCGCGAAATAAACACATTCATGTTCTCAACACGTGAAGTCCGAGAAAATTTTAAGTTCGATGACCATAACCCGATGGATCTTCGCAAATTGGTCAATCAGGTTCGTTGTGAAGTGAATGCGCATTTTAAAAAGGTTTATGGTGATGCGCACCAAGATATTCCGATGCCACGATTGCTCACCTTTACCGATCATCATTTTAAAATTGTGAATGTTGAAGGTCGTAACCCCGGCAAAGCGGCGATCCTGTTTTCATCGGGCGCTCTAAATTCTCATGATACCCGCTTAAACCAACGTCACATGGCAGCCTTGGTTGCAATGGAGATGGTCAAAATTTACCATCGTCGCAGCTTGGGCGGCACTATTGTTGGCATGGGCTTAGACTTGGTCAGCACCTTAGAAAATGCTCGTTCTGCCAACCTGTTTTATCGCGTGCTGGGTTTTCTCATTTGGCCGTTACAGCTTTTCTTATTGATACACCGTGCCATTAAACGTTCATATGAATATGACGCAGCGTTAAAAGTCGTTGATATGGGTCGCGGGATGGATCTTGTCGATGCCATTGACTTGAAAGTGTGCCCTACGTTGTTTGATAAGCCGACTTATCGTCGTTTAGCCGAAGATCAAGCTGCGAAAAAGCGTCAACCCTACAATGGTTATTTTGCATCAGTCGTTCGTTGGTTTACCGATTGGGCAGATAAACAAGAATATGCGGGCGACGATAAAACCGGCTGGCGTGTACTCAGTGCTGTAGACGCTTGTGTTCGTGAATTCGGCTTTTTCATTAATGAATTGTTCGATCCAAAACCACGTAGCACAAACTTAAAAACTCCAATGCGTCAAGCGCTTGAAGGTTATGAAAAAGCGACCAATCAAGCCGACATGGAAAAGCTCTATCAAAAAGATAGAGAAACCAGTCGTAAGCTTTACGAGCAAATACCTGCTGCCGATCGTTATGAAGTCATTGGCCCCAATGGCAATGGCATGGCTGATCATGATCATGATCATGATCATGATCATGAACTGCAAGAGCGTGTTGCTCATTTAGAAGCAGCGCTTGCTGATTTAACGGTTACGCATGGTGGCAAAAGCAAAGCTAAAGCTGGCGCACCCATTACAACCCAGCATAGCCACAGCAAACAAAAAGCGTCAAAAGAACCCAAAGTCGCTACTCGGCATTCGCCACGGTTTCATTAGAACCATCACTAAGCTTCACGTTCTTTGAGCCCCGTTCATGGGGCTCTTCTTTCTTGCCATACAGACCCGGCGATCTTTATACTCATATTGATTAACCAATTTGCTACGGAGAACTGCAATGGCCTTTACCCCTTATGGATCCTGGAATTCACCTATTAGTGCCGAAATGGCCTCTAGCGCCATAGTTGGTTTATCTGATGTGGTGATAGATGGTACAGATATCTATTGGTCAGAAATGCGCCCCAGTGAAGGTGGCCGCTATGTCATTGTGAAGCAAACCAAAGGGCAACCTCAGGATATCTTACCAAAAGACTATAATGCCAGAACCCGTGTTCATGAATATGGTGGTGCCTCGTTTACGGTTGATAAGGGCATTGTTTATTTTGTGCATTTTGTGGATCAGCGCCTTTACCGCATGGCGCCGGGGGAGCAACCACAAGTCATTACACCCAGTGGCATTCGCTTTGCTGATTTCAAAGTCACGCCTTTAGGCCTGATTGCGATTGCAGAATCACATCTTAATAACACTCATGAGCCGATAAATTTTTTAGCACTGATTGATCTTGAAACAGCAGAGGTTAAAACGTTAGCACAGGGTTATGATTTTTATTCCTCACCTGCTTTAAACGCGGATTTCACGCAAATTGCCTGGATCTGCTGGAATCACCCTAATATGCCTTGGGATAACACCGAATTGTGGGTGGCGGATATTTCAAAAGAGGGGTTAACGAAACAAAGAAAAATTGATGCTGAATATGAAGAACAGGCATTTTTTCAACCTCAGTGGGGTCCGAATAATGAATTAGTCGTAGTGAGTGATAAAAGCAATTGGTGGAATTTGTATCAAGTGCAAGATCAACAATTAGGTTTGTTGTTTGCAGTGGACAGTGAAATCGGTCGGCCATTATGGAACTTTGGTGCATCAACCTGGGGTTTTTACCAAGACGGTATTTTATGCACTTATTTTGAACAGGGAAAAAATTGTTTATTCTTCTGCAAAAACGATGAACGCACCCCGCTAGAGTTACCGTTTACAAACTTTTCACAATTGCGCATACAAGATGAAACCGTTGCCTTTATTGGTGGTAATTCCTTAAAACCTACCGCCCTTGTTCAATTGCGAAAATTAAAAAATCTAGAGATTTTGCGTGAAAATTCACCATTGGTGATAGATGCGGGGTATTTAAGTCAACCTGAGCATATTACCTATGAAAGCGCCGATGGGCGTTTGTCACATGCATATTTTTATGCGCCACACAATCAAGATATAAAAACGCGTAATGGATTGCCGCCACTTATTGTCAGAAGCCATGGTGGTCCGACGGCCAACTGTGGTGCCGATTTTAATTTGGACATTCAGTATTGGACAAGTCGCGGTTTTGCATTTGTTGATGTCAACTATGCAGGCAGCACAGGCTATGGGCGCGCTTATCGTAAAAGTCTTGAGAAAAACTGGGGTATTTATGATGTTCAAGATTGTGCATCGGCTGCGCTGTATTTGGCTACCAAAGGGTTAGTGGATAAAAACAAATTGGCGATCACAGGCGGCAGCGCAGGAGGCTATACTACATTAGCGGCTTTAACCTTTACGAAGACGTTCCAAGTGGGCTCTAGCCTTTATGGCGTCAGTGATTGTGAGGCGCTTGCCAAAGATACCCATAAATTTGAAGCGCGCTATTTAGATCGATTAATTGGCCCGTACCCCGCAGAGCGAAAAACCTACTTAGAACGCTCACCTTTGTATCATGTCGACAAACTCTCGTCTCCTGTGATTTTCTTTCAAGGGGATGAAGATAAAATTGTGCCTGTGGATCAAGCGAAAAAAATGTATGATGCTTTGCAAAAGAAAGGCATATTAACAGAGCTTTATATTTTTGAAGGTGAACAACATGGGTTTCGTAAAGCACAAAATCGCATCACCGTGTTAGAAAAAATGAGGGCCTTTTTCCTTAAAGCCTGGCAATAAGATCTGAAACTTCTGTAGATATGTGATCCTCAAACACATATGATGATTCAAAATGATGTGATGAGATAACAATACCCAATGACAGATTTAGCAACTTGGACTACCTATGCTTATCAACTTGCCAAAACGGCAGGTGAAAAGATCTTAGAACACTACCAAAGTGCTATGCCCGTCACAGCTGATTATAAAGCGGATCATTCTCCTATTACGATTGCTGATCAAGCCGCGCATGACATCATTGCCAGCGGCTTAGCGGGTTTTGAATTAGACTCACAAGGCGCGGCTCCCTTGCTTTCAGAAGAGGGCCGGCAAATTCCTTTCTTAGAGCGCCAAAAATGGTCACGTTATTGGTGCGTTGATCCTTTAGACGGCACCAAAGAGTTTTTGGAACGC
>Ga0105045_10005317_pt1 | contig 11320 bp, 2 predicted proteins | sample MAT02_FD_78089 | JGI IMG/M metagenome (GOLD analysis project Ga0105045, IMG submission 78089) | Freshwater microbial communities from Lake Fryxell liftoff mats and glacier meltwater in Antarctica - MAT-02 (megahit assembly) | ecosystem: Environmental > Aquatic > Freshwater > Ice > Liftoff... | reverse complement strand
TTGTTCAACGGCAATCCGCTGCAGCGGCTCGATGGCTATTACATCTTCTGCGACGCACTGCAGTTGCCCAACCTCGGTCCGCGCAGCCGCGCCTGGTGGCTCGACCGCTTGCGCCGCCTGCTGGGCGCGACCGACGCCGAGCCGATGCCCGTGGCCCGCGGCGAGACGCCGTGGCTGGCATTCTATGCGCCGCTCGCTTGGCTGATGGTGCTGTTCATTTCCACGATGGCCGTCGTGTGGTTGGGTGGTATTTCGTTCCCGCTTGGCCTGCTGGCAGGTCTCGTGCTGGCCTGGCAGGTGCTGCTGCGGCCGGTCGTGCGTCTGCTGGGGCAATTGCGCCGCGCCACGCAAGGGCGCAGCGCCAGCACGCGGCGTTGGCGTGCCAGCCTGCTGGTCGGCGCACTGGCCAGTCTGCTGGTGCTGGCACTGCCCTGGCCCCGCTCCACGCTGGTCCAGGGGGTGGTGTGGCCACCCGATCAGGCGCAGTTGCGGGTCGAGGAATCCGGATTTGTCGAACAAGTTGCCGCTATGGACGGCCAGATGCTGCGCGCCGGAGATCTGGTGCTGCAACTGGCCAGTGCGCAACTGCGCTCGGACCATGCGCGCCTGAGCGCTAGGGTGGCGGCGCTCGATGCGGAACTGGTGGGCAGCTTCCGGGCCGGTCGTACAGGCCAGGCCGATGCGGGCACGGGCGACGCCCGCGCCGAGTTCGCCGCCGCCCAGGCCGAATTGCAAAGGCTGCAGGCGCGCATGCAGCAGTTGGCAGTGCGGGCGCAACGCGACGGACGCCTGGCGTTGCCCAACGCAGCCGACCTTCCGGGGCAATTTCTGCGCCGCGGCCAGTTGATGGGACAAACACTGGACGGCAGCCCCGCGGTGATCCGCGTCGCTTTGCCCGAGCACCGGGCCGGCGATATGCAACAGGCAGGCGACACCATCTCGGTGCGGCTGAGCGGATCGCCGCAAGCACACCGTCCGGCAACCCTCTTGCGCGACAGCATGGGCGCTGTGATGCAACTGCCCAGCGCAGCGCTCAGCGCCAAACATGGCGGTGCCATCGTCACCGACCCGGCGGACGATGGCGACCGCCGTCCCATCGGGCCGGTCGTGGTACTCGACGTGCAACTGCGCGCGCCCACAGCCGCGGGTGGCGAAGCGGTCGGAACCCGCATTGGCGAACGCGCCTGGGTACGCTTTGGTGTCGACGCACAACCACTGGCCCTGCAATGGGCGCACGCGTTGCGCGGGCAATTGATGCGACGCTTCAATCCGCAGCTTTGACATGAAAGACGCCCCCCGTCTGTACGGTCTCACTTCGTGTAGACCGTCCGAACCCCCCACTGAAGGGCGCCCCCAACGGCCTGGCAAAGCCAGTTCCGTGGGGGCTTGGACTGGCCTGCTCCGCGGCCGATTGACCTTTCATAGGCCGCGGGTGGCGCGGAGCGCAATGGATCACTGACATGGCACTGAACCTGCTCCCTTTGGAGCGCCTGTTACCCACGCCAGGGCCGGTCTGGGGCCCGTACCCGATGCGCGCTGGTGATGATGTCGCGCCCGCACGTCGCGGCCTGCGCGGCATGGCACCAATGGCAAACTGCCGCCACATCGCGCGCGTGAGCCAGGCCCATGCGCGGCAATGGTTGGCTGCGGCCCCGGCGCAGCGTTCTGCCGCGCTGGGGCAGGTCCGCGCAGCGCTGCGCCAGCAGGGACTGCAAGGCGATCCAATGGCACGCGCCCTGGGCATCGCTGCCGCCGCTTCGCAGCTGTCGCTGAACCTGGCACCGCGTGAAACCCAGTTGATCGCCGCCTGCGCCTTGTTGGACAACCGGCTCGCCGAAATGGCCACCGGCGAAGGCAAGACACTGGCCATCGGACTGGCGGCCGCCGTGGCCGCGCTGGCCGGCATACCCGTGCACGTGGTCACGGCCAACGACTATCTGGCACGGCGCGACGCGCTGCAACTGGCACCCCTGTTCGCTGCGCTCGGACTGCAGGCAGCAACGCTCGCCGACACGCCTGGCGAAGCTGAACGCCGGGTGGCGTACACGCAACCCATTGTTTATGGCACGGCCAAGGAACTGGCGTTCGACTACCTGCGCGACCGCCAGGCGCTGGGCCACCAGCACCCGCTGGAGTACGCCGCAGCGGGCATCGGGCATGCCGCGCCGTCCGCAGCGCCGCTGATGCGGGGGCTGTGCATGGCGCTGCTCGATGAGGCCGACAGCATCCTGCTCGACGAGGCCGAAGTGCCGCTGATCCTCTCGCGCGCCGTTCCGCATGCAGCGCGCCGCGCGTTTCTGTGGCAGGCACTGGCGCTCGCACGCCAGCTAGTCGTGGCGCGCGATTTCACGGTCGATCCAGTGGACCGGCTGGTGCAATTGCTGCCCGAGGGCGAGCGACGGCTGGAGCACCTGGCCGACGGCCTGGGTGGCCCCTGGCGCCGGCCCCGCTACCGCCGCGACGCGGTACGCACCGCGCTCGCCGCGCTGCATGTCTACCAGCGCGACACGCACTACGTCGTGCGCGACGCGGCGATCGAACTGCTGGACGAGGTCACCGGGCGGGTCGCGCCAGGCCGGGTCTGGTCGCGCGGCCTGCACACAGTGGTAGCGCTCAAGGAAGGATTAACCCCGGCACCGGAGACGGAAACCGTTGCACAGACCACGTTCCAGCGCTTCTTCCAGCGCTACTGGCGTATGTGCGGCATCAGCGGCACGTTGTGGGAGGCGCGGGCCGAGTTGCATGGCGTGTATGGCGCACGGGTGCTGCGCATCCCGCTGCACCGGGCCAATCGGCGCATCCAGCTGGCGCAGCGCCGGTTTGCCGACCCGCAGCAGCTGTTCGACGCCGCAGCCGTTCGTGCGGCGCAATTGCAGGCTGCCGGTCGGCCGGTGCTGATCGGCACCGACGCGGTGTTGGATTCGCATCGGCTTTCGCAGTGCCTGCAGACCGCCGGCATCGCGCACCAGGTGCTCAATGCGCTCAATGACGCTCAGGAGGCGGCCATCGTGGCGCAGGCCGGTCACAGCGGACGGATCACCGTGGCCACCCGCATGGCGGGACGGGGCACCGACATCGAGCCCGATGCCCACGCGTTGGCAGCGGGTGGGCTGCATGTCCTGTCGATCCAGCACAACCCCTCGCAACGGCTCGACCGCCAGCTGGTCGGCCGCGCTGCACGCCATGGCGACCCGGGCAGCTGCGAACACTGGCTGCTGGATACGCGCGCCGGCGGCAGTGCCTGGACCGCCCTGGTCGGGCTGGGCACCTGGAACCGGATCGCCACCCTGCCCGGCGGTGCCTGGCTGGCACGGCTGCCAGCCGCGTGGAAGCAGCACCAGGAAGAACGGCGGCGCATGCTGCAACGCCGCTATCTGCTGGAACAGGATCGCCAGTGGGAAAAGCGGCTGGCATTTGCGGGGCGTGCACCGTGACAAAGTCACGTTTGGCGGCCATTAACCACCGTTAAGATTCCCAGTAATGAGAGCCCAAGATTGCCTCTGGAGGTGTGTCATTGAAACGACAACGCCGAGCTGACCTGTGAAAAGACCTCTTTTCCTGCATTAGGGGGAAAGATCGCCCTCTATCCTCGTCCGATGGAAATGAACGATTCGGCTTTTTGTTGCGCGCTGCGTGGTCAATCGCCCACCGCTACAAATCAAAACCCTTCTCTGCGCATGCTGATTGTCATGCTGGCTGCGCTGGCCGGCGCAGCCCATGCGGCAGCACCCGTCGCGCCGCCATTGGCGCCGCCCGTCCCCACTCGCAGCACGCCGACCATGGCCAGGACCGTCGGCTGCCTGATCGAACCCGACCGCGTGGCCGACATCGGTTCGCAGGTCATCGGTGTCGTCGAAAGCATCCACGTCGAACCCGGCGACGCGGTGAAAAAGGGGCAGACACTGATCGCCTTGCGCTCCGATATCGAACGCGCCAACGTGGCGGTTGCCGCCACGCGTTCGCTCGTCGATTCCGAGGTGCTGGCGGCCAAGGCCAGCCTGGGTCTGGCCGAGCAGAAAGTGCAACGTGCCGAGGCGCTGGTGGCGCAGAAATTCATATCCTCCCAGTCGCTCGACCAGGCGCTTGGCGAAGCCGAAGTGGCACGGCAAAAGCTTCAGCAGGTGAGCAGCCAGCAGAAGATCTGGGGCCAGGAACGGGTCGTGGCCGAAGCCCAGCTAGGGCTGCGCAGTGTGCGCAGCCCCTTCTCCGGCGTCGTCGTCGAGCGGTTCGTGAATCCGGGTGAACGGGTCGAGCAAAGCCCGATGTTGCGGCTGGCGGTGATCAATCCGCTGCGGGTCGAGTTGCTGGTACCCACGGCCCTATATGGCCGGCTGGCCAAGGGCGATCAGGTAGCGGTCATGCCCGAGCTTCCGGGCGCCGCGTCGATGGTGGCAACGGTGCAGCACGTTGACCGGGTGCTGGACGCGGCCAGCAACAGCTTCCGGGTCCGGCTGAGCCTGCCCAATCCGAACAACAAACTGCCGGCAGGCCTGCGCTGCCGGGCCGACGTGCCAGGCGCCGACGCGGCCCCGGCCGCTCCGGCCGCCATCCCGGCAACACCGCCCGCACCTCCCGTGACACGGCCCAAACTCGCACCGGCAGCGTTTCGGCCTGACGGCGCACCGACGCAGGGGCGAACGCTCTGACGACCCGTCGCCATGCGCCAGAGGGTGCAGCGACGACGCAGCCGGGCGGAGCGCGCCCGGTGTTCGAGACAATGGAAGAGCGCATCCTGCATTCGGCCGATCTTGCGCCGCTGCTGGTCGCCGACGCTGGCGCCGGGTTCGCGTTGCAGCAGCCAGTCCAGTTGTCGGCCAATGACCCGCAGTCGCCGGCCAGCGAGATCGTGTTCATCGACTTGTCGGTACCCGATGCGAACGCGCTGCTCGATGACCTGCGCACGCAGCGCGACAACGGTCGCGCGCTGCAGATCGTCACCATTGCGGCAGACCAGGACGGGCTGGCGCTGATCAGCGACACGCTGGCCACCCGCCGCGACATCACAGCAGTGCATGTGGTGGCGCACGGCAGCGACGGCGTAATGCAGTTAGGACTGGCGCGGCTCGACACGCAAAGTCTGATGGCCCGCGCTGCCGAGGTGGCCGGCTGGGGCGCGGCCATCACTGCCGACGCCGACCTGCTGCTGTACGGTTGCGATTTCGCGCAAACGGATATCGGCCGGCAGATGGTCGGCGACCTGGCGGTACTGACCGGCGCCGACGTGGCCGCCAGCAGCGACGCGACGGGCGCAGCAACGCTGGGCGGCAACTGGGTGCTGGAGCAGCGCAGCGGCAGTATCGAAGCGGCCAGCGCGGCCAGCGCCACGCTGCAACAGGCCTGGGGAGGGTTGCTCGGCAATGATTTTCAGGTCAACATCACGACAAACCACAAGCAAACGACCGACGCGCCCGGCGGGGGCAGCCAGCAGGCCGTGGCTTACGACGCCAGTGGCAACTTCGTCGTCGTCTGGACCAGCGACAACCAGGACGGTGACGAGGAAGGCGTTTATGCGCGTCGTTTCAACGCACTGGGCAATGCGCTGACCGGCGAGATACGGGTGGCACAGACAAGTGACGAGGAACAGCGTTACGCACGTGTGGCATCCGACGCGGCCGGCAATTTCGTCGTCACCTGGAGCAGCAAGGACCAGGATGGTGACAATGAAGGCGTGTACCTGCGCCGGTTCAGCGCGGCCGGCACTGCACTGACCAACGAGATCCGGGTCAATACCACCACGAGCGGCGCACAGGTGGATTCGGCGATCGGCATGAACGCCAGCACCGGCGCCTTCGTCATCGCCTGGGAGGGCAACGGGACTGGCGACTCGGCGGGCGTATTTTTTCGCCGGTTTGCGGCCAACGGCAGCGCGCTCGATGCGAGCGAAAAGCGCGGCAATCAGACCAGCATCGGCACCGAGCAGAATGCCGCGGTGGCGATGGACACGACCGGCCGGTTCGTGGTCGCATTCGACGTCGGCAACCATACCTATTTCCAGCGATTCGACGCGGCGGGCACGGCACAGGGTGGCCGTACGCAGGTGGACAGTCTCCTGGGGTCCAACGGCGGCGCGGCCATCGCTATGGATGGCGCTGGCAATTTCACCATCGTCTATCGCGAGGACAACATCTCGCCTGGTGTCTGGGGACGCGGCTTCAACGCCGATGGCTCGCAGCGGTATGCCTCCTTCTACGTCGATTCCGGCAATGCGGACAATCCATCCATCGCCATGGCCGGCGACGGCAGCTTCATCGTGGGTTACCAGAAAACCGGCACCAACGGCAACGACATCTTCACCCGGCTGTACACGGCAAGCGGCAGCCCTGTTGCTGCAGGGGCCATCGTCAACCAGTACACCAGCAATGAGCAGAAAGCCCCGTCGGTGGCCCTGTTCGGGGGCACTGGTCATTACGTTGCGGTCTGGAGCGGCAAGAGTTCCGGAGATAACGATGGCGTCAGTGCCCGGGTATTCGCGGCAGCGCCAGTGGCGCCCGTGGCCACCCCCACCGGGGGCACATTGGCCTATGTCGAGAACGATGGACCACGGGCGGTCGATGCCGGCATGGTGGTCACCGATGCGGACAGCACATTGTTGGCCAGTGCGACGATCCGTATCGCCGCCAACTTCTCCAGCGGGCAGGACATGCTGGCGTTCACCAACCAGAACGGCATCACTGGCAGCTGGAATGCCGGCACCGGCGTGCTGGTGTTGAGCGGCAGTGCCAGCGTCGGCAATTACCAGGCTGCGTTGCGCTCGGTGACCTATGCCAACACGAGTGATGCGCCCTCCACTGCCAACCGCACCGTGTCCTTCGTCGTCAACGACGGTCAGGCCAACAGCGTCGCGGCCAACCGCACCATCAGCGTCACCGCGCGCAACGACGCTCCTACCGGTGCCAGCAAGACCATCACGCTGCTGGAAGATGCATCCTATGCATTCACCGTCGCGGACTTTGGTTACGCGGATCCGCTGGACCTGCCTGCCAACGTATTGCTCAATGTGCGCATCGGCACCTTGCCGTTGACCGGCTCCTTGACACTCAATGGCGTCACCGTTACGGCCAACCAGTTCGTGTCCGCCGGCGACATCGGCCTCGGCAGACTCGTTTTCACGCCGCTCGCAAATGCCAGTAGCGCGCCGTATGGGAATTTCAACTTCCAGGTGCAGGACAACGGCGGCACGGCCAATGGCGGCGTCGATCTGGATCCGGTGGCGCGCACCATCACGCTGAACGTGACACCGGTCAACGATGCGCCGGTGGGTGCAGACAAGACCGTGACGGTACTCGAAGATGCCGCCTATACCTTCGCCACCACCGACTTCGGTTTCAGCGATCCGAACGACACCGTTCCCCATACGCTGATCAATGTGCGCATCACGTCGCTGCCGGTGGCCGGCAGCCTGACCCTGTCCGGTTCCGCGTTGGCCGTGAACCAGTTCATTTCGGTGGCCAACATCAATGCCGGCAACCTGAAGTTTGCGCCGGTGGCAAACGCGAGCGGTGCGTCATACGCCAGCTTCGGCTTTCGGGTGCAGGACGGTGGGGGCACGGCCAATGGCGGCGTCGACCTTGACACGGCGTCGCGCACGATGAGGGTCAACGTCACGCCAGTCAATGATGCGCCAGGTGGCAGCAATTTTGTCATTGCGACGCTGGAAGATGTGCCTTATGTATTCTCACTCGGCAACTTCGGATACAGCGATACAAGAGACATACCCGCCAACACGCTGCTCGCCGTCAAGATTGCCACGCTGCCGATCAACGGCAGCCTGCAACTCGATGGCGTGGGGGTGAATGCCGGTCAGTTCGTATCGGCCACCGACATCGGCAACGGCAAGCTGGCTTTTGTGCCAGTCGCCAACGCCAACGGGAGCAACTACGCCAGTTTCACGTTCCAGGTCCAGGACAGCGGCGGCACCACCAACACCGGAGTGGATCTGGACCCGACCCCCCGGACCGTGACGATTCACGTGACGTCGGTCAACGACGCGCCGGTCGGGACGAACAAGACCGTGACGCTGAACGAGGATGGAACTTTTGTGTTTTCGACGGCGGACTTCGGTTTCACCGACCCCAACGACAGCCCAGCCAATACCCTGACGGATATCCAGATAGCCAGCTTGCCCCTGCTTGGCAGCCTGACCTTGTCGAACATCCCCGTGACCAGCAACCAGCTGATCTCGGCGGCCAGCATCAATGCTGGCCTTTTGCGCTACACCCCATTGCCGAACGTGAACGGAAACGCATACGCCAGCTTCACGTTCGCGGTGCGCGACAACGGTGGCACCAGCAACGGTGGCGTAGCTGAGGACGTAACGGCGCGCACGATGACGCTGGACGTGACCGCGGTCAACGATGCACCGGTCAACACCGTACCACCGGCGCAGGCCATGGCAAACAACACCATATTGGTGTTTTCGTCCGCCGGTGGGAACGCCATCGTGATTTCCGACCTCGACGCTGGCGGAGCCCCGGTGCATCTGACGCTGTCGGTCGGCACTGGCGACCTGACGCTCAACGGTACCAACAACCTGGCGCTGGACTGGGGCACCACCGGCATCAGCCAAACCAGCATGGGCTTTTCAGGCACACTCGCCGACATCAACATTGCGCTGAACGGCCTGCAGTTTTCCCCCGGCGCAGTCTTCACCGGCAGCACGACGCTGTCTATCGTCAGCAACGACCAGGGCTACAGCGGCATTGGTGGCCCCAAGAGCCATTTGAGCAACGTAGTAATCAACGTGTCATTCGTCAACAGCGCGCCGGTGCTGTCGGGTAGCGGAAATCTGCCGACGATCTTCGAGGACGCCGCGAACCACCTTGGCACATCGGTGACAACGCTGATCGGCGGTCATGTGACCGACAGCAATCCTGGCGCGTTGTCCGGCATCGCGGTCGTTGACGTCGACAACAGCAATGGTGGCGACTGGCAATACAGCGGCGACGGTGGCGTCAATTGGAGCAACTTCGGGAGTCCGACCGATGGCAACGCACGTCTGCTGGCTGCCGACGGACAGACTTTCGTGCGTTTCGTGCCCGGTGCCCACTGGAACGGCACTGTCCTGAACGGCCTGACGTTCCGTGCCTGGGATGCAACCAGCGGGACCGCCGGTGACATAGCCAACACGTCGACCAATGGGGGCACCAGCGCATTCAGTATGGACATCGCCCGTGCCAGCGTGACGGTGCAACCGGTCAACGATGCACCGGTGGGCACCGACCAGACCATCAGCATGCTCGAGCACGGGACCTATGCCTTCGCGCGTACCGATTTCGGCTTCAGCGATCCCACCGACAGCCCCGCCAACGCGCTGCTCGGCGTAAACATCACCAGCCTTCCGTCTGCCGGAACGTTGACATTGAACGGAGCGACGATGGTCGCCCCGGCCTTTGTTACCGTGGCAGACCTGGATGGCGGCAATCTGGTGTTCACGCCAACGGCCCACGGCAATGGCGTCGGTTTCGCCAGCTTTGGATTCCAGGTCCGGGACGACGGCGGAACCGCCAACGGCGGTCTCGATACCGATCCGACGATACGCACCATGACTCTCGATGTGACGTCGGTCAACGACGCACCGCAAGGTGCCGACGGAGCCGTTGCGACACTGGAAGACCAGCCTTACCAGTTCACGCTGGCTGATTTCACGCTGACCGATGTCAACGATGCGCCGGCCGACCAGCTTTTGTCGGTGCACATCACTACATTACCGGTTGCAGGTCGGCTGACACTGTTGGGTGTGACGGTCGCCATCCACGACGAAATTCTTGCATCCGAAATCCTGGCAGGGCAACTGCTGTTCGTGCCCGGCGCAGACACCAGCGGTTTTGCCACCTTCCAGTTCCAAGTGCAGGATGATGGCGGAACTGACAATTTCGGCACGGATCAGGACCCGACGCCGTACACCATGACGATCGATGTTGCCGCGGTCAATGACGCGCCCACGGGAAGCGATATCACACTGGTGATCCAGGAAGACACCAGCCATACCTTCAGCCGCGCCGATTTCGGCTTCAGCGATCCGCGTGACCTGGCGGCCCTGCCGGCCCACCAGATGCTTGCGGTGCGCATCGATACGTTGCCAGTTTTCGGATCGCTGACGCTCGATGGCCAATTGGTCGCATCGGGCCAGTTCATCAGCGTTGCCGATATCGACGCATTGCTGATGGTGTTCACGCCGGCGGCCAATGCCAATGGCCCGGGGTATGCCAGCCTGACGTTCCGGGTCCAGGACGATGGGGGCATCGCCAACGGTGGCGCGGACCTGGACCTCGATTCGCGAACCATCACGTTCAACGTGACCGCGGTCAATGACGCGCCGCTGGCCGTCGGATCCGCCAGCCTGGCCGATGTCACCGAAGACACGCTGACGCCTGCAGGAGCCAGCGTGGGTACGCTCTATCTGGGCAACTTCAGCGACGCGACCGACGCCCCCGCAAGCAATGCCCTGGCAGGGGTCGCAGTGCGGGCGCTGACACTGGATGCCGCGCAGGGTCGCTGGCACTACTCCATCGATGCCGGCGGCAATTGGTCCGAAGTGGGTGCGGTATCGGACGTCGCGGCGCTCAGCCTGCGCCTCGATGATCGCCTGCGCTTCCTGCCGGCACCAGGCTATTCCGGCACACCCAACGCGCTGTCCGTGCGGCTCATCGACGACTCCGTGGCGATGGTATCCGGCGCTCTGATCGATGTGACGGCCAATGGCGGGGCCACGGCCATCAGCGCAGGCGTGGTCGGCACCGCAACACAGGTTCTCTCGGTCAACGATGCACCGATGGGGCAGGACCGGACGGTTTCCATGCTGGAGGATGCAACCCACACATTCAGCCTGGCCGACTTTGGTTTTTCCGATGCCAATGACGTTCCCACCAACGCGTTCCTCGGTGTGCACATTACCGGCGTACCGTTGCAAGGCACCTTGAGCCTGGCGGGCGTGGCGGTCGCCAGCAACCAATTTATCGCCGCCAGCCTGATCGACACCGGCCAACTGGTCTTTCGCCCGGCCACGCATGCGAATGGTGCGGCCTATGCGACGCTCGGGTTTAAGGTCCAGGATGACGGCGGTACGACCAATGGCGGCGCAAACATCGACACCACGGTGCGAACCCTCGCGTTCGATGTCGTCCCGGTCAACGATGCACCGACCGGTGACAGCCTGACCGTGACCATGCCGGAAGATGGGGTCTATGTGTTCGCAATGGCAGATTTCGGCTTCCGGGACATCTCCGACACCCCTGCCAACGCACTGGCATTTGTGACCATCGTGTCGCTCCCGGGCCAGGGCGTGTTGACGCTCGACGGTGTGGCGGTTGCGCCGACTGAA
>Ga0105045_10005315_pt1 | contig 11327 bp, 7 predicted proteins | sample MAT02_FD_78089 | JGI IMG/M metagenome (GOLD analysis project Ga0105045, IMG submission 78089) | Freshwater microbial communities from Lake Fryxell liftoff mats and glacier meltwater in Antarctica - MAT-02 (megahit assembly) | ecosystem: Environmental > Aquatic > Freshwater > Ice > Liftoff... | reverse complement strand
TGTTTGTAGATTGAGCGCGATCGCAGATCTTGTAAGGTAGGTAGTGTTATAGCAAAACCCAACACAAGTTCTAAACCTATCAATGTGTTGAATTGATGGCCAATGGCACCGTTCTAAAGTCCCGGAGTTTGAGGGATTCGACGTTGATGTTGAATCGGCTGGATATATTGAGGCGATCGTACATCTAGGAGACTATTTTCAGTCTCTGTTGCCTTAAACTTGTTCAACCATCCACAGCAACATTCCTAGAATGACATCTGTCGGAGGCAATGGATAATCCGTCAAATCCACCGTGACGGTCTGTTCCTCCAATTTCATAAATCGCCAAGTGGTGCCGCTGCTAACACTGCCATAGATAGTCTCGATCGGTTTGCCGCAATCCTGATTAAACCTTTGCGCGGCGACCATGGACGCAAGACATTGACCCATTCCTTTTTTAAGATCTTCTTTTTTGGATTCAATCAGTACGATCGCAGGTGCTTCAATGGCGAGTTGATCATTCGATCGACTGATCAAAAAATCACAATATCCATTTAGTCCAACATTAGAATCAACATTGAATTCCTCGCCGGAAAATACACTAATATCATTATGTAAAATCCGTCGAACTTCTAGTAAAACCGGATTGATAATTGCTTCAGACCGAGCTTTTTCATTGCCAACTGCGATCGCCCAAGGAACATTCTGCTTTAAAATATAAGTCAATTCAGGACTCGCCATCACGGGTGGAATCTCCGGCAAAAAGCGTTCTCCCTCCACAGTTGTTAGATTAAAATCTTGCTTCGCCTTTTTCCAAGAGAACTCTTTATAAGACACGGTGGGAATCTAGAATGAAGACCATCTCCATCTATTGTAAGCCTGAGCAAGACGAAACCATATTTTCTGACACGTTTTCTGGATTGATGGCAAAAATGCAGTGGAGTGGTAGTGCGATCGTTTAGGATATTTCAACGCATCTGCACAGACAGTCACTCGATGAAAACCGCTATCCTTCAATCAGATTCCCAGCCTGAACAATCACTCAAAGCCCAAGACCTCGATTCTGAGGCTTTAAGCCGATCGCTTCTAGATTGGTATCAAACCTCAGGCCGAGACCTGCCTTGGCGAAAAACCCGAGATCCATACAAAATCTGGATTTCGGAAATTATGCTCCAACAAACCCAAGTTAAAACCGTCATTCCCTACTTCGATCGCTGGCTAAATCTCTTTCCCACCCTAGACGCATTAGCTGCCTCTCCGTTGCAGTCTGTGTTGAAAGCATGGGAAGGCTTGGGCTACTATGCACGGGCACGAAATATTCACAAGGCTGCAATTGTCATAATGGAAACGTTCTCAGGACAATTTCCCGACACATTAGAAAATGCAATGTTACTACCTGGAATCGGGCGAACAACCGCTGGAGGAATCCTGAGTTCTGCATTCAATGCGCCCTTGCCCATTCTCGACGGCAACGTAAAACGGGTTCTCGCGCGATTAATTAACCTGACCATCCCGCCCGATCGCAGTCTTGCAACCTTGTGGGAAATTTCCACATCATTAGTTCCCCTTAACCAGGGGCGCGACTTCAATCAAGCATTTATGGACCTTGGGGCTACAGTTTGTGTCCCAAAAGCACCTAATTGTGTAGTTTGTCCGTGGAATCGGTTCTGTAAGTCGTACAATTTAGGAGTTCAAAATCAAAGACCCATGACGGAACCAAAAGCTCCCATTCCCCACAAAATTATTGGCGTTGCAGTAATCTGGAACAGCAATCAAGATAATACTATTTTGATCGATCGTCGCAAGCCAGAAGGACTTTTGGGCGGAATGTGGGAATTTCCGGGAGGCAAGGTCGAATCGGGTGAAACCATTCCTGAATGTATCAAACGAGAAATTCAAGAAGAACTCGGAATTGAAATTGCGGTTGATGAATCCCTGATGACCATCGACCACGCCTACAGTCATTTTAAAGTCAAGCTCAATGTTTATCATTGCCATCACCTCAGTGGCACTCCCCAAACGATCGAATGTGATGAGATTAAATGGGTAACATTATCAGAGTTGAATGAGTATCCGTTCCCGACGGCTAATTTAAAAATCATTCAAGCATTGCAACAATCCGGCCCGCGTTTTCCGGTTTCTCCCTGATGGTTAGTCAACCCCATTTCCCTAGAATCATTCGATCGCGATCGCCCCATAGTCATCCCTCCATTTCAACTTCAATAAGATGGGGCGAACGATCGGCGCTTGATCGCGGTCCGGTTGTGGGCACATTAGCCAACCGTAATCATCGTAATGTCATCGGCACCCATGGCGGCAGCTATGGCATTTATCGCGCGCTTTCCGTTGCATCCGGTGAATTGGATCCTCGTCATCAACCGCTGTTAGAGCATACTGAACCATTGATCACGATCGCCCCCAATGAGGCTTGGTTTGACCCGACAAGAATTGTGTCGCTTGATCCTTGGGGTGCGATCGTCACCGAAATGTTTGCACCGCTTATTCAAAAGGGGTATCAAATTCGTCCAACTATTGCAATTACTCAAGCGCATTTAAATTTACCAGAAATTCAGAATGCGATTGCTAAAAGAACATTAACCATTGACGGTGAGATTCTAAAACCTAATGGATCTATAAAAGCAACAAAGATTGCGATCGATCCGGTTTGGTATCTTCCAGGAATTGCAAAACGATTAGGAATTGATGAACAATCATTACGACAAGCGCTTCACGATCAAACGGGTGGAATGTTTCCAGAATTTCTAAATAATTATGACTTAAAAGTATGGTTGCCCCCGATCGGAAATACTACAGTATACATTTTTGGCAATGCGGATCAAATTCAAAATGAATCACGAGAACTAACATTGCGAGTACATGATGAGTGTAATGGTTCTGATGTTTTTGGGTCCGATATTTGCACCTGTCGGCCCTATTTGATTCAGGGCATTGAAGAAAGTATCAAAACAGCCCAATCAGGTGGGACGGGCATTGTGGCCTATTTCCGAAAGGAAGGTCGTGCCTTAGGAGAAGTGACTAAGTTCTTAGTTTACAATGCCCGCAAACGTCAAGGCGATCGGGCAGATCAATACTTTGAGCGAACCGAATGTGTAGCTGGGGTCCAAGATGCACGGATGCAGATATTGATGCCGGATGTATTGCATTGGTTAGGAGTAAAACGAATCGATCGTCTTGTTTCAATGAGCGATCATAAATACAATGCGATCGTCAATTCAGGCATTCAAGTCATCGATCGTATTATGTTGATCGATGACTTAATACCCTTAGATGCGCGGGTAGAAATTGAGGCAAAAAAAGCCGCAGGATACTACAGCGTGTAAAGCAGCCTATTAATAGACAGTTCCCGACCAATCGATCGTTTGGGTAGTCGAGCGGCTACCGAGCGATCGAATCGCTTTAATTTCCACCTGTAAATCATTTCCCGTTTTAAACGTATCTGATGGAACTGGCAGCGCGCCCAAGTTTAGTACAAAACGATTGTAATCTCGCATCACTAAATTGCTTGGAAGCACTCCTTCATAATACGTTTCAGCATTACCAAATCGATTCGGAATACCATTTCCACCACCAGTCTTGATTTTGACTGAAAACTGAGTCCCTACCAGATCAGATTTTGCCCCTGAATCAATCACCGCCAATCTAAATTCACGATCGCGTTTGTTGCTAATTCCCGGAGTCAGCTTCGTCACATCCCGTTGATGAACCACCGCATTAACACTAATTACAGCACCTTTAGACGTATCTATTTGTTCTACCACCGACCACAGTTCTCTATCTTTAAACTCAAACCCTATTTCACCATTCTCCTGCAATTGTACAGTAGTCCCTTGTGTCCCATATTCATCAATCACCGATTTGGCTTGCCATTTCACTGTGGCCGTTTTCTCAAGCCGATCGCGATATTCCAAATACTCATCACTAATCTTAGAATTGATCTGCAATAGTCCCAACGCACCAGATTGCTGATACCATCGGTTCAAAGTAAGGGGAATGGTCTGAGATGAAATGGTTGACAATGGTGCGCTATATAGAGGATTGTCCCCTGCGATCGCTGTTTTACTTGCAATGATTTTAAGCTGCCCCATTCTTCCATTGCTACCATCGAAGCCATTACTTCCACGAGAACCTCGATGCCCTGGTTTGCAGGTGTAGGTTTTATCATTCACTTTCCAACTCGATACCGGGCACCCACACCCACGAGTACCACGAGAACCACGCCCCCCAGAACCCCCACGACCAGGCGATGAATCAACCAAAACTTGCCGTAAGTCCGATCGGTTTTGGTAATAGATTGTCAGATCACCACCATTGCCACCATTACCGCCATTACCACCAGATAAACCAGATTCGCCATTCGCCATGGTAATGTGCTTCCTTACTTTCCCCACATATGAATTGTGGCACCGGGATGAATTGTTTGACGAATAGTGTTTGTTGTACTTGTCACGGTCGTCATAATTATCGTAGTCACGATCGTTCGTATTCCAGGGGTTATATCTATCGCTATTGCGTCTATCCCCATCGGCTCCAGGAGAGCCATCGCTGCCGGAAAGATTTAAAAATAATGGCTTTTGCGAATCTAGAAAAATAGTTCGAGATTCGCCATTTTGGCCAGCATAACCAGATTGTTCGGCCTGAGCGGGGGAGCTTAAAATAGAACCCATCGCTGTCAGAAACAAGCCATAAACTAGAACAATGTTTAATTTGGACTTTAATTTAGATTTCAACATACAACATTAGGAATAACAGCGACAACAATTGTTATTCCCAACATGACGACGCTTATGCACCGATCGTTCCTAGTCTCAAGAATCATTCCTGATTACAGTTGAATTAGCACAAAATTCATTTAAAAGAACTTGATCTTTTTGGACGCATAGAGACACATTTTCAAAAGAACAAGACCTTCTTTAAAATGGGAAATATTCGAGGTGCCGTAGACACGCGGTTGATAGCGAACGGGCACATCAACCAAATGAAGTCCCAATTTGGTCGCCCCAAAAAGTAAATCGAAATCACCAAACGGATCAAAATCACCAAAATATTCTCGTCCCGCCACCAATTTTTCGTAGTCATCGCGGTGAATCACTTTCGTGCCGCAGAGCGTATCTTTTAAGGTTTGTCCCAAGAGAAAAGAAAATGCGAGGCTGAAGAATTTATTGGCCAGATTATTAATCCAAGGCATCGCTTCCCCCGATCGCGGATAAACAAGGCGCGATCCATTAATGAATTCCCCCCGTCCAGAGGCAATCACCTCAAAAAATAATGGCAAGTCCTCAGGTTGAACCGTCAGGTCCGCATCCAGAATCATCAACACATCACCCGTCGCCCGATCGAATCCCAATCTGACCGCATCGGCCTTGCCCTTACCTGTCTGCTGAAAAGCACTAAGCTTGAATTCGGGATGACCGTTCTGGACGACACGCTGAATTTCGTCCCAGGTCCGATCGCTGGAATGACCTTCAACAAAAATGACTTCAGTATGGCAACCCAACTTCGGCAAGCGATCGATCGCGTTGGCAATATTCCCCGCTTCATTTCGGGCCGGAATCACCACAGAACAGCTTAATACAGGTCTCTCGGGGCGGGGCTGAGGACGGGCAATAATGGTATTCGTGAGGCCCAGGTGATTGAGTCCGGGGAGTTGCACTAGGACTCGGTTGGCGATCGGACTGACCAATGGAATTGCCTTAGGGCAGAGAAATCGTCGCCCAGTTTTGACAGTTTGGTAGCCCGTAATGGTCAGTAAATTTTGCACATCATGCATCGAAAGCCAGCTTTGGGTCGGCTGGGGACGGCGTTGGCCAATTTTTTCAGCAGCGGTCAAAATCGGCTGCCATAGATAATTATGAAAGGTGAGAATTAGGCGAGTGCGCGGGCCACTAAAAAGATGTAATCGCTGGAGAACGGCTTGGATGTTGCTCAGATGTCCAAGGACTCCTGACAAAATAATAAAGTCGAAAGGTATATGGGGTAAGCCATCTGATGAATCTAAAATGTCGTCAGGCGTGAAGGTTTCCGCATCCAGACAGTGAAAATGTAGGTACGGATGTTTTGCTTGGGCGATCGTAACTAAGTTCTGAGAAAAATCAATTCCAATTCCCAGGCCCGGTTTGACCTGCGCCAACAAATCTCCCGTCCCGCAGCCAATTTCCAGAACCCTTGCACCGGGAGAAATAACGAATTGATGGAAGACTTCTAGATCGCGGTAATAGGCACGATTACGGCGATTCCAAGAATCGAGTTCTGGGGCAATACGATCGAAATAATCTCGGGTGATGGCCTTGGAGTCATCTTGGGGACGGATAGCGGATGATGGGCTAGCAAGCTTCATGGGGATTTCGAGGGATGGACGGGTAGAGGGTGCAGCGAAACTGAGTAATTAAATCTGAAAAAAGTTTGAACTCATGTTCTATTTCTTTAAATGAGATCTAACGTGATGAGTATTACAAGTTATGGGGAGTTTTTGTACGATCGGCACGTAATTTAAGCACAAATATCTAAAAAATCTGTGCAATTACGGATTCTTTTGACAAAATGAATCACCAGTGATTTCGCCTTTTTGCCCTGAACGATGGCATAGGCTGATACGGTTTGTTGTATTGCGGGTCTTGTTTCAAGTCAGCGCAAGGGTGGCATGTAAACAACGTTTCCTATTTGGGTAGGGGTATTCGGTAAAAATGGTGCAAAATAAACAGTCTTCTCCCCGACAATTTGGATGGGTTTGTGCGTTGGTCGCATCTGCCGCCCCGCTGACTACATCCTTCAATGTTTTGAGTACTGCGGTTGTAGTGCAATCGACAGGAATACAAAGTGCTGTAGCGTCCACCAATGTGACAGTTGCAAAAGGCACAAAAGTTCGGATTCATAGCAGCAACAGCATGTTGTCGATGAATGGTGCTTTGAAAAAGAAATTCGCAACTCAGTTCCCTGGATCTTCGGTAGACGTGTCTCAGGTCGGTGCGACGAAGGCACTAGAAGACGTGCTGACTGGACAAGCAGACGTGGCGGCGATCGGGCGGCCTTTGACGGAGCAAGAGAAGGCTCAGGGCTTAGTCGCATCAATGATTGGCCGAGACAAAATTGCAGTGGTCGTGAATCCTCAAAATCCGTTTACTAAGGATTTAACGATTCCAAAGTTTGCACAGATGTTCCGAGGCGAAATTACTGATTGGTCACAATTGGGCGGGGTGAAGGGCAATATTACCTTTGTCGATCGGATCAACAGTGACACACGTCAAGCATTGGCAGGTTATCCAGCCTTCAAAAATGCGCCATTAGAATCAGGTAAAAACGCGGTCAAGCTCGAAGACACCAGCATGAAAGCGCTGATTTCGAGCCTAAAGGGTTCTGCTATTAGCTTTATCCCCGCAAATCAAGCCCGAACTCAAGATAGATTGCGGACGCTGACTATGAATGGCGTATTGCCAACGAGTCCCCTATATCCATTCTCTCAGCCCTTGTATTACGTCCATAAATTGGATCCAAATGGTGGGATGAGCAACCCCGTGAAGGCATTCCTGGGCTTCCTGGGAACCGAAGGCGGTCAAAGTACGATTCGTCAATCGGGCATTGCTCAAGTGCAGAAACCCGGCCCTGATAACGTTGTGGCGATCGCAGGCGAGAAAGCGGCCAAAATGGAAGCGGGCGGCGGTAAAGTCTCCGGCACAGGCACGGAAGTCCGTCCAGCAACGGGGGAGCCTTCTGGGATAGGAACTAAGATCGGTGCGAATAAGGCTGAAAATCCCAACAACACCTTGGCGGCGGAAAACGATGGAAATCTGTTCGGGTTGCCATTCCCTGGCTGGCTCAAGTGGTTGCTTCCCCTGGGTCTACTCGGCACTGGATTACTGTTGCTGTTATTGCCGAATAAGCGCGATAACGTCAACACTACGGTCCGAGGCGCTGATGACGATCGTAACGATTCTGGATTTGGTAATCCACTTGATAATCCACTGGTTGGAGAAGGCGATGGGGCGAAAAATGCAACAAGCAATACGACTGAAATCCTAGGCAATACGGCTAATGCAGGTGATGCGGCTTTAGTTGGTGGTGCAGCGGCGATCGGTGGATTGACGGCGGGTGCAGCGACAAAACTGAGGGGTGACGGTGATAACTGGAACGAAAACGATGGCGCACCGTACATTCGGGATGAGACGGATTTAAATTTAGCCGATCGGGCGACGGATACAGCAGGCAATGCCGTGGATGGCACGACCCGAATTCTGGGTAATGTCGCAGGTGCTGGCGGCGCGGCGGCAACAGGTGCAGCAGCAGGTGCGGCAGGCTTGGGGACGGCGGCCTGGGGATTCCTGAAAGGGAATGAAAAAGACGCTAGTGATACGGCACAGGATATGGAAGATGCGGCTACAACAAAGCTGTCTAAGATTAAAACCAATCTGGATGCGCCCAACATTACCGTTCCTCCAGTTGATGGACCCGGAGATTTCTCATTGGATCAAGACTGGTCCTTTGATGACAATACGCCGGACCTCAAAACAACGGGTTCTGGGTTCGTGGACCAATTGAAAGATGGTCCCTCGAATCTAACGGGCGGCGTGACCCAAGCTGGATATGGTATTGCGGCGGCTAGAGTGGGCGCAGCGGCGGGTGCGGCGATCGGCAGTACGACAAACTCAGATCCAACCCGGCTGGTGGGCGATCGGTCTAGCATTGTAATCGCTCCTCAAAATGCGCGTGAAGCGGTCGTTCGTTGGCAGCTGACGGAAGCTCAGAAGCGAGATGCGAAACAGCAAGGCGGCACGGATTTTGCATTGCGTCTCTATGATGTGACGGGCATTAATCCAGAAAGTGAAGTGCTGGAAAACTTCTATCAATATGACTGCAATGAATTAACTCAAGAGTTGCGGATTGAAATTCCGGTTCCATCTCGGGATTACGTTGTGGAAGTGGGTTATGTCGATCGCGCTAGTGAATGGTACGGCATTGTCCGATCGCATTCTGTCCATATTCCATCGGCTTAATTTGAATTGAGTTGGTTGATTTAGAAAGCCCCGAAGAATTTTGCTTCTTCGGGGCTTTTCCATGGCGGGGTCTATTTACTAGACCAATAAGACGCTATTGATTTGGACTCACAGGATATCTACGGTGTCTGGATCAATGCCGAGCGATCGAAGCTTTTGAGCAAGACGATCGGTTTTTTGTCGCTCTACTTCAGCCTTTTGTCGCTCTACTTCAGTTTTTTGTCGTTCCAATAAGACTTCTTGCTGAGCCTCTTGTCTAGCATGAGACAGCTCAATATAGCTGAGAAGTTTCTCGCAAGTGAGCGGATCATAGAAACGGAGATTAAGAGATGCAGGCGCTAAACTCGCGAGTAAACTAGGAGGTTCAAGGCAGAGATCAAGGCCCAAAAGAGAACTATGAATACTGGTCAGTCCCAGCCAATTGGGAGTCATTTCCATGGGTTCGTAAACGCCATTGACTAAACGTTGCCCCTTGAGTTGGGGCGTGAGATAGTCACCCGTTGGATCGTACTGAAAATATTCTTGAACACCAAGTCGAGCATAGAGTTCAGGTTTAGCAACTTCATCCTGTTTGCGAGTGCTATATGAGGTGACTTCAAGAATGAATTGCGGCACTCGATGATCTTCTTGCCAGGTTTTGTAGCTTTTACGTTTGCGTTGATTCACCCCAAAAACAACGAACACATCAGGGGATACAACTTTTTTAGGATCACCTTCTTCGTAGTAAATAAACAGATTCCCAGAAACATATACCCCGCGCCGACTCTGAAAATAGTTTTCCAAAACAGCAACACAGTACAACAGGTAATCCCGAGTGGCATCACTTTCGCTCATGGGTAATCCATCGGTCTCGGGATAAACAATGTAAGGCAGAGAGGTCGCATTGGTCATGGGGATGACTCCATGGGAAATCATGACGTTGCAGTAAGATATAGTTACTATTATAAACTCCTATCGTTTCAATTTCGCCCGAAGTCGATCGCCAAACATAGTCACCTCAGGAATGCGTAATTGGGATGCGATCGCCCCAAACACCAACAACCCCGCACCACCCGCACCACACAACTCAATCACTAACGGCACAAATCCTTTGGTTCCAAGTGCGTTCTGCATTAGCGTCAGAATCCAATAACTAATTCCACCTGAAATCAAACTTGAAATAGTTAATCCCACGATCGAAACGCCCCACGATCGCCAAGGCAAACCATTCAACTTACGATTTAGAAAATACGTCAGCGCAATTAATGACAACACATTCACACTCACCGTCGCTAACACTAAACCCTGCACTCCAAATGGCAATAGAAGATAATCAAATAACGCATTCAAACCGATATTAACAATACTAATTTTAAACGGCGTATCACTATCGCCCAACGCATAAAACACCCGAACCATGACATCTCGGCCCAAATATACAAACATGCCAAACGCATAGGCCATCAATACGGTCGCCACTAAGGTCGAAGAATCTGGGTCAAAAGCATAGCGCTCATAAACAATCTGAACAATAGGTTTCGAGAGCACAATCATCAGCGCACCCAAAGGCAGCATCGCCGTCGCTGTAATTAATAATCCCTGACGAATTCGTTGCTTTAATTCACCCCAATGTTGCGGATCGGCCAGCTTTGAAAAAATCGGCAAAAACGGCACCAAAATCATACTGGACAAAATCCCCAATGGAGTCTGTACCAGGAGATTGGCATAGTCTAAGGCCGACACCGCTGCACTAGGATGTGGTAAATAAGACGTGAATTGCATATCGGTATAGACATTAATCTGCAACATTCCCGATGCAAACAACGCTGGACCCATGAGTCGAAGGACCTTTTTAACCCCCGGATTCTTTAGATCAAGCTGAAACTTAAATCCCCCGAGTCCTTGCTGTTGCTGCGCGATCGCCTGTGCCCCCCACTGCAACACGGTCCCAACCACAAATGATCCGGCCAACACCATGCCAGCAAGTGCCGCATTTTCAGGACTCGTCAACCGACTGCCCAACATCGCCCACAGCCCCGCCACACCCCCCACCATGGCCACACTCGACAACAACGGACTAACAGAAGGCAACCAATACACATCCACCGCATTCAACGCCCCAAACCCAATCCCGATCATCCCCGCAAACCAAGCTGTCGGGGCCATAATCCGCAATTGTTGAATCGCCATCTCCCGAACTTCTGTACCCTCTGCCGTCTGGGTCAACCCCGAAGCCATCAAGGTAATCAACTGAGGCGCAAAGGCAACCATCACAACAGTCACCCCCAACATCACCAATCCCACCAGCGTTGAAATGGATTGAATAATGGTGGCTGATTCTTTATTATCTTTTTTGGTCAGCAC
>Ga0105045_10005313_pt1 | contig 11329 bp, 6 predicted proteins | sample MAT02_FD_78089 | JGI IMG/M metagenome (GOLD analysis project Ga0105045, IMG submission 78089) | Freshwater microbial communities from Lake Fryxell liftoff mats and glacier meltwater in Antarctica - MAT-02 (megahit assembly) | ecosystem: Environmental > Aquatic > Freshwater > Ice > Liftoff... | reverse complement strand
TGAGGGGGTTGAGGTGGTTGAGTTTTGTTGAGAATGTTGAGGGGGTTGAGAATGTTGAGGGGGTTGAGTTTTGTTGAGGGGGTTGAGTTTCATTTTTAAGCCCATCGGGGCAGAACTTCGCTAGAAATGTAACGGCACCTTATTTGAAGGTACACAGCACCGGAACTAAGGATGCTCAAATACGGACACTATGTAGGCTCTGCGACTTCAAATTGAACCATTTGGGTGATTAAATCGTGGGGCAAGTCTTGGTTGAAGGGGAATTGAATGAATCCTTTACCTTGTTTATAGCCGGAAAGGGCTTCTTGGAAAGCGGCATTGTCGGAGGGGGAGGCGTTTTTTACAAATCGCCGAGTTGGGGCCGAATAATGAGTTCTTCTACTACGGCGGCGGCACTCATGTCATAGCAACCCCAAATGGCTTGTGCGATGTCGGTGGATTGCATGAGTCGCTCGTAGGGCAAATCTACGCCCGACCAGGAATCAGACCAAGCCGCGCCGGGCATAATGGAGGTGACTTTTAGTCCGTGGGGCTTCAATTCTTCCCGCAATACTTTGGAAAAACCCAGCAGGGCAAATTTACTAATACTATACGAGCCGCCATTCGGATAGGCCATAAAACTGGCGATGCTGCACATATTAAAAATATGGCCCTCGCCCTGCGGAATTAGGTGCGGCAACAGGCTGCGGGTGAGGTGGTATGCACTGTACAAATTGGTTTCTATTTGGCTTTCTAAGTTGCCGTCTGGCTCTTCCGAAATTTTTCCGGGGAGAAAAATACCCGCATTGTTGATTAAAACATCAATTTTGGGCTTGTTCTTTTGCACAAATTGACCAAATTCCAGCACTTCCGACTTTTTACTCACATCGGCCTGAAAGGTGCGTAAGGTTCGTTGGGGGAAACGCTCAGCCCATTCTTTTTCCATGTCGTCCAAATCGCCTTGCGTGCGGGCGCACACGTACAGGTCGAAGCCTTTTTCGGCAAAAAGTTCAGCAATCGCGCGGCCCAGTCCTTTGGTCGCTCCGGTGATAACAGCAGTTTTATGACTCATTTTAGTATATTTTTGGGCAAATATAAGCAAAGCAACCCGTGATAAGCGACCTTCTGACAATAGAACGCCGAACACGCATTACCTTTCTGCCCTTCTTTTTCCAATATGCCCGAATCTGCACCCCGTCCCAATCCCCCCGTTCTCGATCCTTGGCCCGATCGCTTGCGCAATTTGGCCACTATTATGGTTATTGGTATTCATGTGTCGGCACCCATTGCGCACGCACAGGGCTGCGATTTTATTGGTTCGTGGTGGTGGGCAGGCAATTTCTGGAACTCTTTAACGCGCCCGGCCGTCCCACTTTTTGTGATGCTGAGCGGCTATTTGCTATTGAGCAAAGACTATGTGCTGCCTTTGTTTTTGAAACGCCGTTTTGCTCGCGTGCTTATTCCGGCGGTGTTTTGGATGCTGATTTATTCGTTTTACAATTTTAAGGCAAGGGGAAATCCCGCTACCATCGCCGATGCATTAAAAGGGGTGATAACAGGGCCTGTCCACTATCATTTTTGGTTTATTTACCTCATTATTGGCCTGTATCTGATCTATCCGGTGCTGCGTGGATGGGTGCGTACGGCCCAAGAGTCTGACTATTTGTACTTCTTAATTATGTGCGCCATCGGAACTTGGGGCTATAAAATTTTGGCGGTTTTTGCGGGCATTCACTTGGGCATTCACTTTGAATTATTCACCAATAATTGCGGCTATTTTGTGCTCGGATACTACCTCGGCGCAAGGGCGGAAGCGCATTTGCCCCGATTATGCACGCGCAGCACGGCGGCTTGGCTGATCGTATTGGGCACCATCGCTACAATGGGCGCGACATACGTCCTGAACGTTTTTTTTCCCGCCGACAAAACGCAGACTTTTTTTTACGATTACCTCACGCCAAACGTGGCAGTGTCGGCTACCGGCTGGTTTTTGCTCGTCAAAATAGCCTTCAATCGCAGCCCCTTGCTCGACATTGAACGAGATTTCTCAGCGGCGAGTTTTGGGATTTATTTCGTCCATGTACTGGTCATGGATTGGTGGGGCAAAACGGGGTATTGGCACAGTTTGCACCATCCGGCTTTTATGGCACCGATACTGGCGGCCCTGATTGCTATGGTCAGTTTTATGGTGATTTCTTTGATTCGGGTAATGCCCGGTGGACAAAAAATTACATGAATAATGCGCCCCTTAGCGAGCAATCACCAACGGAAAAACCGCTTTTTGCTCGCCACTCACCACCCAAAGTTGATATATACCCGACGGAAATGCCCGGAGATTCAAGGCAAAATCTACTCCTTCGCCCGATTGTTCCGCTACTTTTTGTCCATTTGGACTGAAAAGGAAAATTTGCACCCGATGCTTGGCTTGGCTTAAAAATGTAACCGTGCAGCTTTCGTTTGCGGGGTTTGGGGTGATTTGTACGCCCATTTCGGACAAAGGGTTCTGGGTAACAACCGTTCCCAGTTGAATGCTGAAAAAAGCACTGCATCCATTGGTGCTCATAACGGTCACTTGGTAGAGTCCGTCGCTTAGCCCGAAAATATCTTCGGTCGTACCGCCATTACTCCACATAAAGGTGTAAGGAGCCGCTCCCGACAAAATCAGGAGGTCAATGTAACCGTTGGCGGCGCCTGGGCTGGTTTCTTCATTGCTCAAAACCAGTATATCGAGCGGTGCGGAAGCCGCAAAATTTTCTGTTGCCGTGCAGCCATTTTGGTCGGTCACCGTCACGCTTACGCTGCCGGTAAATCCGGCGGGAAGGCTCAAAATTTGGCTCGTGCTCCCATCTGACCATATATAGGTGTAGGGTGCTGTACCCAAACTGGCGTTTGCTTGCAGCGTTTTGGCTTCGTTGTTGCAAGGATTACCCGAAGGGGCTAGGTCTAATGCTACACCATCGGCGACCTGCGTCACGGTGACACAGTCGGACGAGGTGCAGCCATTGGAAGCGGTGGCGGTGAGACAGTATTCGCCCGGGCTGCTTACTTCAAGTGTGGGCAGGGTAGATAGAATCGGCCCATTGACGCCCTGCGTCCAAGATAAGGCAGCATTCTGCGAACTCATACTCCCGTCCAAAACCGCATTATTGGTATTGCAATTCAAACTCAAACCATTGTAGTTAATTTGAACCAGCGGCGCATTGGCGTCTAATTGGATGCTCAGGGTATAATTTTTCGAGCAGCCATTGGCCGTAGAATGCACCCGAAATACCGCATTATTGACCAAAGTGAGGCTTTGTCCGGGTATTACAGGCTGATTATTATAAAAATATTCGATGTTAGGTGGCGCATTTGGCACGATGTAGGGGCCTGCCGAGATGTTGTTACAATCCAACACAACCAGACTGGGAAAATCAACATTGGGCAGCAGTGTATCCACATTTACCGAGGCATACGCGGCGGTGGTGCAGCCGTTGGGAGCTGTTACAACTACGGTATAAACGCCCCCTTCGGTTGCGGCAAAACCATTCAATAAGTCGCCGTTGGGGTCATACCACTGCACCGAACTGGTGGGCGGATTAAAATTAGTGCCCAGCGTAAGCGACGTAATATCGCAGTTTAAGGTACCCCCCAACGCAATGGCTGTCGGGCCCGTTCCGGGCACAAAAACCACCCGTTTGGGAATGCCGGTGCTGGCATTGTAAAATGCCCCGCCTCCGGGCGTCACTTCCAGTTTTACAGCCCTAACGGAATAAAAAAGGGTTCCTGCAGGGGGCGAAAGGTCTTCCCAACTGTTTTGAAAAATCAAATCAGGCGTTGCACGCGCATAAGGTCCATCTTGCTCAAACGAGCGGTACACTAAATAAGCCAGTACTTCAGGGTCGGACGAGGCTTGCCAGACCAAATTCACTTTATCACAATTTGATACAGCCGTGGTATTTTGGGGCGGTGCCACGATTTTGGCGCGCAGTGTTGGGTCGCCGAGCAAGGCCGTATGTGCCCCGCTGGTACCGTTATTAAAGCCATACGCGTTGTTAAACTGCGCGTTTTGCGTCTCTTTTAAACAATATCCGATGGTTTCTCCGGTGGCCAGTCCTTGCATGAGCCAATGCGGTTGCCCCGCCCAATTCACCGCTAACACGCTTCCTTTTGAGGCCAACAAAGCGGGTAAAAGGGGGTCGGTTTCAAAGTCCCAATCGCCCAAATAATCGCCATACACACTCGCAAAAACCGTCCGAACCGAGTCGGTAGCAAATTGTGCCGCCGAGCCGATGCCGCTCGCATTCGAGTAAGTGGCGTTGGCCGCTACGCCGCAGCGCATCAAGTGGCGGTCAGGGTGCAAAAATGAACCCGTTGCGACGTTTGCTTCGCCCACCAGCGGGTATGCATTCCGATACCCGTCGGCTGCGTAGGCGTTTCCGTTGGCCCAGCCCACTTGATCGTCCACGAGGGCGGTCTTGGGCACGGTATATTGTCCGGTGCGCCACAAATGGTTTTTCCATAAATATCGGCGCAGCAGTTCGACGGGATTTTGTCCAAAAGTCGCCGATGAAAGTCGGCTAAAATCAAGTCGCCCAACGGACAATTCCACTTCTGAGGGGAGGGTGTTTTGGTCAAATTTGCCGTCGTTTGGCACATTTCGGTTGGCAAGGCGAGTGGTATTCGGTAGGTTAATGGCATTGTCAGTCCAAGTACCATTCACATCGCCATAGAAGGCGTCGCAGGGCCAAGCCCCTATGTGGTCGCTTTTGCCATCCCAAGCGGTGCTGCCGGAATACGGCACGGGCACGTTGCCCATTAGGAGCACCGCATTTACGCCAATTGGATCGGCGTTGTACTCCGCAACGATTTGATTTTTAACCCATTGTGCGGTCGTGCTGGGGCCAGTTTTGAAGGGAATGGTATGCCAGCCTTCGCCGCGAATATCATTTTTGAACGTAATTAAATCGGCTCCCAGCGCATCGGCAGTAGTAGAGTCAATAAACACCAGCAATTTGCCGCGATTGTCCACCACAGGCGTGAAAAAATTGGCAAAGCCAAATCCGTATGCGGTGATATTGTCGGTTTTGCGGCTTAGGGCGTATTCATATACCTCACTGCCGTCGAGTCCGTTGTCAAAATGCCCATTGAGCAAGGTTTCGGAGGCGCTTACGAGTGTAATCCAAGTATTGCCAGCGGCGCCTTTTACGCGGCGGCGCAGCAGAATATCGGCGGGTTGTGGCGTATTCCATTGCAGGAAAACGGCTGGAGGGTTTAGTCCGGCAGAAATTTGGAGCGGAACGGTGGTTTCGAGGGGTGTTTGGGCAGAAAGTGCGTGGGCGCAAGCGAAACAGCCCAGAAATAATCGGAATCGGAGCATGGGAGCGGATGTTTTATGAAAATGACAGCAATAATTTGGCCAAAAATAAGACTAAAAAAGCAAGGTAAGTGCTAATCTTGGCAAGCGATTCGTCCTTTGACGACGGAATGCATGAACAATGCTTTAGAACTTGTTACCTTTGTAGCCGCTTATGGGACGCATACTTGCCATAGATTTTGGGTTAAAACGCACGGGTATTGCGGTGACCGACCCGCTGAAAATAATTGCCAGCGCGCTCACCACCGTTCCGACGCAGGAGTTGATGGCCTTTATTCAACAGTATTGTAAGGAGGAGGAGGTAGAGCATTTTGTGGTAGGCTTGCCCTTGCATGCAGATGGAAATCCGGCACAAATTGCGCCCCAAGTAGATGCTTTTGCCTTGCGGTTACAGACGCTTTTTCCGGACAAAAAAATTTTTCGCCAGGATGAACGCAACACCTCCAATGATGCCAAAAAAATCATCCTTCAAAGCGGTGTTAAAAAACAAAAAAGGCGCGACAAAGCCCTTGTGGATAAAGTAGCCGCGGCCTTGATTTTGGAACAATTTATGGCGGAGAATTATTGGTAGTCCGCCTCCTATTTCATCACACATTCACCCATTTTAAGCAGCAAAATGCTTCTTCCAATTTACGCCTACGGGCAACCCGTTTTAAAAAAAGTAGCGGCCATTATTGATGCCCAATACCTTGAATTACAAGCACTTATCAGTAATATGTGGGATACTATGTACCATGCAGATGGAGTGGGCATCGCCGCTCCTCAGGTGGGGTATAGCATTCGACTTTTTGTGATTGATACGGAGCAAGTGGAGCGCAAAAAGGAGGAAGAATCTCCTACCGACGCTCCTTTTAAGCAAGTATTTATCAATGCTCAAATGCTGGAAGAAAATGGCAAGCCTTGGACCTACGAGGAGGGCTGTTTGAGCATCCCCGATATTCGGGGCGATGTGGAGCGGCCCCATGGCATTCACATTCGTTGGCAGGACGAAAAGTTTGAGTGGCACGAAGCGACGTTTACAGGCATCAACGCGCGGGTGATTCAGCATGAATACGACCATTTGGAGGGCTTATTATTTACTGAAAAACTGAAACCGATTAAAAAACGCCTCATTCAGCGCCGCTTGGAGGCCATTCGGACGGGACGGGTAAAAACCGACTATAAAATGCGGTTTTTTAATGTGCGGTAATAGAAGGTGAGTTATCGAGTGCCGGCAAAAACGCTCAGCCTTGGAAAGGTTTATTCATGACCCCGATTGCGAAATTTTTCAAAAAAATCGACATATCCGCAAGGTGTGAGGATTTGCTTTGTAACCGCTGGGAATGGTGTTTAGGGCAAGCCATAATTTTATTTAGAAAGGTAAATTTTGATCTCGAACATCCAGCAAAACGACTCGAAATGCGCCTTTGGCAGGCTTTAAAGGCTATTTTCAGACCGTTCAGGAAGCCGAGGCAGAGTTGATTAATTTTTGTTATGGTATAAAAGTTGCAGCGGGGCTTGTAAATAATCATTACACCTTATGCTCCGCCACCTTGATATTCTTGTTGCTGACCACCATCCTATATTTGTAGAGGGCTTGCGTTCTATGCTTTCTAAGCAAATGGATGACCATTTTTCTTACCATGTGCAGGGAGTGGCGGAAAACGGCCTACAAGTGGCCGAGCATCTCGGACATTCTCAGCCCGATCTTTTTTTGTTCGACCCAGATTTGCCAGAAGCGGAGGGTTTGAAAATCGTATCAGCCGCCAAACGGAACGGATCTAAAACAAAAGTGCTCATACTCAATGATTCCGGCGACCCAATCCACATTCAAGCCGCTTTTCGGGCGGGTGCTGATGGGTATATGCTCAAGTCTGGCTCTCAAGATGAATTGATGCAAGCGGTGGGTGAATTGGCGGCGGGCCGCTCTTTTGTAGGACGGGGTTTGATGCCCACCGATTTAATCGGACTGGACCAAGGCGTGACGCCCGAAGCGGCATTTGCCCGCAAACACAGCCTGACTAAAAGAGAAGTTGAAATTTTAAAGCTCGTTGGAGAAGCGCTTACCAACAAGGAAATTGCGGAGCGTATCTTCATCAGCGACCAAACAGTGAGTGTCCACCGCAAAAATATTATGCGCAAATTGGGGGTCAACAGCACCGGCTCCCTCATCAAATTGGCATTCGAAAACCACTTGGTCTAAAAATATTTGTGAACAAACGGTTATTGTGGCCGTTTGAAAGGCGCGAAATACCCTATTTCGCGCTTTTTTTTTCTAAAAAAAGGTCTTTGAATCGCCGCTGTGCGAGCTTAGGCATTATTTTTGCAAAGTTTTGTCTGATTATAAGCTTTGTGCCCAAAATATTTGGGAAACTCATGTAGTCCTTTTTAACTTTGTCGCGCCAAAGGCGGATGGCTCTTACGCGTGCATCTTTACAAGATAAAAACACATTCGAACGGTTACATTTTTTAATAATCTTTTCTCTCATGAAAAAAGCGAACTCTACATTTTTTTTACATTTTTTGAGTTGGACGTTGGCGGCGCTTTGCTCGTTTTCGACTGTAAACACAGCAACGGCTCAGTGCGCCATGATTTGCAATGACTTGGTGCAGGTTTCTCTCGACGAAGATTGTCAGGTGGAACTGCTACCCGATATGATTTTGGAAGGAAACGGATGCCCCAACGGCGTGTTTCAAGTACAAGCCCGTATCAACGGTGTTTGGACGCCTGCGGTGGGCAACTTCGTTGCTACGGCGGCGCACATCAACCTCACTTTGCTCATTCGCGTACGCGACCAAATTTCCGGCAACTCTTGCACCGGCAACGCACTTATTAAAGATAAACTTCCACCCGTACTGGAATGTGAAGACCTGTTCCTCAACTGCGCCATGACCACTTACTCACCCGCCTATCTGAATGATGTGGTAGGTTTGTCGCAAGCCTATCCTTTGGTGGACGAAAATTGCACCAGCACTACCCGTTCTTTTATAGACACTTGGGTGGACTTGGGCTGCAACGGTACCATCAATGGCATCGGCGATATCAGTGCTTATACTATTCGCAAGTGGACGGTGGTGGATGAAAGCGGCAACTCCGCTACCTGCAACCAGTTTATTTATTTTGAGCGTCGGCATACCGCCGATGTTTTCTTCCCAAATGATGTCATCGTAGATTGTACCAATCCGGTGACGAGCCCTGCGGCCAATGGTGTTCCGTATGTGGTAGATTTCGGTATTAATTGGAATGTGTGGCCTAATGGCTCTTTTTGCGAATTGAATGCCACTTACCAAGATCTGAAACTGGTTATTTGCGACGGTTCGTATAAAATTCTGCGCACTTGGACGGTGTACGATTGGTGCCTGCCTACAGGCCCCTTGAACCCGCTCACGCACACCCAAATTATTAAAGTAGAAGATTCTGAAGGCCCAGAATTGGACTGTCCAGAAGATATGACCGTTGGCACCAACCCCAACGACTGTCAGTTAGACTTCAACTTACCCGACGTGATTGTGCGCGATAATTGCGCTCGTTTGAGCTCCATCGAGGCGCAATGGCAAGATTTCAACGGTATTTGGCAGTCTTTATATGGTACGTTTACTACGTTCCCCGGCAATAACCTGTGGAATTCCGACACCCTTGCGGTATTGGGTTATGCAGACAATCTAGGGATTGGCGTTACGACCATCAAATACATCATTAAAGATAATTGCGGAAATATCACAGAATGCAACTTCGATGTTACCGTAGAAGATAGCACGCCGCCAACAGTGGCTTGCGACCAAACAACTCAAATCAGCCTCAGTGTAAATGGAATGGCATTCATCAATGCCACTACTTTCGATGATGGCTCTTACGACAACTGCTCGCCGGTTTCCTTCAAGGCGCGCCGTATGAATCCGAATGGCTGTCAAGACGATACACAGTTTCACGATCAAGTGAAGTTCTGCTGTGAAGATGTAGGTGATACCATTCAAGTGATTTTGCGCGTGTACGATATTCCAGTACCAGCCGGTAGTGTTGACCTTAATTTTGGCGAGTGGAATTCCAACGAATGTATGATTTTGGTGCTCGTAGAAGATAAAATTAAGCCGACTTGTATCCCTCCTGGACCCGTAACGGTGAATTGTGAAAATTTCGACCCAAGTCTATGGGCGTACGGAATTCCAGAAGTTTCGGACAACTGTTGCCTCGACAACACGAAAGTGTATCAAGGACAGGTCGGTTTGACGCATACCGTTAGTTACGCGCTGTTTGATACCGTTTGTAATAAAGGTACCATCACCCGCACTTTCCGTGCTTGGGATTGCTACGGACAAAGCAGCCAATGCACCCAGCGTATCATTGTAACCTACGAGCAAGATTACTTCGTTCGTTTCCCGAACGATGTGATTGTGACCGTATGTAACGGTACCGGCGTATATGGAGAGCCTATTTTCTTTGGCGAAGATTGCGAATTATTGGGCGTTTCTTTCCAAGATGAAATTTTCACCGTTGTTCCAGATGCTTGCTTCAAAATTGAGCGTACTTGGCAGGTGATTAACTGGTGTACCTACGATCCGAATGCGGGTTGTACCAATATTCCAAACCCGAACCCCAATGCAATTAGCAATCACCCCACCAACTTGCCAGGCCCCATCGTATCGGCTTGCGGAACCATTGCACCTTGGGCACCCACCAATGTGCGTATCAACCCAAATGATCCGTCGCCGACCAACTATTGCATGTTCTATAACAAGAACGCCAACTGCTACCGGTACAAACAGATCATTAAAATCATAGATGGCCAGGCACCCACGGGCACTTTCGTGCAGCCAACTTGTGCCAATCAGAATTGGCTCACACCCAACAGTGCTTCGCTTTGGAATGAGTCGTACTGGTGGGATAATGCCCTTCAAACCCATGATTTGTGTGAAGAACCCACCGATTTGTGCATCACCGCTACCGACGCTTGTTCTGGTGCAAACGTGAACATCGAATACTTGCTGTTCTTAGATTTGGATGGTGATGGCGTAATGGAAACCGTGGTCAACTCGGTGAATACCGGTATCGCAGGATTGGGCTGGAACAATGTTTTGTACGGCAACGTCAATACCCTCAACTTCTTAGGGGGTACGCCCCGCCAATTCGACCAGCGCCCAGTAGCAGCCAACCAGAAATGGGGATTTGCGCTGCAAGAGACCGTCAATGGCAGTAACAAAATTGGCTGCCTGCGTTGGAATACACAACAACAGCAAAATAACTTTGTAGTACCCGAATTGCCACACGGAACCCACAAAATCAAGTGGTTTATCACCGATGGCTGCGGCAACAACAAAGAGTACGAATACACCTTCACGGTGAAAGATTGTAAGGCACCTACGGTAGTTTGCCTCAATGGCCTGAGCGTCAATATTATGCCAACCGGTATGGTAACGCTTTGGGCTTCTGACTTCCTGCAATACACCGAAGACAACTGCACACCTGCCAACCAAATTAAGATTGGGGTGCGCAAATGCGGCCAGGGTACAGGGTTCCCAACCAACCCAGACGGTACACCACAAACTTCCGTTACGTTCACCTGTACGGAATTAGGTTCTCAATGTGTCGAATTGTGGGCCATTGATGCGGCTGGCAATGCCGATTTCTGTGAAACATACATCATAGTACAAGACAATTTGGGTTCTTGCAGTGGCAACTTGGTTTCCATCGTAGCCGGTGCACTGAAGACAGAAGATTTGTTGGGGGTAGAAGAAGGCGGAATCAAGCTCAATGGTATTTTGCCGTCTGGTTTGCCGTCTAATACCTTCAGCGACTTGACTAACAATGCGGGTGGCTATATGTTTGCCAATCTCTTGCCCGAAGGCTCTGATTACACCTTGGCTCCTGAAAAAGACGACAACCCACTCAACGGCGTAACGACCTACGACTTAGTGCTTATTTCCAAGCACATTCTTGGTCTGGTGCCCTTGAATAGCCCGTACAAAATGATTGCAGCAGATGCGAACAAGAGTGGTAGCATCACTACGTTTGACATC
>Ga0105045_10005312_pt1 | contig 11329 bp, 6 predicted proteins | sample MAT02_FD_78089 | JGI IMG/M metagenome (GOLD analysis project Ga0105045, IMG submission 78089) | Freshwater microbial communities from Lake Fryxell liftoff mats and glacier meltwater in Antarctica - MAT-02 (megahit assembly) | ecosystem: Environmental > Aquatic > Freshwater > Ice > Liftoff... | reverse complement strand
TTAATTTCTTAATCTCAGATTCTAAATATTCCTGTTGTTCGCTATTTTTTGATTTGCTTATAAATGGCTGTTGGTCTTTTTCGTTACTGATACATTCCACATAAAAAACGGGAATATTGCTAGCCTGAAATTTTTCAAGAGAAAGGGTTATGTTTTCCTTAAACTGATTTAATCCATTTTGGTACAATTTTCCATCTTGGGGTATTTCTTTATTTGAAACCAACCGCTCCATCAGATTTTTCCGCAAGTCGATTGGTTGGTCAATCAAGTTCTCTTGAAGATTTCCGTAAGCATTGCTTAAAACTTGTACTGAACGTAATTTTCTTGCCTGAATGGCCCATCTCACGAATTGTGAATTATTCCCAAGCGTGCTTGTTGACGCCACCCCTAACGCCCCATAGTATTCATTGTGACCAGCTGCTATAATGACAGCGTCGGGTTTTTGGTCAATAACTTCATTTGCAAACTCGACCAGTGCATAGGAATTGACTCCTGTCAAAGAAAGGTTGACTACCTCAATCAACTTCTCCGGAAGCGATTCTTGAAGGCGGTATCTAAGCATACTCGCAAATGATAGGTGGTGCCTGAAGGGAAACCCCAGCGATGTAGATTCACCCAGTACAAAAATCCGGAAGGAATCAGGTCTTTTTTCTTTTAAAAATTGATCGTTCGTACCTTTTACAGCATTTTCTTCCTGCATATAAAATCGATGGGAAACATCTGGATTGACAGACAAATAGTCCCCATCCAGACTACTGGTTATAAACAGGTTTAAATCTCTCCCAACATCAAAAAACCTGAATGCCAATTCCAGCCCTGCAACAAACAGGACTGGAAGGCAAACAGCAATTATTTTAAACAGAACTACTTTTTTTTTATTATGGAGCATTGAATTAATTCGTTAAAATCAATATCCATCACTTTGTTCTATATTGATATTCAAATCCATTTCGACCTGAGGTATTGGTAAATAAGGCAATGCAGTGCTTGCTAAAACAGGCCCTGACCGGACAGTGGGATATTTCGCCAATTCTTCTCTGAATATCCCCCATCGAACTATATCATACCATCGGTGACCTTCTGCAAAGAGTTCTTTAAACCGTTCTTCCTGAATGGTTGCTAACAACGTATTCCCAGCCAACCCACTCCGATCAAACGAACTTGGACTGTCAGGATCCTGACTGTTTGCTCTCCGGATTACCTTATTCACATATTCCAAGGCAACTGCGTCATTTGTCCCGATCATCGTTTCAGCATATAATAAATATACATCAGCCAACCTGTCCACAATGATATTAGCTCCAAAATTCCTGTTGGTCGAAAACACCGAGAAATCTTTCGGAACCCATTTTCTGAAACTCCAACCCAAAGCACCTTGATCATCTACCATTCGTTGTAAAGGCCTCTTTACTCCGTCTCCAAAAGTTACAGAATCCACACCTGGTTCCAAGGCATTGATTCGCAACCTCGGGTCATTGCCAAAACGCCGAATATTGACATCATGGGGAAATACGTTACTCCATCCTGTTCCTTTAGGTGCAATAAGCAAAGCCGTATTGCTGCCTAATCCTCCCTGCCAAACATTTTCCTGAAGATCGGTGGAGAAATTAATTTCGAAGAGCGATTCTTCACTAAATTCATTTTCCCCGTTGAAGAGGCCCATATACTCTTCAAATGGGACCAGTGAAAACCTGCCACTGTTGATTATTTCTTCAAAATAATCCCCGGCACCCTGCATGTCTCCGAGGCACATATGCACCCTACCTAGCAAAGATTTCGTTGCGAAGCTCGTAACGCGGGCTGTGTTCAGGGTTGGCCAACTTACGGGTAGTCTTGTTTCGGCGTTTTCCAGATCCAAAATAATTTGTTGGAAAACTTCTCCGACAGAACTACGACTGACAAACATGGCTTCTCTTGAATTGGCAACACTCAAAATGATCGGAACACCTTTGGCATTGGAATTTCGGGCAGGGATATCCTCTCCCCAGAGGCGAACAAGGTGGTAATAAAAGAAGCCCCTGAAAAACGCTGCTTCTCCGATCATTTGGTTGATTCTGGTTATTTCTGCCTGATTCGGATTTCCTTCCGCCAAGTACTTTTCAGCTTGAAAGATAAAGTCGTTAGATCTTGCTATTCCGCGGTAGAATCCCCTCCAGAACTGATTCAAAAGATCGTTGTCAGGTGTAATCGCGTTTCTTAGGTTTTGATTCCACCCATCTGTACCAAGCCAATCTTGATCTACCGTTTTAGGAAGCGTAAACAATAACTGAGGATAAAGGTTGCCGCCGTACAAATCGAATCCTTTGGCAGCTGCATAAACAGAAGTGAGGGACAATTCAAAATCATCAATGCTGTCGAAAAAGTTAGCCGCATCAATTTCATTTGGATTGGATACATTCAAGAAGTCATCGGAGCATTTTATAAATAATCCGCCGACCATGAAAGCTATAAGTAATACTATTGAAATTCTTTTCATGATTAAATCAATTTAAATTTTAAAACCCAATTTGAACACCAGTGGAATACATAATCGTCTGAGGATATTGCCCTAGATTATCGATCCCACGTGCGGTGTTACCTCCTCCTCCGATTTCAGGATCTATTCCCTCATAAGAGGTGAAAGTCATCAGGTTTTGAGCATTCAGAAAGAGTCTTGCATTTCTGATACCCAGCCTTTCAATCATGGATTTGGGAAACGAATAACCAAGCTGAATATTTCTCACCCTCAAATAGGACCCGTCTTCCACATGATAACTGGAAGGCCTCCTGTAATTTCCATTCGGATCAGTAGATATCAACCTGGGATATTCGGACCGGTTTTCAGGAGTCCAGGATTCAAAAACCAAGTCCGATGTATTATAATCACTGAATACAGTTCTATAATAAGATTTTGTTGCATTGAAGAGTTCAACCCCCTGTACTCCCTGAAGAAATAAAGTAAAATCTATGTTTTTATAAGAAACGTTGAAATTGAATCCATAGATCATTCTTGGCCAGGGATTACCGATGATGGTCCTGTCAGCGGGAGTGATCATCCCATCCCCGTTTACATCCCTATATCTTAGATCTCCGGGCCTTGTTTCACTACTCTGGTAAACTCCACTTTGTGCCCCTGCATTTAAAGCATTGATTTCTTCCTGGGTTTGAAATATCCCCACAGCATCCCAACCGAAGAAAGAACCGATGGGGTATCCGGCTTCTGTGACGGCAACGCTATTGGAAAATCCCGGACCTCCACCTCCGGCAAAAATCCGCTGTCCTTCAGTAAGCCGCTTTACCTCATTGGAATTCCATGAGGCATTTCCCGTAAAGTCAAAATTCCAAAATCCGAATTGATTCCTATAATTAAGCGTTAGTTCCAATCCCCTATTTTCAACCTCACCAATGTTAATTTGCGTGCTTTCGGGGTTGCCTGTACTTGAAACTCCGAAGGATGGGGGTAACTGAACGCCTATAAGCATGTCCGCCGTGTTTTTGATATAGTAATCGGTCGTGAAATTAATTTTTCCATCAAGAAAACTAGCATCTATTCCCACATTAACCTGTTCGATTTCCTCCCACTTTACCTCAGTGTTTGGAAACCTGCGGAGGTAAAATCCCCTCACCTTTGTCCCTCCAAATACCCCCGTTGGGTCAAAGGCATAGGTACTGGCATTATTTTGATAGGTAGGAGAAAAGATATAATCCCCGATCCTATCTGACCCCAAGACCCCATAACTAGCCCTTATTTTCAAATCTGACAACCAGCTGATATTATTCATAAATGATTCCTCAATAATCCTCCATCCAATCGAAAATGATGGGAAAACACCGTGTTGGTTGGCAGGTCCAAATCTGGAAGATCCGTCCCTTCGCAAATTGACGGACAACAAATACCGGTTGTTAAAGGAATAATTAATCCTTCCAAATATAGATTCCAGCCGGTATTGGTCTGTAATCGAATTTCGCTGCTCTATATTCACTGCGCCGGTAGCAAGTGCAAAGCTCCTTGAGAAGTTTACGGGGAAATTCTGGGCAATGGCAGAGAAACCCGTGCCGTCTTGTTGAAACCGTTCATATCCGGCCATTATGGAGAAATCATGCTTTTCAACGGTTTTCTGATACGTAGCGACAAGGTTGGTATTTATCTCCGTAGAATTATTGCTTTGGTAAGTTAGGGATGCAATTGGATTGGAAAGGGATCCATAACTAAACCCTTCTCTAAATGCCTCTCCCTCCCTACCGGAATAGTTGACTCCCAAACTTCCGCGAACCTTCAAATCTTTCATTACATCAACCTCGGCATACATATTTCCATTTATCCTATTCGTGGTGTTTTTGATGTGGTTTTGCATCTGTGCAGCTACCGGGTTTGGTCCCTGGAAATAGGAAGGCGCACGACCCCAACCTCCTAAAGGGTTATCCGGATCCCTGACAGGCATGATCGGTATGGCTCTAAATATAGTGAGCAGATCCCCGCCAGGATCATTGGTCGGGTTTTCAACCGTTCTGGAAACAAGAAGGTTTTGTCCTACCTTAATCCTTTTCCCTACTTTAAATTCAGAATTGGCTCTTGCGGCAAACCGCTCAAATTTGTTGTTGATCATGACGCCATCTTCACTGTCATATCCAATAGAGGTGAAAAATTTCGCAGTTTCATTTCCTCCGCTCACTGACAAATTGTGCGATTGTTCAAATCCGGAACCCGCAAATACTTCGTCTACCCAATTGGTATTGGCCAACATGCCCGGATTTGCCCAAGCCAATTCCGGTGATTGTCCGGCTGCGAGCCTCGCCTGAGTATTGGCATCTATAAAACCACTTGTTCCCAACATATTCGGTAGTGGTCTCGGCCTTCTTACACCTATTTGATTGGTGTAATTCACCTGAACTTTCTCCCCGTAACCACCATTTTTTGTGGTCACCAATATGACGCCATGCGCTGCTCTCGCTCCATAAATTGCCGCGGCAGCTGCATCTTTCAATATTTCCATAGATTGGATATCGGCCGGATTGAAGTGATTCCCAGGATTCATCGGGACTCCGTCAATGATCCACAATGGCTCTGTGTTGCCAATGGAGCCAGCACCACGGATGTGAATGCTTGATGCAGCCCCTGGTGCGCCTTCAGTTCGCATGACCTGAACACCCGCTGCCCTTCCCTGCAATAGGTTGTCCAATCTTCTTTCAGAAAGTCGGGTTAAGTCTTCCGATTTTATGGATGATAAAGCACCTGTCAAATCACTTTTCCGCTGGGTACCATAACCTACGACTACCACCTCATCAAGTGAGGACATGTCTTCCTGTAGGGTTATGTCAACGAGATTTCGTGATCCTACAGTCACCCGTTGACTGGAATATCCTATAAACGAGAAAATCAACACTGATTTTTCTTCCGGAACTTCGAAGGAATATTTCCCGTCAATGTCTGTTGTTGTCCCGATGTTGGTTCCTTCTACAATTACGGTAACCCCCGGAATAGCCATTCCTTCTTGGTCGGTAACTGTCCCACTGACCGGAACCTGCTCAATAGTAATCTGAATCCTTTCGTTACTTGCCGTTATGGGCCTTTCTCCCACATATATGGAGTTATTGACCTGCTTGAACCCCAATTGGGCATTTTGGGCCACCTGTACCAAAATATCGTTGACTGACTGCCTTCCCGAGTTCAAACCAATGACAGGTCTGTCTGCCAGTAGATCATCTGGAAAAATAAAGGTGTAATCTGTACGGGATTCAAGATCTCTGAATATTTCTTTGATCGTCCATTCTTTCTTTTGAAGCCTCAAAAACGTCTTGTCTATAGATTTGATTTGGGCTTCAGAATTGCTGGCAAGTAGCGTTGTCAAAAACGCGCACTGTAACATACAGCCATACAATAAATTTTTCGATACCATCTTGATTAGGTATAGTATTTTTCTTTTCATAATTTTGAGTGTTTTATTGAATTGTTTCTTTAAAGCATCAGGGTAAGATGTTTCATTTGGCGATGGGAGTTTTACCCTGTTTTCGTTTTATTCCATAGGCGATTTGGATTTTAGTGTAACATGATTGTCTATTAGTTTAAAATCAAAATTCATAAAGTAACCCAAGCCGGTTAATACGTCCCTGAGATTGTCATTTTTAAATATTCCGGTAATTTTCCGGTTGCTATTTAGATCCCCTTGAATCACAATTTCAACCCCATACCAATCTTCCAAGGTTTTTAGGATATCCCCAAACTTTTTACTCCTAAAGGATATTTCCCCATCCTTCCAACGAAACGAGTGATTCTTATCAAATTTACCTTTTACCAAATCCCTTCTCTTTTCTCCTTGGATAGTTGCCATCTCTCCCGGCATCAAATCCATGCCGGCAACACTACTCGATACACGAACTTTGCCTTCGGTAAGGGAAATTTTAACCACATCTCCCCTGCTAAAAACATTAAATGCCGTACCAATCGCTTTGGTGGTAATTCCACCAACGGTCACTAAAAATGGTATTTCCCTGTTTTCGGCAACTTCAAAAAAAGCTTCTCCTTCTATTTCAAGTTCCCTAGACACCGTTCCGAAATCTGAATAAAATTTGATTGTTGATAGCGAATTCAAGATAACACTGCTTTTGTCCGGAAGTAGTATGCTTAATTTTTCACCGGCTTGGGTTTTCCTTTCTATCAAATTGGCAACATGAGCTTCGGAGGGTAGTGTTGGTTTTTCAAACAAAAAACCTTCTCTCAAAAAATATATAGAAAATCCCAACAGAAAATAGGAAGCTGCGATACGGCCCCATTTGGCAAATTTATGACCTAAATTCGTATTTCTCAAAATGCCGTTGTTTCCCTTGCCGGTTGCCCTATGAATTTTTGCCAGAATCAATTTCGCCTTTTCTTCATCTATTTGATCGAATGATCCCTTTTCCCAACGAGTTTGAAAAAATTCGAAAACCTCTTCCTCCGAGCCAGGTTCATTTAACCATGACACTACTTCCCTTCTTTCCTTGGGAGAGGATAGGTTGTTCAAAAATCTAATAATCTTTTCTTCTTTCAATGTATTGTGCTATTTAACACAATACACTTGGGACCCAGACTTTACTTATAAAAACCAACTTTTTTATAGATTATTTTAACCAAGGTATTAAAATTAAAAAAATAGTATGATTTTTAAAATAATTTTGTGATTTCGTTAAAAAAACAAAATAATAAATGGTGGGCAAACTGAGGCTTTGTTTAACAATTTTACTTTCAAAAATTTGGTGGCCAAATAAATGTGGTTTTCAATAGTTCTTTTAGATAAATTCAATTTATCCGCAATTTCAGCATTGCACAATCCATCCATTCTACTCATTACGAATACCTGTTGCCGAACTTGCGGCAATGATTTTATTAGAAAAAAGATTTTCTTCGTAACATCCTTATAATTGAGATCGTCCAAAACATTTTCATCATAAACTTCTTTGTCAAGCGGAATACCATCTAACGAGTAAATCTTTTTTTGATTTCTGATTTTATTCAGCAAAAGGTTTTTAACTGACTGGAAAAGGTAAGATTTGAAATTTTTATTTTCATCAAGGTATTTTCTTTTTTCCCATATTTTAATAAAAATTTCTTGCACCGTTTCTTCTGCCTCTTGTGAATTCATCAAATAGGAATTGGCAAACCCTAACAAATTTGGCAGATACCGGTGGTAAAGTTCATCAAAAGACCGCATATCACCTTGCCTAAGGCCTCGGATCAAGTCAATTTCGTTCAGGTTTATTAATGGTCTCACTTTTGGGTTTTGTTAAATAACATGCAATAATTGATAAAATATCGGGACAGTAATTTTATTGGCTTTTCATTAAAGAATTACTTAAGCCCAGCAATAATCCAGACAAATGTATTCTAAAATTAGGGATAAAATTGATCTTCCCGTTAAAACGAAATAAAATAATTAATGTTAATTAATTGGACATGCGTCCTACATTTTATTTTGTCGATGTCCCACCAAATTGGTATCAATATTAATGCAACCGTATATTTTTTTCACAGGAACCATGGGGATCCATGCCCATTGCAGCATACAGAGTGAATTTGAAAGGATGTAAGATTATATCGACTAATCCTTTAGTAGAATACACTCTTTATTGAAAACATACGGAACCTTTGGGATGACAAGTTTGGGAGCAAAAAAATAGAATTTCCAAAAACCTAAACAGGCTTTCAAGAAAGGGAAATTCAATTTTGAAAATAAAATATCGAAATCAAAAACAGATCAGAAATTACAAAATCGATAAAATAAAATTTTAAATTATATTATTTTTACAATATTTAATTTATACAAAATTACCATTTTAAGAATATATTTTCAGCAATCACTTTTTAATCAAAATTAAATATAATAATAGACATTTTAAGGATAGAAAAAAAATTGGGGTTTTTTTTGACAAATTGACAATAAAAGCACATCTTTATTTTCAAACCCATAAGTTGTAGACAGAAAAATGGATAAAATTTTAGATATTGACAATGTAGACCTCAAAATCATCTCATTACTCAATGAAGATGCCAAGACCCCTTACACAGAAATCGCAAAAAAAGTATTTGTTTCTTCGGGTACTGTTCACGTCAGGATGCGGAAATTGGAAGATATGGGTATTGTGAAAAGTGCCACATTAAATATTGATTTCTCCAAATTGGGTTATGATATTTCTGCTTTTCTAGGAATTTACCTTGAAAAAAGCTCGTTATACGACACAGTTATCGAGCGGTTGAAAGAAATAGCCGAGGTAATCAACGCCTATTACACAACAGGCAACTATAGTATCTTCGCTAAAATTATCTGTAAAGACACCAACCACCTCAGAGATGTGTTAAATAAAATCCAGCAGGTGGAAGGAATTGACAGGACGGAAACCCTTATCGTTTTGGAGGAAAGCATCAATCGTCCCATCCAGCTGTTTGAAAATGAAAAACGACCGTAAAAATAAAATTATTTAGATTAAATCTAAATAAATAATTTATAGGGTTTTTCTGTTTTTTAATTAAACTATATAACCACAAGCTAAGTGAACAAAATTAACCTACCAATTTTTTATATATCTGAAAATCAATAGATTAATTAAGCTATTTAGACTAATTACAGGGAATCTTATATCCAACTGAACATTATAATTTAGATATTCGTTGTATATTTGTGTCGTTGAATATAATTAGTCTAAATAACTCGAAACATGTCTAAAGACAATGAAATTTTAGAGGAATTTACCTCAAAAGAATATGAGCATGGTTGGTCCGTCGAATATGAAGCTGATGAGGCTCCCTTAGGTTTGAACGAGGGAATAGTACGGTGGATTTCAGGTAAGAAAGATGAGCCGCAATGGCTGCTTGACTGGAGGTTGAAGGCCTACCGAACATGGGAAGCCATGAAGGAGCCGGAATGGGCAAATATTCACTATCCCAAAATCGACCTCCAAAGTACCCGTTACTACTCTGCTCCAAAGCAATCCAAAAAAACTGGTTCCCTGGATGAAATTGATCCTGAACTCTTAAAAATATACGATCGGCTGGGGATTTCTTTGAACGAACAGAAAAGACTGCAAGGTATTGCGGTTGATGTTATATTGGATTCGGTGTCCGTAGGTACGACTTTCAAAGATACCCTTTCCAAATATGGAATTATATTCTGTTCATTCAGCGAAGCGGTAAAAGAATATCCGGATCTTATAAAAAAATATCTTGGATCCGTTATTCCCATGACTGACAATTATTATGCGGCATTGAATTCCGCTGTTTTCTCTGACGGTTCTTTTTGTTACATTCCAAAAGGAGTAAGGTGTCCCATGGAGTTATCCACTTATTTTCGGATAAACGCCGCCAACACAGGCCAGTTTGAACGCACATTGATAGTCGCCGAAGAAGGTTCTTACGTTTCCTACTTGGAAGGATGTACTGCCCCGCAAAGAGATGAAAACCAACTCCACGCAGCCGTTGTAGAAATATTTGCTGCGAAAAATGCAGAAGTTAAATATTCAACCGTCCAAAACTGGTATCCCGGAGACAAAAATGGCAAAGGTGGTATCTATAACTTCGTAACCAAGAGAGGTATCTGTGACGGTGACTATTCCAAAATCTCATGGACTCAGGTAGAAACTGGTTCTGCCATTACCTGGAAATATCCTTCTTGTATCCTTAAAGGTGACTACAGTGTTGGGGAATTTTATTCTGTAGCAGTAACCAACAACTATCAGCAGGCAGACACTGGAACTAAGATGATTCATATCGGGAAAAACACCCGGTCGAGAATTGTCTCCAAAGGAATATCCGCCGGCCATTCCCAAAATTCTTACAGGGGTCAAGTCCAGGTAATGAAAAGGGCTACCAATGCTCGGAATTTCTCGCAATGTGACTCCTTGTTAATGGGAAGTACTTGTGGAGCCCATACCTTTCCTTATATAGATATCGCCAATTCCACCGCCCAGGTGGAGCACGAGGCAACTACCTCCAAAATTGGGGAGGACCAGATTTTCTATTGCAATCAGCGGGGCATTGCTACAGAGGATGCCGTTGCGCTCATCGTCAATGGATATGCCAAAGAAGTACTCAACCAACTCCCCATGGAATTTGCGGTTGAAGCTCAAAAATTATTAGCACTTACCCTGGAGGGTAGTGTAGGATAATACCATAACACAACTGACAATGCTTAAAATAAAAAACTTACACGCCTCTATCGAAGGCACACCAATATTACAGGGAATCAATCTTGAAGTAAAAGCAGGTGAAATACACGCCATAATGGGACCAAACGGTTCCGGCAAGTCAACCCTGGCTTCAGTACTTGCGGGCAGGGAAGAGTATGAAGTCACCGAAGGAGAAGTTTGGTTCAAAGGCAAAGACCTGCTTGAACTTAGTCCCGAAGATCGGGCAAGAGAAGGTGTCTTCCTTGCTTTTCAGTATCCGATAGAAATTCCCGGCGTAAGCTCTACGAATTTCTTGCGTACTGCCGTTAATCAGGTCAGGGAATATAGAGGACAAGAGCCCTTAGATGCGGTGAAATTTTTATCCCTAATGAAGGAAAAAATGAAACTTGTGGAGATTGATCAAAAACTGCTGAGTAGATCTCTTAACGAAGGCTTTTCCGGCGGTGAGAAAAAAAGGAACGAAATATTCCAGATGGCTATTTTGGAACCAACCCTTTCTATCTTGGACGAAACCGACTCCGGACTTGATATCGACGCACTTAAAGTCGTCTCAAATGGGGTGAACCAACTGAAAACCAAAGATAATGCCACTATTATTGTAACCCACTATCAGCGTTTGTTGGATTATATCATACCGGATTATGTCCATGTATTATATCAGGGAAGGATTGTCAAATCGGGAACTAAAGAATTG
>Ga0105045_10005311_pt1 | contig 11331 bp, 15 predicted proteins | sample MAT02_FD_78089 | JGI IMG/M metagenome (GOLD analysis project Ga0105045, IMG submission 78089) | Freshwater microbial communities from Lake Fryxell liftoff mats and glacier meltwater in Antarctica - MAT-02 (megahit assembly) | ecosystem: Environmental > Aquatic > Freshwater > Ice > Liftoff... | reverse complement strand
GCGAAATCCGCATCGGCGAAGATGATGTTGGCGCTTTTGCCGCCCAACTCCAGCACATGCGGCAGGGTGCGCTCGGCGCAAAGTGCCGCCACGCGCGCGCCCGTCGCGGGCCCGCCCACGAAGCAGAGCTTCTGCACCTCGGGGGCTGCAATCAGCGCCTCGGCCTCCTCGCGCCCCCCGGCCACGACGTTCAGCGGCAGCCCCAGACCATGCGCCAGTTGCGCGAGGCGCAGCGAGGTGACGGGCGTGAATTCGGAGGGCTTGAGCACCACCGCATTGCCCGCCGCCAGGGCAGGGAAGGCGTTCCATCCGGCGGTGAAAAGCGGCGCGTTCCAGGGCGTGATGGCGAGGATCACGCCAAAGGGCTCAGGCCGCAGATAGACCAGGTGGCCGCTGGGCACGTTGGTGGTGCGGCCTTCGATCTTATCGGCCCAGCCGGCGTAATATTCCGCCATCTCGGCCACGCGGGCGACTTCGGCGCGGCAGTCGCGGATGGGCTTTCCGGTGTTCGCGCACTCGGCTTGGGCGAGCGCATCGGCCTCCCCGCGGACTGCCGCGCCAAGCGCAAAGAGGCGCCGCCCACGCTCTGCGGCGGGCAAGGCGGCCCATTGCGGTGCAGGGCACGCGGCCGATACGGCCAGAGGCGCGCCCGCCAGAGCGTAATTCGCGAGCGGCGCACCGGTCACCGGGTCATCCAGCCGCATCAAGTTACCTGCTCCCGGCCGGGTTTGTCCGCCGATCACAGCGCCGGGAATCACCCCGTCAAACCAAGCGGCCACCGCTTCCGCCAATACCCCGCGAGCGCGGCTCATGCCGAGAACATCCCGGCAGGCACGTGGTTGAATTCCTCCGCATCGCCGACCGCTGAGGTTTCCCACTCGGCAGCGGCAGCGGCACATACTGAAAGCGGCGCGCCGAACTCTGCCGCCAGGGCCAAAGCCAGCCGCACATCCTTGCGCATCAGCCCGGCGGTGAAGCCGGAATCAAACGCCCCGCTTGAAATCCAGCGCGGCCAATTCACCTCTGTCGCGGCGGAACGGCCCGAGGCCGCGTTGATCACGGGCAGGATCGCTTCGGGCGGCACACCGGCGGCTGCCGCCATGCGCAAGGCTTCGGCGGCGGCGGCCAGATGGGTGGCCACCAAAAGGTTGTTCGCCAGCTTGGCCACCTGCCCTGCCCCGCTCTCGCCCACATGCACGATCCGCGCGGCAAGCAGCAACAGCGACGGCCGCACCTGCTCCAGGGCGCGCGCCGAACCGCCCACCATCATGGCGAGTTGCCCCGAAGCCGCCCCCGCCGGCCCGCCTGAAACCGGCGCGTCCAGATAGGCCACGCCCACGGCATTGGCGGCATCAGCAAAGCGCCGTGCGGCGGCGGGCTCCAGCGTGGAGGTATCGACGATGACACCGCCTGGCGGCATATGCGGCAACAGCGCCTCCAGCACGGTTTGCACAGCGGCAGCATGCGGCAAGGAGAGCAGCACCAGCGGCCCGGCCACGCCGGCGGGCGAGGCGCATGCCGCCTCATTCAGCCCGGCATCCAGATCGAATCCGCGCACTCCCTGCCCTTGTCCGCGCAGCCGGCGCAGCATTGCGCCGCCCATCTGACCCAGGCCCACCAGACCGATCATGCCGCCCTCATCCCAACGTTTCACGCAGCATAGGCCAGCGCCGCAATTGCGCCACGCGGGGGGCTGAGAAGCCGGGCATGCGCAAGATCATTGAACAGTTCCTCCGCTTTGGCGTGGTCGGAACGGCTGGGTTCCTGGTGGATTCGGCGGTGCTCCTGTCCTTGATGGCGCTCGGCCTCGGCCCCTATGGCGGGCGCGCTGTCTCCTACCTGGCGGCGGCGAGCACCACTTTCGCGCTCAACCGCGCCTGGACCTTCCGCGACGCGGGGAGAGACCGGCCCGTCGCTTCGCAATGGGGCCGATTCGTTTTGTTGAACCTGGTCGGCTTCGCCGCGAATTACGGAACCTATGCCGCCCTGATTGCGACTTCGCCGCTTGTGGCTGAGTATCCGGTGTTGGGTGTGGCCGCTGGTTCGGTCGCAGGGATGTTCATCAATTTCGGCCTGTCGCGCCGATTCGTCTTCCGCGGATGAGGGCCTTGCGGGAATGGTCGGAGTGAGAGGATTCGAACCTCCGGCCCCTGCGTCCCGAACACAGTGCTCTACCAGGCTGAGCTACACTCCGGCGTGCAGTCCCTTACCAACGAGATGCTTCCTCGGCAAGCCGGGCCGTGAGAGGATGATGCGCTTGAACAGACGCGCGCCGGCAAACCGCCAGCGCCAGACAGGAGATTCCGCATGAAGCCATGGCTTGCAGGTTTGGGACTGGTGGCGCTGATGGGTGGCGTTCCGTGGGGCATCGCCGTCGCGCAGCCAGACGCCGCCCGTGTGGTGACGGAACGCCGCGAAGGCCTGAAGGCCGTGGGCGTCATCTTCACGGCAGTGGGCGAAACGGCGCGGGCTGGCAGCGATCCTCGCGCCCTGGCGCCGCGTATCGCGGAGGTGGAGGCCTTCTTCGTGGGCTTCGGCGCCCGCTTCCCGGCGGGCACGCAGCAAGGCTCGCCCGGCCTCGACACACGAGCCCTTCCGGCGATCTGGACGGACCGCGCCGGTTGGGACCGTGTCGAGGCAGCACTCCCCGCGCGGCTCGTGGCGCTGCGTGAGGCCGCGGCCTCGGGCAATGTCGCAGCCTTCCAGGCGGCGACACAGCAGGCGGGTGCGGCCTGCGGCGATTGCCACCGCCCCTACCGGGCGCGCTGAAGCTTGCCCAGGAACTCCGCTTCGTTCTCACGAGGCAGAAAGAAAAAGGTGAAGATATAGGGCTCCGACGCCGCGAAAACCGCGGGGTCGGGGCTCGCCACCTGCATCGTCGCGGCATCGAAGCTGGCCAGCGGATGCAGTTGGCCCGCATGCCAGTAGTGGCCCTCATATCCCAGCGATTCCAGCAGCGCCGGCACGTCGCGCGTGCTGCCTGGGCGATGCCGCTCCTCGACCTCCAGCGAAAGCACGGGGCGTGAGCGCGTCAGTGTCGCCCGCGCGCCTTCCAGCACCTCCTGCTCGGCGCCCTCGGCATCAAGTTTGATGGCGGTGACGTTCGTGAGGCCCAGGCTGTCCAGGGTGATGACAGGCACCCGATGCGCCTGCCGCGTCACGCTCGCATGCTGGGAATAATCCTTGGCGAGGCTCGCCCATTGTTCCTGGGCCACGCCGTCCAGCACGGGCAGCGTCAACACAGCCTCACCCGAGGCAGCGCCCAGCGCCTCGGGATGCAGCGTCACATGCGGCGGTATTGTACCAAATTCCGCGAGGAGGTTCGCGCGCAGCCGCGCCATGGCGGTCGGCAGCGGCTCGAACGCGTGAACGCGTGCGTCTGGCAGTTGCGCGAAAGGCAGCGTCAGCAGCCCGTCATGCGCGCCGATGTCGAGGATCACGCCAGGGCGGTGCAGCGCGCCAAAAAATTGCAGTTCCTCCATTACAGCGTGATGACCCCGCGTGAGACCGGCACCACGCCGCCACCCACGCGCACGCGAATTCCGCCATCACCATCGCGCCGCGCCGCGAGAACAAGAAGGCTCGGCCGCCCCATCTCCGCCCCCTGCTCCACCTCCAGCGCCAAGGTGGAACCACCGGCCAGATGCAGCAGCAGCCCGGCCAGGGCCACATTGGCAGCCCCCGTGGCCGGGTCCTCCACAATGCCGTTGAGCGGGGCGAACATCCGCACCCGTCGCCGCCCGACACCCAAAGGCGTGTGCAGCAACAGCCCCACCGGCGGACTGGCCAGAGGGCCGAAGCATCGGCGCATGGCCATGAGATCAGGCGTGGCCGCCGCGAGGTGGGCCAGGTCCTCGACTTCGGCGATGGCGAAGGTCACGCCACAACCGGCCAGCAGCGGTGGATGGGCGTTCATGTGAATGGCCTCGACGGGGAGTGCGGCGCAATCGGCGATGGCGGCGCGGTCCATGGTGGCGCCAAGCGTAAGCGGGCGCGGTGCCTCGATCTCGGCGGCGACAGGCAAGCCGTCGGGCCCGCGGGTCAGCCACGCGGTGACGTGGCCGGCTGGCTGTTCCAGCACCAGCAGATCACCGTCATGGCCGATGCGCCGTGCCAGCATCACCGCGGCCCCCACATTGGGATGGCCCGCGAAGGGCAGTTCCATCCCCGGCGTGAAGATGCGCAGCTGCACATCCGCAGGCTCGCGCTCGGGCGGCAGGATAAAGACGGTCTCGCTGAGGTTGAATTCGCGCGCTATGGCCTGCAAGGCGTCCGTCTCCAGCCCGTCCGCGCCGAAGACGAGGGCGAGGGGATTTCCGCCGAAGCGTGTGGTCGTGAAGACGTCGCAAGTTTCGAATTCAAGCTCCATCGAGGGCGTCCCTGATCGCGAGGTTCATCCGGCGCACGCCAGCGGCGGGCCCATCGGCATGGTTCCACACAGCGCTCACCACGGCGAGAAAATCCGCACCTGCCCGCACCAATGGCGCGCAGTTTTCTGCGGTGATGCCGCCGATGGCGACACAGGGCACCTCCATCATTTCATTCCACCAGGAGAGCAGTTCGGTGTCGGCCACATGCTGCGTCTCCTTTGTGTTGGTCGGGAAGAAGGCGCCGAAGGCCACATAATCGGCGCCCATCTCCCCGGCCGACATCGCAAGATGCCGCGAGTCGTGGCAGGTGATGCCGAGGATCTTGCCCGAAAGCAGCATGCGTGCGCCGCCGTGGTCGCCATCGGACTGGCCCAAATGGGCGCCGTCACAGCCGGTCTCGGCCGCCAGATGCGCGTCGTCATTGAGGATGAGGGCCACGTCCCGTTTCTGGGCGATGGGCAGAAGCCGGGCCACGGCGCGCTTGATCTCGTCGCGCGGCGCATCCTTCAGGCGGAGCTGGAGACAGGCGACATCGCCCCCATCCAGGGCGGCGGCGAGGTGATCCTCGAAGCCGGGCGGCAGCATGGGGGGCGTGATGAGATAGAGGCGGCAGCGTTCATCCATGCCCCTGTGTCGCGCGGGGCGCGTCGGCTCACAAGGGGAGGCCCATCACCAGCCAGGGACCAAAGATGAGCCGCACCTCGTCAAGGCGTGGTGGCGGCGTGGCCGGCACCGGGCCGCCCTGGCGAACCCGAAGGATGGCAGCCAGGGCCAGCACCTCCAGCGCATCAGGCTCGCGGCGCTGCGCTTCGGCCAAGTCGGCTGCCGCACGCGGCAAATCCCCGGCGAGGATCAGCAACCCAGCACGCGCCGCGTATGGCCAACCCTCGTGCGGGCCGGCGGCGGCCACTGCAGCATCTACATCCGCCCACGCCTGGGGCTGCTCGCCGATGCGGTGCCAGGTCACGCCGCGATGGGCCATGGCGAGAGGATGGCCAGGTGCCAGGCGGAGTGCTGTGTCATATTCGGCGATGGCGGCGCGGAATTCATCCAGTCTGCGCCAGGCATGCCCGCGCTCCAGATGGGCCGCGACGCCAGGCGGCACCTGCGCCAGCGCAGGCCATGCCAGAGCGGAGATGAGAAGGCTGCGTCGCCACATCAGCTTGATTTGGTGTGCCCGGCCCTCGGCGCCAAGCGTCTCACGCCCCACCACAGCAGCGGCGTGACCACCAGTTCCATCCCGAGTGCAAGAAAGTCCTGCCAGGTTGAGGGCGCGCCGATCAGTCGAGCAACGCCCCCCAGGATCACCAAGGGCACGAAGGCGTCGAACAGCCAGGCGCGCTTTTGCAAATCAAACGCGGCCCAGGCCAGGCCCAGCCCGATCCCTAGCAGCAGCCCTGAAAGGTAGCGGACATGGCTGCTGGAATCGGGCAGTAGGCCGAGCGCGCCGGCCAGACCGCCGCCAATGGGTACGAGACAGGCCAGCCAGATGAGAATGCGCATGACACTGCTACGCGCATGGGGGCCTCTCGGATGCAATGATCCGCGTTACCCCACTGTTCACCCTGCACCGAACACGGCCCGGAGCCCCGGGCCATGCGAAATTTCGGCAATCAGGCGAAATCAGACGTCGGACTTGTAAACCTCGATGATGCTGGTCAGCAGGGCCAGAGCTTCGTCGCGCGGGCGCTGGAAGGCATTGCGCCCGACGATGGAGCCATTGCCACCACCAGCATGGATGGCACGCGCATCGGTCAGCAACGCATCCGCACCCCGCGACTCGCCTCCCGAGAACACCACAAGGCGGCGTCCGCCAAAGCAGGATTGCACCACATGCGCGATGCGCGCGACGGCATCCTTCACATCCACTGGGCTGGCATCATAGGCCTTCTTGGCCCCATCCAGCGAGATCGCCTCGGTCGGCGGCTTCACCTTGATGATGTGCGCGCCCAGAAGGGCGGCCATGTGCGCGGCATAGGCGCAGATGTCGAGTGCCGTCTCGGCCACCTTGTCCAGCATCGGGCCACGCGGATAGGACCAGACGACGACGGCCAGGCCAGACGCCTTTGCCTCGGCGGCCAGTTCGCGCAGCTCCTCCATCATCTCGAATTGATATTCGCTGCCGGGATAGATGGTAAACCCGATGGCCGAGCAGCCCAGGCGCAAGGCATCGGCGACCGTTGCCGTCACCGCCTGGTCCTTGGTGGTGGACAGGCTGTTGGAGCTGTTCACCTTCAGGATGGTGGGGATCTCAGCGGCAAAGGTGCCAGCACCAGCCTCGATCATGCCCAGCGGCGCGGCATAGGCGTTGAGGCCAGCATCCAGCGCAAGGCGAAAATGATAGTGCGGGTCATAGGCGGCCGGGTTTGCGGCGAAGCTGCGCGCGGCGCCGTGCTCGAAGCCCTGGTCCACCGGCAGGATGACCATGCGGCCCGTGCCACCCAGGCTACCCTGCATCAGGATGCGCGCAAGATTGGTCTTGGTGCCGGGGTTGTCGCTCTCGTACCAGTCGAGGATCTGCCTCACCTTGGGCGTCAGCTGCATCGGGGGCTTCCTTTCCTGGATGCTGTCTATCTTGCCGCTCATTACGGCAGATCAAGCCAATTTGCCAGATGGCGAAGCCCCTGGGCCTTTGCCAAATCCACCCGGGCCAGATCCAGCGCCGGGGGCGGCATTGGCAGCATCAGTGCTCCCATCCCCGACGCTAGCTCCACAAGTGCTGGAAAGCCTGGCAGGTCGGGGCGCAGGACCACCCGCACGAATCCGGCGCGCAGCGCAGCGAGCGCATGCCCCGGAGCATCACTCGCATCCAGGATGCCCAGATGCAGCGCGCCATGCGGGTGAAGCATCGCGGCAAAGCCGGCAATGCCCAGATATCCCGCGACACCCGGCGGGGAAAGCAATGCCACGGGCCGCCCTGCCGCCAATTCCAGCACGGCGGCGACATCGGCCGCGCCTTGGATGATGACGGCCCGCTCCACAGCGCGCGGTTGACCCTGGCCCACCTGCATGCCAACGCTTTCCCACACGAAGCGCTGAGACGTCCAGCGCCGCGGGAGACGGATTTGGACCCGAATGATTTAAATCTGCGCGCCGCAGACCGGCTGGAGGCAGCTCTTGAGCGCCTGGCCCTGGTGCTGGAAGCGCGTCTCGCCGCACCTCCGCCGTCTGCTACCCCCATAGTGCCGGCCGATATGGTGCCACGCGCAGAGGTAGAGCGCATTTCAGCGCGTTTGGATGTGGCCCTTGGGCGCCTGCGCATGCTTCTCGGCGAAGATGCCGGGGCCGAGGTTTAAGGAGGGAAGCGGCCATGGGCCAAGTCAATGTCCGGGTGAATGGCTACAACCACACCATCGGCTGCAAGGATGGCGAGGAGCAACACGTCCAGGACCTCGTGGCCCAGCTTGAAGAGAAGGTCCGTGTGATCCGCTCCATGGGCGGGCAGTTCAGCGAATCGCGCATGCTGCTGCATGTCGCGCTGCTCTTCGCCGATGAATCGGCTGACCTGCGCATTGATCTGGCGCGGCTGCGCAGCCAGGGCGGCGGGGCGGCCCCTGAGCCCGATGCGCGCCTCGCTGACCGTCTTTCGCATATTGCGGAGCGGATTGAAGGGATCGCCACGGCCATTGAGCGCCCCTGAGGCGACTTGGGGAAATGAACTTGCGCGTCCGGCCAAGACTTCCTTGTCTTTGCCGCATGGTGCGCTTACCTGTGTGTGGCGAGACTGCCCGGTGCGTCAGGTAAGACATCCCCAGGGCCAATACGCATCTCCCGGGAACTGGCGCTGGTCGGGCCGTGGTCCGACTATCTGGTGCCCACCTGCTTATGGCAGGCCTTGGGAGGATGCATATACCAACGGCCAGGGCGGCCTCGCGCTTCGCCCAGGTCAGTGGGCCGCAATGCGGTTGACTGACCTGGGCGAAGCTTTTTTCGCGCCCTGACGCGAAAGCATCCGTGGCCTGGATGCTGCCAGCAGGCTCATTCGCGCCGGCGTGCTGCGAAATCCCGATTTTCAGCCGGAGTTGCTTGATGATCTACGCCACCACTTCCTCCCTTCAGGGCCGCGAGATCGACGCCTATCTGGGCATTGTCTTTGGCGACGCCGTATCGGGCGTGAACCTGGTCAAGGATTTCCTGGCCGGTATTCGTGATCTTGTGGGCGGCCGGTCGGAGACCTATGAGCGCGAGCTCGGCAACGCACGCGATGAAGCGATGCGCTCCCTGACCGCACAGGCCGAAGCCCTGGGCGCGGATGCCATCATCGGCATTGACGTGGATTATCAGGTGCTGGGCAGCAACAACGGCATGCTCATGGTCTGCGCCAGCGGCACTGCCGTGCGCCTCAAGCCCTTCACAGGCGCTGTCGCCTCCAGCCAACCGCCTCTCCCTGGCGGATGACGGAAGCGAAGGCGGCCGCGCGCAAGCTCGCCATCAGTCGCCGCACGCCTATCCCGGGTGCCGGCGAGGCTCTGCGCGACGTGATCCTGACCCAGTCGCCCCCCCCGACTGGCGCGCTCATCGGTGGTTTCTGGTCCCTGGGGACCGAGATCGACACCCGCCCCCTGCTTGCCGCGCTGCACGCGCTTGGCCATGCCCTGGCCTTGCCCGTCACGCCCCCGCGCGGCCAGCCATTGATCTTCCGCCTCTGGACCCCCGGCACGCCCATGGCGCGCGGCCCGATGGGTACGCAGCACCCGGCCGAGGGCGATTGGGTGACGCCCGATTGGCTTATTGTGCCACTGCTCGCCTTTGACCGGACTGGCGCGCGGCTGGGCTATGGCGGGGGGTATTACGACCGAACGCTGCCCCTGCTAGGCGGCGCCACCGCCATCGGCGTCGCCTACGCCGCGCAGGAGTGCCCACAAGTGCCAGCCGATTCGCATGATTTCCGCCTGAGGGTCATTGCCACTGAGCGCGGGGTGATCCGCGCGTGAAAATCCTTTTCCTCGGCGATATCGTCGGCCGGTCGGGGCGTGACGCCTTCACCCAACGCCTGCCAGGATTGCGCGCCGAACTTGATCTCGACCTGGTGGTGGTGAATGGCGAAAATGCGTCGCACGGCTTCGGCCTCGCCCCCGAGATGGCCCGCGCCTTCTTTGCCGCGGGCGCCGACGTCATCACGCTGGGCAACCACGCCTGGGACCGCCGCGAGATCATCCCTTATCTGGAGGAGGAAAAGCGCGTCCTCCGCCCCGCCAATTTCCCCCCCGGCACGCCAGGCCATGGCGCCGTGGTGGTCGAGGTGCGCGGCGGGCGAAAGGCGCTGGTGATGAACGTGATGGGCCGCCTGTTCATGGACCCTCTGGATGATCCCTTCCGCTCCGTGCAGGCCGAGTTGCAGCGCCACAGCCTCGGGCGTTCCATCCAAGCCGCCATCATTGACGTTCATGCCGAGGCGAGCAGTGAAAAGCAGGCCTTTGGTCATTCCTTCGATGGCATGGCGAGCCTGGTCATCGGCACGCACACCCATGTCCCCACCGCCGATCACCAGATCCTCCCCGGCGGTACCGCCTATCAAACCGACGCAGGCATGTGCGGTGATTACGACAGCATCATCGGGATGCAGAAAGGCGGGGCCGCGTTGCGCTTCTGGAAGAAGATGCCCGGCGAGAAGCTCGCCCCGGCCGAGGGCGAAGCCACGCTTTGCGGCCTTTACGTCGAGACCGACGACGCAACGGGGCTCGCCACGCGCGTGGCCCCCCTGCGCCAGGGCGGGCGGCTTTCGCAGATCATGCCGTGAAGTTCATTTCGAACTTCCGCGGCTGATCTCAATTCTCCCCATACGCAGCCTGAGATGACAGAATGACCTTGCGCGGCACCTTGCAATGTCTGCACCGCTGGCTTGGGGTCTGGCTCGCTTGGCGCCGCCGAGCGCGGGCGCGTCAGCAGGCCCGACTTCCCCCCATGGCGGCCACGGGATGAAGCTTCTCTGCCAGGCTGGGGAATTACAGCAAGGGATACGGGGTAGCCCATGGCTTCAGGGGCGACTAACCTTGTTCCCACAACGGGAGAAAACAATCATGACCGCCAACGTCAAAGACATGCTCGCCGCCGCCAATGCCGCCGTTCCGCGCATCACGGGGGCCGAAGCCATCGAGATGGCCAAGCGGCCCGATGTGATGATCGTGGATGTCCGCGATGCGGCCGAGGTGATGGCGTCGGGCAAGGCCAAGGGGGCGGTTGCCGTATCGCGCGGCTTGATCGAGTTCCGCGCCGATCCTGAGGCTCCCACTTACGATCCCGCTTTTCAGCGCGACAAAACCATCCTTATCCACTGCGCATCGGGAGGGCGAGCGGCGCTGGCGGGCAAGACGCTGAAGGATATGGGCTATACCAAGGTGCACAACCTTGGCCGCTATCAGGATTGGCTGGATGCGGGCGGCGAGACGGAGCCTGCTTGAAGGGGCCAGTTCACCTGGTGAAGTAGGGCCTGAGGTTCGCGCGCACGCGGTCCAGCACCGGGCCATCGCCCTCGGGCAATGTGAAGCGCTGGCCGGTGATGGTCTCATACGCCTCGATATAGACCGAGGCGGTGCCGAGGATCAGGTCTTCCGGGATTTCGGGAATTTCATCGTGATAAGGGTCGCAGCGCGCCGCGACCCAGCTGCGAACGAAATCCTTGTCGAAGCTCTCAGGTTTTTTGCCGGCGGCGAAGCTGGCGGCGCGCCAGTATCGGCTGCTGTCAGGCGTGTGGATTTCGTCGGCGAGGATGATCTGGCATGAGGCATCCGTGCCGAATTCGTATTTGGTATCCGCCAGGATCAACCCGCGCTCGGCCGCCATCGCCTGGCCGCGCGCGAAAAGGGCGAGGGCGGTGGCGCTCAATTCCTCCCATTGCGCGGGTGTGAGCAGTTTGCGTGCAAGGATTTCGTGCGGTGTGAGTGGCGCGTCATGCTCGCCATCGAAGGCCTTGCTGGTGGGCGTGATGATGGGCTGGGGCAGGCGTTCATTGTCGGCCATG
>Ga0105045_10005310_pt1 | contig 11332 bp, 7 predicted proteins | sample MAT02_FD_78089 | JGI IMG/M metagenome (GOLD analysis project Ga0105045, IMG submission 78089) | Freshwater microbial communities from Lake Fryxell liftoff mats and glacier meltwater in Antarctica - MAT-02 (megahit assembly) | ecosystem: Environmental > Aquatic > Freshwater > Ice > Liftoff... | reverse complement strand
TCGGGGCCTTGGGCATAGAACAAGGCATAATCGTCAGCATCGAAGCGGCCGTCATCTTCCCCGCGCACCCACAGGGTTACTTCGCCCAAGTCGGACGGTCGGGGCTGGGCATTAGGTTGGGGCAGCATCCCGCCGGGGTTGCCAAACAGGCGGAGGTTGCGCGGATCGAGTTGGGCCACCTCCACCCCGAGGGTGCGGAGCAACTCCCGGTCGATTTTATAAACCCCATGCCGGGGCACAGCTATTTTGTACCATTCGCCGGTGGCCAATACCGATGGGTTGTTTTGGCCATGAGCGGGCAGCACAGACATCAGGAGCAAGGCTAGAATCGATATCCCGGTTTTCATCACGTTGGTGAAATTGAGCTTAAATTTACACCAAGATTTCCGATCTGGGAAAAACGGCGAAGACAACACAAAAAAATGAGGTCTATCCCAAAGGGAAGGACCTCATCCATTACAATTAAACCAAATAATCCTTAAAAGTATCTTAGAGTAACTTTTACTCCGTTGCAAAGTAAATGAATCAAAATATAGTATTTCAACTAATTCGATAGGTTGGATCCTAAATTCGTTAAAGCAATTCAAAAATCAGATTGAAGGCTTTTTCACTTGAAAATTTCTTTGCTTTTAACAGGAAAGTTCCTTTTAGCAACCAATCTCTCCCGCACAAATTACCGGATGGGCAATAGATAAATCCCTGATTTTGGGCCAAATATGTCGGAAAAGAAAGCCTTTGTCAAAAGAAAAGACTTTTTCCACATAATAATTAAACCACATAATATTCAATAGCTACGATCTAGCTCCCAGCGAATCAAGTATATCTGTTTTGATAATTTGTTGAATTATCGACCGACACTTCATAACATGCGCTGATGCCCAGCAATAATGACACAAGAATAAAAGGCAATGGCTGAAAAGGAATTGCGGCCGCCCAAGGCAAACAAAAGGCCCAACTCCTATGCTTGGGAGTTGGGCTGAAAGGTGGGACATATAGGATTCGAACCTATGACCCCTACCCTGTCAAGGTAATGCTCTGAACCAACTGAGCTAATGCCCCTTTCACTGCCCCAAATTTAATACTATTGGTGGAAAACCCCAAATCCAAGTCGGTGATTGCTGGTTATTGTAACATTTTGAGCAACAAAGTCAAGCGGGACTTGAGTTGGCGGCGGTCGATGATGAAATCCAGAAAACCGTGTTCCAGCACGAATTCAGCCGTTTGAAAGCCTTTGGGGAGATCTTTGCCAATGGTTTCGCGGACAACCCGTGGGCCAGCAAACCCGATCAATGCGCCCGGTTCGGCAATGTTGAAATCGCCGAGCATGGCGAAGGAAGCCGATACTCCGCCCGTGGTCGGGTCGGTCATGAGTGAGATATAGGGGATGCCCGCTTCCGAGAGCAGGGCCAGTCTGGCTGAGGTCTTGGCCATTTGCATGAGCGAGAAACCAGCTTCCATCATCCGTGCCCCGCCCGACCGGGCAATGATCAACAGGGGAAAGCTCTTGGCCAGTGCCACATCGATGGCGCGGGCAATTTTTTCGCCCACTACCGATCCCATTGAACCGCCGATAAAGTCGAAATCCATGCAAGCAACCACTAAATCCAGATCGTTTATTTTACCGTGAGCAGCCCGGACAGCGTCATTGAGATCTGTCTTTTGACGGGTATCGATCAAACGTTGTTTATAGGGTTTGGTATCGGTAAACTGGAGGGGATCGCCCGAAACGATGTCCCCGGCAATCTCAACAAAGTCATTGTTGTCAAAAATAATTTCAAAGTATTCCCGTGACCCAATTTTGACGTGGTAATCATCCTCGGGACTGACGTAGCAATTGTTCCGCAGTTCCTTCATGTGGATGATCTTGCCGCTCGGGGTTTTGTACCAAACGCCTTCGGGGGCATCTTTTTTTTCCGAAGTGGGGGTGGTAATGCCTTTTTCCTGCCGCCTGAACCAGCTCATTGGGGTGATTTATTAAATGAAAAAAGAGGAATGTAAGAACCGTGAGTCCACTGGGATCAAAAAAAGCGGACAGCCCAGCCAAAGTATGTTGGTTGGGCCGTCCTGAACAAACTAGGCAACGGTTATTTCATCGGCCAAGTAAACATCCTGCACCGCTTGGAGAAGCTCTACTCCTTCAGCAAAGGGGCGCTGGAAGGCTTTGCGGCCCAAGATGAGGCCCATGCCCCCGGCCCGCTTGTTGATCACGGCGGTTTTGACCGAATCGGCCAGATCGCCCGCCCCGGCCGACTCACCGCCCGAATTGATCAACCCGGCGCGGCCCATGTAACAGTTGGCCACTTGGTAGCGGCACAGGTCGATGGGGTGGCTGGTGGACAGTTGGGAATACATCCGCTCGTCATATTTGCCAAAACCGAGGGCTTTGAAGCCGCCATTGTTGATGGGCAGTTTCTGCTTGATGATGTCGGCTTGGATGGTTGACCCGATATGGGTGGCTTGCGACGATACGTCGGTGGCGTTGTGGTAATCAATGCCCTCTTTCTTGAAGGCGTTGTTGCGGGTGTAGCACCACAAAATGGTGGCCATGCCCAGCTCGTGCGCCCGCTCAAAGGCGGCGGATACTTCTTGGATTTGCCGGGTGGCTCCATCTGAACCGAAGTAAATGGTGGCCCCAACGGCAGTGGCCCCCAAGTTCCAAGCGTCATCGACTGACCCAAACATGATCTGGTCATATTTGGTCGGGTAGGTGAGCAGTTCGTTGTGGTTGATCTTTACAATAAAAGGAATCTTGTGGGCATACTTGCGCGACATGATGGCCAAATTGCCAAAAGTGGAGGCTACGCCATTGCAACCGGCCTCAATGGCCAATTTGATGATGTTCTCAGGATCAAAGTAAAGGGGATTGGCGGCAAAGGAGGCGCCCGCCGTGTGCTCAATGCCCTGATCTACCGGGAATATGGACAGGTAGCCCGAACCAGCCAAACGGCCATGATTGAACAAGGAGGCCAAATTGCGCAGCACTTGCGGGCTGCGGTTGGACTGGACAAACACTTGGTCAACGAAATGGGGATTGGGCAAGTGGAGGTGCTCCTTGGGGATGGTAACCGATTGGTGGTTGAGCAGTGAATCGGCTTCGTTGCCAAGCAATTGCACAATTTTATCGTAGGCCATAAAAACGCAGTTTGTTTAAGACGGGCAAATTTAAAGTTTTTGTTCGAAGTAGTCGTAATTGGCCGGGCTTTTTTCCGGGCTGGATCTATTCATGGGGCTGGGGGCAGTTGTTTAAGCCGCTACGTTATTTTCCCGCAGGGCTTCATTGAGCGAAGTTTTGAGGTCGGTACTGGCTTTGCGCTGCCCAATGATGAGTGCGCACCCTACTTGGTACTCGCCCGCCGGAAACTGCTTGGTGTAGCTGCCCGGGATCACCACGGATCGCGGTGGCACGTAGCCCCGGTACTCAACGGGCTGGCTGCCCGTCACGTCGATCACCTTGGAGTTGCCAGTGATCACCACGTTGGCCCCCAAAACAGCCTGTTCCCCGATCCGGGCCCCTTCCACCACAATGCACCGCGACCCAATGAAAGCACCATCTTCCACAATCACCGGGGCGGCCTGAACGGGCTCCAATGCACCCCCAATGCCCACACCACCGCTCAGGTGGACATCGCGCCCGATCTGGGCACAGCTGCCCACCGTGGCCCAAGTATCGACCATGGTGCCACCGCCCACATAAGCCCCAATGTTTATGTAGGAGGGCATGAGTACTGCGCCACGCTCGATAAACGCCCCATAACGGGCCACTGCGGGCGGCACCACGCGTACCCCCAATTCAGCATAATTGGTTTTGAGCTTCATTTTGTCATGGTATTGAAAAATGCCTGTTTCCAATATTTCCATTTGCCGCAGGGGAAAGTACAAAATAACGGCTTTTTTGATCCATTGGTGAACCTGCCAATCGCTGCCCAGTGGCTCGGCCACCCGCAGGCGACCAGCATCCAGCTCGGCGATCACGTGCTCAATCGCTTCCAAGGTGGTTTTTTCCTTCAACAAAGCCCGGTTGTCCCAAGCCGCTTCAATCAATTGCTGTAATGTCATGTATCAATAAGGTTAAGCTGAACAAGGCTCGGTCCCGCGATGGAGCAATGCGTTGAACGGCTGAAATAAGTTAATTAAGGTTAAATTGAAATATAACAGGTTTTCTCGCGAATGGTTGTGACAGTAAGACAATCGCTCAGATGACCGCTCGCCTCTTACCCTCAACCCAGATTGGTCTGGGGCCAACAAAAGATCAAAGCGTTTTAATCCCCAACATTGGTCTGCGCGCGGTGTCAAGCGAAGCTATAGTCGGATCAGTTAAGTCCGCTCAATGATCATGGCCGAAGCACCACCGCCACCATTGCAAATGGCGGCCAGGCCATACGTGCCCGCTTTCTGGTGCAGGATGTGGGCCAAAGTGACCATGATCCGCGTGCCCGAGCACCCCAGCGGGTGGCCCAATGAAACCGCTCCACCGTGGATGTTTACCCGGGCTTCGTCCACGCCCAGTACTTTATTGAAGGCCAGTGCGACTACGGCAAACGCTTCGTTCACTTCCACAAAATCCATTTGGCCGATGCTCAGCCCGGCCCGTTTGAGGGCAATCGGGGCCGCAATCGTTGGGGCAGTGGTAAACCATTCAGGCTCATGGGCGGCATCGGCAAAGGAGACAATCCGGGCAATGGGAGTGAGGCCCAGTTCGCGCATTTTCTCCCCGCTCATCAATATAGTGGCTGCTGCACCGTCGTTGATGGTCGAGGCATTGGCCGCTGTGACGCTCCCGTCTTTGGTAAATACAGGCTTGAGGCTGGGGATTTTGTCGAAGACAACATTTTTGTACTCCTCGTCCTCGGTGATGGTGATCGGGTCTCCTTTTCGCTGGGGCACTTCCGCGCCCACTATTTCGGCTTTAAATGCCCCGTTGGCGGTGGCAGCGGCCGCAAGCTGGTAGGATCGGACGGCAAACCGGTCTTGCTCCTCCCGGGAAATCGCAAATTTCTTGGCGGTGTTGTCTCCCGATACGCCCATGAGCGTGCCTTGGTATTTGTCGGTGAGGCCGTCCAGTTGCAGGCCGTCCAGAATTTCGCCGTGGCCATATTTATAGCCATACCGGGCTTTGGGCAGATAATAAGGAATGTTGGTCATGCTTTCCATCCCGCCCGCGACCACTACATCGGCCAAGCCGCACATGATTTGCTGGGCCGCGAACATCATGGCTTTCATGCCAGAGGCACATACTTTGTTCACAATGGTGGCCGGAATGCGATTGCCCAGCCCGGCAAAAATCGCGGCTTGGGTGGCCGGAGCCTGCCCCAGCCCGCTGGCAATCACGTTGCCCATGTAGATTTCATCGATCTGCCCAGCTTCGAGCCCAGCCTTGGCCACTGCTCCCTTGATGGCAATGGCCCCGAGTTGGGTGGCCGAAAGGTTGGCGAACATCCCACCGAAACTCCCAATGGGGGTGCGGGTGGCGGCAACAATAAAGACTTCTTTCATTTGGAGATTGGATTTAAAAGTTAAAAACACCCAAACAGTGGCACTGGTCATAAATCGCGGCCAAAGTTAGGCATGGTTTACGCCCAAAAAATGACTTCGGGCATCTTTTTGGCCGACGGCCTTGGGCCACCGACCACAAGGCCGAAAATACGGGCATCCAATTAGAACGGAAATGAGGCCGAAGCGGGGGTAAATCTTTGTAAATCAAATTAATCGGCCAGAAAGATTGCCAAAATGATTTTGGTGTATCTTTGTCGTTAACCATTGACTAGCTAGCTTGGCGATTATTACCGACCTTCATTACCTGCCCTCCATCAGTTATTTCTTCCCGTGGCTGGACAGCCCGGCGGTGATCATCGAGGCGCAAGCACATTTTGTGAAGCAAACTTCGCTGAGCCGCTGCTACATCCGAGCGGCGCAGCAGGTGGAGCGCTTGACTGTGCCCGTGAGCCGGTCGGGCACCAAACAATCCGTTTCGATCATTCCCATTTCCTACCGCGAGCGCTGGCCCGACATCCACTGGCGCAGCATAGCCTCGGCTTATGGCAAGGCCCCCTATTTCGCTTTTTATGCCGATGCCTTCCATGGGGCAATCTACCGCCGCCATGAAACTTTGTTTGCCCTCAACAGCGAGCTGCTGACAATTTGTCTGCAATATTTGAATTTACCCAGTCAATTTGCCATATCCAATACCTATCAAAAGGCCTATCCCGCCGATTTTTTGGATTTTAGGCGGCTCGAACATCTCCCAAGTGGGCTTCCGACGGGCACACCACCCTATTATCAATTGTTTGGCAGTGAATTTGTCAACAACATTTCCGTTATCGACTTGTTATTCTGTGAAGGCCCAAACGCAATCGTTTATTTGCGCCAACTCCAACAATATTTGAATACAGGCTCAATATCGCACGCCCTTTAAAAGTAAAATGCTTCATTCATTTTGTTTTTTGGCTAAAATTCTTAAATTTACAAAACTACAGACCAAACGTAACCAGACGCAGGGCAATGGAAGCGAAATTTTCTAACAGAGTTAAAGAAATTATTTCAATGAGCCGTGAGGAAGCACTCCGGCTTGGCCACGATTACATCGGCACGGAACACCTGATTTTGGGTATGATCCGTGATGGTGACAATCTAGCCCTCACTTTATTGCGAAAATTGGGTGTTTCTTTGGCTGATGTCAAAGAAACCATTGAGCGGGCTACTCGGGGAACGGCTAATTATAATGTAAAAAATTTAGCCAATATCCCCTTGACCCGCCAATCGGAGAAAGTGCTCAAGGTAACTTACCTCGAGGCCAAATTTTTCAAGTCGCCCATAATCGGAACTGAGCACGTACTTCTGTCCATTTTGCGCGATGAGGATAATTTGGGAACCCAGATCCTAGCAAAATTTGAGGCAACTTACGATGTAGTGAAACAGCTTTTGGAATATCACCTTCAAAACCCAGCTCCAGAAATGGCCGATACCCACGAAGATGACGACGAACCCAACCGGATGTTTGGGGGGGGCGCCGGACGCGGTGAACAGGGCAAAACCGCCGAAAAATCCCGTACCCCAGTATTGGATAATTTTGGCCGCGACCTGACCCGGATGGCCGAAGATGGGAAATTAGATCCCATCATTGGCCGGGAAAAAGAAATTGAGCGAGTGGCGCAGATCTTGAGCCGCCGCAAGAAAAACAACCCGATCCTGATCGGCGAACCGGGGGTGGGCAAAACAGCCATCGCAGAAGGTCTCGCCTTGCGGATAGTGGAGAAAAAAGTGTCGCGGGTGCTGTTTGGCAAGCGCGTGGTCACTCTTGATCTGGCCTCGATCGTGGCTGGCACCAAATACCGGGGCCAGTTCGAGGAACGCATGAAAGCAGTGATGAACGAGCTGGAGAAAGCGCCCGAGATCATCCTTTTCATTGACGAGGTTCACACCATTGTGGGCGCGGGTGGTGCTTCTGGATCGCTCGATGCCTCCAATATGTTCAAACCTGCCTTGGCCCGCGGTGATCTACAATGTATCGGAGCCACCACGTTGGATGAATACCGCCAATACATCGAGAAAGATGGGGCGTTGGCCCGCCGCTTCCAGATGGTGGTGGTGGATGCCACCACGCCTGAGGAAACCATTGAGATCCTGACCAACATCAAGAACAAATATGAGGATCACCACCATGTTAGTTATTCGCCCGAAGCCATTGCGGCTTGTGTGAAGATGTCGGATCGGTACATTAGCGACAAGTTTCTCCCCGACAAGGCCATCGACGTGATGGACGAGGCCGGGGCGCGGGTCCACATTAAAAACATTCACGTACCCGAGGACATTACACGGTTGGAGGAGCAGATTGAGAACATCAAGCGCCAGAAAAACCAAGTAGTTAAAAGTCAAAAGTACGAAGAGGCGGCGCAACTCCGCGACCGCGAGAAGCGCTTGCTGGAACAACTCGAGATTGCCAAGACCCGCTGGGAAACCGAAACCCGTAAGCAGATCTATCCCGTAACGGAGGACAATGTGGCCGAAGTGATTGCCATGATGACTGGCATCCCCGTGAGCCGGGTAGCCCAGACCGAAGGCCAGAAATTGCTCAATATGGCCGAGGAACTCCAAGGCCGGGTAGTGGGCCAAAATGAGGCCATCAAAAAGCTCACCAAGGCCATTCAACGGACCCGTGTGGGCCTGAAAGACCCCAAAAAGCCTATTGGTTCCTTCATTTTCTTGGGGCCAACCGGGGTGGGAAAGACTGAACTTGCCAAAGTGCTGGCCACGTATCTGTTTGACCGCGAAGATGCCCTCATACGCATAGACATGAGCGAGTACATGGAAAAGTTTTCCGTATCTCGTTTGGTGGGCGCACCTCCGGGCTACGTCGGTTACGAAGAAGGTGGCCAATTGACCGAAAAAATTCGCCGCAAGCCATACAGCGTGCTGCTGCTCGATGAAATAGAAAAAGCACACCCCGATGTGTTCAATATTTTGCTCCAAGTACTGGACGATGGTACGCTGACCGATGGCTTGGGCCGCCGGGTAGACTTCCGCAACACGATCATCATCATGACCTCCAACATTGGGGTGCGCGATCTCAAGGATTTTGGGGCGGGGATCGGGTTTACTACTTCGGCCAAGGCTGCCCAACAAGATGACATCGTGAAAACGACCATTCAGGCCGCCCTCAAAAAGGCTTTCACACCGGAATTCCTAAACCGGTTGGATGATGTGATTGTGTTCAATTCGCTCAGTCGTGAACACATCCACAAGATCATCGATCTGTCGCTCGATAAATTGTTCCGCCGCATGCTGGCGCTGGGTTATCAGGTACAACTCACCGACAAAGCCAAGGATTTTCTGTCTGACAAAGGTTTTGATCCGCAATACGGGGCAAGGCCATTGAACCGGGCCATCCAACGTTATTTGGAAGACCCCTTGGCCGAGGAACTATTGCGCGGCAACGTGGTCGAAGGTGATATCCTGATGGCTGACTACGAAGGGGAAGGCGAAGAATTGAAGATAGCGGTGCTAAAATCGGAGCCGCAAGAATCGCAGAACTAAGTACCTTTTTTGATTAACCTTAATGAAATCCATCCTTTGACCGGGATGGATTTTTTTTGCCTCCCGGCCAATGGGCTGCGCATCAATCTGCCGCACTGGGCAGCGGCTTTTCACCCTCGAAACTGTTGATCTTCAGTGTTTCCCCATCAAATTCGGCAAAGGAACAGTAGTTCATCCATTCGCCAATGTTAAGGTAGCGGCCGGCCGGGCCACTAGGGCTGGCCACGGGCAGATCGAGCACATGGTGGCGATGGCCGAAAATATAATAGTCATGGTGCTCGGTTTGTTCCACTTCCCGACAGTACTGCCAGAGCCATTCCCTTTCGCCCAAAAAAAAGTGGTGAGTGCCCTTTTGCTTGCTCTTGTTGCTCCAAGCATGGGCCAAGCCAACCCCCAAAAAAGGGGGAACTTTGTCAAACAGCCAATGGAACGCGCGTATATTGAACAGCCCGTGCTTGACCAGCTTGTAGAAGTGGTCGCCGGGCCCCAACCCATCACCATGACCGACCAGAAAGCGTTTGCCCTCGCAGGTAAACGCCTGAGGGGCTTTATAGACCGCAACACCCAATTCATGGTTAAAATAATCAAACATCCACAGGTCGTGGTTGCCCACAAAAATGGAGATGGGGATCTGCCGGTCGGCCAGTTCGGCCAGTTTTGCTTGAAAGCGCACAAAGCCTTTGGGTACTACATGGCCGTACTCGAACCAGAAATCGAACAAGTCACCAAGCAGGAAAATGTGCCCAGCCACCGGGGCAATGCTGTCCAGCCAGCGAATAATTTTGCGTTCCCGGGCCAGACTGGCCACAGGATCCGGGAAACCAAGGTGGAAATCGGAGGCAAAAAACAACTTTTTTCCGGTGACCAATTGGCCCATGTCGGGCAGATCGGGTGCTTTCATGGGGCAAATATAGGCTTTTTTGCCTGTTGGTCAGGGAAATGCGAGGTGGTGGTCTATCGTGCCACCCCCCTAAATGGATGTAAGTTTTGCCATAAAGTAGTACAATGAGCAGTTGTCCTTTGGAGATGTTTTTGATTAAATAGTTTTACAATGCCCCAGTACGGCTACTTGCGGGGCGACCCCAACTGCACCCTTTTTTTAAATAAGCAGGAACAACCATGTCTTCTATTTCATCCGTTATCGATTGGCCCAAAGGGCGTTTTTTTTACACACTCTTGCTTTTTTCTGCCCTCTGGCAGGGCCATTTGGCTCGGGCCCAGCAGGCAACTGATGGAGTCATGTTGGCTAGGCTCATTACCATGCCCAATGACTCGGCCAAAGTGGAGGCCCTGCACCAAATGGCCGAAACAGGGTTGCGGCAAAACGATTACACCAATGCCCTCAAACACGCCGAAGAGGCCATCCAAGTTGCGGGCAAAACCAATAATGGCCCGGGTAAGGCTGCAAGCTTGTTGTTGGCCGGCCGGATCGGCCGGGCACAGGGCAATGTTTCCGTTGCCCTCAACTATTTGATCCAGGCCAAGCTAGCGGCTGAGACTCAACTGGATCTGGCAACTGGTTTTGCGGCCAATACCGAGATTGCCCAGTTATATTTCCAACAACGCGCCTACGAGAAAGCGGTTGCCTATTATAACCAAGCCTTGGCCATTGCCCTAAAGCAGCCCAAGAGCCCCAAATACGTCCCCGCGCTGGAAAATGTGGCCAACACCTATTTTTTGATCAAGGATTATGCAAACGCCAAAAAGCATTATTTGCAGTTGTTGAATTTTTACAAAAAGCAAGAAAATTATAAGGGCATGTTGGCTGAACTGGAACAATTGGTCAATACAGACAAGCTGGCGGGCAAAATCGATAATGCCATTGCTTTCTGTAATGAGGCCATGCAACTGGCGGAAGCCAAACAAGATTTCTCCGCTGTGGCGGAGCTAATGACCGATCTGGGCTTTTTGTACCAGCGCCAAGGGAAACACGAAGAAGCCATCGGTGCTTTCAAAAACTCGTTGGCCGTTCATAACCAATACACCAAGGGGGATCAAGGTTTGAGCAAGCGCGGCGATGCATTGGGCAACCAAGGTATAATTTACGACGAGATCAAAGATTACAAAAATGCGTTCTGGAATTTTGACCAAGCCCTGTTGCTCAAGCGCAAAGCCAGTGATGTGAAGGGAGAGGCAAAAATCCAAAACTTGATCGGGGCCGCACATTTTGGCCGCAAAGACTATCCCAAGTCGATTGAAGCTTTGAACAAAGCCGTTACACTGGCCATGTCCCAAGGGGCCACCGATGTGTTGCAAGAAAGCTACCGCCTCCTGTCCGAAGTGTACCTGGCCAAAAAAGATT
>Ga0105045_10005309_pt1 | contig 11332 bp, 10 predicted proteins | sample MAT02_FD_78089 | JGI IMG/M metagenome (GOLD analysis project Ga0105045, IMG submission 78089) | Freshwater microbial communities from Lake Fryxell liftoff mats and glacier meltwater in Antarctica - MAT-02 (megahit assembly) | ecosystem: Environmental > Aquatic > Freshwater > Ice > Liftoff... | reverse complement strand
GGATTGCCCGAGGTCATGTCGATGAAGAGCGAGCCCTCGGTCAGCGATGGGAGAACGGCATCGGCGACCAATGCCACTTCCTTGCTTGTGGGCAGGATGCAGAGGAAAATTTCCGCACCTTTCGCTGCTTCTGCAGGGGAGACTGCGGCATGACCCCCAACCTCGCTGGCGAAGCGCGCCACACGTTCAGGCGAAATGTCGCTTACGACGACATCGAAACCGGCTTTCACGAGATTGGCGGCCATCGGCCAGCCCATATTGCCGATGCCGGCAAAGGCGACGCGCTGCATGGCGCTACTTCTTCGCTCTGGGGGCCTTGTCCTTTGCCGGCTTTGCAGGCTTCGGCTTGATGGCACCCTCGGCCAGCAGGACTTCATGGGCTGCCTTGAAGGCATCGAGTGCGGCGGGGATGCCGCAATAGGCGGCGGCATGGCTGAGCGTTGCGCGGATTTCGTTCACGCTCACGCCATTGGCCAGCGCTCCCTTAACATGCAGTTTCACCTCAGGGATTTTGCCGAGTGCGGTAAGCATCGCCAGGTTGATGATGGAGCGCGTCTTGTGGTCCAGCGTCGGGTCGCCCCAGGCCATGCCCCAGGCCCAGCTGGTGGTGATGCGCTGAAAGGCCATCATGAACTCATCAGCGTTGGCCATGCTGGCATCCACGTATTCTGCGCCCAGCACGGCGCGACGGATGGGAAGCCCCTTGTTGAACAAAGCGTCGTCGTCGGCCACTGTGTGATCCTCCCTGGTTTCAACGCGTGAAAGCTGCGGCGCAATCGCGCAATCGTCAATGAGCCGGGGGTTGGTCAGCGCACCGGAAAGTCGCGGAGCACTTGCATATAGTTGACCTCGGTCACGGCGGCGAAACCGAAGAAGGGTTCGTCGTTCAAGGCCAGCATCGAGAGCACGGTTGCAATACCAGCAGAGAGCAACAACATCGCCAGCACCATCGCGCGTTTCTGGCCGATATGAACAGCGCACAGCACCGCCTGCGTCAGGACGGCAAGCAAGCCCAGCGCCAGCCAATTGCCCGATGCGATTCGTGTCCCGGCGAGGCGAAGGCGCTGCGTGCGTGCTTCGCGTATGCGCCCGAGCGCATCGCGCAGCATGGCCTGCGGTCCGGCCGGCAGCGCCAGAAGCACCGGGTCAGCCAGCACGAGGTCAAAGAGGGCCTGCGTGGCGTGCCAGCCGATATCCTGCGGGTGCCGCGCGGCGAGGGCCGGCCATTCCCGCTCCACCACGACGCGCGTGTAGTCCAGCGCTGCCGCTCGCAGAGTTGTGGCGCCCACCGCGTCGGATACGCGCAGCATGGCGCGCAGCCCTCCCGCTTCCGCCTGGACTGCCGCGACGGATAGCGCCCGCCGCGACCATACCTCGCTTGCCATGAAAGCGGAGAGCAGGGAGAACATGACGGCGATAACACCCAGCACGACGGGCACGACTCCCAGGCAGGAATCGAGCGTGCGCCGCGCCGGCGAGGCGAGGAAGAGCCAGAGGAGGATGATGCCGCTTGCAAAACAGCCGGCGACTATCAGCATGGCAGGCATCAGCGCGTTGAGCATGGGCGCAAGTTGGAACAGGGTTCACAGCCCCTGTCTATGATGGTCTGCTGGGATGATGTTCTTCGAAGGCTTCACCCTGGAAATTCGGCAGGTGGATCGCATGGCGGTCCGCTTCCGGCGCGGTGGCACCGGACTGCCTTTGCTGCTGCTGCACGGCAACCCGCAGACGCATGCGATGTGGCACCGTATCGCGCCAGAACTGGCGCGACACTTCACGGTCATCGCCGCCGATATCCGCGGCTATGGCTTTTCCGCAAAGCCTATCGCCAGCGCGGATCACGCTGCTTATTCCAAGCGCGAGATGGCCAAGGATGTGGTGGGGCTAATGCGAGATCTCGGTTTCGATCGCTTCCGCATCGTGAGCCATGACCGCGGCGCGCGGCTCGCGCACAGAATTGCACTGGATCATGCGGCGCGGGTGGAGAGGCTTTGCGTGATGGATATCGTGCCCACGCTGCACCATTTCGAGCACGCTGACATGGCCTTTGGCCTTGGCTACTATCACTGGTTCTGGTCCGCCCAGCCGCATCCCGCGCCGGAGCGGCTGATCAGCCAGGACGTGGAGCTGTGGTTCGACATCCACACCTCACGCGAGCCAAAGGACCGCAGCTTCTTCCATCCCGAAGCGCGAGCGGACTACCTGGCGGCGCTGCGCATGCCCGGCACCGTCACCGCCATTTGCGAGGATTACCGGGCAGCGGCGAGCATCGACCTCGAACATGACCGCGCGAGCCGAGCGGCGGGAGAGCGTATTGTCTGCCCGTTGCTGGCGCTTTGGGGCTCCAAGGGCAAGATTGGGCAATGGTATGCGCCCCTGGATGTGTGGCGCAGCTATGCGTCGAGTTCGGTGAGCGGCCATGCGGTGAATAGCGGCCACTACCTCGCCGAGGAAGCGCCCAATGAGGTCCTCGCCGCGTTGACGGAATTTCTCTGACTGGCGAACGGGCTTCCGGATTCGCGTGATCTTCGTCACGATGACCTCCATCCCTGGAGACAACCATGCGCCGCCGCCCTCTGCTTGCTCTGCCCTTCCTCGCCAGCGTGGCCCAAGCCCAGGCGCCGCGCCCCATCCGCGTGATCGTGCCTTTCGGTGCGGGGGGCATCATTGATGTGGCGGCGCGCATCCTGGCCGAGCCGATCGGGCAGGTATTGGGGCAAACGCTGCTGGTCGAGAACCAGCCTGGCGGCGGGGCCACCATTGGTGCGCGCAACGCGGCGCGGGCGGCGCCCGATGGGCAGACCTTGCTCATCACCGGCGCGGCCCACGCGGTCATGCCCGCGCTTTACAATGATGCACCCGATCCGGTGCGGGATTTCGCGCCAGTTACGCTGATCGGGCAGCAGCCCTTCCTGCTGGCTGTTCACCCCTCCAACCCCGCGCGCGACATGCCAGGCTTCCTCGCCTGGCTGCGCGGGAAGGGCGACGCGGCGAGCTTTGGAACGACCGGCGTGGGTGCTGCCTCTCATCTGGCGGGCGAATTGCTGAAGAAACTGGTGGGGGTGGAATTCACAGTGATCACCTATCGCAGCACACCCCAGGCTGTAACGGACCTGACGGCGGGGCGGGTGGATTTCATGATTGACAGCCAGACCTTGCTTGCCCCCCTGGCACGGGGTGGACAGGTGGTCGGCATCGCGGTGACGACGCCAGCGCGATCCCAAATGCTGCCGGACCTGCCCAGCATCGCGGATTGGGTGCCAGGTTTCGACAGCTCATCCTGGCAGGCGCTCTACGCCCCGGCGGGTGTGGCGCAGCCGGTGCTGGCGCGGCTTGCGGCGGCAGCCGAGGCCGCGCTTGCCAGGCCCGAGGTGCAGCGCCGTTTTGCCGATGCCGGTTTGCAGATGATGCCCACCGGCCCTGAGGCGCTGGCGCGGTTTCTGGCCGCCGAGAGGGCACGCTGGGTGCCGATCCTGCAAGCGACCGGTGCGCGAGGGGGTTGAGGCGCGGGGGCGCTGGCTGTAGGTTGCTGAAAGGCGCGGGCGTAGTTCAGCGGTAGAACGTCAGCTTCCCAAGCTGAATGTCAGGGGTTCGATTCCCCTCGCCCGCTCCAATGCTTTCAAGCATCGGCTCTATACGTCAGCGCGGATGCCAGCCTCCCGTACCAGGCGGCCCCAGCGGGCAACCTCCTCCATCATGAAAGCGCGGGACTTGTCTGGCTCCCAGCCCTGCATGTCAAAACCGCCCTCCTCGGCCCGGCGGCGCATCTCCGGGTCACGGATGGCCAGCTGAGTGGCGCGGCTGATTTCAGTAAATACGGGGTGCGGGACGGCGGAGTTGGTGAGCATCGCGGTCCAGTTGGTCATTTCCAGCTCAGGCGCGCCGGCTTCCGCCACGGTCGGGATGTCGGGAACCAAACGATGGCGGGCCGCGCCGGTCACCGCCAGTCCTCGCAGCCGGCCTCCCTGAATCTGCGCCAAGCATTCGGGCAGGTTGGAAATGAGGAGGTCGAGGTTGCCAGCGACCAGATCGGTCACGCCCGGCGCGCCGCCGCGATAGGGGACATGGGTGATGTTTCCTCCGCCGCCCGAAACCCGTCGAAACAGTTCCAGCGCCAGATGCGGCGGTGAGCCATTGCCAGAAGAACCCCCATTGAGCACGCGCGAGCGTGCCTGGACCATGAGGTCATTCAGATTGCGCGCGGGGTTGGCGGAGTTCACGCAGACCACCAGCGGCAAAGAGCCCAGCACCGAGACAGGCGTAAAATCACGCATCAGGTCGTAAGGCGCGTTCGGAAACAGGCTGACATTCACCGCGTGGGTGAGGGTGATGGCCAGCAGCGTTTGGCCATCAGGCGGTGATTTCGCCGCGGAATCCGCGCCAATCATGGCATTGCCGCCGGCCCGGTTCTCGACGACGACGGGCTTGCTCCAGATCTCGGATAGGCGCTGCGCGACAAGGCGCGCCATGATGTCTGTCAGGCCGGCCGGGGTGAAGGGCACGATGTAGCGCACGGTGCGGTCGGGGAAGGTCAGCGTCTGCGCGGTGGCTGCAGCCGGGAGAAGGGCGAGCGGAAGTGCAAGTGCCCTGCGGCGGGTGATGGACATGGCGGCTCCTCTGCGGGCGATGTGGCACGCCCTGTTGGACGACAGCATAGGCGAGGCGGGGGGCTGCTTGGCAAGGCGTTCCCGTTCTGGCGTGATGGGCAACGAAACCGGAGCATCACCATGCCCTTCCCCATCCCTGACGCCGACCCCGCCAAACTCGGCCTTGACCCGGCGCGGCTGGAGCGGCTTTGCGCCCGGATCGAAGCGGATGTCGCGGCTGGCCATCATCCTGGCGCGCAGGTCGCTGTTGCGCGGCATGGCCAGATCGCTCTGTTCCGCAGCTTTGGTGAGGCGCGCCATGGCGTGAAGGCCACGCCAGAGACGGTTTGGCTGCTTTACTCCAACACGAAGGTGATCACGGCGGCAGCGCTCTGGGCGCTGGCGGAGGACGGCGCGCTGCGCCTGACGGATCGCGTCGCGCAGCACCTGCCGGGGTTCGAGGTGGGCGGGAAGGAGGGGATCACCTTCATCCAATTGCTGACCCACCAGGCGGGTTTCCCGAGCGCCGAGGTGCCGCAAACCGCATGGCAGGACGCAGCGAAGCTTCGCGAGGTGGTCTGTGGCTTCCCCCTGGAATGAGAGCCGGGCAGTCGCGTGCGCTACCACCCCGCAGCAGCGCATTGGACGGCGGCGGCGGTCATCGGCGCCGTCACGGGCGAGGATTTTCGCGCCTATATTCGCCGCCGGATCATTGCCCCGCTGGGCCTCGCCGCGGAGCTGTATGTGGGCATGCCGGCCGGAGAGCAAGCGCGGGCCGCTGATATGCATGATGTTGACGGCACGCCACGCATTCCGGAATGCACCGAGGCGCATCGAACGGCGGGTATCCCCGGCGGTGGCGGCTATGGCACAGCCCGCGCGATGGCGGCGTTCTATCAGGCGCTGATCTGCGGAGGCACCCTGCGGGAGCGGCGCATCCTCTCGCCGCGCATGATTGCCTATGCCATCCGGAACTACACCTCAGACCGGCTGGACGAATACAACGGCGTTCCCATGCATCGTGGCCTTGGCCCGCATTTGCGCGGAGAGACTGCCCTCGCACGCGGGTTGGGCGCCATTGCGCATCCCCTGACCTTTGGCCATGGCGGCGTGGGTTCCAGCTATTGCTGGGCAGATCCGGTTTCGGGCTTGTCCTTCGCCTTCCTTTCCAACACCCGCCAGACGGATGAGTTCCACGGCCCGCGCATGGACACAATCAGCACGCTGGCCCACGCGGCCCTTATTTCGTGAGGAGGCGCACCAACCCATCCAGTTGATCGAGGTCCTTGTAGGCAAGGACGACCTGACCACCCCGCAAGCCGTGGCGGATGGTCACCTTGATACCAAGATGATCGGTAATTTGGCGCTCCAAAGAGCGAGTGTCGGCATCCGATTTGGGTTGTCGGGGGGCCACGCCAAGATTTTTACTGGCGGCGAGCGCCTCGGCTTGGCGGACATTCAGGCCGCGATCCACCACCTGAAGCGCCAGCGCCACGGGGTCCTTCGCGGTGAGCAATGCGCGTGCATGACCAGCTGTGAGTGCCCCTTCGCGCAGCAGGTCGCGGACGCGCGGGGGCAGGCCCAGCAGGCGCAGCGTATTGGCGACATGGGGGCGGCTTTTGCCCACCGCGCGCGCCAGTGCTTCCTGTGTCAGGCCAAACTGCTCAGTCAGACGGCCATAGCCTTCCGCCTCTTCCAGGGGGTTGAGATCCTGGCGCTGAAGGTTCTCAACCAGGCCCGCGGCCATTGCCTCACGGTCGGAGAATTCGCGCACCAGGACGGGAAGCTCATGAAGCCCGGCCGCTTGTGCCGCACGCCAGCGCCGTTCACCGCCGATGATCTGGTAACGATTGGGCATGGATTTGACAGGACGCACAAGGATGGGCTGCAGCACGCCATGTTCCCGGATGGAGGCAGCGAGTTCTGCCATCGCGGCTTCGTCCATCGCTTCGCGCGGCTGGAATGGGCCAGGCTCAATGGCACCGACCTGCAGCGTGCGCAGGCCAGGTGCCAAGGGGCTGGCAGCTGCTGCGTCACCCAGCAGGGCGGAGAGCCCACGGCCAAGGGCGGGGGGTTTGGTCATGGTTCGCGCTCCAGATCATTCCGCGCCAGCTCGCGCAGTCGGGCCCTGTGGCGGCGCAGGAACTCGACTGCAAGGCGGGTATAGGCCTCTGCCCCGGGGGAGCGCGGGTCATAGAAGGTGACCGGCATCCCATGGGACGGCGCTTCCGAGACGCGGACATTGCGGGGGATCATGGTGTCATAAACCTGGGACTTGAAGAATTCACGCACATCCCGCGCAACTGCTTCGGCGAGGTTGTTGCGCCCATCGAACATGGTCAACACGATGCCCTCCAGGCGCAGGCCGGGATTGAAGCCGGCGCGCACGCGCTCCAGCGTCTGAATGATTTGGGACACGCCCTCCAGAGCGTAGAATTCCGCCTGAAGCGGCACCAGCACGGAATCAGCGGCGACCAGGCCATTCAACGTGAGCAGGCCAAGTGAGGGCGGACAATCCAGCAGAACCCAGTCCACGCCCTTCAGGGCGGCTGCACCCTGGGCCAGCGCCTCCCGCAAGCGAGTTTCCCGCCGGGCGAGATCCACCATTTCCAGCTCGCCGCCGGCCAGGTTCGGATCGGCGGGAATGATGGAAAGATTGGGGATGGCAGTGGGACGCAGAGCTTCGGTGAGCGGGCGGCCCTCTACCAGCATGGCGTAGCTGCCCGCGCCCCGTGCAGCGCGCGTTATGCCAAGCCCCGTTGAAGCGTTGCCCTGTGGATCCAGGTCAATCAGCACAACCTTGTGGCGCGCAGCGAGAGCTGCCGCGAGATTCACCGCCGTCGTGGTTTTCCCCACACCACCTTTCTGGTTGGCGAGGGCGAGGACGCGAAAGGCGGCTGTGTCAGGCACCGGCAGGGCGGATCTCGCTAAGGCGGAGGATGGTCGCTTGCGCGTCAGTTTGGCTCTGGAATCGCTCGGTTCGCATAAACCAGTGCGCGGCGGCGGACGTCAACTCCACTTGTGCATTTCTGCCTTTCGGAAACACCGCGACGCCATCGGCGTTTAAAATACGGGACGCATAGTGCAGCAGATCCTCCAGCGGAGCCAGCGCGCGCGCGGTGACGACCTGGATGGGTGGAAGGCGGGCTGCCTCGATCCGCGCTGGATGCACGTGAACATGGGCAAGGCCCAATGTGCGGCTCGCCTCCATCAGGAACGCGCATTTCCGCCGGTCGGACTCGACCAGATGCGTCTCCTGTTCTCGGCCTATCGCCACGATGAGGCCTGGCAGCCCTGCTCCAGAGCCGAGGTCAGCAAGAGGCCCATCAGGTAGCAGGGGGACCAGTTGCCAGGAGTCCATGACGTGTCGTTGCCAAAGAACTTCCTCCGGCGCGGCCGCCACGAGGTTGATGCGTGCGTTCCAGATCTGAAGGAGCTGAAGATACTCTCTCAGCCGCGCTTCTGTTTCACGTGGAACAACCAGCGCTCCCGGCTCAGGCTGTTTCACGTGAAACACTCCGGCGTATATGGACGGCCAGGGCGGCGATGGCCGCGGGCGTGATTCCAGGCAGGCGGCCTGCCCCGCCTAGTGTCGCCGGGCACGCGCGGGTGAGCCTGTCCCGCATTTCGTTTGAAAGCCCGGCGATCTCGGCAAAGTCGATTTCGGCGGGAATGGCCAGGGCCTCCTCTCGTTCCAGCAGCGCACGTTCGCCCTCCTGGCGGAGCAGGTAGGGAGCGTAAAGGGCCTCCGCTTCGAGGTGATTGCGGATACGCGGCGGCAGAGCGCGCAGCCACGGGAACAGGTTTTCGGCCGCCGTCGCCGACATGGCCGGCAAGGCCAGCGTGTCCATGACACTGCGCCAGCGCCCATCCTGGTTCACGGCCACGCCCGCGGCTGCATAGGCAGCGGGCGTGGCGCCCTCGGAACGGGCGCGCGCCATCGCATCCGCCACCCCTGTCGCAAACTCCCGGTGCATCGCTGCCCGTGGGGCGCCCACACAGCCCCAGGTGATCCCCTTTTCTGTCAAGCGCATCCCTGCATTGTCGGCCCGCAGGCTCAGCCGATATTCGGAGCGGGCGGTCAACATACGGTATGGTTCACTGACGCCCTGCAGGGTCAGGTCATCCACCAGCACACCCAGATAGGCCTCAGCCCGGTTCAGCCGCGCCGCCGCTTGGCCGCCGCCCGCCAGATGGGCGGCGTTCACGCCGGCCAACAGGCCTTGTGCCGCCGCCTCCTCATACCCCGTGGTGCCGTTGATTTGACCCGCAAGGAACAGGCCCGGGAGCGCACGGCATTCCAACGTAGGGCCAAGCGCCCTTGGGTCCACATGGTCATATTCGATCGCGTAGCCTGGCCGCAGGATCACCGCGTGCTCCAGCCCTGGAATGCTTGCCACCATCGCCCGCTGAACGTCTTCGGGCAGGCTGGTTGAGATTCCGTTGGGATAAACTGCAGGATCATCCAGTCCTTCAGGTTCCAGAAAAATCTGGTGCCGCTCACGCTCGGCAAAACGGACCACCTTGTCCTCGACCGACGGGCAATAGCGCGGCCCGACCCCTTCAATACGCCCGCCATAAACGGCCGAGAGGTGCAAGCTGCCGCGAATGATTTCGTGGGTGCGTGGCGTCGTATGGGTAATGCCGCATTCCACTTGGCGGTTGGTGATGCGGGTGGTTATCCAGGAAAGTGGCTCTGGCTGCGCGTCGCCCGGCTGCATCTCCAGGCTTGCCCAGTCGATGGTACGCCCGTCCAAGCGTGGTGGGGTGCCCGTCTTGAGGCGTGCCAAGGGCAGCCCCAGGCGTTCCAGGGCGAGTGCAAGCCCCACTGCAGGTGCCTCGCCCACGCGGCCTGCTGGAATGCGTGTCTGGCCAATATGGATAACGCCACGCAGGAACGTGCCGGTGGTGATGACCAGGGCCGCGCATCCCACACGGCGCCCGTTGCCGGTGACGACACCTCCAAGCCGACCTTCCTTGATGACCAGATCCTCGGCCGGCTCGCCCAGCACGGTCAGCCCTGGCGTTTCCGCCAGAAGGGCCTGCACCGCCGCGCGATAAAGCTGGCGATCGGCCTGAGCGCGAGGCCCCCGTACAGCCGGTCCCTTGCTGCGATTCAGCAGCTTGAAATGGATGCCCGCTGCATCCGCGGCTCTGCCCATGATGCCATCCAGCGCATCCACCTCGCGCACCAGATGCCCCTTGCCGACCCCACCAATCGCCGGATTGCAGGACATTTCGCCAAGCTTCGCCGGGTCATGCGTCAGCAGCAGCGTGCGCGCCCCGCAGCGTGCGGCCGCCGCAGCCGCCTCGCAGCCGGCATGCCCACCGCCCACAACCACCACATCAAAGGTCAGGTCCCACATAAGCGGCGTATAGCAGCTATTTGCCGATGCAGAACTCACCGAAGACGAGGTCTAGCACCTGTTCCACATCCACGCGCCCCGTGAGGCGCGACAAAGCCCGCAACGCCCCGCGCAAAGCCTCGGCGCGCAACTCCGGCATGGTCGCTTCGGGCAGGCGGTCCAACCACTCCACCGCCTCGCCCAGTGCTGCGCGATGGCGCGGCCGTGTGAGTCCGGCCGCATCGGAAAGCCCCGCACGCGCGATGGCTTCCACTTCGAGCCGGGCACGCAGCCGGTCCATCCCGGCACCGGTATGTGCCGAGACGGCCAGCGTACCTTCCGCCGCCCCGCCCAGATCAGCCTTGCTTAGCACCACCAGGGCATCCTGCCCGCCCAGCGCCAGTGTTGCCGCGTCCGGCTCGATATTCGCCGCAAACACCAGAAGGCGCAGATCGGCGGCCTCGGCACGCGCAAGGGCACGGCGCACGCCTTCCGCCTCGATCTCGTCCCCGGCCTCGCGCAGCCCGGCTGTATCGGCCAGCGTCACCGGGACCCCGGCCAGGATGAGACGGACTTCCACAACATCCCGCGTGGTTCCCGCACGTGCTGATACGATCGCGGCTTCGCGGCCCACCAGGGCATTGAGCAGTGAGGATTTGCCTGCATTGGGCGCACCAAGAATGGCAACGGAGAGCCCCTCGCGCAGCTTTTCGCCCCGTGCGCCATCGGCCAGCAGCCCTGCCATCTCGGCGCGCAACGCGGCCGCATCCATTGCCACCTGGGCGTCGAGGTCCGCCGGAAGGTCCTCCTCCTCGAATTCGATGAAGGCCTCCTGCCGCGCCAACAGGCGTGTCAGCCTGGCCGCCCATGCGGCGTGTCGCTGGGCCAGAGCGCCTTCCGCCTGCCGAAGCGCCTGGCGCCGCTGGGCTTCGGTCTCGGCTGCGATCAGATCGGCGATTCCTTCCGCCGCCGTCAGATCCAGCTTGCCGTTGAGGAAGGCCCGGCGGGTGAACTCCCCAGGCTCCGCCGGGCGCGCGCCCAGCGCCACCAGCGCATTGGCTACGGCTGCAATCACAGCGAGGCCGCCGTGCAGATGAAGCTCTGCGCTCTCCTCACCCGTGTAGTTGGACGTAGCTGGAAACCACAGCACCAGCGCGCGATCCAGCTCCAGTCCAGCATGGCGCAGCACGCGCAGGCTGGCGTGGCGGGGCTGTGGCAGCCGGCCCACCAGATGCTGCAGCACCGCACCCGTGCCGATGCCTGAAAGCCGCATGATAGCCACAGCCGAGCGCCCCGCTCCGCTGGCCAGTGCAAAAATTGGCGGCGCGGAAATCATGTTCACGCCTTGGCCGGGAGTACATCCTTCTCCGTCAGCATCAACCGCCGCGCCCGCCCGCCCTC
>Ga0105045_10005308_pt1 | contig 11332 bp, 10 predicted proteins | sample MAT02_FD_78089 | JGI IMG/M metagenome (GOLD analysis project Ga0105045, IMG submission 78089) | Freshwater microbial communities from Lake Fryxell liftoff mats and glacier meltwater in Antarctica - MAT-02 (megahit assembly) | ecosystem: Environmental > Aquatic > Freshwater > Ice > Liftoff... | reverse complement strand
GAAGAAAGCGCTATCACGTCAACAAATGTTATAAAAAAATTTGTTTTAACTTCATTTTTTGATGAAGTCCTTCAGATAGATGCGATGCAATACGAACCTAAAGATCAGTCAACTTTTGATATTATTCTGACTGAAACGATGCAAACTGCCTTACAGAAGGAGTCACAGGTAGATATTACGATACATTTGAGAGATTTTTTGCAACCAAAAGGAATTTGGCTTCCTAATCAAATAAATGTTACTGCAGTGTTGATTAACCCTGTTTTAGAACGAGCATATTTACAGCATTTTTCAGAGTTTTTGGAATCAGATTTTACGTTTAAATTAGGCGATGTTTTTAGGATTGGAGCAGAAGAATTATTTCCTGATCTTATACTTGATTCAAAAAGCAAAATAGAATCATTTGCTCAAATAGATATTGAAATCCCTTCCACTCTGAGTACTGAATTTTCAAATTTATACCTAAACACCACTGTACATGTATATGCAGATCAATTTATTTATCCGAGGCAGTCTGGCATCACATTACCAACTTTTATTTATAATCGTAATGTAACCAACTTCAAAAAAGTTAATTTTCGATATTTGAGAGGAGATGACCCCAAGTTCATATTTGATTTTGAAAAATGATGTTATGATCTTTTCCATTATCAAAATTGAGTCTACCTTGAAAATACAACCTTTGAGTCCACTCCGAAAACACCAATTGTTTGATAATCAGCTTTTTTTACCTATTATCCTTTATCCAGCCCTGCTGACGACCCTCGGCGCCCTCGGCCTCTGAAGGGGTGGACACCCAAAAGGGTGGCTGCCTAAAGGGGTCAGTCACCAAATGGGTGAATCCTGAATTAAAACACTTGATTATAAATTTATTATATATATTAACTTTTAAAATGTGATCTTAAAATTACTTTTTAGACTAAAATCAAAATTTAAAAATAAAATACTCAAACTGCTTTACATAAAAGAGTAAAATAATGATTTAAAATAAAATATTCTCACAATTTCATTTCACCTGACATAAACCGTGTATAAAACAAAAAAAAAGCACTACCCAAATTTGGACAGTGCTTCAAATATTTTGTTTTAGGATGGCTTTCTTAATTAAACAATCCGTCGTACTGGGTATCTGTACCTCTTGTCTGAATTGTGGGTTGCTTTAGCTCTAGAATATCATCTGATTTTGCTTTTCCGCCCAAAAGTAAAAGTGTTGAATTCTTTTCGTAATCTTCGAGCATTTTCATCCCTTGCTCTTCAAATACGCCGTTCTGTAGATCGATAGAATTCATAAAATTTGATGACATCTCCATAAATCTTTCCATTTCACCAACTTTATTGGCTACATCATCTGCTATAACTTCCATAGCTTGATCAAACATGGCACGTTTGTCCGCATCGCCCTTTATAATACTCATTGCGGAACGCATTGCTGAGTGACTGGCACGGATTGCTTTACGTTCTTGTTCTTTAACTTTTACCTGATCGGTAGTGTCTTCGATCAGTATTTCTGAATTAGAATACATCTTTGTTAAAACCCTGTAAAGAATAGACATCTTACTATGGAGTGCCGTGTATTTCTCATTACTTTCTTGAAGTCTTGCTGCCTTCCTGCTTGACAATAACATAGCACTCTCGTTTCCTTGTTCTTTGGCTTTTCTTGCGATGGCCATATTGTTATTTATCTCCTTATTGTTTTCTTCAACAATGGTGATTAGCTTTCTCATTTGCCCCTTAAGTCCACCTATTTGAGTACCCATCTTGGTAAGATTGTCTTGAAGATCACTAATATAATTTTTCAGAATCCCTATCGGATCAATTGTTACAAAGATACCTGTGATCCATCTCATCACACTTTTGTACATGTAAGAAACAAGCGTTCTCCATTTTGGATCTAATACCATATATATGATTGCACCCAACACCGCTAGTAACGCCACTATACCAATGGTGTTAGTAAGCATTCCCAATATTACTCCACTAAACTTAAATAATAGGTAACCTATTGCGCCCATTATGCCGACTAAAAAAACAGTACCTGTAGCGCCCTCAGGTTTTTGCCAAAATGATTTTGGTTTGAATTCTGTGTTTGGAAAATTTGCCATACTCTTGTTTGTTTTGATTGTAAAATTAACTTATTTTCTGTTATATTCTTAAATTTTAACTTAAATTTACAAAATTCTATCATACAATATACCATCTTCTTCAATTTCCATAAAAAGAACATCAAAAGTCGATTTGAAATTATCTCGTGTCTCTTCGATTTTCAGCCTTGAGCTACTAGCGCTTTCTTCTAATGATTGGATTTCTGTTGCTATCAAGGTTTGTTCATTTTCTAATTGCACCATTTTCCTTTTATTTTCCTCAATACGTTCTTGAAGCCTTTTAATCTCCATGGACTTGGCATCAATATTGGTGGCTATTTGATTTTTTAACGCAAGGGCAAACTGTTCTTTTTCTTTGTTTAACACATTTTTATAATGTTGGACCGTAAGCATTAACTTATCTTTGGTCACTCCCATGGTAGATGCTGTGATAAATGCACTTTTAGCAGCAGTGCTCTCATCCATACCCATTGCAATGAGACCTTTGTATGATTGTTTGAACTTGATGTAATCAAATTCTTTTTGCTGACCGTCTTTCATGGCTGTCAGCAACTTCATCAACACCTTATCATTCATAACGTCCGAGACTTCAAAAAGATCTTTCAGATTAATTGTCATTCTATATTTTAAGTTTGTGCAAATGTAAAACCATTATTCATTTCCATTATTAAATTTTCGATAAATCCAAGGCGTAATACTACCAAATCCATATTCTATTCTGATTTATCAGGTACATATTCATAATGTTGGTCCAAAAACGTCTCATACATATCTGTATGTTTTGAATTTTGATCATCAAATCGTTTATCATATTTATGACCTAGTGTCCTTTGTCTTGATGCTTCAAATAAAGTTACTGCACAAGCCACTGAGATATTTAAGCTCTGTACCATACCATGCTGTGGAATGATAAAGTTACCATCTAGATATTTTAATGCATTTTCTGAAATACCTCTCTGCTCATTTCCAAAAACCAATGCCACCGCTTCATTCATATTCAATTCAAACAATGAAACTGAATCAGTGTCCAGATGGGTACCGTATATTTTGTCATACTTTTTACGTACTTCAGCAAAACATGTCTCTAGATCATTATAAAAATGTGCCTTAACCCATTTTTTGGCACCTGAAGCACTGTTATTTCCTATGTATTTACGGCTTCTATTTCTATTTTCATCTGTATAGACAATATAAATTTCACTAATTCCTACGGCGTCACACGATCTCATGACGGCACCTATATTGTGTGGATCATTTACGTTTTCAAGTACTACCGTAAGATCACATTGCCGTTTTGCAATCGTCGAACGGAATTTTTGTTCTCTTTCTTTTGTGACAGGTTGTTGCATTGGTATCAATTTCTCCTATGGAATTTTGTTCCCCTAAATTCTATAATATCGAGATGTTTATTTTCGTAATAGTCGAAAGCATCAGGATCGTTTGCTGTCGGCGAATCTTCAGACTTTGCCTTTTTTATATCATAAGTACTTTGCATGTATGTAGTGGCTTCATCTTCCAAATAATTCTGAAAACCCGTACCATACTTCCATATATTTCTACCAATGTATAACATCAAGTCATATCCTTTAATGGCATCAGGAGAAGGAATTTCGCCATATAAATCAAGGAAATCACGTCTGAATGCCCGAATATCTGCTTGGTTTTCATCTACAAAATCAGACATAACCATCCTCATTTGTAATGCATGATAATAATCAAACTCAATTTTTTCGGATTCATATAGCATTGGCATACCATAGACTATGATTTGCTTACCTCCTTTTTCTGCCATCAATCTTCTCAGGCAAGAATAAGCAAAGCTTTCATCGACATATGAATAATTTGGCAAAATAATAGCCTTTACTTTTGAATTTTTTAGCAATCTATTGAATGCCGTGGGCCCTAGAGAAAGACTATCATCCGTAACATAATATGGAATATAAAAATCCTTTGTGTTCATGCCTAACTTATCAGCTGCTGCATCCTGAAAATAAGAAATCCAAGAGTTTGTTTCTTTATTGTTTTTTCCAACAATGTAAACTTCTCCTTTTTTAAATTCTGAAGTAGTACTTTGAGCTAGTTTCAAAAAATGTTCCTTGAGATTCGGTTTCATCTGAATGTAGTAAGGATTTTCATTGGTGATCTTTGTGCTTGTCTGCCAAGGTGAGACCAAGGGAATTCTTTTTTCTTTACACAATTCAGCGAATAACTTTACATCATCTCGGTCAAATGGGCCAATAATAAGGTCTGTATCTTCATTTACAATGTCACTGGACTTATCTTTTAATGGTTTGATGCCTTCTTCTGTATCTATGACTTCAACAGTAAATTTTAGTCCTTCATCATCCAATATCTCCAACGCTATCATCACACCTGCATAGAAATGTACAAATCTTGACTGTGACAATTCATTTGGATTATAACCATCTGAATTGAGTGGAATCAACATTTTGATATTATAAGAATCCTTCAGTAATAAACCACCTTTATTTGTCGGTTTTGATTTATCTTTGACCACGATGGGTGGCTTGGGACTTTTCGGATATTTCAATTCTGTAGTATCAATCTTTATCTTGACTTTTGGTGGCTCACTAGTGACATCTTTTTCTGAACCTACATTCGGCTTAGGCTTAGACGAATCATAGACTGGAGCATCTTTTGTTTTACTTGAAGTGACTGCTTTTTTAGCACCACATGACACTAGAAAAATCATCAATAAAAACGCAAATATTATTTTATTCCCACTCAATAGTTGCAGGTGGTTTTGTACTGATATCATAGACTACTCGGTTTATTCCTTTTACCTGATTAATTATTTCACTTGAGATGGTTGCTAGCAAATCATACGGCAAATGACTCCACTCCGCAGTCATGCCGTCAACTGAGTTGACACAACGTAATGCTACAGTGAATTCATACGTTCTCTCATCACCCATTACACCTACAGACTGTACAGGCAATAAGATAGCGCCTGCCTGCCAAACTTTATCGTACCATCCTGATTTTTTGAGATTATCGGTATATATTTTGTCGGCCTCTTGGCATAATCTTACTTTTTCTCTAGTGATTTCACCTAAAACCCTGATGCCTAGACCTGGACCCGGAAAAGGATGTCTGTTGAGTAAATGTGGTGGTACACCAAGTTCTGCCCCAACCTTTCTGACTTCATCTTTGAATAACATACGTAGCGGCTCTACCAACTGTAATTTCAAAACATCAGGAAGCCCTCCAACATTATGATGGGATTTGATCGTAACCGATGGGCCGTGTACGGAAACCGACTCGATAACATCGGGATATATTGTCCCTTGTCCCAACCATTTTACTTTGGGTAAAGCGTGTGATTCTTCTTCGAATATTTCAATAAACATTCTACCGATAATTTTACGTTTTGCCTCAGGGTCTGATACACCTTCTAGTTCATCAAGAAATCTATCAGCTACCTGAACTCCTTGAATATTAAGACCCATTCCTTCGTAAGAGTTCAAAACTTCTTCAAATTCATCTTTCCTTAACAAGCCATTATCCATAAAGACGCAGTGCAACCTATCCCCGATCGCTCTATGAATCAATGTGGCAGCCACTGTTGAGTCTACACCACCCGACAAACCCATCATTACGTGATCACTACCTAGTTGGGCTTTCAGTTTTGCTACTGTCTCTTGAACCATAGATGCTGGAGTCCAAGAACAGTTGACACCGGCAATATCGTGTACAAAATTGTACAAAATGTCTTTCCCTTGCAGGCTATGTGTTACTTCGGGATGAAATTGAAGACAATATATTGGATATGCAAATGTTTCCTCTGAAGATCTGTAAGCTGCAACAATATCAGAAGTTTTTGCGATAATCTCAAAACCTTCGGGAACTTTTGTTATGGAATCTCCGTGTGACATCCAAACTTGTGTAGAAACATCTATGTCAGTAAATATTTTATCTGGCAAGGTGACAGACATGGTAGCCTTTCCATATTCTCTCTTTTCTGACTTGAGCACAGTACCACCAAGCTTGTGTGACAATAATTGTGCACCATAACAAACTCCCAAAACAGGATATTTATTAATTATTTGGCTTAGGTCTATGTCTAAAGCATTTTCGTCAAGTACTGAAAATGGACTGCCAGAGAGTACTACGGCTTTCAGATTTGGAGTTTCCTTAAACTTATTATATGGATATATTTCGCAATACACATTAAGTTCACGTAGCCTTCTAGCTATGAGTTGTGTATATTGTGAACCAAAATCGAGTATTATAACTAAATCATTCATGAGCGCAAAGATATAACGTTATCCATATCTTTGAGAATAAATAAAGGTGATATCGAAAAAAATATTATTTATTAATGAATTGAATCTTCACTTCATCAAGATTTTTTTCACCTTTAAGGGGTTCGTAAATGGTATTTTCATGACTAACACCTCTTATTTTTAGATAGGTCTTTACAGCTTCTACCCTATTTTTGTTCAACAGAGAAGCCGCGTATTTATCTAATGTCTGAACCAATAGCTTAAGTGACGGATTAGACTTTAATGTCTTAATGGTCGCCTCCAAAGACTCTATTGCTTTGTCTGAAAGTATAGCTCCTCCTTTTTCAAAATAGATCAATGTGGGGTCTATACCCGCGTAAATGTAATTGCTGATGGATTCACGCTGAATTTTCGGTTGTTTAGATGCGTCAAGTTGATCTAAAGAGTAATCCTGCGTTTTCAGGACGTATCCTTTCAGATCGTCAGCAGTATCATCGATGATACGAATGACTTTTCCTTCTGGAGAAACCTCAGCAAGGACTAGCTTTGTATTGTATAAGATACTTACTTGTTTATTGACCTGTGCGCCAAGTGTTAAATTGAATCCTAAGAGACTCAACAATAACACAAATCGGGGGAAATTCGTGTTTGACATGTGTATATGAGTTAAAGCGTTAAAAAATTATTCTTCTAATAAACCTCTACCTTCTTTGATCAATTTACCATTGTTAATTAAATCCTGAGACAACTTGTCCAAAACGCCATTGATAAACTCCTTACTCTTCGACGTACTATAATTTTTTGCCAACTCGACATACTCATTAAGTGTCACCTTAGTAGGAATTGTGGGGCAATGGAGAAACTCGCAAATAGCCATCTTGATCATTATCATGTCCAAAATTGCTACTCTTTCAGCGTCCCAATTCTTTAGAACAGGCTCTATCAAACCTAGTAACGCTTTATCGTCGTTAAAAGTTCTCTTAAGCAAAAATTCTCCGTAATCCTTGGAAGTATCTAGATCGGGATAATGCTCCATGACAAATTTATCGTCTTCATATGGGAATGCTTTTAAGACTTTTTTGATAGCGCCTATGATGAGTGATTTGTCATCTTCCCAATTGGCAAAATGATCTTCTATGATTTCATTAAAGATTTCATTTTTTCTACAAAAACGAAATAGTTCGAGCAGCATCTCTAGATTTTCATCTATCGTTGTCTCTTTTACAACAAATTCATTGTACACATCTTCCTTAGCAAATTCATAATAGATGGTTTTGAAATGGTCTTTATCGACCTTTTGTGCAAAACCACTTTTTTCAAACTTTTTGATTAAAAAGCTATTTTTCACCAATCCTTGTATCATATCATTCGACCATAACTTTGGGGTAAATTTTTTGTCGATTTCTGTGGGTAAGTGTTTTGACTTTCTTTTTTCAAAGTCGTCCGAAGCAGATTTAGTAATTTGGATCAAATTATAAATAGAAAAAAGCAATAGTTCAAAACTGTCGTCAATTTTTTTCCAATAATCCTTAATGGTTGCCTCATAAGTGAGTGATTCGTCACGGTTTTGGGCGTACAATACCTGCATCACTTTAATTCTCACATTTCTTCTACTTAACATTCTTATAAATTACTTTTAATTTCAGAAAACTGTATCTTTAGCAATAAAATGCAAATATAGCAATTCATTTTAAATTACAAATTTTTTATATTCGTTATTCATAGGATGTTATAAAATAATTATAGATTGCGGGAATACAAGTCGATCATGAGAGAATTGTCATGATAAGAATCATTGTTCAATTTGTATCTCAGATTAAAATAAGTTCCACATTTATTTCTTTGTGATCAATATTTAAAAAATGAGTAACTAATCAGGTGTATATAGGACTAAAGACATTTTGTTCATGCCAAAGGCAGACACGCACAATTTTGCAACTTTCAGGCAAAAATACCACCAAAATTCGGTAGTTTTCAATTTTCACCACAGATTTACGTCCGTGGTTACTAGTATTTGACCCCATTCGTGGTTATACCAGAATAGTTACAAAAATAATCATTTGATTAAGAAGATAACAATACGTTATTAATAAAAAAGGTGCTCACTGTTCCCGTTTTAGATGGAATGCAATGAGAACCCTTTTTGCACTATGCAACTTTCTAAATCTTGATCCACTGACCGCTTCCAATCACCTTACTGTCTTGGTAAACTTTGTACACATACATACTAGATGGTAAGGAAGTCAAATCTATATTGGTTTCTCCATTTTTTAATCCGAACTGTACATAAACATTACGTCCTGCCATATCGAAGACTCGCAGATCTGCATCACCTGATATATCTTGTAACTCAAGTGTGAAAGCTCCCGATGATGGATTTGGGTATGACTTTAGTTTATGGCTATCGACGTGCTGAATCTCTTCCTTAGTAGATGACAAAATGCCATCTGGTATAAAATCACCCTTTCTAAATGCTACGATGCTAAATGCTTGTGCACCAAAATCTTTACTATATCCAAACTCACCCTCAAAAAATGCTGATTCTCCTAGAAAAGCTATCTCTAGTTCCTTATATCTGAATATCTCGACCATATTTGCTGATCTAGTGGAATCTTCAATGATATATTCTCTCAAAATGTCCGTTTGAAAATCTTCGGAACTTGTTGCAAAAAAGAATGTATTATAAGTAGGTATCGGTCTTTTTCTGATACCTTCTGATCTACCATATCTATGAATAATAGTATCATCTGAGTACCAATCATAAATGGGTCCAGTGCTTAAAGATGCCCTTACTTGATTAAGAATATTACCATTTTTGTCTAGAACCAAAGATAAGCGGTGCTCTTCTGGATATTGAATATCACCAAATTGCCAAACACCCATTAGAATTTTGGAATTATCGGGTGAAATTTCTACCAATCTAATATTAGGTAAGTTTTCTACTACTGGAGACTTGATCCTAACTTCATTGATAAGTTCAAGATCATACGAAAGATACCTTAAAGCTATAAATGTATCTCCTAAATCATCAAATCCAATTTCCATCATCACTAAAGAATCAATACCAATTGGTAGAATATTTACATTATTTACAAAACCATCAAAGTATGCATACATTAAAGTATCTGGCCCAGTGAATAATGCCCCACTATCATCAATTACATAACTTTTGAACCCTATTCTGCCTCCAATATCCAACTTTTCTACAATCCTATATTTATTTTCCGTTTCTTCAAAAAAAAGCGTTTCTTCAAATTGCTGATACTTCATCTGATATGCTTCTGGATCAGTAATCGGACGATGCGTAAGGGAAATAAAAGCGCCATCTGATGTAGCATATGTTCTTTTAAAAAAAATTAAATCATTAAAGAAAACTCTAGTATCGTGGTCGGATATTCGTTTTTGCCCTATTATTTCCAATTGTTTATTTTCATTTATTTTTAAGATCCGGGGAATCTCCATATTTGGCACTTCATCCAAAAAAACTTTATTTCTCCACACAATGCTGCCGTCATCTAAATTCATACAGGTGATATAGTAATTTCCAAAATTACTAGAAGATTCTATTTTATTAAAATTGATTGTAAAAAGGAAGTTTTCATATATTAGTGGCTCTGTTATTCCTAAGTAAGCAAAACAATTATATCCATCACTTCCTAGTTTTGTAAATTCTTCATCATAAAAAGTCGTATGGTAAACAGGATCAAGATTTTTGAAAGTGAGCTGTTCAAATGGTTTTTTGGGGGTGTATTGCGCTGATAATTCACACATGGTTGAAATAAGGAAAATAAGATATAGATATTTAGACATGATATTGTGTTTTTTTATTAATTTAAATAATTAAAAATTCCATATAAGTCTTTTTCAGAATGTACTAGATAAAGGGTGCAATTTACCGGAGATTCTGAAATATTATTTCAAAGGTAAATCAAAAATTTGAATTATGCTAATTTAAAAATAAATAATTTAGCGCAATACATTAATTAGATTCTTCATAATTATCTAAAAACAGAATACATATACTGCATTTTAGTAATTTTAGATATTATATTCCATAGTTCGAATTCAAAAACCAACTTAACCATAATAAATTTGGACATACCGACTGAGATTTTTTTTGAATTTGAGACATACAACGAACGTCTAAGTCATCGTATCGGTTTTAATAAGGCAAATAGAATTTACTCCCATATTAAATGTATTAAGAAAATGGGTAAATTGCTCCTTATCTTTGAAGCCATTAGGATAAAGGTTTAGCAATGTGTCATACGGCAATAGTACAGTTTTGAAGTCATTTAGCCCACAATGGATAATCATGAAGTCTTAGCGGTAGTATGTCTTCAAGCCAAACTACCGCTTTTGAAATTACTTCAAATAAGTGGCTTTGATTTCCTGATAATCAGGCAACTTTTTGTAATGCCATTTTTGTAACAATACGCCATTTTTCCATAAGATTATACCTGGATTGGAACGCATGATGGTTTTGAGCAATTTTTCGTCGCTTGCGTAATATGGTACATTTATGCCTGTGGCTTCTGCTAGTGATTTAGCTTTTTCTGCATCTACGCCACTGATTACTACTGACATTTCTACATTATCTTTAGATGCCGCTTGGTATAATGGTTTGATAGTATTTACCATTCTTTTGATAAAATCTTTATCCCATGTTATTTCGTAATAAGTCTCTTCTTTTTCTGTAATACCTTTTAGATTTTTAACCACTGATACACCACCGTTATCTTGTGGAATTGTGTCTATCACAAAAGTAGAGTCCTGTACCATTCGTTTTGCAGACTTGGCTTCATACTCTGCTTGGGAAATGAGTATCATAAAGTGCGGCTTAGGATTTGCAAGGTAAACATCTGCTTTTTCATTATCTTCAAAATCAAAAATAGAGAACTCACTTATTTTTGTGGCCTTAATACTTGGTTCTGTTTTTATTTGTTCTATGGTTTCATATTCATCGGTAAGGGCGGAAAGGTT
>Ga0105045_10005307_pt1 | contig 11333 bp, 8 predicted proteins | sample MAT02_FD_78089 | JGI IMG/M metagenome (GOLD analysis project Ga0105045, IMG submission 78089) | Freshwater microbial communities from Lake Fryxell liftoff mats and glacier meltwater in Antarctica - MAT-02 (megahit assembly) | ecosystem: Environmental > Aquatic > Freshwater > Ice > Liftoff... | reverse complement strand
GGTCGCCGCCTCGGCCGCCTGCTTTATGAGGGCCGCTGGTTTGACCCGCAATCGATGATGCTGCGTGAGACGTTGCAACGCTGGATTGCCAAAGCAGTCACCGGCGAAGTCACACTTGAGTTGCGCCGTGGCAACGATTACTCGATCCTGAATACGGATTCGCCCAATCTCACCTACGCGCCGGAACGTCTATCGATGGAGAAGGTGGAAGGCTCCTTTACGCCGCTGGACCGCATCGGTCAGCTTCACATGCGCAATCTCGATATCGCCGATTCGCGGGCGAAGCTTTTCATCTACTCGAACGCAGGCTTGCTGCCGCCTTCTACTTTCGAGGGCCTCAAGCTTCTCGAAACCGACGACAAAGCGTAGCCCCCGTTCAGCCCAATCGAATATGATGCTCGCGAGTAAAATGAAAAACCACGTGAGCATCGTCGATCAGGCAGTCGCGACCCAACTGCTTCGGCCTGACAGCAAATTGACTTAGTTCACTTCCTAGTTCACAATTAAGGCATGAAGCGAGTCAACATGCACGACGCCAAAACGAACCTGTCGCGCTACATTGCCGAACTCGAACCCGGAGAAACGATTCAGATTTGCAATCGCAATGAGCCTGTCGCCGAACTGCGCGCATTAGGAAAGTCGCCGAAACAGGAAATCCGATTTGGAGTTTTCCGAGGGCAATTCGACGTACCAGATTCGTTCTTCGAACCATTGCCGGATGAGATACTAAGAGCCTTCAACGGTGAGGGCCCGCTTTACAATGAAGATATTACTTGATACTTGCTCTTTTCTTTGGCTCCTCGCAGACGATACCAAACTCAGCAAAGTGGCCATGGATGCGCTGGCCGCTCGTGATACTGAAGTTTTCCTGAGTACAGCATCGGCATGGGAATTAAGCATAAAGTACGCATCGGGTAGAATGCCTTTGCCTGAAAGGCCAGATACTTTCATTCCAAGAGGTCGCAAGCTAAGCGGAATTACAAGCTTGGAAATCGACGAGGAGTCTGCATTGCTAGCAGGGCGACTTTCCAGATTTCACGCAGACCCATTTGATCGTCTCCTTGTAGCCCAAGCGATCGTTCATGGCATGACAATCCTGACGCCAGACCGGCACATCGGATTGTATGCAGTTCGAGTCCTCTGGTAAAACAAAATCTAGTCGCCAAGCAACTTCCGAATCGCGTCGATATCGTTAGGCACCACCACCGGCGGATTCGCAAAGTTCCCCGCAATCGCATCTCCATGCGGGTTCTTCAATTGATTCGTGTGATAGCGGTAAATGTAATCTGGGTCCTTCAAGACATTGCCCGTTAGCACCCCGATGATGCTCTCATCGGCCCGCATCTTACCAGCCGCCCGCAGCTTCTTGATCCCCGCGAGAGTCGTCGCACTGGCCGGCTCACAGCCAATGCCACAGCGCCCGATGACGGCCTTGGCGTCGGCGATCTCCTGCTCGGTCACACTCTCCACCAGCCCATCGGTGCCGACCGTCTGCCAGGCCTTCGGCCAGCTTATCGGGTCACCAATCTTGATCGCGGTTGCCAGAGTCTCAGGATGGGTGTTCGAAACAAAGCCCCCCGCGTGAGGTGCCTTCATAAACTCATAGAACGGGCTCGCACCCGCTGCCTGAATGACAGCAAAACGAGGCAGCTTAGAGATGATGCCCTGCTCGTACAACTCGCGCGCACCCTTGCCAAACGCACTGATATTGCCAAGATTTCCGCCAGGAACCACGATCCAGTCCGGCACATTCCAGTCGAGCTGATCCATCATCTCGATCACAATCGACTTCTGCCCTTCAATGCGGAAGGGGTTCACGCTGTTCAAAAGATAAATACCCAGTTTTTCGGCCAGAATGCGCACTAGCGCCAAAATCTGGTCGAAGTTCGCGTCCACCTGCAAGGTCTTCGCGCCGTAATCAAGGGCCTGCCCCAGCTTTCCAAAAGCGATGTTGCCGTTAGGGATCAGGATGATCGGCTCAAGCCCCGACATTGCAGCGTAAGCAGCCATAGACGCGCTTGTGTTGCCGGTTGACACACAGGCAACCCGCTTCATGCCGAGACGCACTGCCTGGCTTGCACCAGCCGTCATCCCGTTGTCCTTAAAGCTGCCGGTAGGATTGAAGCCCTGATGCTTGAAGCGCACGCGGTCTACGCACGCATAACTTGACGCGAGACACGCATCGAGAATCGGCGTATTGCCTTCCCGCAGCGTCATCACGTGACGCTCATCTTCGAGAAACGGAAACATCTCGCGGTACCGCCACACACCGCTCTGGTCGAGCGGATGATTGCTCATGCGCCGTTCACGCCAGATCTGCTTGAGAGTGAACGCCTCTGTCCGCACGCCGTCATAGCGCACTTCAAGAAGACCACTGCAAGCGGGGCAGTTGTAGATAACTTCGGTCACCGGATATTCGGCACCACAAGCTGCGTTAAAGCAGGCCAGATACGATCGCATGGTAGATTCCCCATTATAAGAACGATGCTTGCTGTAAAGATTGAATCTGGCCAAGTCTCCGTCATCGAGACGCCGAAACCTCGCCCGCGCAAAGGCTACGCTCTCCTGCGGCTGCGCCTGGCCGGCATCTGCAATACCGACATTGAGCTCCTGCGCGGCTACTACGGATTCTCCGGGATTCCGGGTCACGAATTCGTAGCCGACGTCGTGAGTGCTGCAAATCCGAAGCTGATCGGCAAACGCGTCGTTGGTGAGATTAACCTCGCCTGCGGCAAATGTGTTTTTTGCCTTAGGGGCCTCGGCCGCCATTGTCCCGAACGCACGGTACTCGGCATCGTCAAGCATCCGGGTGCCTTCGCGGAGTACCTGACGCTACCCGAGAAGAACCTGCGCCTGCTTCCCGACTCGATCACCGATGAAGAAGCGGTCTTCACCGAGCCCATCGCCGCCGCTTGCGAGATTCTAGAGCAAGTCCGCTTCCCGAAACAGGCTTCGGTGGCAGTCCTTGGGGACGGCAAACTTGGGCTTCTGATCGCCCAGGTTCTCCACCTGCACGGGCTCAAGATTCATCTCTTTGGGCGCAACCGGAACAAGCTCGCGCTTCTCGATCCGATGGGAATCGAGACCTCGATTATCGAGCGTGAAAGCCCCAACCTGCCAAGAGCAGCGTTCCCGTTCGTCGTCGATGCCACCGGTTCAGCCCAGGGATTTGATGCGGCTCTCACGCTGATTGAACCACGAGGCACCATCATCATGAAATCAACTGTGGCTGAGCGCCTTAAGGTGGATTCCGCCAACTGGATTGTCAATGAGATCACGCTCGTTGGCTCAAGATGCGGACGCTTTGAGCCTGCACTGCAGCTCCTGAAATCGAAGCGTCTCTTGCTGGCACCCATGATCGACGGGCGTGAGCGCTTGACTAATGCGCCGCAAGCATTCTCGCAAGCCCAAGCCCCAGGCGTCCTCAAAATCCTCTTGACCCCACACTCCTAAGCAACTTCACCCATCCATTTACTAAGCAATTCACCCGAGAAGCTAAAGGCTGGGTACTAATGAAGTTTGCACCCTTAGTCCTATTGGTCCTCTTGAAACCGAACCCTACCATTAGACGATAGGGACAATCTCATGAATCTGAGCGGCTACGAGTTTCAAGTCATATTTTGCGCGTTGATACTGCTGAGCCTGGCCTCAGTAGCGCTGGTGGTGGACTATCTTAAGGGGATGAACGAAAAGCTGCGTGAGCGCCACATCGATCTGATGGCTCGCCACGATACTGTCGTTCAACGCGTCGAAGAGGACAACACCAAGCTGCTGCGCGCCTTGGCCGAGCAGTCAAAGACCTTTCGCGAGATGACTCGCAAGTCGATCGGAGCAAATGCGATTGCCACTGACCAAGCATTGACCGAGATCACTCTTGAGCCAGTAGTCGAGCCCGAAACACCACAAAAGATCGATGAAGTTCCAGTGGTATTCGAATCAGGCACTATCGCCGTCGCGGAGCCTGAACCGACTTCCGTCGAAGCTTCTGAAGATTTCCTGCCATCGAATGTAATCCGCATTCGCCTGACGTCAACTGAGTCGGCAGAGCCCGCCAAAGCACAGAATCAAGAGCCCGACTTCGATAAGTTTCTAGAAGACCTGGTCACCGAGTTTGAAGAGCCTGTCAGCCATCCCGAAGCAAGCCAGACGGAGTCGCTCGAAATCCTGGCCCAGCAACTGGAATCTTTTGAAGACAACTTGCAGGTACACAGCGGAACTCATCCACCATCCACACTGAACCAACTCATCAACGCAACAACTCCGTTCACCGGCCTGGTGCTTGCAGTGGGCATCAATGAGTACATGAAGCTCGACGAGATTCATGGCCGGGCTGCCGCCGAAGAATTACTGAATACCGTAGACGCTTTGATGGGCGAAGTTGCCGGCGAGAATGGTTTCTGCTCAAGAAGCAGCGACGACGAATTCGTTCTGCTCTTTCCCAATCTCACCGGAGCGCCGGCTCAGCAGCGCCTGAGCGAAATCTCAGAAAAACTCTGGGACTATCAACTCCAGTCGCTCGGCACCTTCTCGGTAGTCTTCTCCTGGGGCGCCTCAGAGTCGCTGCGTCAACCGCTCACAACTGCGCTCAACATCGCAACCGAGAACATGGCCGAGACGCGCGGCAGCCGCAAGCATGCGGCTGCCGAAGCAGACACCCAGCGCCGCGCTACTGCTTAATCTCGGCTTCGATCGATTCCAGTTCCTTCGCCGCATCGACAAACTTGCCCTGCCCCATCAACTCTTTGTAGTGCTTTAGGCGCAGGCGCACCTTATCCACTCGAGGATCGCCCACAGTCCTGGTCGGCACAGGAACAGCACCGGCAACAGTGGCAGCGGGCGTAGTTGCGGCACTTACGGCAGCCTCAACGATCCCACCACCTAGTTGCGACAGCGCTTCAGCGTAGGTATTTCCATACCCAATCAAGTTGCCTAGCCCAACGGCGACTTTCTTCAATTCCGGCATCGGCGCATTGCTGGCTTGAATGTAGATCGGTTCGACGTAGAGGAACTGCTCGCCCATCGGCAAAACCAGCATTTGCCCCTTGATGACTTTGCTGCCCTGCTGATTCCAAAGCGTCAGGTCCTTCGAGATGGTCTGATCCTGATTGATCCTCGCTGCGATCTGCATCGGCCCGTAAATCAACTCCTGCTTCGACAGCCGCAAGACCTCAAGCTCGCCCAAGCGTGTGCCGTCACACCGGGCCGCCATCAGGCCAATCAGATTCTGTTTATTGCGAGGCGTAAAAGTAGTCAGCAGCAGGAATTCCGGCTTGGTCTCGCCCGGCAGGGTCGCCATCAAATAGGTTGGCTTGACTGAATCCGTCCGCCCGTCCATGCCATCGGAAGTCTTCGCCAGATCCCAGGGGTCCTCGCGATTGTAGAACGACTCTGGATTCTTCATGTGGTAGGTACGATACATCTCAGCCTGCACGCGGAAAAGCGTCTCCGGGTAACGAGCGTGCTCTCTGATGTCAGCCGGCATCTCGGCTTTGTCCCGAAACAGCTTCGGAAAGATCTTGCGGTAAGACGCAAGGACAGGGTCTGACTCATCCCACGCATATAGCGTGGTTGCACCATCATAGGCGTCGACAGTCGCCTTCACGCTATTGCGCATATAGTTTACGCGGCCAAACGAAGTGGCTACAGACCGGGAATAAGGATGCATCGAATGCACTGTGTAACCGTCGATCATCCAGACCAGCTTGCCGTCCTTGGCCACCACCATGTAGGGGTCCTCATCCCAAACCACAAACTCCGCCAGCTTGTCGACGCGCGCAGAAACCTTGCGATGGATCAGCATGCGCGACTCTGGCGTCAGGTACGAGGTGAGCATGATATTCCAGTCACCTTCGGCTACTGCTGCAGCAAAGCGCATCAGCATTCCGTCAATCGGAATCCCGCCCTGCCCTGCGTACTTGCTTTGCACATTCTCGTTGCCTGAAGGGTAGTTAAACTCTGGCTGGGCCGTACGCACAAAGACCGGCTCATGCACCGCCTCACCGTAATAGAGCTCAGGCCGAGTCACCTTTGGAGCATTCGGCTTCGCCACCAGCGGCGCATCCTTCAACAACAACTCGGGCAAGCCATCCGGCGTGATGCGATTTGCTTCGGCCATCACCAAGCCGTAACCATGTGTGTAGATGAAATGCGGATTGATCCAGCGGCTCTTGGCGTCGGGTAACTGGCGCACATCGAGTTCACGTGGGCTTAACAACACCTGCCGCAACTGCCCATCGGTACCGCGATAACGATCCACATCGGTATCGGCGAAGACATAATAAGGCCGCAAGGCCTGGATCTGCGTGATCGTATCGTGGAAAGCTTTCCAGTCCCATAGCCTCACATTATCGAGCAACTCCTTATGTTTGGCTGGCTCAAAGGTGCCACTGATCTTCGCCGGGAAGTCTCGCTCCTTCAACTGACTCGACAACCCAAACGCCGTGCGAGTCCCCTCGATGTGCCGCTCGATATAGGGCTTCTGTAAAGAGATCTCGTTCGGCCGGACACTCAATGCATTCACCACCCGCGGCACAATGCCGCTCGTCACATAGACCAGCACCACCAGCCCGACAGCCAACCCGATCTTGCGAGCCATCACCAGCGCGGCCCCGATCACACAAGCCCCCACCAGGCCCCAGATCATCGGCAGGACAATATTCACGTCGACGTAATCGGCACCAACCAGAAAGCCGTGATCTTCAAACAAGACATCATAGCGGCTCAAATAAGCCCGGCCCGCGAGCAACAAGAAGAACAAAGCCACAGCGAAGCGAATCGAAGGCCCGCTCAGTGCTTCCCCCAGATTGAGGCCGCGCAGGTCAATCCCTTCCTGAGTCTGCATCCGCGAAATCCTGTCACGCAAATGATCAAAGCGGCTTGCCACCCAGTAGACAATGAAGCCAACCACCAGAATCCCCTGTACATAGGCAAGCAGCATTTCGTAGAAAGGCAACTGGAAGAAATAGAAACCGATCGGCTGCCCAAAGACAGGGTCGCGCCATGCATCGGCTACCGCAGCCGTAGACCCGTAGTAGCGCACCACCGTCCAGTTATCAATCAGCGCCGCCCCAAGAATTAGCGATGCCACCAGCGCGATACCGACCTTCCACCACTGAAACAACCCACCCTTGGCCCGTGAATACAGAATCCAGAGGATCGGAAATACAATCAAGCCTGCGGCGATGCTCGGCAACCAGCCATAGAGCAACATCTGTCCCCATGTTTCTGTCTGGCCGACTTCATTCCACCATGCATAGTCGATCCAGGTGCGGGCAATCGTGCGAGCGCTGGCAATCAAAATGAATAGCAAAAGAAGCCAGCCACCCAAGCCAAAGCCACCCGATCTCCCCACAGGGCGGCGGCTCGGTAAATCGTTCATGTCAATCACATCGGGTCTAGGCATTTCACCTCCACATTGGCACAATATTGGATCTCACGCTTAAACTCAGGGTGTATGAGAAAAAATCTCCGGCTCGTCGCCGCACTGATCGTGGGAATTTCTCTCCTGGCCCTCCTGGCGCTTTACCTGCTGGTCGACCCTCAGAAACTCAGCCCTATTCTCGTCGCTCAGCTCAGCAAAGCGCTCGGCCGCAATTCGACCATCGAAAATCTCGAATTCAAACTTTTCCCGCCCAGCTTTCGCGCCACGAATCTGGTCATCGCCGACGATCCCGCTTTCTCGGGCAAGCCTTTTCTGAAGGCTGTTGAACTTGAGATCCGCCCTGCCATCCTCCCACTTTTTTTGGGTCGACTCCAACTCCAGAGTGTCCGCATCATCGAACCCATTTTGGAGCTGATTCAGAATGACAAAGAAGTCTGGAATTTCAATTCGATTGGTGGCTCAAACCAAAGCAGCCTGCCGAATCCGTTAAGCCTCAATCAACTCATCATCGAGAAGGCAAATCTTGGCATCAAACGCCAAGGCTCAGCGCGCGAGCTCTACTCCAATCTCTCGGCCGAGCTTCGAGATTACGCACAAGGCAAGCCCTTCTCACTGAAACTTGCCGCCCAAATGCCTTCAGGAAAAGCAATCGAAGCTGCAGGAACGATCACCAGCATAAGCGGGAAAACCACCTTTTCGCAATTCACCCTCAAACTCGCCTCACTCAAGGCAAGTCTCAATGGCGAAGTCTCAAGCGGTGCCATGAACTTTGAAGTCAAGATCCCAAAATCCCCGATTGCCGATGCCGCCCCGCTCTTCCTGCATTCATCAATGGCCGTAAAGGGCGACGTCGTTGCCGGCATCAAAATCACAGGTACTCCCAAAGACCCAGTTCTCAATGGCCGCATCGACATCACGGGCTTTGAAGTCTCAGGTGGCGACATTAAACAACCCGTCACAACCGCAAAGCTCAGTCTCGCGCTCACACCCGAACGCATCATGCTCGAACCAGCCAATATCTCGAGCGGTTCGACTCAGCTGCAGACCTTTGGCGTCATCTCTCATTACGCCAGTGCCCCAAGGCTTGAGGCGACACTCATTGCCCCAGACGCTCAACTCGCCGAACTGCTTGCCATCGCGCGGGCCTACGGGATGTCTTCGCTCGAGGGAATCACAGCGACCGGTCAGGCCAAACTTCAGATTCGAGCTTCAGGCTTACTTGAAGCCAGGACGCCGCTCGCATTCTCGGGCACCGGCTCTCTTCGAAACGCAAATATCCAGGCACCTTCGATCACGAAACCAATCGAGATCACCAGCACCGATTTTCGCTTCGAATCGAACTCCGCTTCCCTCTCGGCGATTCACGCCAAGCTCGCTTCATCCAGAATTCAGGGCGATTGCAAGATCTCAAACTTCAAAAACCCGGCCTTGGAGTTTAACCTCGAAGCCGACCGAATCCTGCTCGATGAGATCGGCAGCCTGATGCGGGAAAGTAAATCGAAGGGCGATTCCCCAGCCAAACTCACGGCCAGCGGTTCTCTGAAAATCGGCACCTTGCAACTGGCTGAACTCACCCTTACGCAGCTCACCGCGCAGGCAAGGTTTCGCGACGGTCACCTGGTGCTCGCCCCACTCAACGCCTCACTATATGGCGGCCGCCACTCCGGCTCGATGGATATCGACTTGCGTCCCGCTAGACCCATCTACACAATGAATTCAAAGCTCGAAAGGATCGAGTCCTCGCAATTGCTGGCTGCTGCAACCTCACTCAAAGGCATCGTCAGCGGCCCCTTCTCGGCCGATCTTCAAATCAATTTTTCCCCTGCCGATCCCTTGCAAATCGCCCAAAGCCTGAACGGCAAGATCTCACTGAATTTTGCCCAGGGCCGCATCGCCAGCTTCAACATGACCAACGAGCTTTCTGCTCTCGCCAAATTCCTCGGCTTCAACCCAGGCACAGAAAAGTTCACCCAATTCATGGGTCTGACAGGCGACCTTGAAATCAGTGGCGGAAAAGCTACCACGAGTAACCTGAAAATCGATCTAGCCAACCTGACAGCCGGCCTGACAGGCAGCATGAATCTGGTGGATCAAACACTCGACATGAAGCTTCTTTCGGTGCTCGATAAACGCTTCTCAGAACAAGTTGGCGGCAATAGAATAGGAGGCTTCATGACAGCCGCCTTCGCCAATTCAAATGGTAATCTCATGATCCCCGCCAGCATCAAAGGGACATTCGCCAAACCCATCATGGCTCCGGATCCTGGGGCGATTGCTAAATTGAAGCTGCAATCGTTCAACCCCAATAATCCGAAGCAGATGATGGACAGCATCAACTCCATCTTTGATATGTTCAAGAAGAAGCCGCAGTAGGTCTAGCGGTCTTCCCGAACCCGAATCGCTGGCATTGCCGGCATCGGCATTCTCATGTTCGTCACTTCTTCCACCTTGTAGTCGACCGGCGGCTCAAAGAGGCTCTTCGGCGGGGCACCCAGCTTGATGTTTTCGAGCCGGGTTACTGTCTCGCCCATCCGGGGATCATTGTGCTTGGTCAGGACCGTCGCATTGATCTCCTCACTGAACCAAGACTCAGTCACGATCTCGATGGGACGCTCATTGCCGACATCCCCGGCCGGGATGATCATCGTCATTTTTGTTCCTTTGGCATTAAGTCCTTCGATCATCTTCCGGCCAAGATCTTCTCTCTTCACATTCCCACCTTCTCGTGCCACGATGCTTTGCGAAAGATTCACCGTTACCGCATGTTTCTCCGGACCCACAATCTTGTGCTCGACAATCACATCTTGGGTATTGCCCTGAATCATCTTTCGCTCCATCACGATTTCTTGTTTAACGCGCTGGTCGATCTGCGCCCTGATCTGGAAGTTCATCGAGCCGCCAGACTTCGATTTCATGGCAACCTTGGCGCGCGAATCAAGCGTATATTGCACTTTGGCCACTGGGTCGTTGATGAAAACACTGATCACCGGCTCCTCGGTTCGTCCAATCGGCCCCAACATCTGAATGTTGGATTCTCGTCGAGTACGGCCCTCAGTATCCCGGGCAAATATGCTACGGTTGGTGTTCTTGATCCGATTCCCATCCTGCAAACCTTGCGTGGTCTCAGTGGTGGAATCGGCCGAGTAAGCGGCCCCCTTGGATTCATCAACATTGTCATTGACAACGAAAAACATCCGATTCTGGCCCACTGCCGGTGCGGGCTGTTGTTGACCAAACGCCAAGCTCACAGCAAACCCTAAGCTGAAAATTATTTTCATCACATTCTCCTTATTCATATTCATTCCCAACCACGCGGACAGCTCTGGCCAACCCGTCATCACCCAACAGGACATCCGCAGTCATGATTGGCTGCATGACCTGGTTCGGTCGCAAGACACCAAGCGCCATCAAGCGCTGTCCGCTCACACTTACTCTCAAGACTTGGTAGGTGTGTGGCTGCGGCAACATCCGCGTCTCTGCGATCGCCACAAAGCCAGATTCCCCGCGCACTGGACTAGCCGCCCGTCTAACAGTGCGCAGCTTGGGCGGGGAGACAGGATCAATAACCACAGAAGGCGCACTCGCCATCACTGGCGCGCTGACGGCCACAACCGGAACCCGCACTGCTTCTGCCTTGGGCATCAAAAGAATCCAGGCCACAGAAGCAGCCGCGGCCAAGCCGGCCAGACTGCCAATCCACGCGCGCTGCTTACGCCGCTTCGATTCAGCCATTAGCGCCGCGAAGTCAGGAATGGGCGTAGTCAAAGTCTCGCCATACTCTTTCAGCAAACCATCGAGTTTCATGCGCCACTCCCTTCGTATTCGCTCAGCCGCCGCTTCAACTGCTGCTTGGCCCTGCTCAACCGGGACCGCACCGTACCAACAGGAAGATCCAGCGAAGCCGCCGCCTCTTCATAACTGCATTCTTCGATTTCGCACAGCACCACAACTT
>Ga0105045_10005306_pt1 | contig 11334 bp, 4 predicted proteins | sample MAT02_FD_78089 | JGI IMG/M metagenome (GOLD analysis project Ga0105045, IMG submission 78089) | Freshwater microbial communities from Lake Fryxell liftoff mats and glacier meltwater in Antarctica - MAT-02 (megahit assembly) | ecosystem: Environmental > Aquatic > Freshwater > Ice > Liftoff... | reverse complement strand
GGCTCGAAGGCGAACCCGAAGACGTACGCTTACGCGTTGAATTTTGGAGTGCTGCGGGTGCTCAGTAAAGACGGCGGCAGCGAGGAGGTTTACCGCTGGACACCCGGACGCATCTGGCCGGCGATGAGCGATATCTGGTCATTCGTCGATGTGGCTGTTCAAGATAATATTGCGATCATCGCCAACAGTGACAATCGTGACAATGTTGACACGATCAGTGGCAATCTATTGGTTGTTGACGTGGCAACTAAGAAGGCGCTGAACAATTTTCCAACCGGACCCACACGCGGGATTGCCTTTGGTCCGGACGGCAAACTGTACGCGGTTGTAGGCCAGGACGTGCGACGATTTCAATTGGATTCGACCACGGGCAAACTGACCGATGAAGGTGCCGTGCTTACGGGTCTTGAAGAGCCCCGTCGGGTGCGTTTTGATAGCACGGGAAATCTCTATGTGGGCGTCTGGGGCAAGAGCCATCAAATTCTCATGTACGACCCGCAGCTCAAGCTGCTCCGTACGATCGGCAAGCCCGGCGGACCCCAGGTAGGTCCGTACGACGAGCAGCGAATGGACCGCCCCGAAGGATTTGGGGTGGATGAGCGAGGAGTCTTGTGGGTGGGTGAAAACTCGCATTTCCCCAAACGACAGAGTTTGTGGGATACGAAGACGGGCGCGTTCGTGAAGGGGATTTACGGCCGGCCACAATATGGCGGCGGTGGCATGATTGATCCCCGCGACAAGACGATCTTCTACTTTCCTAACTTAGTTCCGGCCAGCGAGAAGGGCGTGATGCAGTTCAAGCTGGACTGGGAAACCGGTGAAGCGAAACTCGTCAGTATTCCACTTAGAACCACCTTGGTCTCCCGGCAGGATGCACAACACTTTACGCGCGATCCCAATGATGTGCCCAAAACCGAGCCGCATCAACTGATGCCGGATTACGACAAGCCCTTTCAGGATACGTTCGTAACTTCACCGCCGACCTGGGCAATTTACGGTGGCGGTCAAAAGTTTTTGTACTCACAAGGCGTTCCGCGGCACGGGTACAGCGACGTCGCAATGATGTGGAACGCCGACGGCGAATTGCTTAAGCCAGTGGCAGCGTTCGGGTTCGCACATTCGTTGGTAGCGGGTAATTTTCCGCTCGCCAGATCCGCCAGGCACTTCGAGCAGATCAAGCAGCATTTCGGTGAGGATTTTGACAAACTCGGATTCGTGTGGAGTGACGAGAATGCGGATCAGATTATTGATCCGAAAGAAATTCAGTTGATACCGATTGATCCCAAACTTCCCCGAGTGATGGGTATCAGCGTCGAACCGGACTTGGCTGTCACCTTTCTAAATCTGACCAACGGACGATTAACTGCCCCGACGTTCAACGACAAGGGGATTCCGGTCTGGGACGTGAACAAGATCCAGTCAGTGGCCGCGCAAGGCGGCATGAACTTTCATAATGAAGCGGGAGTGCCGCTGGTCGGGAAGGAGAACGTGGTCTTGTCGATGTATGGTTGGGAGCACTACACACCCATTCAGGGATACGCACGAGGTGGCGGGTTGCAATGGACTTATCGCACGTATCCGGAGTTCGCGGTGCCGCAGGTTCCAGGACAAATAGCGATGGGATACCTAACGGGTGGCCCGGTCGTCGAGCCCAAGACTGGCGAAGCCGGTGAGATGTGGATGACGTCGGGGAGTAAAGGATCGAACTATCTGCTCACGATGGATGGACTGTTCCTCAAAACCCTTGGCGGAGATATCCGTACCACTCCGCTCTGGCGCGCGAATGAGGCTAAGCGAGGAATGATCATTGACGGAGTCAGTTTTGAGGACGAAGCCTTCCAGAACTACATACAGCAGATGACCGACGGCACGATCTACCTCGTCGTCGGCAAAGAGCACAGTTCAATCTGCCGACTGGAGGGTTTGGAAACAGTGAAACGTCATGACTGGGGCACATTTGTGGTAACCCCGGATCAGCTGGCTGGGCTTGAAGAGCAGCGCGTCGAAAGCCCTAGAACACAAATGAGAAAGCAACTGGACGTGTTTATGGGAGGGCAAGCCCCGAAAGTGGACGGCGATCTGACGGACTGGGCATTGCCGCAAAGCGCATGGGCGGACATCGAGGGTCGTCAGGCGGCGGTTCGAATCATCGGCGACAAGGTTTATGCGGCGTACAAAACGGAAGACCCGACGTTGTTGCAAAACATGACGAGTGATCCCCGTTTTGCATTCAAAACTGGCGGCGGATTGGATTTGTATCTAGGACTTAATTACAACGTAGGATCGATGCGTCTGTTGCCCGACGCGGGCGATCGACGGTTGTTCGTCACGCGAATTGACGGAAAAATTACAGCAATTCTGTATCGTCCAGTGTCTCCGGATGCAAAAGCCAGCGAAAAGATTGTCTTCGAGTCACCCATCGGCAAAGAAGCGTTTGATTCTGTCATCGACGTGAGCGATTCGCTCGAATTCGGCCAGGTCGGCGGGGACTACGAGTATTCCATCCCATTGGCGGTACTTACGGGCGTGCCGTCGCTTGAGAAGTTCGGACATCAGATTCACCACAATGAAGACCGGTACGTGCTCGGTGATCTGGGAATTATTCGAGGCAACGGACAGCAAAACACGCAACGACTCGCGTGGAACAATATCGACACGGCCATGACCAGCGATGCACCAACGGAATCGCGTATGCGTCCGATGACGTGGGGTGCATGGCATTTGCCTCCGATCACCGCGATACAGGACGGAGAATTAGAGCCGCTCGCGGAGACGGCAGACAAAAAAGAGCGAGGGCTAGCCTACGACTATTTCGAGTTTGAACCCGAGGCATTCCAAGATTCTGCATGGACAAAACAAAAGCCCGTGTCCAGTGGTGTAGTGGAAAGGCCGAATGTCACGGTACGTAAGCGAAATGCCAATATCGGTCTGCAATTCAGTGGATTTATTAATGTGCCTACGGATGGATGGTATCGTTTCGATCCGTGGGGCAGCCACAAAATAAAACTGACAATAGGCGATCGTGTGGTGGTGTCGATCGACAAGCAAAACAGTGGAGTACCAGTCGATCTGGAACGGTACGGCTTTGTGAAGTTACAGGCCGGCCTACACCCAATTTCAATTAAACAATCCCGCGCGGGTAGTGGACCCGACCCGAGCCTGGAACTGCGCTGGAGCGGGCCGGGAATCGTCAACCAGGTCGTCCCGACCGACGCGTTTTCGCACTGAAATCTACAAAGAAGCGCCCTGCATTAAACAATTAGTCTTACACTTTATCTGAATTCGAGGATGAGCTATGAATATCAAAAAAATGATGACTTATCGTATTACGAACTCGTCTCGTATCCGCGCACTGCTCGCAGTAGCGTGCGTGGGCTTGACACTTTTGGTGACATCCCAGGCACGAGCCTTGGAGTTTTTGCCGGGCATTACTTTTGTTCCTGAGGAATTCGCCAAGGCATGGGGTATGGACGCCAAGCAGGTGACCAACGCGTTCGGCCGAAATGCCGTCATTTCTGCCCAGACCATCTCATCCTCCATTCCGGCGAGCATTCTCTGGCCCGGCGATGACGTCAAATTCGAGGTGCAGATCACCAATCTTACAGATCAGCCCGTAAAGCTTGAGGCAAAGGTCATAGTTTTACATTACGAACTATACACCTATCCCGAAGACATGTTCAAAGTCGGACCGCGAGTAATGGGCGAAGTGGATAGTTCCACAATCAAGATCGAACTCGATGCAAAAGGGTGGCGAAATGTGACCGTGGAACCGAAAATCCCAAATACATTTGGGGGGTATGCAATGCTTTTGGAAATTCCGGGAGAACCTCGAATCTTTTTGGGCACTTGCGTCAGGAGCGTCAAGCCCGACATCACACCGGGCTTGCATCGTCTGACCATGGATAATGATTACATCCCGATGCTCGAACGTTTGGGTGCAAGTTGCAACCGAATCCACGCTCCGTCTATGTCCGCGGATGGGAGCGATGAGGCGTACGAGCCTCTTTATCAGAGGACGGCAAACAAGCTCCGAGATTTCCACAAGGCCAAGCAACTTTTATCCATCGAGTTTGGCACTGACGCGCAGTCAGGGTCCGCTCTACCGATGGGACATGCCCGAGGGTTTCCGATCAAAATGATTGATGGCAAACCTTCGATCACTCACTACTGGGTCGGCGACATGGTCTGGCTACCCAAGTTTGATCAGACATTCAAGAAAAACGTCAGGCGATTTCTTAAGGAGTTTGGCGCACCCCACGGGCCGGTGATGGCGATCAAATTATTCAATGAGCCATGGAACGGTGCGTCGATGTCGGGCTGGGGAGCTGACGATCTTCGCTATCGTGAACTGTTTACGCTGATGGTCGAGGCGCGGGACGAATCCGCCATAGAAGATGGAACCAAAGTGCTGGTGGGCGGGTGTGATTCGAGTTCTAACACTTATGACAAGCTGTTTCCCGACGGAGACATGAAGTTTCTTAAGTCGCTGGATTTTTTGAGCGTCCACTATCAGGGAATGGAACCCGATACCGTTGCAAGAATGTTTATGGACCGGAAGGGGCCCAACGGCCCGACGCAGGTCTGGGACACCGAAAGTTGGACCGCCAACTCTGACGGACGAATTTCAGCAATGTTGCCGACATACTGGGCACTGGGCCTTCAGCGAGGCGTCGGCATTCATAGCCAGCGCGTCGCGACTGCGGTCTTCAATATCAATGTCAAGACGGACGACGGAGAGAAGAGTCGCGAGATGTTTACTACCTGGTCGCCCGCTGCGTCGATCGGTGCTCTACAGCATTTTGTAGGCGACCGTCCTTTTGACCGCATTCTTCTTAAGGGACTTCCCTGGGTGTACGTGTTCGACGGAAGAAAAGAAGCCGACGGCTCGATCAGAGCCGATGACGGCACGGTCGTCGTCGTGGGCGACTTGAGTCCGGTATTCGGTTCATCTGCCGTCCTTTTCAGAGACGTGAAAAGTCTCGACGAGGTAGCAGCCAAGCGTGAACTCCACCAGAAACTTGCCACGATGACACCCTTTTCGGCCGAGCGTCTGGATGCTCAGAAAGAGTGGAATACGCGATCGTTGTTTACCAACGCATATATTGTTGTCGACAACAAGGAAGGCAAATTCAGTCTTTTCCAATCGCAAGGAAACCCCGTGCCCTCGCAAGACGGAAAGCTGCTGGTTCCAATCAATGATCTCGGCTGGTATTTGAAAGCGGACGGATCGCCAGGATCCTTTCAAGCGCTTGTGACCGCGATGCAAAACGCATCGGTCACGGGCCTGGAACCGGCGGACGTGGTCGTGCATGACATGCTGACACCCGTCGCGGGCGGGTCGGTTGTTCGATTAAAGGTGCGCAATATTGCCAACCGGGACATTCAGGGAACGCTCTCGTTGACACTCGGAAAGCTGGAACTTGAGTATCCCAAGCAACTGTCATTTACACCGGGCGAGGTCAAGACTCTGGATGTGAAAGTGACGGGCGAGGCCGACCCGTCCAATGCATATGCCCTTAGCGTCGTTTTCGACGCCGGCAAGGATGGACTGGCACTTCACGACGAGGTGGTGCGTGTCAATCAAATCGCAAAGAAGACGATCACCGTCGACGGCGACTTGGCAGAATGGCATGACGTGTTGCCCCAGACGGTTGCGACCGATGGGACTCTCAATCGCACCGATGCCGAGGTGGCTTGGCTTCCTGGTCAACCGTTCAATCCTACTGCTAAAAAAGGTCTGGCCACCGTTTGGCTTGCTTATGACGACAACGGTTTTTATGTCGGTGCGAAAGTGGCCGACAGCACGCCCGACAAAGGTTTGCCGCGATTCAACAACTGGGATGAAGATGCTTACTTCGTCCCGGAAACGGTGACACTCCGTTTAGATCCAGAAAAGAACGTCCCCGTCCAAGAAGTGCATTGGCCGAAAGAAGTCAGGCGGTTCAGCTACGCCCGATTCCCGGATATGCCAAGCGGCGATGGCAATCAGGACAATATGCAGATCGCATTCAATGTGCTCCCGCAGGAGCAGAAGCCGAGTCTGGCCTATCCCAAAGGGACGATGCCGCAGTTCAGCGGGTATGCGGATACGGACTATGAGTTCGCGTTAAATCCCGTTGGCGAGGTATACGGTGGAGGCACGGAGATCTGGCGTGTTCGCGCTCCTCATCTTCCGAACAAGCACTACTTCCCACGCGCCCCCAAAGCGCCAGGTGAAGGGCCCTCCGAAGGCCAACTGATCATCAAACGCGAGGGCAACACCCGCATCGTCGAGTGCAGCATCCCGTGGAAGGAAATGCCCGAAGTGAAAGCCCGCATTGATGCCGGACAGACCATCAAATTGACATTCCGTGTGAGCGACAACGCGGGCATCGGCTGCATGGAACTGGCGAATGGTCGCAGCGTCTCTCGCAGGAATCAGTTCCGCGCCCTTAAGCCCGATTGGGTCGAACACTGGGCCAATGAGATAGAGTTCTCCGCTCAGAAATAAGTCGTGTTTCCGGTCTAATAATTAACATAAACCTTAAATCGATTGGATACGTTATGAAATTCTGGTGTCTTTTAGCGTTGATGTGTTCCTGTACTATTTCTTTTGCACAAATTAAGCCGGTCGGAACTAATCTTCCCGAGGGTTGGGTTGTGGCGGATATCGGTGCCGTCCGGTCTCCCGGATCAGCCAGCTATGATCCAGAAAAGAAGGAGTTTACAATCCGAAGCTACGGTCGGGTTACGGAAAAAGAGTCCACCTTTGTTTACAAAAAGGTGAAAGGTGATTTCATGGCCACGTGTCGCGTCACCGCGTCATCCAAACTCGCAGTAGGCGGAGGGTTGATGATCCGAACCGATCTGGCCGTCGAAAACCGCTTCCTGAAGAATGCGTTCAACAGCGAGCGTTTTGGCAATGGCCCGGCCACACACATTCTTCAGACCGATGGCATGCACATGTGGACTCCGGGCGATATCGCCCATGTCCAGCCGTTGCCGTGCTGGGTACGCATCATTCGTCACGGCGACAGCGTTGCCAGCTATTATTCGGCAGATGGCAAAGAATGGAATTTGATGCACTTCGGCGGAACGAGATTCTCCCCGAATCTCCCCGAGGAAGTGTTAGTCGGCATCACCAACGCTCTGCATGACAGCGACGATCCTAACGGCGAGTCGGCAGTGATCGACAACGTCAGCATTGAGCAGCCGCTGAACTTGCCCTATACGACCTCATGGCTCGGAAATACCTGGGCGTCGAACTACTACCAGGGTCACGTGCAGATGCAGATCACCGGAATGATCATTGATCGTACCGGTAAGGAGCCTCGTCTGCGTATATCAGGACAAAATGAAGCCTATGACTCCTCGCTTTACGATCTCGACGGCAATCTTTTGTACATGTATCAGTTGGAACACGGCGGAACAGCCTTACGTGACCAGGACGGCGCGTTTATTTATGAAGCAACCGGTGGCAATGACAATGGGCTGTCAAAGCTCAAACGGATTAGTGGCGCAAATTTGGCGAAAGCGCCGGACACCGATCCTCTCGCTCAGGCCATGAGCCTGCGCGGCACGCAGATGACCGGGCTGGCAGCGGGCGATGGAAAGGTCTATGTCTCTGAAGCGAATGAGCAGCGCGTGGTGGTGCTGGACGGAATAACCCTAGAAGAAATCGCGAGTTTTCCGATGCCTCGCCCCGGCAGTTTGGCACTCGACCAGTCCGAAGGGATCTGGGTCGTCCAGCGTGAAGGCAATGAACCGAGTTATCCTTACCGCGCCAAAGACGGCGAGACCCCGGAGGTTCGCGGGACCAACACATCAAACTCCCCGGACGGCAAGGTCATTGACCCGGCTCATTATGCCCGCATCAACTACCTGACCCTCGATGGCAAACGTGTTCCCGCAAAAGACATCGACTTTTCCGGCTTGCCTCAACCAGTCCGGCCGACCGGAATGGCGGTGCACCCCAAGACCGGCCACCTCTATGTGTGTGATGTCGGCCCGAACCAGTGCGTGTGGATTTTCGATCGCACGGGCAAGCAGGTAGGGCGTATCGGCGCTGTCGGCGGAGTCTATAAGAACAAAGTTCCTGGCACGGTCGATGCCGGGCACCTGTACTTCCCTCGCGCAGTCACCATTGATGATCAGGACAACATTTATATTGCCATGTGCCCGCGGCAAGGCTGGGTGGGCGGCGCGCTGATGCGCAAGTACGACCCGACCGGAACCAAGATTCTGTGGGAGCGTCAGGGGCTCGAGTTCCAGGAAGCCGCCAGTGGCGATCCGGGAACCGACGGCGTGGACGTTTTCACGCAGACCCACCGCTACCGCATGGATTTCAGCAAAAGCAACGGCAAAGAAGCAACCTATGTCGCGATGACCTTCGACCCTTTCACCTATCCCAAGGATACGCGAAACACCACTAACGGCGGCGCGAACAATGCCACTGCGGTACGCCGCATAGCGGGTCAGCGAATCATGTTTCTACATCAATGGGCTCGCAATGGAGAAGCGATTTTTCGCTTTGAAAAGAACAGCGAAATTGCCATCCCGAGCGGGCTGATTGGCAATCTTGGTTTCTGGATCGACACAAACGGCGACGGCCAAATGGACGATGCCGAGATGAAGCCAAAGGTCGCTTTCGGAAGCTGCTGGACGTTGGATCTGAACGGGGACATCTGGAGCGTGGGTGGGAAAACGGTTCGCTGCTGGCGTAACCAGGGCCTGAACGACAAGGGCGTTCCCATTTACACCCACGAGCCGACCGAGACTTATGACATCCCTGAACCGTACACCGATGTTCATTACGTTGTCTATGATGCAATCGGGGACAGGCTGTTTCTGGGCGGATTCACCAAAGACTTGCCCAAGGATTCGAAAGATCACGGCGGCTCTCTTGGCCAGTGGCTTTCGTGCTATGAGAATGTCCGTGCCAACAAATCCCTCGACAAACTTCGCTGGGCACGCACGCTCCCTTACGAGTTTGGCGAAGAAGGACTCGGAAGAGAAACCAACTGCTTCTTCACCGCTGACTACGCAGGGGATGAAAAAGGCGGCTACCTGTTTATAGGCGGTCTGTCCGAGCGCGGCGTCAAAAAGACGTCGATCTGGGGCATCGACGCGCTGACTGGCGAAATGGTGGAACGTTTCCTGCCCGGTCCGGAAGTGGCCGGCTACGGCGGCTGGTTCGACTTCAACAACACCGTCAACGCCTTCAAACGTTCCGATGGTGAATACATCATCTACGCCGAAGATGATGGAGCACAGAAGGTCAATATGTTCCGCTGGAAGCCATGACGCATATCGCGGACGACAGCCTTGGCATGGGAAACTTCGTGGGAAAGTGTCCAATCTCTTAATTGGACTGATTATCACAACGCCATAGGCTGTCGTTCTGCGCGTCACCCACACTGAAGATCTTCAGTGTGGGTTTCGTTCATCTATGATTTGGTGCGGATCGCAACGAAGGCATCTCCCTCTGGACGGGGCACCCACCTTAGCCGGCTGGCCTCACACCAGTGCCGCAGCATTGGGAACGTTCCGTTTGATGCCAAGACGATTGCACACCAGCTCGCCACGACCAATTCTTAGGGATGACCCAAGCTTTGGATTGTCTGAAAACCATTCAAAGCGATCCGATGAACTTCCCCACGATGCTTGATCTCAAGACCTTGGCCGAGCACGTGGCCTGTTACGCGCAGACGCACGAGTATGGAGCTAAGAGCATCGAGCCGGTCCTAAGACAAAGGCACACTCGTACCCGATCGGCGAGCCGAGTTTCAGGATTGATGCCTCGATCAAAAGATTTACGAAACTCGCGAAGAAGGTGTTTTAACCATTGCTTTATCGGATGCCGAACGCAATCCCGTCTGGCACAGTCGATGAGAACAAGGGCTGGAAAACGGATCTACCCGGGGTCGCCTCACGAGTGGATTGAGCCATTGCGAATGTCTGGGAAACTCTGGTGCCGTGACGAGGCGAATCCGCTCTTTTACAATGCAAACCGACTGGTTTTCAGGGCTCAAGGTTGCCGTGAAAAAATTGTTTGACTTAAGTGAGTCTTAGTGTATGCTGGAAATCGAGGACGTAGGAGAGGCCATCGATCTTCCTGCGGTAAAAGTTGATAGTGACCAGATCGCTTGTTGCGGTTTTGGTCGGCGGGCTTGGCCAGGAAGCCGCTCGCGAGTTACTTCCAAAGAAGCGGAGATTTTCATGCGTGCTTTAAATGTTTGTGCTTTTGTTGCGGCGACTGTCGCTGCGTCGAGCTTGGTTCAGGCGGCTGCGGTGACGGGAAACTGGTCCGGTCCACTGGCTAATTTGACAGCAGTCGATTTGCCTGCACTCGGGACGACCGACTGGGCGTTCCCCTACTTCAAAAAGAGCGATAACACGGTGCAGACGTTCTCCAAGACCGGAGCCACTGCGATTCAATCCGTTGCTTTTACTTCCGTCGTTCTTGGTAATAGGGACAACACAGGCCGGGATAACTACGGATCAAACCGTAACTATACCGTTGCTAGTTTCGGTGCCGCTGGTACGTATGATACCAATGGTAATGCCCCAGTAATTGTGGGTAACTCCAGCGGTGATTTCCAAAGTCCTTGGGCCATAGATACGGTTGCCGGAACCTCGTTCAGCTACATGGTTGGACACGGAAAAGGGTGGTGGGAAGAAAATTCAACTCCGCGTACGAATGTGACCTTCACGACCACGATTGCTCTCCCGGCAGGTACGAGCACGGTACGAATTTACCTGGGTAACTCGCACGCATGGAACAATGTGTCCAATGTCTTCGACAATGGTCAGACCGGTGTTGCGCAGGACAACAAGGGCTATACTTTTTCAGCCGCGTTGTCGGGCGCTTCGACTTACAGCAGCACCGATTGGTTTACCCAGCAGCGAGTGGATAGCCTTGTCACGATGACTGCCGGTGAAGTGGGTTATATGGAACTCACGGCAACTCCCGATAATGACGGGGATCTGTTGACCCTGACATACAATAACACCAGTAATGGCCGACGCGACCTTTTCATGCAAGGTGTCACTGTGTCGACGGCACCGATTCCTGAGCCCACGACCATTGGCCTGATATTGGCTGGTGCGGCCGGTCTGCTTCGCCGCCGATCGCGATAAGTTAGAATCGCCCTAACCCATACCTAAGGCCGAACACCGACCGGTGTTCGGCCTTATTTTTTGATGTCTTTGGGTAGACATGCATTCCAATTGTGTTAAAAGAGAGTCAACATGACCCATGCTACTATCCCGCCCGCCGGAAAGGGACGCCAAACCGCCCGGTCGCGCACCGTCAAGCAACTGCGTGAGTGGATGGCGACCGGAGTATTGGTTGCC
>Ga0105045_10005305_pt1 | contig 11336 bp, 9 predicted proteins | sample MAT02_FD_78089 | JGI IMG/M metagenome (GOLD analysis project Ga0105045, IMG submission 78089) | Freshwater microbial communities from Lake Fryxell liftoff mats and glacier meltwater in Antarctica - MAT-02 (megahit assembly) | ecosystem: Environmental > Aquatic > Freshwater > Ice > Liftoff... | reverse complement strand
TCCAGTTCGGAAAGGAGTTGGGCGATGACCGATGGTTTCATGGGCGGGGATTGGGGATCATTTTACCGAGGTCAGGAAATTGATCGGGGGATGGCAGCATTCGACGCTGCTAGGCTGGCAACCGGCTCCGGGGAGAGCGGACGCAGCGCAGCGAGGCGGTGGTGTTTGGTGGTGATGGATTGCGTTGTTAATTAGTCCTTTTTCTTTCCCGATCCGGAGAAATTTATTGTATTTGTAGAGAGCTTCTCGCTGGCTTCCTTGATCATTTCGAAGCTTGGCAAGATAGGCTTGCTTACGGGTTTGGAAGCAGGGGTTGCTGCTGAGGGTTTGTTTGTTTCTTCAGACATATATTATTTATTTGATAAATTTTTAACATACCAAACCGTCGCAACTAGTCTTGGTAAAGATAAGATCAAGAAGATAAATGAAATTACAGCGAGCCTCGAAGCAAGTGATAAAATTGAGGCTCTTCGTTTAAGTAGTCGGAAGCAAATAGAAGCAATTTTGCATTTCTGATCTAAAAACTCATCTATTAACTGGCTTTTAATATCGCCTTCATTGATTTCATTATCGATTTTTTCAAGATTTTCTTTGTAGCTCAGAGGATCTCCGAGGATTGCGGACTCATTTAACCAAAACATTGTAAATAAAACGAATCCAATTGCAGTTGAGAAAGTAATCAAACCGGTAACAAAAGGCACGTAAAATAGAGCGATATTTCCATCGGAACCGTAGTGAGGGAAATTTGTTCCAACATAGATGTAACCAGCGCCAAGAGCAGCATAAAGAGGCCACAGCATTTTAAATCGCTCTGCGATCGGCATGGTTTTAGCATAAGATTCATAGAAATCTTTTGCTAGATCCGCAAGGAACTCTCTTGATGCGTTATTCATGCTGTATTATCTCAATCTACCACTTCAGCATCAACCACCTTGCCCTTGGCTTTTTTCGGCTCGGAGGACTCTCCGGATTCATCTGCTGGCTGGACATCGGGATCTCCGCCCATGGCTGCTGCGGCTGCTTGCGCGGCTTCGGCGAGTTGTTGGAGGGAGTTTTCGAGTTCGGTGGAGGCGGCGGTGATTTTTGCGAGATCGTCGCTGGTGATGGCGTCGCGGACAGCTTTGACTTTTTCCTCAAGGGTGGTCTTGAGTTCTGCAGGTGCGTTTTCACCGAGTTCTCCGAGTTGTTTCTCGACTGAGAAGGCTAGGTTCTCTGCCTTGTTAACGGCATCGACTTTCTCGACGCGCTTGCGGTCCTCTTCGGCGTGAGCCTCGGCGTCGGCCTTGGCTTTCTCGATCTCTTCTTTGGAGAGTCCGGAGGAGCCTTGGATGGAGATTTTCTGCTCCTTGCCTGACTGCTTGTCTTTGGCCGAGACGTGCAAGATTCCGTTCGCATCGATGTCGAAGGTGACTTCGATCTGTGGCTCGCCACGGCGGGCTGCACCAATACCATCGAGCTTGAAATTTCCGAGGAGCTTGTTGTCGACGAACATTGGGCGCTCTCCTTGGGAGATGCGAATGTCCACGGCGGGTTGGTTATCGGAAGCGGTGGAGAAGGTCTGGGATTTCTTGGTTGGGATGGCCGTGTTGCGCTCTATCATTGGAGTGGCGCGGGAGCCTTCCGTTTCGATGGAGAGCGTGAGCGGGGTCACGTCGAGAAGGAGGACGTCTTTCACATCGCCACGGAGCACACCGCCCTGAATCGCCGCGCCGATGGCGACGACTTCATCCGGATTCACGCCTTGATGAGGGGTCTGGCCTGCGAGTTCCTTGGCGATCGCTACGACTTTTGGCATACGGGTCATGCCGCCGACGAGGACGAGTTCGTCAATTTCCGCTGCGGAAACTCCGGCTTCCTTGAGGCAGTCGATGACGGGCTTCTTGGTGCGCTCAAAGAGCTTGTCGGTGAGTTGCTCCAGTTTCGAGCGAGAAAGGGTGAGCTGGATGTGCTTTGGTCCGTTCTGATCCGCTGTGATGAAGGGCAGGTTGATGTCGTAGGACTGGCTGGAAGAGAGGGCGATTTTCGCTTTCTCCGCTTCCTCTTTGATGCGCTGGAGGGCATCGGCTTGGTTGGAAAGATCGACTCCTTGGTCTTTCTTGAATTCCGCGACGATATATTCGATGAGAGCGTTGTCCCAATCGTCACCGCCGAGCTGGGTATCGCCATCGGTGGCGAGGACCTCGAAGACGCCGTCGCCGATATCGAGGACGGAGATGTCGAAGGTGCCGCCGCCGAGGTCGTAAACGGCGATCTTTTCGTCGGATTTTTTGTCGAGTCCGTAGGCTAGGGCGGCTGCGGTAGGCTCGTTGATGATGCGGAGCACCTCGAGTCCCGCGATTTCACCGGCTGCCTTGGTGGCGTTGCGCTGGGAGTCGTTGAAGTAAGCTGGGACAGTGATGACCGCTTGAGTAATTTTCTCGCCGATCTTCGCTTCGGCATCGGCTTTGAGTTTACCGAGAACCATGGCAGCGATTTCTTGCGGGCTGTAAGTTTTACTTTCGCCGGCGACTTCCACTTCAATGTGCGCATCTCCATTGGAGGCGGCGACAATTTTGTAGGGCATGCGCTTGTCGGCATCGGTGAGTTCGGAGAACTTGCGGCCGATGAGGCGCTTGGCGGAGAAGATGGTGTTTTTGGGGTTGGTTACGGCTTGGCGCTTGGCAGCCTGGCCGACAAGGCGCTCCCCATTTTTCGCGAAGGCGACGATGGAAGGAGTAGTGCGGGCACCTTCGGAGTTTTCAAGAACGGTTGGTTCGCCGCCGTCCATAATGGACATGCAGGAGTTGGTGGTGCCGAGGTCGATTCCTAGAATTTTTGACATAATTTATAAAGCGGTTGCTGGGATTTTCTTTTGCAGGTGAGGTGCCAAGTGCCCTGCGGGCAGCTAGATGTTATTTGTTATTAGGGATTTGGCGGATTCGGTGGGTTTTTATCTCAGGAGAAACGGGACGAAGTGGCGCGGGCGGGTGGGACGATTTGGCGCGGTGTGACACATCGGAGTGCGGGAGGCTGTAATCCTCCTGAGCGGCACATCCAGCTACGGGTCGCCCCGAGACGCGGCAGCTACGTTGCGCAAAGTGCGCCCGACTGGATTGGTGCCCATACACCCATCCGGTTTGCACCCTCCGGGCTGTTTGGATCAAAGGCTTTCGGAAGTGCACTCGACTGGATTGCGGCCCATGCCGTCATCCGAATTGCACCCTCCGGGCTGTTTAAAGGTTCGCTAAGTGCGCCCGACTGGATTGGCTCCATCGCCCATCCGGTGTGCGTCCTCCGGACCGTTTTATATTGGCGCTAAGTGCGCCCGACTGGATTCGAACCAGTGACCGTCCGCTTAGAAGGCGGGTGCTCTATCCAGCTGAGCTACGGGCGCTTTATCTGCGGTGGCGCACTGGGTAGCAGGGAACGGGAAGGCGGGCAAGATTTTCCGCTCGACCGCCAAAGAGGTATTATTCCCTCTACTTCGTGGTCAGGAAAATGTCCTTGAACTGGACCTGCATTGGCGGTCCCTCGTGCATCTGAAGGGCGAGGACTCCCTTCTTGGGTGCTTCCGCAGTTTCGTCGGTGACATCGATGGTGAGCTTGCCGTTGATGTAGTGTTGGACGTGGGTTCCATTGGCTACGATCTTGTATTCGTTCCAATCGTCCTTGTTGATCGCGGCTTGTATTTCTTCGCTCTTGCCGGTTTCGCCGGTGACTTCGATTTTCGGCTTCGAGGGTTCCTCCCCTTGTTTGATGACTACTTGCTGGCCGCGTTTTGCGAGGATGCCACGGCCATTTTCCTCATAGAGGATCCCGGAGTAGGTATCGCCATATTCGAAATCCGCCTGGTATCCGCCGACAATGAACTTTTCCGGGTCGATTACATTGCTACGGTACTGGATGCCGGAGTTGGTATATTTCTGATCATCTCCGGGAGTCATTTTAAATTGAAGGGTGAGCGTGAAATCCCCGGGTTCCCCGTCTTTCCAAATGAGGAACGTATTGTGGGGCGCGGGATTCTCGACGGTTCCCTTGGCGGTGATCGCACCGTCCTGGACGGACCATAGTTTTGGGTCTCCCTCCCATCCTGAAAGGTCTTTGCCATTGAAAAGGGATTTTTCCCCGGCGTGGGCGAGGGTTGAAAGGAGGGCGATGATTGCGATTTTGGTTTTCATGAATAAATGTTTCTTTTGGACATTGAACATAGAATGGAAGAGGGCTCGCCGGCTGAAGTCGGCACTCTTTCAGAAGAACCTTACGGCGTGTTTTTTTGAAAGTTTCAGAGTATCTCCGGGATTCGGCGAAACAGGGGCGGCGGGATCCGTGAGTTTTTCGCCGTTGAGTTGGACGGAGCCGGAGATGATAAACTGTTTGCGTAGCTCACCGTTGGATTTTTCCAGATCGAAGGCGGACTGGAAAGCGTATGCGGTGAGGGACAGAACGGTTAGATCCGTAGGGAGATCGCTGACGGGGATTTCTGGGAGATCCGCGGCGGTAAGGTCTTTTTTGGAGAATCGTGTGTCCCAGTCGGTGCGTGCTGCCAGTCCGTCCTCGTCGCTATGGTAGCGGGATGTGAGCTTCTCTGCCAAAGATTTTTTCGCCTCCATGGGGTGGAGGGAGGGATCTAGAGTTTCGCCAAGGAGGAGCATGTAGTAGCGTACCATGAGCTCGTCAGAGACGGACATGAGCTTGCCGAACATTTCCTGAGCTGGCTCAGAAACGCCGATGTAGTTCCCGTAGGATTTCGACATCTTTTTCACTCCATCGAGACCTTCGAGAAGCGGCATGACCATCACGACCTGCTGGGGCTGGCCTTCGTCTTTCTGCATGTCGCGGCCGACTAGAATGTTGAAAAGCTGGTCAGTTCCCCCGAGTTCGACATCTGAGCGGACCTCGACGGAATCCCAACCTTGCATGACGGGATACTGGAGTTCGTGAAGGCGGACTTCTTGGCCAGATTCGAGACGGTTGCGGAAGTCCTCGCGTTGAAGCATTTGCTGGAGGGTGACGCGGGCATTGAGGCGGAGGATTTCCTCATAGCTCATCTTCCGGAACCAGTCTCCGTTGTAAACGATCTCGGTTTTGTCGCGATCGAGGATTTTAAACGCCTGCTCTGTGTAGGTGGCGGCGTTTGCGAGAACCTCGTCTCGGGTGAGGGGAGGGCGGGTAGCGGAGCGGCCTGAGGGATCTCCAATCGTGGCAGTGAAGTCTCCGATCAGAAGGATTGCCTGATGGCCAAGCTCTTGGAACTGGCGAAGCTTTTCGATTACGACAGTGTGGCCGAAATGAATGTCCGGCGCAGTGGGATCGACCCCGAGCTTGATGCGAAGAGGGCGTCCCAGCTTGAGTTTTTCAAGGAGTTCTTTCTCGGAAAGGACTTTTGCGGCGCCTGTGGTGAGTTGGGTGAGCTGTTGTTCGGGAGACACAAAATTTTAAATCTTAGACATTAAACTCCGTAGAGAGTGAGGGTGGATTGCTCCGGCTTACTCTTCTTCCGCTGCTCCCTCATTATTAGGAGTCTGGTTTTTTTGGACTTCCTTGAGGTGGGCGATCGCACGTTCTGCGGAATCTTGGGCTTTGTCGTTTTCGGAGGTGTTTACGATTACTTCAAGAATGGCGAAGGACCATGGCTCCGGTTTGGATAATGCGAGACCACGGATGAGTTTGAGTTCCTCATCTTGGGTAATCACCTGCTCTGCGAGCAGAGTCCAGTTTTCCTCAAGGTTGTCTTTTGCTTCACTGGCGTAACTGAATGCGGATTCAAAAGCGCGTTTCCTATAGTCGAGCTCCGGGCCGGAGGCGATGTAGTCCACAAGCACTTTGTATCCACTCTGATCTTTCCACTTTCCGAGAGCCACGATTGCGGCGATTCGATTTCCCTGCTCGGAGCTCTCCAGATTTTTCTTTGTAAGAGCAAGGGCGTTATCACCTCCGATTCCACCGATGAGTCTGAGTATGGAATGGCGGACGGCATCGTTAAACGCATTTTCATAGCTAGTCGTCAGGATGTTGGCAAAGGATTCCTTTGATGAAGACTCTCCAATAACTCGAGTGGCATTTTCTTCGGCAGCCTTACGAACCGCTTCGTTCTGCGTACTTTGGATTATTTCGATAAAAGCCGGGAAGTGCTCATCTGTGGCCATGAATCGAACGGCCTCGATGGAGGCGACTGCGGCTTTAGGATCGTCCGTAGAACGTGCGTAATTTAGGAGAGTGCCGATGATTTTAGGATTTTTGCGCTTACGGAGAACATCGCGAATCAGCACAATACGGATGTCCGGAATCATTTCTCGGGTGGTGGCGAATTCGGCAATTGTCGAGTCAACATCAGTCCCATCGGTCGCCTTAGCAAGGAAGAGCGCCTTGTAAACCACGTAGCGGTCTTTGTTGGAGGCAATGGAAACGGCGTAGCGCAGGAGGATGTCGAGCTTTTCGGCATCGACGGGTAGTTCCGTGGCATCGCCCTTGGCTGCATACTTGATCATCTCATTGTAGAGCTCTGTCTCGGAGTTATTGCCGCTTCTCGTAAGTAAGATGAGCGCGAGAATAATGGTGACGATCCCCATAACGACGGCGATCACTGTTTTTATGCTGGCAGACATCCCCATCTTCTTGGCAAGAATCAGCAAGGGTGCTGTTTTTTGGGACTCGGCAAGGGCTGTCTCGTCGGCAGGACTCAACTTCTGGGTGGAGGCCATTGTAGGCTTCACAACAGATGTAGGCGCGGGAGAGTGTGGTGCGAGTTTCGCACGGGCAAGAACAGGAGCGGGTTTCAGCTGAGAAGTTGGAATTTGAGTAGGAGTAGGAGTAGGAGTAGGAGTAGTGATCGGAGCACTAGCTGGAGCCGCAGGTTGATCTGGTGTGGGGGTCTGGGCAGTCTCCGGCTTGATTCGAAGAAACGGCTCAGTAGGTGGCCCTGCGCTAGGAGATGCTACAGGCTCTGGCTCTACTTGCTCCGTTTGAGTGTTTTCTGGCTCTCCCTGAAATTCATTATTCGGCGCTGGACGCGAACTTTTTTCAAGGACTTGGCCTGTGATATGGACGCTTGGCTTTGATCCTTGTGGCGGAGCCAGTGCCTTAGGTAAGGAGGCTGTTTTTAAACGCTGCGTAAGTGACGGATCCTGCAAAACTTCGGGCACAGGAGCAGATCCAGGGACGATGAGTTTCGGGCGTTTCGGCTGCTCGATGACTGGTGCTGGAGTTCCGGTGCTTAGCAGTGGATCTGGAACAGCATCATTTTCTACGAAATATTTAAGGGCCTGGCGGGAATCTTCAGGACGATCCGAGGGAAGGCGGTTGATGTGCCACATGATCCAGTCGCAGGCCCATAGAGGAATGCCATCGCGCAAATCCTGGAGTGGCGTTACATGATGCTGAAGGTGGGACGCCATGACTTCGACGGCTGTCTCGCCATCGAAGGGATATGTACCAGTGAGTGCGTAGTAGAAGACACAACCGATGGCGTAGAGATCCGCCCGCAGATCGATGGGAACCCGCTCGAATTGTTCGGGTGCCATGAAATAGATCGACCCGAATACCCCATCGGATTGGTCGATTGTTTGCAGGGACGGCTTGGAGGAAAGTTTTGCAAGACCGAAATCGACGATCTTTACTTGGAATTTTCCCGATGGGAGCCAAGTAAGCATGATATTGCTCGGTTTGAGATCGCGGTGGACGATGTGGAGTTCCTGGGCTGCGATCAGTGCTTCAAGGATCTGGGGTGCGAGCTGGCGGAAATCCTGCCAAGTGAATGAGCCGTTATTAATAATCGCTTCAAGGGTATCTCCGGTCAGAAGTTCCATCACCACGAAGGGACCGTCCTCATCTGTGCCGACATCGTAGATTGTGACGATGTTTGGATGTTGCAAAGATGCGAGCGAACTCGCTTCTTTGAGAAGCTGGCGGGTAGCTTCTTCCGAAAGGGAATCGTCATCCTTACTTGAGACGATACGTTTGATCGCGACCTCGCGGTTCATGCGCACATCGCGTGCCCTATAGACTGCGCCGAGTCCGCCCTGACCGATTTTCCCTTTGACTTCGTAGCGATCTTCCATGGGGGTTTTATAATTAAAGATTGTTGTCTTGCGATCGAATCAGATCAGTTCTTTATTTCGATCATCGAGCGTTTGCGACGGGATTCTATCCAACGGTCATACTGCGCGGAAGTTTTCTTCCTGCGGACACGTTCTTCAATCATTTCCCGGACTTCATTGAGGGCTGGTGCGGGGCCGAGATTTTTTTCGATCACTTTTACGATCGTAAATCCGCGGGGGTCCAAGAGGGGGCCAAGGACTTTTCCCTCTGTAGCTTCAAATACAATGGCTGCGAACTCTGCAGCAAGATCTGTCCTTGGAAGATTCTCTTGGAGGCCTCCGGTTTCCGCGAAGGCGTCCCTAGAATTTTTCTTTGCGATTTCCTCGAAATCCTTCCCTTCGTTTAACTGACGGGCGATGTCTTCAGAGAGTGCGAGCTGGGTCTCGGGAGTGGCGAGGGGGTTTTCCGGATCGGCTGCCGGGATGAAAATTTTCCGGAAAGTGATCTTATCCTTCGATGTGTCGCGAAGAGTTACTTTGACCTCGTTGTATTCGTTCTGGATCTCGTTGGGTAACGGTGGAGGTGCGTCGGCAAACTGCTGCGCACGCATTGATTGGACGACCATCTTTTCCTTGGTCATCTCGCGGTAGCCCTCCATCGTTAAACGAGATTTTTTTAGCTCCTCGCGGAATTTTGCTTCGTCGCCATTGTAGAGTTCGCGCATTTGGCGCTTGATCTCCTCATCAATGATATTCGGGCGGATGGCAGCACCAATCTGTTTGAATTCGTCGAGGAGGATCTGGCGATCGATCAATTCCTGCAAGATGTTGTCACGGGACTCCTTGAATTGGCGTTCGAATTCCGGACCGCGGCGGGGAAATTGGGTCGCAAGCTGAGCATACACAGGAGCCAGCATAAATGAGACTTCATTTTTTGTGATTACCTGCCCGTTTACCTTTGCGGCGATTCCGTTGACCTCTACGGCTTGGGAAAATGCGGAAGTGCTTACCACTAGGGGTGCTAGGAGGACTGATAGGTAGCGAACGATCATATCGAAAAAGAAAAATGGTGACATTTTGCGCAGGCAGACCAACGCGGTGAGAGAGTTTTCCGCGAGAAGCTTAAGATTGCAAGCGGGGAAACGCTGGAAGGTAAAGTCTTACAAGGTAAAGACGTAGGATTTCGTCCTGGATTTCCCGTATGGCTTGGCCGGTAGGGCTAAATCAAGGGATTAATCTGGGGTAAGTGTGATTCCGCCGTTGATTCCGTTTGGTCGAGGAGATAAATGCACCTTTAATGTCTCAGCCACACATGACCTCCGAGAGGGATGGGATGCGCATCCAGCCGATAAAGATGCGATCAGTTAGAAAGTTTCCCCCCTTCATTCGACTGTTGTTCAAAGTAGGGTGTCGCTTTAGAGAGTTTTGGATGGAATCTGAAAACAGCGCCGGAGCCGAGCCTAGTTCTTATTTTGGAAAATGTTGCTGTGCGGCGCCCACCCTCTAGAATTTCAATGGGATTCCAACGCTAGGATCACTCGTATTTCGTCAACACATCCTATGAAGCCCTCCTCTCTGCATCATTCCGCGTCCTTCAGATTGATGGCCTGTCTTGTTTGTTGCGCTGCGAGATTGCTCAGGTTGCCGAGTAGCAGAATAATGCCCCTCCTTGCGCTGGCGTTGGTGCTTCCACTCGTTGCCCTTCCAGCAAAGGAGCGCTGGATCTATATCCCCACGAATTTTCAAGTAGATGAAAACGCGGACAAGGTCATTGACCTCATGGGGCGCGGGGCGAAGGCCGGCTATACCCATGTCTTCGTGATCGACTCGAAGTTCGCCCACCTCCAGACGGTTAGCGCCGCCTACCGTCCGAACGTCGAGCGCGTGAAAGCTGCCGCCGAGCGCCTCAATATCGAGCTTGTTCCCGGTCTTTTCCCGGTCGGTTACTCGAACGATCTCCTTTTCAATAACCCCAACCTCGCCGAGGGACTGCCGGTGAAAGACGCGCCTTTCATCGTGAAAAACGGCATCGCCATTATCGCGCCTAATCCCGCCGTTTCGCTGCCAGGAGGGGAAATGAACGACCGCTCGGGGTGGGGCTTCATCGATGAGAACGTGATCGCTGAGGACGGTGCCATGAAATCTCCACCCACCGATCAGAACGCCCGCCTACACCAGAGACTTACCGTAGCCCCCTTCCGGCAATACCACGTCTCCGTCCGCATTCGCACCGAAGGTTTCTCCGGCTCCAATGCCGAGATCAAGGCGATCGGGAAAGGCAGCAGACAGCTCCAGTGGACCTATCTGAATGCCCCGGCGGACTCGGATTGGAAAACCTACGACGTTACCTTCAACTCGCTCGACTCCACCGAAATCGACCTCTACTTCGGCATCTGGAGCGGCCACAAAGGCACCCTATGGTGGGACGACGCGGTCATCGAGGAGTGCGGTCCCTCCAATCTCCTGCTCCGTCCCGGTGCTCCGTTCGTGATCAAAAAATCAGATGGCACCCTCCTCACCGAGGTCAAGGACTATGAGAAGCCCGATAACTCCGCCACCGGCAGCACCCCGTGGCCGGGCGCTTTCGTCGCGTGGTCCACACCGCCCGAGATCCACGTGAAGAACATCCCCGATGGAGAGACTCTCCTCATCTCCTACTCCCACAGCCACATTATTTATGATGAACAGGTTTCCGCCTGCGTCGAGGAGCCGGAAACAAAAGAACTCCTCCGCAAAAACGCCGCTGAAGTTTCCGAGCTCTTCGGGGCGGAGACCTACATGATGAGCCACGACGAATGGCGCATGCTCGGTTGGGATCAGTCATGTATGCACTCCGGGAAAACCGCCGGAGAGATTGCCGCCGAAAACCTCCGTCTCTGCACCGGTTACATCCGTGAGAAAGTTCCCGCCGCCCGCCTCCTCGTCTGGAACGACATGTTCGATCCCTTCCACAATGCCACTGGAAACTACTACCTCGTCCGCGATTCCTTCGAAGGTTCATGGAAAGGCTTGGATCCCGGCGTGGAGATCATGAACTGGAACTTCGACAAGCGCACCGAGAGCCTGGCCTTCTTCGAAAACCTCGGCCACCCACAGGTCATCGCCGGTTACTACGATGGAGACCTCGCGAACGTTTCAGCATGGCTGAAGTCCGCGGAGAACACGAAGGATGTCAAAGGCTTCATGTACACAACATGGCGTAACGATTTTTCCAATCTGGAAAAGGTCGCGCGGAGATTCTGGAAAAGGCAGGCTGGTAAACAGTTCGCGGTGTAGTTTGACTTCACAATCTGAATGAAGACACCAGCGGTGTGCCTAGGG
>Ga0105045_10005303_pt1 | contig 11336 bp, 14 predicted proteins | sample MAT02_FD_78089 | JGI IMG/M metagenome (GOLD analysis project Ga0105045, IMG submission 78089) | Freshwater microbial communities from Lake Fryxell liftoff mats and glacier meltwater in Antarctica - MAT-02 (megahit assembly) | ecosystem: Environmental > Aquatic > Freshwater > Ice > Liftoff... | reverse complement strand
TGCATCAATTCATTCGTGGCGGCGGCATCGTCGAGCCGACGACGGCAGCCGCGCCGCATCAGAGCCTGAGAGTTTTTCGGGCGTGCCCGAACAGCGTGTCAAAGGGCGTCCGATCTAGGCGCAAAGCGCAGCCATAGCCCGGGCTATGGCGAGCATTTGCAACGACGCGCGGGGGCACTTTGGCGTGGTGAGCGGGCATGAACGAAAGACTCATGAGGAAACGCCGGGCCGCTCCCAAGTTTCCTCATCCCCCTTGGGGGGCCTGACGCGCAGCGGCAGGTCTGGGGGCGCTCTCAGGCTCTCAGCCCACGTTGCGCCCCTGCCCGGCCCAGAAGGGCGCGCGCAACGCTTTCTTGTCGATCTTGCCCACCGCAGTGCGCGGCAGGTCGGGCACGAATTGCACCTGCTTGGGCGCGCAGACCCTGCCCTTCCTGTCGCGCACCATGTCGATCAGCAATTCCCCAGGCACCTGCTGGCCGGGCTTGCACACCACCATCGCCGTCACCGCTTCGCCCCACTTGGCGTCGGGCACGCCGATCACCGCCACCATGGCCACCGCCGGGTGGCTGCTGATCACGTCTTCCACATCGCGCGGGTAGACGTTGAAGCCGCCGCTGACGATCATGTCTTTCTTGCGGTCGACGATGTAGAGGTAGCCGCGTGGGTCGGCGCGTGCCATGTCGCCGGTGTGCAGCCAGCCGCTGCGCAAGGTGGCGGCGGTCAGCTCGGGCTGGTTCAGGTAGCCCTCCATCACCTGGCGGCTGCGCACGCACAGCTCGCCCACCGCGCCGGGCGCCACCGGCTGGTCGTCGTCGTCGAGCAGCACCACCTGGCTGCCGCTGGTGGGCAGGCCGCAGCTGCTGAACAGCTCGGGCTGCTGCACGTCATGGTCGCTGCGCTTGAGGAAGCTGACCGGGTAGCCCTCGGTCTGGCCATACAGCTGGGCGAACACCGGGCCGATGCGTTCCAGGCCTTCCACCAGCCGGGTGGGCGACATCGGGCTAGCGCCGTACAGCAGGGTGTGCAGGCTGCTGAGGTCGGTGCGGTCCAGCTCGGGGTGGTCGAGCAGGGTGTAGACCATGGTCGGCACCAGCAGCGTGAGGTTGATGCGCTCCTGCGCGATCAGCGCCAGCACCCGGCCGGGGTTGAAGCCCGACAGCAGCCGCACCGTGCCGCCGCGCATCAGCGTGGGCTGCACCACCGTGCCGGCCACATGCGTCATGGGGGCGGCGGCCAGGTAGTGCGGCGTGTCGGGCAGGTCGAAGTCGCTCAGCTTCTCGATCACCATCGCCGCCAGGCCAGCCTGGGTGCGGGCAGCGCCCTTGCTGCGGCCGGTGGTGCCGCCGGTGTAGCTGACGACGGCCAGCGCGCCGGGCTGCGACAGGTCCTGCATGCTGGCGTGGCCGATGCGCTCGGTGGCGCGGGCCAGGCTGCTGCCGAATTCGGCATCGGTCAGGGTGTAGAGCTGCTGCAGCCCCGCATGGCGCGCGGCCAGCGCCTGCGCCCGCTCGCCGAATCCAGTGGCGTCGCAGACCAGCACCTGGGCGCCGAAGTCCTGCAGCTGGAACAGGTGGTCGTCCAGGCTACCCAGCTGGTGCAGCGCGGTGGTGACCATGCCGCTGGCAATGGCAGCCTGGCCGGCGCACCAGGCCTGCACCTGGTTGGCCGCCAGGATGGCCACGCGGTTGCCCGGCCCGAGGCCGGCGGCTGCGAACACCGCCTGCATGCGGCCGATGGTCTCGGCGGTGGCGCGGTAGCTCAGGTCGCCCGCGTCCCAGCGGAAGGCGGTGCGCCCGGGGTGGCGCTGCAGCGCGCGCAGCAGCAGTGCGCTGGCGGTCGGGCCGGCCTGACAGGAGTGCATGGTGTGCCTTTCAGCTCAAGCAAGCGCTTTGTGGAACTCTTGTTCAACCTGGGCGACCATCGCCTCGACGGTCTGCACCTGGCGCACACCGCTCACGCTGTGGCCCGCACTCCAGATGTCTTTCCAGCGCTTGGGGCCGTCGGCGGTGTTGCCGTGCGATGTGCCGCCGAACATCTGGGCCGCAGTGTTGGGGGTGACGGTCTCGTCCAGCGTGACCGGGTCCAGCCCGGCGCGGCGGATGGCCGGCAGCAGCATGCTGGTGGGCAGGCCGGTGAAGGCGCGCGTGAGCAGCACGTCGTCGATACCCGACTCGACCAGCATGCTGCGGTAGGCGTCGGGCGCCAGGCTCTCGCGGGTGGCGATGAAGCGCGTGCCCATGTAGGCCAGATCACAGCCCAGCACCTGGGCCGCGCGCAGGGCCACGCCGTCGCTGATGCCGCCGGCCAGCACCAGCGGGCCGTCGTATTCCTGCCGCAGCGCCCGCACGAAGGCCATGCCGTTGAGCCAGCCGGTCTGGCCGCCGGCACCGGCGCTCAGCAGCACCAGGCCGTCGGCGCCGGCGGCAATCGCCTTGCGGGCATGCGCCATGGTGGCCACGTCGGCCAGCACCAGGCAGCCGACGCCGTGCAGCGCCGGCACCGCTGCGGCGGGCGAGCCCACGCTGGTGATCACCAGCTCCACCCGGTGGCGCACCAGGCAGGCCAGATCGTCGGCCATGCGGGGTGACCGCATGATCAGGTTGGGGCAACAGGGCGCGGCCTCTTCGGGCGCGGCGAACAGGCGCTGCTTGATCTCGGTGAGCCACTGGTCCAGTTGCCCGGGGCTGCGCGCGTTCACCGTGGGAAAGGCGCCGATCACGCCGTTGCGACAGGCCGCCACCACCAGGTCGACGCCCGAGACGTTGAGCATCGGCGCGGCGATCAGCGGCAGGCGCAAACGGCGGGTGATGCTGCCAGGCAGGCGGGGGGTCATGTCGGGTTCCTGGCGGTTGATCAGTTGACGTTGCGGCTCTTGCCAGCCCAGAACGGCGCGCGCAGGTCCACCTTCAGCACCTTGCCGGCAGCCGACAGCGGCAGCGCCTCGCGGAACTCGACACTGCGCGGACACTTGTAGCCGGCGATCAGGGTGCGGCAGTGCGCCTGCAGCTCTGCGGTTGTCAGCACCGCGCCGGGGCGCAGCACCACCACCGCATGCACCCGCTCGCCCCAGCGGTCGTCGGGCACGCCGATCACCGCAGCCATGCCCACCTGTGGCAGCTGGGTGATGGCGTTCTCGACCTCGGCGGAATAGACGTTCTCGCCACCGCTGACGATCATGTCCTTGAGCCGGTCGACCACGTAGAAGAAGCCGTCGGCGTCCATGCGGCCGCCGTCGCCGGTGTGCATCCAGCCGCCGCGCAGCGCCTGCGCCGTCTGCTCGGGCTGGCCCCAGTAACCCTGCATCACCAGCGGGCCGCGCACCACGATCTCGCCCACCGTGCCGGGCGGCACAGGCTGGTCGTCGGCATCGACGATGCGCATCTCGGCGATCGGCACCGCGCGGCCCACCGAGCGCAGCCGCTGGCGTTGCAGATCGGCCGGCTGTCCGGGCGCATGGCACCAGGCCGGCAGGGCCGTGACCACCGGCGACAGCTCGGTCATGCCGTAGAGCTGGCAGAAGCCGGCCGCCGGCAGCACCTGGCGCGCGCGGGCCAGCAGGGTCTCGTCGATGGGCGAGGCGCCGTAGAGCACCAGCTGCATGCAGCTGGTGTCGAAGCTGCCGAACTGCGGATGCTCGACCAGGCGCTTGAGCATGGTGGGCACCAGGAAGATCTCGCTGCCGCGCTCGTCGGCGATGGCCTGCAGCACCGGCAGCTCGTCGAAGCCGGGCAGGATGACCTGGCGGCACAGCCGCTGGATGAGCTGCAGCGCCAGCGCCATGCCGCCCACATGGAACATCGGCGCGCAGTTGATGCCCACGCTGTCCACCGGCCGGGTGGCCGCCTGGTTGGCGCTCAGCACATTGCTCGCCAGGTTGGCCTGGCTGAGCATCACGCCCTTCGGCCGGCCGGTGGTGCCGCCGGTGTACATCACCGCTGCCAGGTCGTCACCGCTGCGGCGGGCGTCGTCCACCGGCGTGGCCTGCGCCACCAACGCCGGGCCGTCGACGAAGCCGTCGGGCGCCGGGCCGTCGCCCCAGTGCACCAGCTGCTGCAGGCTGCGGCTGTGCATGCCCTGGCCGGCGGCAGTGCGCAGGCCGGCGGCCACGGCATGAAAGTGCCCATCGACCAGCAGGATGCGGGTGTCGCAGTCGTCCAGCGAGTAGGCGACTTCGGCCGCGCTCCAGCGCATGTTGACCGGGTTGATCACGCCGCCGGCCCACCACACGGCATGGAAGTAGACGACGTAGTGGTCGCTGTTCATGCCGAGCATGCCGACCCGGTCACCGGGCTGCAGGCCCAGTTGCTGCAGCACCGCAGCCAGCCGGGCCACCCGGTCGACAAAGGCCGACCAACTGGTGCGGCGGCCACCGCAAGCCAGGGCTTCGGCCTGCGGGCGTTCGATCAGCGCCTTGTGCAGCGGTTGGGTGAGGTTCATCGTGGGGCGGCCAGGCTGCGGCGTGCGGTGTCCAGGGTGCCGGATCGTAGGCAGCCGCCGCCGGCGGCCTCAATCGTCGCTTCGGACGATGTTGCCGGGACGCTGCCTGTTCGCCGCTGCACGCCCGTCGGCATGGCCACTGCCAGCCAGAGCGCCAGGCTGAACCCTGCCTCGGCCAACACCTGGCCGTTGATGCGCACATCCACCGCATCCGCGCCGGGGTGGTCGCGGCGCGTGGTCACCATCCGCATCGCGTGGCGCCGCACCGAATGGTTCTTGTCGATGTCGATCAGGTGGTTGGCCACGTTGCGCCACACCTGGGTGCCGGCGTGCTCCAGCCAGCCGGCCAGGCAGGCGGCGCTGCTGCGCAGGCCTGGCAGGTCATCGGTGGGCGATGGCCGGCACCGCAGTGGCGTCGATCGGGTCCTTGAGTGGCTCGGCCATGCTGCAGTGTGGCGCAGAGTGCCCGCGCCCTTTTCATCCTGCGGCAACAGCATGGTGCTGGCCATGCCTGTCGCCGGCCGCAGCCCGCCAGGTGCGCGACCGCACAGACCGGGACTGTTCCGATGGCTATCTTGACCACCGGGTAGCGGCCGCGCCGCCCCATGCGTTCCAACAACCATTGAGGTACCGCGATGAACAAGGACCAGGTCAAGGGCACTGTCAAGGAAATGGCAGGCAAGGTGCAGGCGCAAGCCGGCAAGGTCGTCGGAAGCACGGAGCAACAGGTCAAGGGACACATTCGGGAAGCCGAAGGCAAGGCGCAGAATGTCGTCGGCGACGCGAAGAAATTGGTCAAGGACGCGACACAAAAGCCTTGACGGGCAGACCACGGATCAGCCCGTCGGGCACGGGATGATCCGGCCCCCGAGCACCATGCACGTCGAACGCCGGCGGTCGTCCGGCGAAGAGGCGGCCAACGCAGTCGAACATGGGCTGGGCGCGCCTGTAGCCACCGAGGCCGTCGCCATTCTGGGGCGTGCGTCGACACATGGCAGCCGCAAAGCATAGGAACCCTGCGACATGACGTCGGTCCGCGTCGCAGCCATCCTGCTGCTCCCTCTGCTGCTTGCGCTGGGGGGCTGCGCCAGCCTGTTGCCTGCAGCCACCAGCGACGCCAGTTCATCCTTCCAGTCGTTCAAGCAAGCCAGAGCGGCCTTCGAGCGCATCGAACCGCTCAAGACACCGGCGAGCGCGTTGAAGCTGATCGGATTCGACACCGAAGGCATCCAGAACGTCAGACTGATCCCCTATCCAGATCTGGTGTCGCGGCTGGCGCCGAACGCGAGCATCGCGATGGCCGACCTCGACCCCGGCATCCGTGACTGCATCCAGGCCCGCATGGCCTGCATTGCCTACGAGTTCCACTTCGCCCGCGAGTCACGCGAGCGCAAGGGCAACTTCATGCTCGATTTCCTGAACTTCAAACGGACGACCTGGGTGCGCAGCTGGCGATTCGACGCCCTGGTGGTGGTCAGCGGCGGCGTCGTGCTGTTCCGCAACTTCGGCGGAGAACCAGACAACGAGCGCATCGAGCACCAGGTCAATCCGCTGGGCCCACTGCAGTCGGGCGGCGAGTCCTTGGCAGGGCAGATGTTGCGCTAGCAGCGCCCCGCACGCACACGGCACTGAAAGTTGACGGAGATCAACGGTGCGTCAAGCACGACAGGCTGTGTCACAGGGCGTCCTGCGCGGCTGGAGATAATTCTGCTGGCGCGCTGGACTCGTCGGGCATCGCGTCATGGTTCCCGTCTCGACACCAGTGAGAGCGCAATGACCGCAGCCCAAACCCAAGCCCTCCGATGCGCGCACGCGCAGGACGGTCCGCTGACCGATTCGCGCCATGAACTCACGCTGCACATCGGCAGCGACGAACCCCTCGGCGCCCGGCGCAACCGGCTGCTGGCCTGTCTGGCCGAACCGGTCTGGCAACGCTGGCAGGCGCAGCTGGAAGCGGTCGACCTGCCGCTGGGCAAGGTGTTGTGCGAACCCGGTGGCTGCCTGACCCATGTGGTCTTCCCGACCACCGCCATCGTGTCGCTCTTGCACCTGACCGAAAGCGGCAATTCCACCGAGATCGCCATGGTCGGCAATGAAGGCATGGTGGGCACCTGGCTGGTGATGGGCGCGGGCACCACGCACGCCCGGGCGGTCGTGCAGAGCGCGGGGCGCGGCTTCCGCCTGCATGCCGGCGTGTTGATGGAGGACTTCGACCGGGAGGCCGCGGTGATGCATCTGCTGCTTCGCTACACACAGGCATTGCTGACCCAGACCTTCCAGACCGCCGTGTGCAACCGCCACCACGCGCTCGAACAGCGACTGTGCCGCTGGCTGATGCTGAGCCTGGACCGGCTTGCTGGCAACCACATCGCCATGACGCAGGAGTTGATCGCCAACATGCTGGGCGTGCGCCGGGAAGGCGTCACCCAAGCCGCAGTCCGGTTGCAGAAGGCCGGGCTGATCAGCTACCACCGCGGCCACATCGCCGTGCTGGACCGCCAGGGCCTCGAAGCGCACAGTTGCGAGTGCTACCGCGTCGTCAAGACCGAGTACGACCGCCTGCTGCCTGCCCAGATTGCCACCTGACGGCGACGGTGCTGCTTGCGCGGCGGCGGCGCAATCAGGCAGGGCTCAGGCCGGGCTCAGGCCGGGCTCAGGCCGGGCTCACGACAGCAAGACATGCACAGTGCTGGCCAGCCGGGTCTGCCAGACCGGCAGCGGTGGGCTCAGCGCCGTTCTTCCCTCCTCGGGGGCAGGTGGCGCAAGTCAAATTGGCACAGGGGGAGCGCCAGGACCGTCATGCCGGGCATGAAGTGCCAGGTCTTGAACGCCTAGCGCGGGTCGCTTCCCCTGGGACACAGATCCGTCAGGTTGATGCAGGTGTAGACCGCGACCAGGATCGCCAGCGTCAGCCAGTGCAGGCCGATCCGCCAGGGTTTCGCAGCGGTCAGTCGTGGTCGGGGCCATCACTCCGAGGTCTTGCCGTCGAAGTGTTCGGTGTCGGCCTCGGCATCTGCGCGCGTGTGGTGCACCACGCCATCGCGGTGGTTGGGCGGCGCATAGAGCGTGTAAAGCTTGAGTGGCTCGGTCCCGGTGTTGATGATGTTGTGCCTGGCGCCGGCAGGAACCACCACGGCGAAGCCAGCGCGGATCGCGGTGCGCACGCCGTCCAGCACCGCCTCGCCGCTGCCATGTTCGACACGGAAGAACTGGTCGAGCTTGTGGACCTCGGCGCCGATCTCTTCCCGGGGCTTCAGCGCCATCACCACCAGCTGGCAATGCCGGGCCGTGTAGAGAACCTGGCGGAAGTCCGCATGCCTGCGCTGTCCGTGCGCTGTCGAACACCACAGCCGGTGGCCGGGCGTCCCCGCGAAGCGTCGCCGCGGGGCGCTCGGGCGAAACCCGCTGCCTGCGCGGCGGTGCGATCATCGCACCGGCGGCGGGCTTCAGCGCGCTGGCGCATCGGGCGCCGCCGCGTCGATCTGCCCGCGCCCATGACCCTGGATGACACCGACCGCCAACCCAGCGCCCTGCTGCGCCGGGGCGCGCGCCTGCCGCTGGCCACGCTGGCCGACAAGCTGCGGGTGCCGCGCGGCACGGTGAGCAACCGCCTGCGCAAGCTGGACGACGCGCCGGTGATCGTCGGCCACACCGTCCATCTCAAGCCCGAAACCAGCATCCTGCTGCCGAGCCACCGGTAGCGGGTTGGAGAACCACCATGCAGATCCTGCACGCCGAAGCCACCCGCGCCGCCCTGCCCTTTGCGCAGCTGATCCCGGCGCTGCGCAGCCTGTTTGCCAGTGGCTGCGAGGTGCCGGCGCGGCATGTGCACAACGTCGCATCGCCCGGCGGCGGCTTCACCTCGCTGATCATGCCGGCCTGGCTGCCGGGCCACTGCTACGGCGTGAAGACGGTCAACGTGGCGCCGCGCAACGCCGCCATCGGCCTGCCCGGGCTGCACAGCACCTACCTGCTCTACAGCGCTGCCACCGGCGCGCCGCTGGCCTGGCTGGACGGCGACCAGATCACCGCCCGGCGCACCGCTGCGGCGTCGGCGCTGGCGGCATCGTTCCTGGCCCGGGCCGACGCGCGCCACCTGCTGCTGGTGGGCGCCGGCCAGGTGGCCCGGCTGCTGCCTGCGGCCTACCGCGTGGTGCGGCCGATCGACCGGGTGACGGTGTGGGCCCGCAGCGCCGATGCCGCCACCGCACTGGCCGACAGCCTGCGCGCCCAGGGCTTCGACGCCCGCGCCAGCACCGACCTGCCCGCCGCCGTGGCGCAGGCCGACGTGGTCAGCTGCGCCACGCTGGCCACCACGCCGCTGGTGCAGGGCGCCTGGCTGCAGCCCGGCAGCCACCTGGACCTGATCGGCAGCTTCACTCCCGCGATGCGCGAGGCCGACGACGCCTGCTTTGCCGGCGCCGCGCTCTACATCGACACCGACGAGGCCCTGGCCAAGAGCGGCGACCTGCTGGGCCCGTTGGGCCGTGGCGTGCTCACCGCCGCCGATGTGCGCGGCACGCTGGCCGGCCTGTCGCGCGGCGAGGTGCCGGGGCGGCAGGTCGCGGCCGAGCGCACGGTGTTCAAGTCGGTGGGTACCGCGCTGGAAGACCTGGCCGCCGCGATGCTGGCATGTGGCCTGAGCACCACAGGCGGGCCGCCGGATGGCGGGCAGCGCGACCAGCGCGACTAGCACCACCAGACCGCAGCCAGCGCGGCGTCAACGGTCCCCGATCCGCCGACGCCCCATCGGCCCCACAGCAGGCCGGCGATGGCGCTCGGCATCGGCGCCATCGCTCGCCAGGGTTTCGAGGATCGGGCATTCCGGCCGGTCATCGCCATGGCAGCTGTGCACCAGGTGTTCGAGCGTCGCCTTCATCGCGAGCAACTCCCGCGCCTTCTGGTCCAACTCATGGATGTGGGCTTGCGCCAGCGCCTTCACTTGCCGGCTTGGCCGCTTGCGGTTGTGCCACAGGCCGACAAGTTCCGCGATCTCGGCGATCGAGAAGCCCAGATCGCGTGCATGGCGAACGAATCTCAGGGTGTGCACGTCGGCGTTGCCGTACTGACGGTAGCCGGCATCGGTTCGGGTGGCCGCCGGGATGAGGCCAACCACTTCGTAATGCCGGATCATCTTGGCCGACACGCCCGAGGCCTTGGCAGCTTCGCCGATGTTCATGGCTTCCATGCGTTTCGTCTCCTTGTGCAGTGGCCGCGCAGGGCCTGGCGCCTGCGGCGGCCAGGAACCGTGTGCGCCAGCGGGTTGATGCAGACAGGTGCAGGCCAACGCCATCGCCTGGCTTCCCAAGATGGCAGCTCCGGTGCGGTTGCCCGATACCTGTCTTGCTGGGCAGGGCATTCAGAAACTCCGCTTGACCTTACCACGGTGGAAAGGTTGACAGTACCCTCATCCCAAACCCACCGCAACCGAGGACCGAGCAATGAATGCCTTCGAAGTCAAGGACATGACCTGCGGCCACTGCGTCAGCACCATCACCCAGGCGGTGAAGGCACTGGACCCTGCCGCCAAAGTCCGGATCGACCTGGCCGCGCACCACGTCGAGATCGAATCCGGCGACATCCCTGCTGCGCAGTGGAGCGATGTCATCCGACAGGCCGGCTACACACCGGTCGCCATCCAGGCCGGTAAACGACCTGCGGCGGCGGGTGCCTTGCCTGCTCGACAAGGCTGCTGCTGCAGCTGAGTGCTTGAGGCGGCGAAACGGCACCGACATGAGGGATCGCCACCGCACAGACGCTTCGATTCTTCAGCGGCACAAGCAAGGCTACGCTTGCGACGCAGCCGTTTCAGCCGTTTCAGCCACCACACCGATGCGCAGATGAAGACCATGCAGGCGATGCACGACATGTTGATGCAGGCAGCTTCGCCAGAGCAGCGAAGCGACCTGATGGCCGGGCACATGCAGGTCATGCAGCACAGCATGGCGCTGATGGGCGGCATGGGCGGCATGGGCAGCATGGGCGGTACGGCCGGCTTGGGCGCCTTGGACGGCGACATGGGCAAGCGCCACCAGACGATGGACAAGCGCATGCAGATGATGCCGTCCATGATGCAGATGATGATGGACCGCACGCCCGCTGCTGCGGGCAAGCCTTGAAGGTGCGCACCATGAATGCGCCCACACGACCGACCGCGCACGCTGGTGCCGCCTATGGCTTCTATTGCACGCTCACCGGCATGAGCTTTCAGGGTGCAGTCGAGCGGGTCACCGACGCGCTCAAGGTCGAAGGGTTCGGTGTGCTGACCGACATCGACGTGCAGGCGACGATGAAATCCAGGCTGAACATCGACGTGCCGGCCTACCGCATCCTCGGTGCCTGCAACCCGCCACTGGCACACCGCGCCTTGAGCGCTGAGCCCGACATCGGGCTGCTCTTGCCGTGCAACGTCATCGTGCGCGAAGAGGCCAACGGCGGCCAGACAGTGGGGTTCATGGACCCGGTGGCCGTGATGCAGATGACCGACGATGCCGAGGTGGCTGCGGTGGCTGCAGAAGTCCGTGTTCGGCTCGAACGCGTGTGCTCTGCCCTGACAGGAACTGCGACAGCCTGAGACCGCCCGCCGGTCGGCAACGGGCGCGCAGGGCATCGGCCGGCTGCCTCGAAAGGATGAACCCATGAACATGCCTGTAGAACACCGGCACGATGTGGCCCCTGCGAACGCGGGTGACCATCCAGTTGCAGCCGCCCCTGAAGCAGCGCCAGCCTCCGCTGTCACGCCGCCGAAGGCAGCGCCGGCAGCGCCGGCAGGGGCGGCCTACACCTGCCCGATGCACCCGGAGATCCGGCAGGACCAGCCGGGCGATTGCCCGAAGTGCGGCATGGCGCTGGAGCCGGTCGTCGCCACGCTCGACGACGACGACAACCCGGAACTCGCC
>Ga0105045_10005301_pt1 | contig 11337 bp, 13 predicted proteins | sample MAT02_FD_78089 | JGI IMG/M metagenome (GOLD analysis project Ga0105045, IMG submission 78089) | Freshwater microbial communities from Lake Fryxell liftoff mats and glacier meltwater in Antarctica - MAT-02 (megahit assembly) | ecosystem: Environmental > Aquatic > Freshwater > Ice > Liftoff... | reverse complement strand
TAGACGACGCGAATGGCCGACAATCAAAAACCTAACGACTATTGGTCGTACAGCTTGAGCATTTTGGCGTGCCGCGATGACGGCAATGAATTGGCAAAAAAAGTTCTAGTCTGCTCTTATGCACTTGAGATAATCGCACAAGCCAACGGACGGTGCCGATAATGATCGAATGCCCAGATATCAGGAAATCGGTGATCAAGAACCATTACGATGTTAGCACGCTGTTTTACCGATTGCTTTGGGGCCCACATATTCACCACGGCTATTGGTTGGCGGATGAGACTCCGGCTGCGGCTCAGATTCAACTAACATCCACACTGGCTGGGCTAGCCAAGATTCAAAACAACTCAGTGATTTACGATATTGGCTGCGGAATGGGCGGTTCGAGTATTTGGCTTGCCAAGAACTTGCACTGCAATGTAACCGGAGTCACGCTCAGCCCAGTACAACGTCAATGGGCAACCGCTAGCGCTGCCATCAAGGGCTTGAAACCTCGTCCTCAGTTTCGATGTGAGGACGCCGAAGTGATTCAGTTTCCAGCGAGTTCAGCCGATGTGGTTTGGAGCATTGAATGCACTGAGCATTTGTTTAACAAACCTGCCTTCTTCCAGAAAGCTGCGAGTTGGCTGAAACCGGGCGGTCGATTCGCGTTGCTTGCTTGGCTCGCCGGCGAGTCGCCGATGAGCGACGAAAATTCCGAACAGGCGTTGCGAGTCTGCCGAGGAATGTTTTGCCCGTCCCTCGGTAGCCAATCGGATTATGTTCGATGGTTTGAGCAAGCGGGCTTGAAGGTAACTGCGACGGGAATCTGGACAGATCAAGTCAAGAAGACGTGGGAGATCTGTCGCAAACGCGTTGAACGAACCGGCGTTCGCTACTTAGCAAAAGCACTGGGCAGCAACCACGTGTTGTTCCTCGATCACTTCGACGCGATTTTGAACGCATACGATTCAGGAGCCATGGAGTACGGTTATTTCGTCGCGGAGAAAGCCAGTTAGTGCGTCGTCCAACCTAAAAACTTGGGTTGGCAAACCTACTTGAATGATACTCCGTAGCTGCACGAAACTCCGCCGTCGTGAATCGTGCGACGGCCAGTAACGTACGACAAATTGGGCAGGCCCAAATCAAAACTTGAATATGCACTAATTGATTTCGCTCTCAGGTAGCTTCGTCAAATGGAGCTGAAGATAGTTAGCTCGTTCAATGTTTCGATCCGTGACGCTTAGTTTATGCCCGCAAAGTTTTTGGAGGTGAGCTGGCTGGGTGTGGATGAATAGCTTGTTCACTGTCGGGATCTTGACGTTTTCTATCAGCCCTAGATTGACGCCCATTCGGACCTTGCTCAGGTAGTGCATTGTTTCTTCACTACTGATTTTTTTTGCGGTGCAAAGTATACCCAACGCTCGGCTGACATTGTCATGAAGATCTTGCCGACTTTCGTTCACTAGAAACTCTCTCGCTTTTCGCTCATAATCGATCAGCCGCGGCACCACTTCTCGCACTTTGCCGACGAGTGCCAATTCGTTTTTGCCCAGAGTGGTCTGGTTACTGATTTGATAAAAGTCCCCCATGAACTGAGAGCCTTCGCCAAACAGCCCGCGAACAGCGACGTTGATCTTGTTGAGGGCGCGAAATACTTTATCGATCTGTTTTGTCGCAACCAGCGCTGGCAAGTGAAGCATCACGCTGACTCGCAGACCGGTACCAACATTGGTTGGACAAGCAGTCAGGTAGCCGAGTCGCTTGTTGTAGGAGTAGGTCAGTTTGCTCTCGAGTTGATTATCGAGTTCGTCCATACGTTGCCAAGCGGCCTCAAGGTCCAGGCCGCTCTGCATGACCTGAAGACGAAGATGGTCTTCTTCGTTGACCATGATGCTAAAGCGTTCGTTGGGGTCGAGAATGACGGCTCGCGCCCCTTGGCCTTCGCTGAGCTCGTGACTGATCAATTGCCTCTCCATCAAAAACTGGCGATCCAGGTCCACCAATTTTGCGACATCCACGTATTCAGAATCAGCGGATAAAGGGAGCGAATCGAGAGCACGATGGACCGAGGTCGCGATCTCGGTGCGGTCTTTGGGTGTGCATTTGCGAATAAATGGAAACTCGGACAGATTGCGAGCCAGTCGAATTCGGCTGCTCATGACAATGTCGGATTCTGGTCCTTGCCCACGCATCCATTCGCTGCTTTTGTTAGCTAAGTCCTCAAGTTTCACAGTGGTTGTTTTCGTTGGAGTTACGGCAAACGTATTTCAAGGTTTTGTAAACCAAATGAAACAGCCTATACCGTGGGTGGTTCGGATTGGAAATCATCGTCAAGCTCATCTGGCTCATCGTCGTTCCACAAGGATTCGTCACCTGATTCTATCGCGGATATTTTGTCGCGCAGACGACTTGCCGTTTCGTAGTCTTCTTTTTCAACCGCTCCTTTCATTTCAATTTTGAGTTGCATGAGCCGCTGCTGACGCTCGGGCGAGCCGCTCAGGTTCGTCGGGACTTTGCCGACGTGCTGCAACGCGCCATGAATATTGACAAGCAAGGGCTCGAGGTCATCTTCAAACGCGACGTAATCGTAAGCGCAACCAAGTCGGCCGCCTTTGCGAAAATCGGCGAAGGTAATTCCGCAGATTGGGCATGTTTTTTTGTCGGCGGAAGCCAGTTCTTCGGCCGCCTTTTCGATTTTAAGTTGCTTGGCCAACATGTTCGAGAGTGCCGACGCCGGCGTGGCTGTCCCCTCATTGGACAGAAATGTCCGTGCATGTTCCTCGCAGAGATGCAGTTGGCTGGGCCCGTTCGGCTCGGTAAGTTCCGTAATGTGGAAGGTAGCTGGTTTTTCGCAGTGCTGGCACTTCATCTTGGAATTCTCTCGCGTGATGGTTCGCGGTAAACTAGTTCACTGGTAGTATAGGCATCTCGGACCGATCCGGCGATGCGGTTGAATTAAATCATTCTTGCGCGATTGAAGGCTAACTCCTTAGGATGAGTGCATTCCCTAGTTTTGAAAAATTCCAGACACTGTCCCAAGAATTCGATTTGGTACCCGTCTATCGTAGGCTCTTAAGTGATCACTTGACCCCCGTTTCGGCTTTTCGGTTGTTGGACGATGGACAAAGTCCCGCGTGTTTATTCGAAAGCGTCATCGGTGGCGAAAAAATTGGCCGATACAGTTTCATCGCGATTGGTCCACGGTCCCGAGTCGTCGCGTTTCGAAATGAAGTCGAATGGCATAACGACGGCGAAGTGACTCGCCAAACGGTCGCAGATCCGCTGGCTTTCCTTAAGGAAAAACTTGGCAGCTTGACGGTAGCGACGTTGCCAGATCTACCTCCGTTCGTGGGTGGCGCCATTGGCTATGCCGCTTACGACGTGGTTCGGTACGTCGAAAAACTGCCAAACGCACCAGCCGATGATCGTCACTTGCCCGATCTCGATTTCGGATTCTATGATCTTTTGGTCGTCTTCGACAACGTCAACAAAACCGTGATGGTCCTGCACCTAGTATCGAAGTCGGCAAACGGTGACGATGAAGTGGCTTATGACGATGCCGTTCGCCGGATCGATGAAGTGACCGCTCGGATGAGCCGCTCGATTCCCGGTTTGCCGGCTGCAGATATTGTGCTCGGTCAAACCCCAACCATTCGGCCCAAATCAAACTTTACGAAGGAGGAGTTTGAATCCGCAGTGCTGAAGTGCCGCGAATACATTCAAGCAGGGGATATTTTCCAAGTCGTCTTGAGTCAGCGTTTTGAAATCGAAAGCGATTGCGAGCCACTCGAGGTTTATCGCTCGTTAAGAGTCGTTAATCCGAGTCCGTTCATGTTCCTAGTTCGAACGCCTCACTGTACGCTTGTCGGCAGTAGCCCCGAGGTCATGTCCAGAGTGTTTGACCGCGTTGTTACAGTTCGGCCATTGGCAGGGACACGTCCACGCGGCAAGACGGCGGACGAAGACGAACGCCTCGCTAACGAGCTGTTGGCGGATCCAAAAGAACGCGCAGAGCATGTGATGCTGGTCGACTTAGGACGCAACGACATTGGCCGAGTTGCCAAATTCGGCTCGGTTCGATTGAGCGATTTAATGGTGGTCGAGCATTACTCGCATGTCATGCATATCTCCTCAAACGTGACCGGCGTCTTGAAAGAGGATATGGATGCAATGGACGCTTTCAAAGCCTGTTTGCCAGCCGGGACGGTTAGCGGCGCACCCAAAGTAAGAGCGATGGAGGTCATCGACGAACTCGAACCCACTCGACGTGGTCCCTACGCTGGAGCGGTTGGCTATTTTGACTATCGAGGCAATATGGACACGTGCATCACGCTTCGCACCATGGTGATGTGCAATGGAAAAATCTACATTCAAGCGGGAGCTGGGCTAGTTGCTGACAGTGACCCAACCTCGGAGTACCAAGAGACCGTAAACAAAGCCAAAGCACTGCTGAGCGCTATCGAAACAACGATGGCTCGGCTGAACAATGCATAATGGTTCATCCCAAAAAAATTTTGGTGCGCGACGCTCCGCGTCGTGATTCATGAGACGAGGAGCATTGCACAACAAAGGGCACAGCTATAATAAGACTCGAAGATTCACTGCGCTAAGGCGATCGGTAGGCTGAAAAGTACCGTAAGATGGGATCGATGTCCCGTCCGTTGACTCCTTCGATACAATAGTCCCAAGCTACAACTGGTATCTCGCAGCCTGCCGCTCGCCAAATTAGCTTTCGGTAACGACAGGAACTCCCTTAATCAGCGTCTGATAGATTACGCAATAGCGCTCCGTCAGACTGACCAATTTCGCCAATGTCGCGGCTTCGGCTCCGGATTCGATATTAAACTTGAGTCGAATGGCAGTTAAGCCGACTGGTGCTGTGCGGTCCACGCCGAGCGTACCGCGAAAGTCCATTTCGCCCTCGGCTTCAATCGTGCAGGAGCGAATTTCGATTTCCATATTGGTTGCAACCGCCGAAAACGTTACCCCGGCGCACGCCACCAGCGATTCCAAAAGAAGCTCAGCAGAGCAAGCGTCGTTTGGAATGCCTCCCGCCGCCGGATGCAGCCCAGCCCGAATTTTGCCCGCATGGGACTGAATCAAGCAATGTTGCTGGGCCATATCCACGGTTCCAACCGATCGAATTGTCACGATTGCCGCGGAAGGCTCGCTTCGATACTTTTCCTTGATTGGCGTCTGAACGGCCCGCAGTTGTTCTAATCTCATTGGTTTAGTCGGCGCGGTTTGAAAGTGAGCATAGGTAATGCAAAGGCCGCGTCATGGTCAAGCGGCACTGTTGAATCTTCATTTGTAGCGTAACTTGGGCCGTCAATCAGTCGCCGATAGGAGAAGTCTCAACAAAACTTTGATAATTACTGAGTTTCGTCAAGTTTGGTCTCCAATCGAGCTGTTTTTGCCTTGTGGCGTGTGCCATCGATCGCTAAAATCTGCGACCTTCCAACAAACAACCGTGGTCGTCCTTAGGAGTATACGTTTTTATGACTCTCGATAAGAGCTTGAAAGTCCGCGCTGGGGCGATCAAGAGCCGGAACGTAATGACCCGTGCTGAAAGAATTAAACGCCTGCAAGATCTCGGTAAGTGGTCTGACGGTAGTGTCGTTCTTGGTATGGCAAAAGTTCGCGTCCCCAAGATCTCTTTGAAGAAAAAGAAGAAGGTCAAGAAAGAGGACGAAGTCGACGACAAGAAGAAGAAAAAGAAGTAGTAGTATCGGTTGCTGGCCTGTCCAACTCACAAACCGATTCATTCTTCGATGGTCCTACCCCAGCCGTACAGATTTCGACATGTACAAGCTGGATCTGGAGATCAACCGCAGCAGTCAGCTTCGCAAGTCTGCCAAACTTTTTCTGGACTTGTACGGTTGCCATCTCAGGCAATTAGATCTGCCAAATAGAAATCCGCCTCTACGATTTGGTCGATTGGTTGCGTGATTTTTATGAAATGAATCGTCAGTTTAGTGTTTAATGTTCGCAGTTGCTTTACGAACATTGAAATATTCAGCATCCAAACTCTTCGAGAGTTTTGCACTGACACGACAAAAGCGGACCGCTGAACCGTTGAACCACGATGCTCTTTCGAGTTTTTTCATTTAAAACTCAGGAATTTTTTATTCATCTTCGTGCCTGGCTGAAGTTCAGTTCGTCACATCGCCGGAACGATAGATGAGGTCTTCTTTCGAAGAAAAATTGCGATTCACTGTTGGTCACTTGTCAGAATGCTACGAACGAGCCGGTATTTCGTCTGTTGGACTTTTCCCTTTGCCTCGTGCCACCCGCGTTTAACGGACCTCTTCAATCTTTCGTTGCGGATAATGGTTGCTTGCAAATAATTCACCTTCTGGTACTCATAGGGGGGTATACCTAGAGTGTGTTTAGTCTCCGGATAAATCGTGTCTGTTCTGTTAAAGGATAAGAGAGAGTTATGAAGCGTTCAATGTCCATGTTCGTATTACTGGTAGCCGCTGTCGCAATTCCGATGGGTTGCACTCCAGAAGCCACAAAGAAAATGGAAAGCATGGGTGGGCAAGCAGCGAGCAAAGCCAAAGACTCAGCTGGCGATATGGTTAAAACAACGGGAATGTCGGATATGCTTAGCAAAGCAACAGGCGCATTGGCTTCCGTTGAGGGTGGTTCGGAGATGCTTAATTCTGTAACCGAAACGTTCGCTAAAGCGACATCGACGTTCAAGGGTATTATTGATGTCGATTCGGCGACTGCGGCGCTGCCTGATATCAACAAGTTGACAGAGACGTTTGGTGGATTTTCAGACATGTTCAGCAAGCTTCCAGATGCAGCAAAGAACGCAGTCTCGGGTGTTTTCACCTCCGCATTGGGCGACCTTAAGCCAATCATCGATCAAGTTCTAGCCATTCCAGGTGTTGAAGCAATCCTCAAGCCAGCAATCGAAGCGTTGCTTGGGAAGATTGGTTCCTTCAAAGCGTAGTTAGCCTTAAGCACTCGAGCCGTCTCAATCGGTCTACTTCATGCGGTTTGCGAGGCTTGTAGGTAGCACTGTCAAAAGCTGTAATTTTTCATGGGCGTGTTGCTCCGCGACTCGCTCTGCCTGATGAATTTGGAAATCAGCAGTAGCCGAATGTCACTCACTCTAGCGCAGCAGCGCAAGCTGCCCGGTGGCGATGTGAGAGAAAAAGTTGGGTTTGCCTATGCGACATCATACGGGCTGCGCCGTTAGGCTAACAAAGTGAGTACCAACTGCGACTGATGCTCCGTGGCAAATTGGATTATTCACTTAAACACTCGTGCGGAGTTGCGTAACTGGTGAATTCAAGGCCGAAGATCCAAAATGATCCTGACTTGTGGACCAACTCGGCCGCGTTTTAAGCCGAAGTCGTTAGCTTCGTTACAACCAGCACATTCACTTCGTAAAGTGGGCCGTAACAAATTGTTTTGCGTAAAATGTTTCGTCTGCGTTGGCTTTTCCAATTCCAGAGTGAACGCTGTTTCTAACACATTTCGCGTCAACCGCCACCAAGGAATGGTGACACTGGATCAGGTCTCGTATAGACATGAAAGCCAGGTAGTTAACGGCGCGGTTTATTAAAACTTTTGTTTTGGAGTTAGTAACATGCGTCGATTGATCGTAACCTTGACTGTTGTTGTTTGTGCAGCCATCTCCTCCTCGAGCGCTTCTGCAGGTTTGTTCTGTAAGAAGAATGCTTGTTGTGAGCCAGCACCAGTTTGCTGCGAAGCACCAGCTCCAACATGCTGTGAACCAGCGCCAGTTTGCAGACCAAAGCTCAACCTCGGATGCAAAATCAAAGGCATGATGAGCAAGCTTTGTGCCAAGAAGAGCTGCTGCGAACCAGCACCAACATGCTGCGACACCCCAGCTCCAACATGCTGCGACGCACCAGCTCCATGTGCAGCACCAGCACCATGTGCAGCACCAGCTCCATGTGCAGCACCAGCACCAAGCTGCGGATGCGAAGCACCAGCACCAACATGCTGCAAACCAGCTCGCAAGGGCTGCCTCAAGGGTCTGTTTGCCAAGATGAAGAGCAAGTGCGCTTCCAAGAGCTGCTGCGAAACAGCTCCAAGCTGCGGTTGCGAAGCTCCAGCTCCAAGCTGCGGATGCAACTAAACTTCCGCCCGAAGCTTGGTACAAAAAAATTATTGATTCGACGCTTGGTGCGTGAATCTCTCGACGGCTGCGACTCACCTCGCGGCCGTTTTCCATTGGTGCATCTTCGCAGAGTCGCGACTCGCTATATTGATTGGAAGCGCAAGTCATTAATTGTACGCTCCCGAAATGCGATGAAACGATTCTCAGATAAACCGGTTCCCATCGACCAATTTCCGATCTCGTGGTCTCACGTTTTGACGGACCAGTTGGGAAACCTTTCGTTTCGATTGCCATGCGATGGGAATAAATCCGTTCCAAAGGAATGGCTAGGAATTGTTTCTTCCCACCAAAACAAAAATGGATTCGCGAGTATCGATTGGCAGCAGTCGTTGCAGTCCGCCCTTCATCTGGCCAGCAGACAAGGCTGGGGTGTGTTGTTCGCATCCGAGACGCCCTACGCTCAGATTGTCTTCAACGCCTGCAAGCGGTATCGGATTCCATTTCGAATGATTCGCACCATGAGCACAAATGCGGGCAAGAACAATTCTGATGACGCCGCGATCCCTGAACTCGACGAATGCGATTTCGGGACACTGTGGTTGCAAGACCACAAGTCCATTTCTCTAGACAAGATCCCGAAAAAAAGGTCACCCGTCCACGATCGAGCTTCGGTTTTCCTAGCGCACCACGTTTTTGTCATTCAGATGCGTGACGGCGGAAAGATTGCAGAGCTCATCAAGATGAGGCTGTCGAGTCGTTGCATACCGAGTGGTTCAACCTTCATTTCCCTACCTTCTCCATCATTGAAAAAGACGAATCCATCGCCGCGGAGGATTCGCGAGGACTGGCTAGGTCTAGGAGCGATTGGTTGGCTAACCAACGGCAGCGAAGAAATCAGAAGCGAAGAGATCAACAGCGGCCCCACCCGTGCCTGGAGCACGTGCTTTCGGCGAATCGATTCCTTGCAATCGAACGCCTGCGATACTCATCAGCCAGTTTTCCCAATCCAAATGCTCGGAACGAAACGTGCGAGATACTTAGCTCATTGCACTCGTTCCAGACTCGGCCCCTGGCCGGATCAATCTCCAGCTCAGTTTCACGATGAGTTATTGCTTCGACCGTGGCAATTCCAGCCATCCGCATTCGATACACTTCACCGAATCCTCACTCAACAACGACTTATCGCCACGACTCGTTTTCGGCGTGGCGGTTTAGCAACCGTTTGCATGTCAAGCAAAGAGATCACCAAACTGCTATCCATGCGACGTTACCAATCCCATTTAGCACGTTGGGATTGGGAGCCCTACGGCATCATGTTCGATCTGCCATGGCTCGAGAAACTCGGTGCCAAACAAGTATCGTACATAGATCCAAAAACGGCCGGTAAGATGATCGACGAAGATTTGGCCTTTTGCCAAGTCGTCTCAAATGAATCCGAAGCGATCGATTGGCGCGAAGAAGAAGAATGGCGAATCGCGGGCGACTTGCGACTGAACCAAATCCCGTTTTCCAAGGCAATCGTCTTTGTCGCAACGCAATCGGAGGCTAAGTTCCTGCAACCGTTGTCTCGCTGGCCGATCGCATTCACGAGACATCGTTTCTGACCACTGTCGCGGTTAATCGACTTCCAACTCGATATCTTTCGGACCTTGGCTCGAAATTGTCGCCTTCAACAATGGCTTGCTTGGATTTCCATACTTCCCTTTTAGCTGATCGACACCACCCGCACCTCCTTCACTAGATAGCGATAGCTTGCTGCTTTTGCTATCTTGCGAAGGCCAAACAATGGTGATGGCGTATTCGCCAGGCAAAGCACCATCATTTTCTGCAAATGTCGATAGCACAAAGCGGCCATCTGGATCTGTCGTTCCAACTGGTTTCGCGTCGTTCAGCCGCTCCTTTTCTGTCGGATGAAAGACAACCAACGCGCCGTTGCATGGACGTCCAGCCTTGTTCTTCACAATACCTTTTGTTGCAACAGGTATTGGATCAGAAGGTGAACATCCAGCGAGCGTTAAAAGTAAAAGTGGAACGGCAAGTGAAATGAATCGCATATTCGAACATCTTCTCAGAAAGGCGTCTGTTGGTCAGTTTATTCGTTAGTGCTCGGCGAAACCTCAGCGGGAGTCCTCCCGGCACCGCTCGCAGTAATCAATGCCGCATAGGTTTGCGGCGAGATACTTTGACTCAAAAATCGAACGCTACCGTCCGTGAAGCCATGGGTTGCGCCGCCCGTATGAAAGGAATACGTTTCGTTGTCGTTGTGACAATTAATAACGCAGTTGCCAGGCGAAGTTCTTCCACCTGAAATCGCTCCGTCCAAACCATAGTCGTTTTCGTGATGCCCCCAACCGCCGTCGTTAAGCTTCCTAGTGGTGTCAATTTTGTTGCCAATGTAGAAATCAGGTCTGCCAGCATCTTCGCACATCAAAATAGTGTTACTCGTACCATCAGTGACGAACGATATCGTATTGGCTCGTCGTCTGTCGGCACCCAAAACAGGAACCACCGCTCCTGCTCCTTTGAACTCCGGCCCCAACGAACTGAATAGATCGTTCTGAGTTGTTCCTGCTGCATAACCAAAAAATGTGATGGATCCTTGGTTAATCGAGCTGCATGTTGCGTAGTCTGTTGCCGCAAGATCTTGATACGGAAAAGTTGCACCAAATCTAAAGCTGCCGGTAATTCTTCGTTGGGCACCACCGGGAGATGACGGACAAATAAAACCTGGAATGACGTTTCTCAATGCGGCTTGATTGTTGGGAGTTCCAGGGACCAAGGTCGGCGAAGAGAACCACGGAAATTTTTGATCGTATAACGAATAGATCTGATTCTGCTCCATGTAGGGTAAAAGAAAAACACTCCAACAGTGGACGATCGCGGGGTATGGGAATCCGGGCTGACCTGGTGCGCCGGGCGGCAATCCAATATCGACAAAGAGACTCGGCGGCAATCTTTGGTAAGTGCTTTCGTGATTTAGCGAAGCCAACCCGATTTGCTTCATGTTGTTGCCGCAAGACATGCGTCAAGCGGCCTCGCGGGCCGCTTGAACTGGTGGCAACAACAAACCAACTAAGATGCCGATGATGGCAATTACCACCAGAAGTTCCACTAGGGTAAATGCAGACCTGGCCGTCCGCCGAATTCGATGAACATTCATTTCGATTATTCCAAAACCAAATAGTGCTAAAAGCAGTTAGCCGAAGTAGCTCTCCGCCATGAGTCGCACTTTATGGCATGAAATCATTCAGAAT
>Ga0105045_10005298_pt1 | contig 11340 bp, 7 predicted proteins | sample MAT02_FD_78089 | JGI IMG/M metagenome (GOLD analysis project Ga0105045, IMG submission 78089) | Freshwater microbial communities from Lake Fryxell liftoff mats and glacier meltwater in Antarctica - MAT-02 (megahit assembly) | ecosystem: Environmental > Aquatic > Freshwater > Ice > Liftoff... | reverse complement strand
TGCCACCGATGAGCCAATCCGGTATCGATCACCAAAAGCGTTACTTCCGCAGCTTAGACGAATTGCAACAAACTCCTGAGTTTGAGCAGTTTCTATCGCGGGAATTCCCACAAGCAGCATCTGAATTCCCAGAGGGAGTTTCGCGTCGCCGCTGGCTGCAAGTTATGGGTGCTTCGCTTGCATTGGGTGGAGTGGCGGGTTGCCGCTACAATCGGGAAGAAATTGCAGCTTTTGTCGTCCGTCCAGAAGGTCGAATTCCTGGCATTCCAGAGTTCTTCGCCACTAATTTCGAATGGGCTGGTCGAGCCGTCCACGCCTTGGTTACGAATTTAGATGGTCGACCCGTCAAAGTCGACGGTAACGCGGACCACCCGGCGTACGCGAAAAGTCAACCTAAGGACTTCGCCGAAAACAAGAAACTTCGTTCTGCAGGTACGGATGTTTTTACTCAAGCATCAATTCTGTCTCTCTACGACCAAGACCGTATTGCTGGGGTACTGAACCGAGTTTTGCCGGGCAAAGCTGCTGAACGATACTTGGCAATCGATAAAAAGGGTGATCCAGATGACCGTAAGAATTCCTTGGCCAGTTGGGAAAAATTTGGCGACTATATTATTAATGCTCGGACAACACTAAATAGTACTGAAGGCGCGGGCCTTGCGGTGATTTACGAACCGACTCGCAGTCCATCGGTTCGGCGGATGCTCGCTGAAGTGGTCAAGAAATACCCGAAGGCAACTTTGGTGCGGTACGAATCTGTTTTTACAGGTAACGTCGGCAAAGCAATTGACGCGGCGGGAGCAGGAAAAGCTTCCATGGTTTACGATTTAGACCAAGCAAAAGTTATTTTATCTTTGGATGCGGATCTTCTCGGTGCAGATTCCAATGCAGTGCATTATGCGCGTCAGTTCGCGAATCATCGATCACCCATCGAAGCCGGCGATAGCCGAATGAACCGAATGTATTGCGTCGAATCGCAGTACTCCGTAACTGGATCGGCTGCGGACTTTAGATTGGCGATACAGTCATCTCAAATTCCGTTCCTTCTTCGAAAAATCGAAGAAGCAATCGATGCTGGAAAAATCGTTGACGATAAAGATGAAGAAATTCCCTACAACAAACTCGAAGGTGCGGATCGCGTAAAACGACTTGTTGAGTGTGCCGTAAGTGATTTATTATCTAACAAAGGTGCTTGCGTATTGGCAGTCGGTTCGCACCATGGATTGCCTGCTCAATTGGCCGCAATTCGAATTAACGCCAAGCTTGGAAACATCGGCAAAACCGTCAACCTCTTCGAGGTAAACGACGAACTTGCCAACGTGAAACCAATCAAGCTGGATGAGTTTGTGACGCGTGCGAAGGAATTTACATCGCTTTGGATTCTTCCTCCTAACCCTCTGTTTACGGTGTCGGGAGACCTAGCGTTAGCAGATGCAATCAAGTCGATCAAGGAAACCGTCTATCTTTCGAACTATGACGACGAAACAGCCGACTGCTGCACTTGGACCGTGCCGGCTACCCATCCTCTCGAGGCCTGGGGCGATGTGCAGGCTTCCGACGGAGTTCTAAGTATCGGGCAACCAATGATCTCGCCTTTGCTTGTCGGTAGCAAATCGATCATTGAGTTCCTGGCCATTATGTTGGATCTTCCGACGGTGGATGGCCAAAAAATTGTCATGGAAACAGCAAGTCTGGTTCTAGGTAATTCAATTAGCGAGCGAGTCTGGAAAGAATCATTACACATTGGTTTTGTTGCAGGTACCGGTGGTAAGAAGTTTTCGGGCGAGTTAAAAACCGAGGGAAAAGCAATCAATGGCGGAGGGATTTCCACAAGTTCGTACGCGTTACCCGAAGGAGAGGTCAAACTAGCATTTGATCCAAATCTTTTAGAAGTGGTTCTGCACCCAAGCGATGCAATTTACGATGGGCGTCTGGGCAACAACGGTTGGTTGCAGGAACTTCCTCAACCTATTACAAAGCTGACTTGGGACAACGCAGCAGTTTGCAGTATCGGAACTGCGAACCTGCTCAAATTGAAGCAGGGCGAGTTGGTCGCACTCAAGATGGGCGATTCTTCGGTAAAGCTTCCGGTTTTCGTTGTTCCCGGACACGCCGAAGGATCATTTACCGTCAATCTGGGATATGGACGAAGCAAAGCGAAGGGCGGTGTGGTTGCCGGAGCGGTTGGCACCAATTTGGCATCTCTTCGACGTTGGAACCAAGCTTCTATCTACACCGGGATCGAAGCGATCGGAACAAGCGAACCTTACCGGCTTGCGACTACCCAGGATCACTTTGCTCTCGATGAAATGGGGATGGCTGAACAAGCCAAACGCTCTCCACAGCTTGTAAGGGAGGGAACTCTCGAAGAGTACAAAAAAGATGCTAGTTTCACCGCCAGAACGGTAGAAAAGCACTTTGACAATGAGTCATTATGGAAAGAGCCCAAAGTGGATGAAAACCACAAATGGGGTATGACCGTCGACTTGAATAAGTGTACGGGTTGCAACGCTTGCGTCATTGCCTGCCAAGCAGAGAACAACGTTCCCATCGTTGGTAAAGAACAGGTTATCCGAGGCCGTGAAATGCACTGGCTTAGAATTGACCGATACTTCCAATGCGATCAATCGGCCATGCTAAAGGCGAATGAATCGTTTACCAACCCAATCGACGCGACGATTGTCACGCAACCAATGATGTGTGCTCATTGCGAAACAGCACCGTGCGAAGAAGTATGCCCGGTGGCAGCTACCGTTCATACTGAGGAGGGTATCAATGCGATGGCCTACAATCGCTGTATCGGTACACGATATTGCGGAAACAACTGTCCCTACAAAGTTCGGCGATTCAATTATTTCAATTACAACACCGAATACGGCTATTACTACGGTTGGCAGGATAATCGCGAACAAGCTTCACAAAAACTCCAGTCTCTGGTCCTGAATCCGGAAGTCACCGTTCGAGGTCGGGGAGTGATGGAGAAGTGCACTTACTGCATTCAACGGGTACAGAATGGAAAAATTGCTGCACGGACTAAAGGCGACGGTAAAGTGCATGACGGAGATATCCGCTCGGCTTGCCAAGAGGCGTGCCCTAGTCAAGCCATTATTTTCGGTGACTTGAACGACAAGACAAGTCGCGTTTACCAGTCCCAAAACGACTCGAGATCTTATGCAGTTCTTGATGAATTGAATATCAAACCGAGAACGCTATACCTTTCGCGGATTCGCAACGTTCCAAAGCGACTAGCGACTGCTATTCAACAGACACCAATCCGCCCCGGCCACGGGGATGACCACTCACACGAATCAGGTGACCATGGCCACCATAGCTAGTAATTTCAATCCGCGAGAAATCGACAATACGGATGACATCCCAGGCCGACGCGCACCGTTGATAACGGGCAATCAGACTTACGGTTCCATCACGGATATGGTCTGTCGAGTCGCAGAAGATCCCCAGCCGGTGTTGTGGTATGTATTGTTTGGCTTTTCGTCACTGACCGCCTTAATGTTTCTTTCGCTCATCGGATATCTCATTCTGACCGGCGTGGGAATCTGGGGTAATATGAACCCGGTCTTCTGGGCGTGGCCGATTGTCAACTTCGTGTTCTGGGTGGGGATAGGTCACGCTGGAACGCTGATTTCGGCTATCTTGTTTTTGTTCCGACAAAATTGGCGAACCAGCATCAATCGCGCAGCGGAAGCGATGACGATTTTTGCGGTTATTTGTGCTGGCATTTTCCCTGGCATCCACGTTGGGAGAGCATGGCTTGCGTTCTGGCTTTTGCCGTACCCAAGCCTGAATTTATGGATGTGGCCACAGTTTCGTAGCCCGTTGCTGTGGGACGTCTTCGCCGTTGGAACATACGCATCTGTTTCATTGGTATTTTGGTATATGGGGATGATTCCCGATTTGGCTACTTATCGGGACCGGAGTAAATCGTCAGTGCGTCGCATGATTTACGGGTTGTTATGCTTAGGTTGGACAGGTTCATCAAGACATTGGTTACGCTACGAAAAAGCCTATACGTTGCTCGCTGCTCTCGCCGCGCCACTGGTTCTATCCGTTCACACCGTCGTTAGTTTCGACTTTGCTGTTTCTCAAGTCGCGGGTTGGCACACGACCATTTTCCCACCGTACTTCGTTGCAGGTGCGATTTTTAGCGGGTTTGCGATGGTGGTAACATTGCTCGTACCACTGCGATCGATTTACAAACTCGAAAACCTGATTACGCTTCGACATCTGGACAACATGAACAAGATCATCCTGGCAACCGGATCACTTGTCGGTTTGGCGTACGCCACTGAATTCTTTATGGCTTGGTATAGCCGTAATCAGTACGAAGGATTCACGTTCTTCAATCGTGCTTTTGGTCCATACTGGTGGGCATATTGGACGATGGTGACGTGCAACGTAATCTCGCCGCAACTTTTCTGGTTTAAGAAACTGCGAACCTCTCCGATGGCAATGGTGGTCATATGCATCTTCGTTAACATTGGGATGTGGTTTGAACGATTTGTAATCACTGTAACGTCCCTAAGTCGGGATTTCCTGCCAAGCTCGTGGGGCTATTTCCGTCCAACGATGTACGACGGTTTGATGTTTTTTGGAAGCTTTGGCGTGTTCATGACTTTGTTCTTGCTGTTTTGCCGATTTCTTCCAACGATCGCCATGTCGGAAGTTAAAGGTGTAATGTCAGCATCCGCGCACGCGGAACATGCTCAAGAGCACCACGGCCATTGATTTGATTCTTAAAAAATTAACGGCTGCATTCGTAGCCCATACCAGCATCCCAAAGTTGTTGCAAAACGATATCAATCATGAGTGAGCAAAAGCCACGCAAATCCGCCGAAAAGAAAATGCCTAAGGCCTTCGGTTGGATGGCAGAATACCAGGATGAGCACGCTCTTTTGGTGGCGGCTCGCAAAGTGCGAGATTCCGGCTACACAAAAACGGACGCGTTCACTCCATTTCCTGTTCATGGAATTGATGAAGCACTTGGAATTAAGCCGACCATTTTGCCTTTTCTAGTTCTATGCGCCGGATTCACCGGACTGGGAACAGCACTATTGATGCAGTGGTGGATGAACGGAGTTGACTACAAATACATCATCTCAGGAAAACCATTTGGCATTACACCGGCCTCGATTCCTGTAGCTTTCGAATTGACAATTTTGCTGTCAGCTTTCACTTCGTTCCTCGGAATGATTGCATTAAATCAGCTCCCGAAGTTTAGCAATCCTGTTTTTACGAACCCAAGATTCGACAGGGCAACCAACGACCGTTTCTTCTTGTATGTGGAAGCAACCGATAAATATTACAATCGAGAATCGGTCAAGGATTTGCTTGCAGGTACCCATCCGGATTCTCTAGATGAAGTGCTCGAGGATACCACCCCGAGCGCGTTGCCAAAGCCAATTTTGCTGACAGCACTTGTAGTTGTCGTTGCTGGTTTGATTCCAGCGATGGTCATCTTGAATATGCGAGCTGGATATAGCACGGCTCCCCGTCTCCACGTGTTTTTTGACATGGACTTCCAGCCAAAGAAAAAACCCCAACAGCAGACGACGATCTTCGCCGATGGTCGTGTCATGCGTCCACAAGTGAAAGGGACGATCGCACGGGGACAATTAGAAGAACAGGATCCGTTTTACCTAGGTTATGACCCGACCAAATTGACCATGATGGATCAGGAGCCAGTTGGGATTTTAGTTTCAACACAGAGCCAAGACGGAAAGCAAAACGCTACGACTGCCACCGCTCAACCAGTTGCCGAGGCACCGAAGCTTCCGTGGATAGAAACACTTCCTCTTGAAGCGAACGAAGACAACATGATGCTGGGCAAGGTCAAATTTGAAACTTATTGCTCGGCTTGTCACGGCTATGCTGGAGATGGAGACGGCCTAGTTCACAAACGCGCTGATTCGCTTGCCCAAGGATACTGGCTTCCACCGACATCAATCCACATAGATCGCGTCCGTGCTCAGCCGGTTGGACAAATCTTTAACACGATGACGAAGGGTCAGGGGAAAATGGCGTCCTACGCCACGTCGCTGACGCCTAAAGAACGATGGGCCATAGTTCTCTATATTCGAGCCTTGCAAAGATCTCGCAATGCGACGATGGACGATGTGCCTGTCGAAATGCGTTCTCAACTGAAAAAACATCCCAATCAGTCAAATGCGGAAATCGAAACTGTTAAGCCCTAGTCACGCTGATTAGTGTCTCAAGACCTACTGAATTCAAAGCCTTGCTGCGACGAAGCGAAATGAACCCGAACTACGAAAAATCAACGATCGAACTCCCGGAATCATGGCGATCCAAGGCGCCGATCTTTGTTTCCATGGGATTGCTGTGTTTAGCAGTCGGGGCAGGCTGCTGTTTCTTTGGACCCACGGTTGAAGGAGATAACGAGACGGGGTTTAGATACATGGCTCACTCCTATCTTGCAAACTTCATGTACATCTTGTCGTTTACGTTAGGGGCCCTCTTTTTCATATTGGTTCAGTTCTTAACGCGAGCCGGATGGAGTTCTTCGATCCGCCGATTGGCTGAAATTTTGATGATGATGATTCCATTTATCGCCCTGCTGTTTATCCCAATCCTCGCGCTTCTCTTCTTTCCAAGTTCTGCGTTGTACGAATGGAATGCCAAGGACATTAGCAATAGCGTCATTGCAGCTAAAGCAGAATTCTACTTGAGCCGCGAATTTTTTACCGTAAGGGCGATTGTTTACTTTGCAATTTGGATCATTACGGCAACTTGGTTTTTTGGACTGAGTCGAAAGCAGGATGAATCGGGCGATGCAGAGCTTTCCTTGACCCGTCAGAAGTGGTCAGGTCCGTTGATCATGTTGTATTCGTTGTCGGTCAGCTTTGCCGCTTTCGACTGGGTGATGAGTATTGATGCCGATTGGTTCAGTACAATCTTTGGTGTGTACCTTTTTTCAGCCAGCATGATGGGCTTTTTTGCGATGATGATCATCATTAGCTTGTTGCTGCAAAACGCCGGCAAAGTCCAGAAGTGGATTACCGTCGAGCATTACCACGATATGGGTAAGTTTCTGTTCGGTTTCGTCATGTTCTGGTCGTACATTGCGTTTTCCCAGTTGATCCTTTATTGGTATGCGAACATTCCCGAGGAAACTTACTGGTACAAAGTTCGGCTGGAGAACAACTGGCAGTATTTGTCTTATGGGCTCATTGCAGTCCACTTTGTAATTCCTTTTTTGTTCTTGATGAGCCGGCACATTCGTCGAAACCGAACCCTTTTGGCGGTCGGTGCGGTTTGGGTGTTAGCGGCACATTGGTTGGACATGACGTTCTTGATCATGCCAAACATCAAGGGACCGGCTTTGTTTTTTCCTTTGATCGGGCATTTACTGGGCGGGATTGGGATGCTGTGCATATTTGCAGCGTTTTTTATCTTCCGTGCATCCGGGATACCTTTGGTTGCAATGCGAGACCCACGTTTGCCTGAGGCAATGGCCTACACTAATCCAATTCTTTAAATAGATACACTTAACAAGCGATACCAGTTTCGAAATCATGGCACGATACGACGACTTAAATACTAAAGGAATAGCTTACGCTGCGGTCCTGAGCGTGATCGTTCTGGTGGTGATTTTGCAGGGTACCCAGGCACTTTGCTACTACATGGTCAATAGCGAAGACGCCCGAAAGGCGGAGGGAAAATCAGACACCTATTTGGAAGTTAAGCGTGAACAACTGAAATCGATCGACAGTTTACAGATAGTGGATATTGTAGACGAGTCGGCGCCACCACCCAAAAAGGGAGAGGAACCATCCAAACGAGAAGCGATTCGAATTCCCATTGGCGACGCTCAGAAAATTATTCTAAGGGAACTTGGGGCTAAGGGGGGAAAAACTCCTGGCGCCTAGGTTTAGGATTGGTTTTGCAGCAAAGTAGAACCGAGAGGATTAATAATGACACTCAACAATTCTCAATTGATACGGTGGAATCTAGCGATCACTTTGATTATTGCAATGGGCACGTCTGCTTTCACTGCGGAAAATAGCCAGCCAGATCGCACCGAAGGTGTTTCGATTGATGAGAAGTTGGGGGATGATTTTCCCCTTGACGTGGCGTTCATGGATGATCGTGGGGCGAGCGTGACTATTGGCAGTTTGCTTAAGGAAGGACTGCCGATCGTTTTCACGCTCAATTACAGTGATTGTCCAGGGCTTTGTGTAGCGCAACTGAATGGATTATCAAAAGGAATCAATGAGGTAGGATCTCTCGCTTTGGGACAGGATTTTAAGATGGTTTCACTCAGCATTGATCCGCGTGAGGCAAAGGAGCGTGCTGCGTCCACCAAGAAAAGATACACCGAAGGACTCGCCAATCATCATAAACCTAACGGATGGAGTTTTCTGGTCGGGAACGAAGCGAACATTCAAAAGGTAAGCAAAGCGGTAGGATTCAATTACACCTACGATGCAAAAAACAATCGATACAATCATGCGGCAGCAGCAATCATGATTTCTCCAACTGGTAGGATAACAAGATATCTTTACGAGGTCGGATTTACTCCCGAAACATTGAAGATGGCGTTAGTTGAAGCCGGGGAAGGGAAAATCGGCTCTGTTTTGGATGCGTTCGTTTTACGGTGTTATCACTACGATGCAAATGAAAATCGTTATTCGGCAAACGCCCAATCCATATTGGCTGTCACCGCAGGACTTTTTCTGACCATTGGATTGGCTGCTTCGCTACCGTTTTGGATTTCTTGGAGGCGTAGGGGCGAGTCAATGGGTCGCAGGCCTCCACACGAAAAGTCAATTACAATTAGTACACCCGTTTCACAGCACAACTAAGCAATCATGCCAGCCTTTTTCGCAGACGTAAATAAATCTTTCTGGTTTCCCGAGCAAGCATCGACTTTTGCTCCGCAGATTGATTTTTTGTATGACGTGATTCTCTGGATCAGCATCCTCTTTTTTGTACCAATCGTCGTCGCCATGATTTATTTCATGGTCAAATACCGCGAAAGGCCCGGGTATCGTGGATCCACGGAAGCATTGCACAATACAACTCTTGAAATCACTTGGTCAGTCGTACCGACGTTCATTGTGGTGTGGATTTTCTGGGAAGGAGCCGTTGGGTACTTGAATATGCAACGTCTACCCAACAATACCGAAGATGTAAAAGTCACAGCAAAGAAATGGGTATGGAGTTTCAAGTATAAAAACGGTGCTGAAAGCGACAAATTGCACCTGGTCGTGGGTAAAGATGCAAAGATGATCATGCGATCGGATGATGTCCTCCACAGCTTTTTCATACCAGCGTTTAGAGTCAAGCGAGACGTGGTTCCAGGTCGGTACAACTACATGTGGTTCAAGCCAACAGTTGAGGGCACGTTTGACTTGTTTTGTACTGAATACTGTGGAGACAATCACAGCCGAATGAATACCAAGGTAACAGTGGAAAGCGAAGATGCTTATAATAATTTCCTGACCGAGTCAGTGAAGGAACCGGAAGATCTGGTCGAGCGCGGCAAATGGCTTTATGAGAGAAAAGCATGCAAAGGATGTCATTATGCGGGTACGGAGGGCGCCCAAGGTCCAGGACCGTCGTACAATGGTGCGTGGGGTAAGCCAGTTCCTTTAGCTTCTGGCGGTGAAGTCAATTTCGATGAAAACTACGTCAGTGAGTCGATTTTGAATCCCATTGCAAAGGCTCGAAAGGGTTACGAGGGCGCCTCCGCGATGCCATCGTACAAAGGCCAGTTGAAAGAAGAGCAAATCGAAGCGTTGACTGCATTTATTAAGTCGTTGGAATCCACTCCAGCAAAAAAATAACAAATCAAAATAAATTCACATAATTTTTTACGAACAGGAACTTATTCATGAGTGTTGTTACTAAACCAGTGACAATGCCTGCCCCTAACGTCGAGGCAGGCAAGGAAGATAATTACCTGACGCACTCGTCCGGTTTTCTGAGTTGGGCGTTGACGCTCGACCACAAGCGTATCGGTGTGATGTACCTCGTATGCATTATGTCAGCGTTTGCTCTTGGTGGCACATTGGCGATGCTGATTCGGTTGCACCTTTGGAACCCGAATTTGGACCCATCGCAAGCATTATTTTCAAACAAACAGTACAACCAGATTTTCACGCTCCACGGGGCGGTGATGGTATTTCTCTTCATCATCCCGAGTATCCCGGCAGCCCTGGGCAACTTTTTGTTGCCGATCATGCTTGGAAGTAAGGATGTGGCATTCCCGAGACTGAATTTGGCTAGCTTTTACCTTTGGATAGGCGGTGCATTGTTCTTCTTATTCGCACTGTTCGCCACAGGTCTTGATACGGGTTGGACTTTTTACACTCCGTACAGCATCGAATCGCAGGGTCCGGTCGTCGCCGCAACAATGGGGGTATTTATTTTAGGCTTTAGTTCGATCTTCACCGGTCTAAACTTTATTGTGACTATCAATACGATGCGTCCGCCCGGAATGACTTGGTTTCGAATGCCCTTGTTCCTCTGGGCGGTGTATTCGACATCGATCATTCAAGTTTTGGCCACACCTGTGCTCGGAATAACGATGCTATTGCTGGCCGCAGAACGAATCCTAGGGATCGGCATTTTTGATGCGAAATTGAACGGTGACCCGGTTGCATTCCAGCACTTCTTTTGGTTCTATTCCCACCCCGCCGTTTACATCATGATCTTGCCAGCCATGGGCATCATCAGCGAGTTGATGAGCGTTCATAGCCATAAAGGTATCTTTGGGTACCGTATGATCGCCTACAGCTCAGTGGCCATCGCGTTGTTCGGCTTCCTGGTTTGGGGACACCATATGTTCACAAGCGGTATGGCGGACGTAACAACCATTGTGTTCAGTGCGCTGACCTTTACGGTCTCGATCCCCTCTGCAATTAAGGTGTTCAATTGGGTTGCAACCATGTACAAGGGTACGGTCTCTCTTAATACGCCGATGCTATATGCGCTCTCGTTTATCTTCCTGTTCACAATCGGTGGCTTGACCGGATTGTCCCTGGGCGCATTGTCCACTGACATGCACTTACATGACACATACTACGTCGTCGCTCACTTCCACTATGTGATGATGGGTGGAACTCTTGTCGCGTTCCTTGGTGGATTATTCCACTGGTGGCCAAAGATGACCGGCAAGATGTTTAACGATTTCGCTGGCATTGTATCGGCTGCGATTGTTTTCGTCGGATTCAATTTAACCTTCCTCCCACAGTTTGTTCTTGGTACTCGAGGAATGCCTCGCCGATACGCTTCGTATCAGTTAGAGTTCCAGGACCTGCACCGCTTGTCGACCATCGGAGCAATGATGTTGGGAATTGG
>Ga0105045_10005297_pt1 | contig 11340 bp, 10 predicted proteins | sample MAT02_FD_78089 | JGI IMG/M metagenome (GOLD analysis project Ga0105045, IMG submission 78089) | Freshwater microbial communities from Lake Fryxell liftoff mats and glacier meltwater in Antarctica - MAT-02 (megahit assembly) | ecosystem: Environmental > Aquatic > Freshwater > Ice > Liftoff... | reverse complement strand
ATGTGCCTGGTCGACGTGTTCAAGATTCCGGTATGGATATCGCTGGGGGTCATCGTCAGCGTATTGACCCTGACGATGTTGCTGAGCTTGCGCACCGCGACCGCGCAGCCTAAATCGTAGGGGCCCTGCGGCAGCAAGTCGTTTCGCGCACCATTGGCCTTGGTCCATTTGCGCGAATCGTCAGCGCCAACCGGTTGATCCCCTGCCGTGCGCCAACGACCTGCATCCACGCGGAGCCTTCATTCGCATGAACTTTCAATCCATACTTGACGATATCGACAGGCAGATCAAGCCTGAGCTGGGTCTGCACGGCAAGGTCGCCAGCTACATACCGGCACTGGCACGGATATCGCCACTGCAATTTGGCATCGCATTGCGCACCTGCGGTGGCGTGGAGGCAGCCGCTGGCGATTGCGCAACGCCCTTCTCCATTCAGAGCATATCCAAGGTGTTTTCGCTGACGCTGGCGATGCAGCGCAGTGAAGGCGACAGTCTGTGGGAACGCATCGGTCGCGAGCCGTCGGGCAGTCCGTTCAATTCGCTGGTGCAACTCGAGACCGAACGCGGCATTCCCCGCAATCCCTTCATCAATGCGGGTGCCATTGCCGTGGCCGACCGGCTGCTGAGCCAGGGCGATGCCAAGGCCGACCTGCTGGCGCTGCTGTCAAGCCTGTGCGGTGAACCGATCGTCGCCGACCCCGAGGTGGCCCAATCCGAAGCGGACACCGGTTTTCGCAACACCGCGCTGGCCAACTTCATGAAGGGCTTCGGAACACTGGACAACGACGTGGCCCGTGTCGTCGATGTGTACTTTCAGCAGTGCGCGATCGCCATGAACTGTGTGCAGGTTGCGCGGGCGGCCGGCTACCTGTGCCGCGATGGCGGCCATCCTTACGGCGGAGCGCAGGTGATCCGGCCGGCGCAGGCACGCCGGGTGAATGCCCTGATGCTGACCTGCGGAACCTACGACGCGGCTGGCGAATTCGCGTTCCGGATCGGCCTGCCATGCAAGAGCGGTGTCGGTGGCGGCATTGTGGCCGTCGTGCCCGACACGCTGAGCCTGTGCGTCTGGTCTCCGGCACTCGACGAGACCGGCAACTCGCATCTTGGCCGCAAGGCACTCGAATTGTTCGTCGCCAAGACCGGTCTGTCGGTTTTCTAGCGCTCGTCGGAGGGTCCGGCGGCAGCGAGTTTCGCGGCACCCAGCATGTTCTGCGCTGCCGCTGCAACGCCAGAGTCGGTGCCACCGGCCACCTGCACGGTCGGAAACGCGAACTTGATGCCATTGGCGTCGAATGCGGTCTTGATCGCTGCATACGCCTTGCGACGGATCACGAATTGCTCGCCGGGCCGCGTCATCATTTTCATGCGGATCTGGATCGCGAAATCGCCGAACTGCTCGACGCCCTGCATCTTGAGTGGCTCCAGGATGTTGGGCCCCATCTCCGGGTCGGCCGCCAGATCCTGGCCGATCTTCTTGATCAGCTTGCGCGCTTTTTCCAGATCGCTGTCGTAGGTGATGCCGATCGACAATTTGTCGATGACCCAGTCGCGGCTCATGTTCTGCACCGCACCCAGCTCACCGAACGGTACCGTGTAGACCGGGCCGCGGTGGTGGCGCAGCCGCACCGAACGCAGACTGAACGACTCGACCGTGCCCTTGTAGTTGCCGCTCTGGATGTACTCGCCGACCCTGAAGGCATCGTCGAACAGAAAGAATATGCCGCTGACGATGTCCTTGACCAGCGTCTGCGCGCCAAAACCGACGGCGATACCCACCACGCCCGCACCCGCCACCATGGGGGCGATGTCCACGCCCAGCGCCGAAAGCCCCATCAACACCGCGATCGACGCCAGTGTCACAAACGACACGTTGCGCACAATCGGCAGCACCGTGCGCAGCCGGGTGGCCTGCCCAGCGTGGCTGTCATTGGCATCGACCGCCTGCACCTCGGCCAGCCGGCGCTCGATCATGGCCTTGAACACGAACCAGACCAGATCGGCAAACAGCGCGATGATGACCAGGCTGAACAGGCCACGGGCAATACGCACCGGCACGGACACGCCCACCATGAGTTGCGCCATGTCGACACCCAGGTAGCGCACCAGCCACAGGCCCGCAAGCGTGATCAGCACCAGACGGATCGCCCGCACCACCGCCGCGCCCTGGATGCTGGGCAGAACCGGATCGCCCGCTGGTGCACCTGGCGCACGCTCAAGGTGCAATGCAATTGCGTTGATCAACTGCATCAGGCCGTACACGCCCAGCAACAGAGCGCCAAACCAGAATACGCCGAATGCACCGATGATGCGCACCAGCAGCAGCAGCACAAAGGCCACAGTCAACAACCAACCCACGGTCTTGTACCGTTCATTACGCTGTCCTGGCCGTCGCCACACCATCTCCATGATCAGCCCCAGTTGCACCAGCGACAGGGCATACGCAACCAGGCGCCAGACGCCCGGCTCCACACCCTGGACGATCAACCATTCGATAATGGCATACAAAAACGCAAACCAGCCCACGTTGAGCACGAGGCGACGATGCCAGAACCAAGCCTCGGCGGTGTCGATCGGCAGCATGCGGAACTTTTCGGCACCGGGCGCGAACAGCAGCCGCCCCACGACCAGCGACAGCCGCACCATCACCACTGCAACCAGCAGCCGCAACAAGGCGTCGCGCAATACGGGTGGCCAGTCGAACGCCAGGAAGGCACCAATGGTTCCGAGTGCAAATGCGGCGACCCAACTGGCACCGAAACCGAACCGGGCAAACATGGCGCGCAATCGCTCACTGGCAGTGTCCATGCGCGAGGCGATGATCCACCGGCGTACGCCGCCAGATACCAGCCAGAACACCCTCTCAAAGCCCCAGCCGAGCGCAGCAAAGGCGGCAACCAGCAGAAAGAAGTGGTCAATGCCGTATGTCAACATCTCCCCATGCAAACGAGCCGTCACTTCGGCCAGGGCGCTGCCCAGCTTGGGCAGGGCCGCGCCGATCGAGTCAAGGTGCGCACGGATACTGTCGATCTGGCTTGCCAGCACGCCCTCGTCGTCTGCCGGCGCTACCGGGGTTGCCTGGGCGCCGACACGCTGCTGGGCGATCCAGGTCTGCAGTTCGGGGTCGGCCAACATCTGCAATAACGCACGCACCTTGTCGGAGGGTGGCTCCGTCGCGGCAAGCAGCGCCAACGGCATGGTCAAGGCCGTGAAGACAAGGACCCATAGACGCATCAGGTGCATGAAACTCTCCGTACAACACGTTGGCGGGCCAGGGCCGCGTGGATCGAAAAAGACCGTCATTCGCAATGCATGCGACCCTTGATCCGCAGGCAGCTACTGCCATCGGCGCGCACGAACGCCCCAGCGCCGGCGCGGTCGTAGCGCATGCCGAATTCATCCCAGCAGCCGCCAGGGTCGCAGCTCACGACCAGCCTGCCCGGACCGGGAAGCGGCACGACCGCTGGCGGTGCAACCGGTGGAGGCATCGCGGTCGGCTGCTGCGCGGCTGCACCAGCCAGCCAGCCCGACAGCAACAGGTAGCTGCACCAGCATATACATCGCCGCAGATCACGCGTCTGCATGGCCGGTCACTTACCGCTGGGCCTGCGCCTTGACTGCATAGACCGACACCGCAAGCGACTTGCCCTTGAACGTCACCTCGCCCAGCGCATCAAGCGAGACCTTGTCGCCCAGCGCGGCGCGGGTGTCGCCATCAAGCAGGATGCCGCGCTGCACCTCCTTGGTGTGCGCCTCCAGACGCGCCGCCAGATTGACGGTGTCGCCGATGCAGGTGTAGGTGGCCCGTTGCTGGGTGCCGGTATACCCCGCCACCACCTCGCCCGAGGCGATACCGATGCCAATCCGAATCGGCTCCTTCTCCAGCCCCGCGCGCTCGACGTTGAACAAGTCGATCATCTCCACCATGTCCAGTGCCGCGCGCACCGCCGCCAGGGGCGAATCGTCCAATGCCTGCGGCGCGCCGAATATCGCCATCAGACCGTCGCCGATCATCTGATTGACGACACCGCCCTGCCCGCTGATGGCGTCGAACATCAGCGTGTAGTAGGTGTTCAGCAGTTCGATGGTCTCTTCAGGCGACTGCGATTCCACCAGCGATGTGAAGCCACGAATGTCTGAGAACATCACCGTGGCCTGCACGCGCCGTCCGCCCAGCGCAAAGCCAGACTCCTGCAGGTCGTCGGCCACTTCGGAGGTGGCGAAGCGCTTGATCAGATCCTGCTGCTGGTCGCGTAGGCGTTTTTTTTCCAGGCTGGAATTGATGCGCGCCTTGAGCAGCACCGGATTGACCGGCTTGTGCAGGTAATCGTCCGCGCCCAGCTCGATGCATCGCACGATGTCGGTGATGCCTTCGAGCGAACTGGTGACGATCACCGGCAGCGAGCGCAACTGGTTGTCGCCTGCCATCTGCTCCAACACGCCAAAACCGTCGAGCTCGGGCATCTCCATGTCCAGAAGCACCAGGTCGAAGGTCTCGGCGCGCAGCATCTGCAGCGCAACCCGGCCGTTCTCGGCAGTTTGCACCTTGTGGCCCTGTAGTTCCAGACTGCGCGTCATCAGCAGGCGATTGACCTTGTTGTCGTCGGCCACCAGCAACCGTGCACCAGCTCCCGAAGGCAATCCGGTGCGGGCACGCGACGACCCCGCGCGACCAGTGGATGTACCTGGTGCGACGCGGGCGGGAGACTCATCCACCACGCGACAACTCCTGTAATTGCGCTGCCACTTCCCGGAAATGCGCCTCCAGCGCATCCAGCGCAGGGGCACCGCCAGCCATGCCATTGGATTCCAGGTCGCGCGCCATGGCACCGAGTTGCATTGCCCCAAAGGTCTGGCAGTTGGACTTGAGCGAATGCGCGGCGCGGCGGAACTTGTCTGCCTGCTGTGCATCCATTGCGCTGCGCAATTCCGCCAGCATGACCGGTGCCTCCTCCAGGAAAGTGGTGACAAGTTCTATCACGAATTCCGCCCCCGCCGCATCCTGCAATTCGGCAAAGATGTTCCTATCGATCGTGTCTGGCATGGCGCATCATTCCCCCGCTTGTATTGCTGCATTGTGCAGCGCCTCGGCCAGTGCATCCACCCGGATCGGCTTGGTCACCGGGTTGTCCATGAACTTGCAGCCGTTCATGTGCCCTCGACAACTGTTTGCGACAGGAAATCTGTGGGACGGAGAACGGGCACCGTCCGCCACGGATGCAACACCAGCAGATCCTCGTCGCTGCCGACCAGTACATCGACCTGGCACACCTGCGCCAGCGCCAGGAACTTGTTGTCCTTGTCGTCGCGACAGGGCAGTCGCAAACCAGTCTCATCTTCGGGAGTGACAGGAAAGAAATGCATGAATCTGCGCAATACCGCAACAAAGTCAGAACGCGCAGACCGTGCCAGATAGCGATCGAAGCGGTCGCGCTGCATCACCTGATCAAGCTCCAGCCAAGTCTGGACACTTGCGCACACCTCGTGCCGCGCCAAAGCCATGACGCGTTACGGTCACCGGCTCGCGCCGGGCCATGTCCAACAGCTGACCGAAACGATTCTGGGCCTCAACAGACGTCACCGAAATCATTGCATTTTCTCCAATATGGCGAATATAGCCATATTAGTCATACTCGTCTGAGCGTGAGCGCGTTGGCCACCGCGCTCGGGGTGCCGGCGACGCGCATCCATGAGATCGTCAATGAACGCCGTAGTGTCACCGCGGACACTGCTACCCGCCTGGCGAAGCACTTCGGAGGCGACGCTGCATCCTGGCTGGCGTTGCAGGCGAGTCATGACCTCAAGACGCTGGCGACGCGCGACGAGATCAAACGCTCCGTGATGCCGCGTGAGCCCGCCAGCGCCTAGCCTCCTCACGACCGCACCTCGTTCCCTGCACCCCGCGACGAAACGTTGTTCAACGCCTCGACCAAGGAATCCACCCGGATCGGCTTAGTCACGTAATCATCCATGCCCGCGGCCATGCATTCCTCGCGGTCGCCCTGCATCGCGTTGGCCGTCATCGCGATGATGCGCGGGCGCTTGCCAGAAGGCCACTTTGCCGTGATCTGGCGCGACGCCTCCAGCCCATCCATCTCGGGCATCTGCACATCCATCAGGATCACGTCGTAGGTTTGGCGCGCCACGCTCTCTCCAACGCCTCGACACCATTGCTGGCCAGGTCGGCCCGATACCCCATCTGCTGCAGCAGGCGCAGCGCCAGCTTCTGGTTCACCACGTTGTCCTCGACCAGCAGGATGCGCAACGGATGGCGCGCGGCCATGCCCGGATCCATACTCGGCTTGACCTTGGGCTCAGGCGCCCTGGGCGCATCGTCGCCCCCCAGCAAGGTCATCAGCGTGTCAAACAACGTCGACTGGCGCAGCGGCTTGGCCAGAGTCGTCTTGAACAGGTCGCCGCCTTCGGCCGCCGCCTCCTTGCGCCCGAGCGAGGTGAACAGCACCATCGGCAGTTCGGAATCGATCGCGCGCAGCGCCCCGGCCAGTTCCACACCGTCCATCTCGGGCATGTGCATGTCCAGGATGGCAAGGTCGAACTTTTCGCCGGCCTTGAGCCGTTCCAGCGCCTGCGACGGGAGTTCAGTCTCTTGCGGCTTCATGCCCCAGCGCTGGGTCTGCAGCTTCAGGATTTTGCGGTTCGTCGCGTTGTCGTCCACCACCAGGATGCGCTTGCCCCGCAGGGCAGGCTGTTCGCCGATGAAGTCGCGCCGGCTGCCCGTCGGCAGTTCGGTCGGTTTGTTGGACATGGTGAAGTGGAAGGTGCTGCCCTGCCCCGGCCCGGCGCTCTCGGCCCACATCGTGCCGCCCATCAGCTCGGCCAGCAGCTTGCTGATCGCCAGCCCCAGCCCGGTGCCACCGTACTTGCGCGTGGTACCGCTGTCGGCCTGGCTGAATTTCTGGAACAGGCGCGACAGGCTCGCCTCGGACAGCCCGATGCCGGTATCGCGTATGGTGAAGTGCAGGTGGCTGCCCTGCTCGGTCTGCTCGTCGCCCTCGGCGCGCACCATCAGCACCACTTCGCCCTTCTCGGTGAACTTGACCGAGTTGGACAGCAGATTGAGCAGGATCTGGCGCAGCCGCGTCACGTCGCCCAGGATCGCCTGCGGCACCTCGCCTTCGAAGACGTAGGCCATGTCCAGTTGCTTCTCGGCCGCGCGGCCGCCGATCAGGTCCAGCGCCGACTCCACACATTCACGCAGATCGAACGGGTGCGCCTCGATGTCCATGCGCCCCGCTTCGATCTTGGAGAAGTCCAGAATGTCGTTGATGATGGTCAGCAGCGAGTCACCGGAGTCACGAATGGTGGACGCAAAGTCACGCTGATCGGCGGTCAGTGGCGTGTCCCAGCAGCAGACCGCTCATGCCGATCACCGCGTTCATCGGGGTGCGGATCTCATGGCTCATCGTGGCCAGGAAGCTGCTCTTGGCTTCATTGGCGCTCTCCGCCAGAAGCCTGGCGGCTTCGGCCGCGGCACGTGCTTCCTGCGATTCGCGGAACAGGCCTGCATTGCGGATCGCAATCGCAGCCTGATCGGCGAACGACTTCAGCACGCGCCCCTCATCCTCGGTAAACGGTTCGAGGTCGGCGTGGATCGCCGCGATGGTGCCGTAGACCGTATCGCCGGCAACCATGGCCGCCGACAGCATGGACACGTTGCGCCCGATCCTGCGTGCGGCCGCGCGCAGGCTCTCAGGCACGCCCTCGCCATGCATCAGGTCGGGCAGGTGCGTCGCCTTGCCGTCCAGCAGGCCGGCCGCGCGCGGCACCGGCCGCGGGAACACCGACTTGAGCTCCTCACGCAGCGCGCCGCTGCCGGCGCGCCAGTGGATCAGGCCGTCGTCGCCAATCGCGCCGATGGCCAGGTCGGCACCCGGCAGCAGGCGCTGCATGCTGGAGCAGATGGCGTCGAACACGGGTTGCGGCTCGGCCAGCGAGCTGCTGACCACCCGCAGCAACTCGGCGCTGGCGGTCTGGCGGTCCAGCGCTTGCTGGGTCTCCTTGAACAGCCTCGCGTTCTGGATCGCGATCACCGCCTGGTCGGCAAAGGTCTTGATCAGCGTGATCTCCTTGCCGCTGAAGGGCTGCATTGGAATGCGTGCCACCGCGAAGGCGCCAATGCCCTTGCCATTCCACACCAACGGCACGTTCAACTGCGAGTGCTTACCCATCCAGGCAGAACCCTCGCGCACCTCCGGCGGCACACCCTCGCCGTGCAATACATCGGGAAAGTGCAAAACGACGCGGTTGTGTGCGCTGTAGCCGTGCAGCGTCTCCCGCACCGGCGCCGGAAAGTATCGGTGCAAATACTCGACGACCTTCGGATACATGGGGTCGTCCGGGAACTGCGGCGCCTCGTTCACGTTCAGGTGCACCAGCCCGTCGTCACCGATCAGGCCGATGTTGACGTAGTTGGTATTCAGCAGGCGCCGGGCGCTGTCGATGATGCGTTCGAACACCGGCGCCGCATCAGACACCGATTGGCCGATCACCGTCAGCACCTCGGCGCTGGCGGTCTGCTGCTCCAGCGCGGCCTGGGTCTGGGCCAGATGATCGGCCGTCAGCGCCAGCTGCGCTTCGCGGGCTTCAGCCAGCTGCTGGTGGATGGCGCGCGTGCGCTGCGAATGCACGACGTTGGGTAGCAGCACATAGACGCAGACGCAGAAGATGTTGAAGAACGTGAACGCGGCCAGCACCGCTGGGGACATCGGGTTGCCCGGCGCGACAAAAAACTCGCCGATGCTCGCCAGACCGACTGCGGCGACGGTCGCAGAAAACCAGTACTTCAAAAGCCGTGGCTCCTCCAGCAGGGGCAAGATCAACAGGGGCACCATTGCATACAGAAGCACATAGCCTGCGGACGTGAAACCGCCCAGAGCCAGGTGGATGCCGAGGATGGCCGCGATGCCATAACCTCCCTTCGCTCGGACGACCGGCATGACGGAACGGAACCGGGTGAAGTGAAGCAACAGCAGCAGCTGGCAGACGGTGCCCGACAAGCAGATCAGCGCAGCCAGGCTTGCGCCAACTGTCTGGTAAAAGGCTGCGTAAAGCAGATAGAGAGGCGCCTGCAGCAGCATGATCGCCACGCCGATACCCTTGGTGAGTTGCACCTCGGACGCGTCCTGCGGCTCGCTCGCAAAGCGGACGAATCGATCTTTCAGCAGATCCAAGGCCGACGGCCGCTTCAGCCCGGTGATGGGTGCATGGTGTCTACCCGACATCGCGGCTCCTGGCTTGCATCAGCGCTTCCACCAACGCATCGACCCGGATCGGCTTGGTCACATAGTCGTCCATGCCCGCGGCCAGGCATTCCTCGCGGTCGCCCTGCATAACATTGGCCGTCATCGCGATGATGCGCGGGCGCTTTCCGGCCGGCCATTTCGTGGTGATCTGCCGCGAGGCCTCCAAGCCGTCCATCTCGGGCATCTGCACATCCATCAGAACCACGTCATAGGCCTGGCGTTCGAGCGCCTCGATCGCCTCCACGCCATTGCTGGCCAGATCGGTCCGGTAGCCCATCTGCTGCAATAGGCGCAGCGCCAGCTTCTGGTTCACCACGTTGTCCTCTGCCAGCAGGATGCGCAGCGGATGGCGTTCGGCCATGCCTGGGTCCATCTTCGGCTTGGCCTTGGGCTCATGCGCCCTGGGCGCATCTTCACCACCGAGCAAAGTCATCAGCGTATCGAACAGCGTGGACTGGCGCAGCGGCTTGGCCAGCGTGGTCTTGAACAGGTCTCCGCCTTCCGCCACCGCCTCCTTACGGCCGAGCGAGGTGAACAGCACCAGCGGCAGTGCCCGGTCGATGGCCCGAATCGCCTGGGCCAGCTCAACACCGTCCATCTCGGGCATGTGCATGTCCAGGATGGCCAGGTCGAACTTCTGGCCAGCCTTGAGCCATTCCAACGCCTGCGACGGGAACTCGGTCTCTTGCGGTTTCATGCCCCAGCGCTGGGTCTGTAGTTTCAGAATCTTGCGGTTCGTCGCGTTGTCGTCCACGATCAGCAGTCGCTTGCCCACCAGCGCCGGCTGCTCGCCTACAAAGCTGCGCCGCGCGCTGTCGGGCAACTCGGCCTTGGGCGCATCGATGGTGAAGCGGAACGTCGAGCCTTGCCCTGCCCCCTTGCTTTCCACCCGCATCGTGCCGCCCATCAGTTCGGCCAGCCGTTTGCTGATCGCCAGCCCCAACCCGGTTCCACCGTATTTACGCGTCGTCGACGAATCAGCCTGGCTGAAGCTCTGAAACAGCTTGGCCTTGCCCGACTCGGACAGGCCGATACCGCTGTCACGCACCGCAAACTCCAGTTGCGGTTTGCCGTTGTCCGCCAAAATGCTTTGCACCGTCAGCACCACCTCGCCCACTTCGGTGAACTTCACCGCATTGGCGAGCAGGTTCAGCAGTATCTGGCGCAGGCGTGTCACGTCGCCATCAACCGCCGCCGGCACCTCGCCCTCAAACAGGTAGGCGATCTCCAGCTTTTTCTCGTTGGCCCGCCCCGCGATCAGGTCCAGCGCCGACTCCACGCATTCGCGCACATCGAACGGATGCGCCTCCACGTCCATCTTGCCCGCCTCGATCTTGGAGAAGTCCAGGATGTCGTTGATGATGGTCAGCAGCGCATCGCCGCTGTCGCGGATGGTGCCGGCAAAGTCACGCTGCTCGGCATCGAGCTTTGTATCCAGCAGCAGCCCGCTCATGCCGATCACCGCGTTCATCGGTGTGCGGATCTCGTGGCTCATCGTGGCCAGGAAACTGCTCTTGGCCGCGTTGGCGGCCTCGGCGGCGGCGCGCGCCTCCTGCGTCTGCTTGAACATACGGACATTCTGGATCGCGATCACCGCCTGGTCGGCGAAGGTGCGCAGCAGCGCAATCTCCTTGTCGGTGAATGGCGCGGGTGGCTGGCGCATCAGCATGATCGAACCGATGCCCTGGCCTTCCCACAGCAAGGGTGCGAACACGGCGGCGTAGTTGCCCGTCAGCTCCAAAAGGTCTCGCACGGTGGGCGGCATGTCCGGCATGGCGGCGGCATCGGGCACATGAATCGTGTGCCGTTCGGCAATGGCCCGCCCGGTCACGGTCTGATGGAGCGGCTTGGGCAATGACGCGCTCATGGCCTGGATCGCCGCGCCGCGCAACGCACCGATATGCAATTGCCCATCGCCCTGGGCCAGATAGATCGCCAGTTGATCCGTCGCGAAGAGCTGCTGACAGCTGTCAAGTATCTTCTCGAACACCGGCGCCGTGTCGGCCACCGAGTTGCTGATCACCTGCAGCACCTCGGCCGAGGCCGTCTGCTGCTCCAGCGCCTCCCGCGTCTCGTT
>Ga0105045_10005295_pt1 | contig 11341 bp, 5 predicted proteins | sample MAT02_FD_78089 | JGI IMG/M metagenome (GOLD analysis project Ga0105045, IMG submission 78089) | Freshwater microbial communities from Lake Fryxell liftoff mats and glacier meltwater in Antarctica - MAT-02 (megahit assembly) | ecosystem: Environmental > Aquatic > Freshwater > Ice > Liftoff... | reverse complement strand
TCGGGTTGGTCCGGCTGCATCTGCAGCACGACACGACCGGTCGGCTTGATCGCTCGCAGGCGTTCGATGAGCCGTGTCGACGAATTACCGCGTGCCGAAGCCGCTGCGGCCTCATCCGCATTGGACGTGCGCTGTGTGGTCGCGGCTCGAGTGAACTCGGTTTCCAAGTCGCGCAGCGCGCGTTCATAGTTTTCCTGCTGAGTGCGCCGCACGCTCTCGCGGCTGAATTCGGCGCCGAACAGGAATGCCGCTGGCGTCAACCCACCGGCCGCGCGCATCGCGTCTGAGACTGAGCTGTTTGGTGGCATCACATACTCACCTGGGCGCTGGACTTCGCCGTCGATTCGAACGCGCTTATTCTGTCGCTGGATAGGCAAGCTGGCGTCTACCGCGCTAAAGACGCGCATGACATCGCCGTGGGTGAGCATGACGTCATCGTTGGCGGGCAGGGCGATTTCGCGGATGCGCACGCCACTGCGTTCGCCCAGCCGTTCCAGCGTCAGTCGGCTGCGGTCTGCCAGTGCCGAGAAGCCACCGGCCATTGCGACGACGTCCTTCACTGTCTCTCCGGCCTTGATCTCGAAAATCGCAGGTTGGTTAATGCTACCGATCAGTGCCACCTGCGGACCCACTGGGCCCACCTGAATAACGTCATCGGGCTGCAGCACGAGGTCGGCGCTGCGGTCGCCTTTCAGCAGAAAGTCATACAGATCAAAGACCGCAAGAGCTCTGCCTTCACGCCGCAGCGTTGCGATGCGGAAGCTGCCAGCGGCTGTCGGGCCACCTGATTGCGTGAGTGCCGCAGTCAACGTCGACAGGCTGCTCACACTGTAGGCGCCCGGACGCGACACATAGCCGGTGACGAATACCCGCAAGCCGCGCAGCCGGCCCAGCGCTGCGCTGAGCTCGAAGTTGCGGAAGACTTGGCCGACGCGTTTGGAAATCGTGTCCGCCAGATCGCTGTAGCGCACACCCGAGACAAAGATCGGGCCCACCCGAGGAATCGAGATACGGCCGCTGCTGTCGACCACAGCGCGCACTTCGGCATCGATTGAACCCCAGAGCGTGATCACGATTTCGTCGCCTGGCTTGATCAGGTAATCGGGCGGCACCAGCGGGTTATCTTCAGCGGCGCTGGCATCGTCCACGCGATTCATAAAGTCAGCGCCAAAGCGACGAATGCGCGGTACGCGACTGATGTCTGAGTCGGCCTGCGGGTCCTCGTCACTGCGATTCACGCGTTGAGCTCGGGAGCTGGGGTCCAGCAGCTTCTGCACATAAAGCTCGAACTCGCCGGGTGGAGCCTCTACGGCCGGCATTGCTGGCACGGGCTGCTGGGGACCGTATACGGGCGCAAAAAAGCTCGGTGCCGCTTGCGGTGCAGTACGGCTGACATTGCCAGCAGCGGGGGTGGTAGGTAAGGCAGAGCGCAATCTGACCGGCCCGCTAGGATTGGCGTTAACGTCTGTGGAGTTGGCTGTCGACGTCTGCGCTTGCGCGACGGATACGCAGAACAATGGCCCGATGGACAGGCCAATAAACAGCGCAGACAACAACGCCTGGCCGCGGCGCATGATGGAAGAGTGGGTCGGCATTGGATTCGATAGCGGGCGGGCGGCCGGGCGGGCGGGCGAGTGGGCGGTAGTGTAGCGGCGGCTCAAGCCGGGTCCATGCGAGCCGCTGCCCACCCGTTAGAGCGAATCAGACCCTGCCTACAATCTACGTGTATGGAAATGTTTCTTACTGGGTGTCTGGCTTTTCTTGCGTCGCTGGCCGTTACGGGCTGGGTTGTGCGCATGGGCGGCAGCGAGCCTGGGCGAATAGCTGACACCGACTTCTCGGGGCCGCAAAAATTTCACCAGCGTGCCGTACCGCGCATCGGCGGATTGGGTATTGCGGCGGGCCTGTGGCTGGCAGCCGGAGCAATGTGGTTGCAGAATCCCAAGGCGCTGGGAACGCCAGCGCTGCTGTTGTTGGCCTGCGGTTTGCCGGCATTCCTGGCCGGTCTGGCAGAAGACGTTACCAAGCAGGTCAGCCCTGCCCAACGCTTGTTATTCACTGCAGCTTCGGCCAGCCTGGCGATGTTCGTGCTCAACAACGGCATAACGCGGACGGCTGTGCCCGGGCTGGACGCATTGATGGTCTACACCCCGTTTGCTGCCGTTCTTACGGTGTTTGCAGTCGTTGGCGTGGCCAACTCGATCAATCTCATCGACGGCTTCAACGGCCTGGCCTCCACTTGTGTGGCCATCATGTTGCTGGGCCTTGCGGTCGTAGCTTGGCGGGTGGGTGACAGTCTTGTTCTGTCCCTGGCGCTGGCTGGTGTCGGCGCGGTATTTGGTTTCCTGGTCTGGAATTTTCCCCGTGGGCTGGTTTTCCTTGGCGACGGTGGCGCCTACTTCCTCGGCTTCTATCTGGCCCAATTGGCCTTGCTGCTGCTGGCGCGCAACCCCACCGTCTCGCCACTGTTCCCACTGATGCTGGTCATCTATCCGGTTTTCGAGACGGTGTTCAGCATGTACAGGCGCAAGCTATTGCGAGGTAGGCCTATAGGCCAGCCTGATGGCGCCCACCTTCACAGCTTGATCTACCGCCGGTTCATGCGCAGCGGTTTTGCCAATCTAGACGCCGGTGAACGAACCCTTCGCAATTCGATGACTTCTCCCTTTTTGTGGGCGCTATCAGCGATGTCGGTGGTGCCAGCCGTCATGTTTTGGGATAGCACCGGCTGGCTTTGCATAGGCATTGTCGTCTTCGGTTGCAGTTACATAACACTGTACTGGCGCATCGTGCGGTTTCGCGGGTCGCGCCGTACACTTTTGCGCCACTAGGCGCGCTGAAAGCCCAACCCGCTGTCAGATGCTGACCTACTTTGTAGGAGCCACCTTGCCATCAGCAGCTTGCTGCAAGGTGTCGGGCAGATGTACAACAAGCAGATTGCCCGACCGAGTAATGACTTTCATGCCCTGCAGGAACTGCAACGTCCGCGTCACCGTTTCGCGGCTCGTGTTTACCATTATTGCGATTTCCTGGTGGGTGGGTGGTGTGTTGATCGTCACCTGCCCTTCGGGTGTCGGCTGTGCCAGCAGGGCAAGCTGAGCGCAGACGCGCTGGAAAGAACTGGGCAACGCTAGCAAAGCCCGATGGCTGGCCGCGCGCCGCATGCGCTCTGCCAGTCGAGTAGCGACGGCCTCAGCACCACGCGGGGTCGAAAACATGATGTTGCGCGCGCGATCCCTGTCCAGGAACGTCACTCGCGAAGGCGCCACAGCGATGATGTACTCAGGCGCGGGGCGACCGTCAATGACGGATAACTCTCCGAAGAAGTCGCCGTTCTCGATAAAGTCAGCTCCGACCTCTTTGCCGTCCAGCGTAAAGTTGACGGACTGCAGCCGCCCTTCGATCAGAAAACCCAGTCCCGTGTCTGATTCGCCGCGCTTGATGATGACTTCGCGCCTGTCGACGCGCCGCTCGCTCATAACAGTGGCCAATTGCGCAAGCTTTTCGATGGGCAACTGGTCAAACAGGCGCAAACCCTGAAGGATCGGGATCAGAATGCTCATTTAGGGTGCGGACTGTGCCCTGTGCAAAGCTGGATGCCTGTGACGCAAGACACACAGGGCTGCATGCTTTCAGTGCAACATGTATTGTGATGGGTCTGGGGGTGGTCCCTTGCCTACAAGTTTCCCATTTGTTTTTGTCTCGTCGGAGGCCTCTATGAAGTCGACATTCACCCTCTTTTCCCCGCAGCGCGGCGGCGGCTGGCAGTTCGCTTCCGGTTTGGTCATCGCGATTTCATGCGCTGTAGTTCCCTATGCTGGCGCCACAGAATCCGTAAACACCGAAAGCGTCGGCAGCGTCAGTCTGCTCATCGGCGAGGCCTGGGTCGTGCGTCCTGACGGTAGCCAGCAAGCCTTACAACGCGGCGCCCAGGTCCGCGTCGGTGACCGTATCGAGACCTCGGCCAACGGCCACGTTCACATGCGCTTTATAGACAACGCCGCAGTCAGCGTGCGCCCGCAAAGTAGCCTGGAAGTTCAGGCCTACCACTTCGACCCGCTGCGCCCGGAGCTCAACGAAGTCCGCCTGCGCGTAGAAAAAGGCACGAGCCGGTCCATCTCCGGTGCGGCGACAGACGCCGACAAATCGCGTTTCCGCTTAAATACTCCCATCGCAGCGATCGGTGTTCGCGGAACCGACTTTATCGTCCAGGCCGATGCGCTGGGCGTTCGTGCCACTGTGTCTGACGGTGCGATTGCCGTCAGCGCGCTGGGTGCTGGCTGTTCTGCGAATAGCCTCGGTCCCTGCGCCGGTGCCCAAGAGTTGTCTGCCGACATGGGTCGGCTGATGGCCGAGGTTCGCTCTAACGACCAAAGTGCCCGGCTGGTGCCTGCCGTCGATCTGTCGGTTGCCGACGCCGGCAGTCGCCGTGCACGGGGCAGCGAGACAGCCGCTCAGACACTGAACGAAGCGCGCGCGCTCGGCATGGCAGCAGCCGACTCCGCAGGCCTGGACGCCCAGTACGACAACAATCGCGCTGCCGCAGAACTGCTCACGTTAGCGACTGTGCAGGTTCCTGCCAACCTCAATCTTCCGTCCGATCTTGCCGGACAGTTGATCTGGGGTCGCTGGGCGATTAGCGCCGATGCCAACGAGAAACTCAGCGTTCCTTTTGCGTTGGCTCGCCTGGGGCGCCACATCACGGTAGGAGACGGCCAAATGGGGCTGTTCCGCGCTGATCAGAGCGTACCCGGCCAGTTATTCTCGGACAGCCTACAAGGCACAGTCGAAATGAAGTTGGTACGCGCCAGCGCTTCATATCAAATAGGCGGGGATGTCCAGACTGCTGGCATCAGCGCCAGTAACCTCACTATCGACTTCACGCGGCGCACCTTCGCCACGGCCCTGAACCTGTTTTCTGCAAGCGGGGTTCAGGGCAAGTTGCTTGCTGGTGGCACCATTCGCGCCGACGGGTTGTTCACGGTGCGAGATTCAGAGCAATACGTCTCGGGCGCCCTGTCGCTGGATGGCAAAGAGGCTGGTTATCTGTTTGAGCGCAGCGCGGGAAGTGGTGTTTTCCGTGGCCGCACGCTCTGGGGGCCTTGAGCCTGCACATGCACATGCGTCTCCACCTGACCCCGCCCTGATCTCTTTTCCTCAGCCAACCTAGCCGCTCAAGCAATCGATGCAGCTCTGGCGCAAGCATCCTGCTTTTCTGCGCATCAGCGCCTTGCTGGTAGCCGCCGTCTTGGCATTCCTGCCGGGTGCGTTTGCGCCCCAGGGCGTCAATGAAGTCGAGGAACTGGTCAGCGACGCCTTATGGCGTTTGGGCAAGGAACAGCATCGCGAGCGCCGTGTTGTGCTGGTCGATATCGACGACAGAAGCCTGCAGACGGTAGGTCCCTGGCCATGGCCGCGGGCAACGATGGCTCTGTTGTCGAACCGGTTGACAGAAGCTGGCGTGCAACTGCAGGGCTACGACATCGCATTTTCAGATGTCCGCAGCGGCGATGAGGAACTGTCATCCGCATGGTCGCGGGCAGGCACTGTGGTGGCCCAACTGTTTTCCATCGACCCCGATGTGTCGCCACGGGTGGGGCAGGTGATCGGCGCCCTGCGGGTTGCGGGCTGCCCCAGTTTCGCGCCTCAGTCCTTTGGCTTTTACGGACTTGCTGGCTCGTTGCTGGGGTCAAACGTGGGCGCAGGTCACATCACGCCCCGCGTCGGCGGAGACGGCGTCGTGCGGCAAGTGCCGGCGCTCGTTTGTCATGAGGGTCGCGCCTACCCCACTTTGTCCATGGCGATGCTGTGGCAGGCCGCGCAGGCTAGCCCACCGGGTGCTGGTGCGCTATCCGACTGGGTTTGGCACGACGTGAGTACAGCCCCGTCGCCCTATGCGCGCGGATTAGCGCCGCCAGCCTGGTTGACCACTCCCAGTCTGCCCGGGCTGGCCGTACCGCTCGATGCGCAAGGAAACCTGCGCGTCCCCTATGCGGTTAAGCGTGATTCGTTCACGTCGGTTTCGGCCGCTGACCTGCTGGCCGGCACGATTGACACTCGCGTATTGAAAGGTGCCATCGTGTTGGTGGGGGGCACAGCTTTTGGCATGGGCGACACCATCGCCACGCCCCACGCTGCGGTGGCTTCGGGGCTAGAGGTACACACTCAACTTCTGGTCGGCCTACTTGACCAGCAATTGCCCTACACACCCGCTTACTGGCCCTGGGCGCAAAGCTTGTTGATGGCGCTTGTGGGTGTACTACTGTGGGCACTTGCGCTACGAAGCAGCGGCGTACCAGCAAAACGCCTGCCGCTGACTGGCCTGGTTTTGGCGATCGCTGGCATGGCGGGTGTCAGCGTTGCACTTCTCAAGTTTGGTCTGTGGTTGCCTTGGCTGCCGCTGATGGTTTTTATCTTTGCCGCTTCCGCCGGGCTGGCCACTATCGAACATGCATTTGCCCGCGCCCAACGCGAACGGTTGTCGGCCCACCTCGGCGCGTACCTTCCCACCACAGTTGCCAAACGGCTCATGGCCAGCGAGCCCAGTGGCAAAGTTCTTCTTGAATCGCGTGAGGCCAGCGTCATGGTCGCAGACATCCGTAACTTCTCGGCCTTTGCCACCCAGGCCGACCCCGCCGAAGTTGCCGCGCTTTTGCATGCTTTCTGCTGCGAAGCAGTAGACGTGGTTGAAAGGCACGGCGGCGTTGTCGAGAATGTCAGCGGCGACCGGATACTCGCGGTCTGGACTGTCCAAGGCGACAGGTTGGGCAGCATCAACCACCCAGCGGCGGCATTGGCCGCAGCCAAGGAACTCACACTTGTTACGCGCAGCCTGCTGGCAGCGCGGGTGCCGGTGACTGAACACAGTCTGATACAACCGCTTGCTTTGGGCATTGGGCTGGAGACCGGCGTCGCGATCGTCGGGTCCTTCGGACCTACCCGGCGGCGAGCGCATGCCGCCCTGGGCGAGCCTGTGACCATGGCCAACCGAATCCAGCAAATGACATCCGACCTCTCGATGCCCATCATCTTGGGCCCGCAGCTCGCGGCTCAACTGCCGTCCGGCGCTGCCGAATCGCTGGGCGAGTACCTGCTTGAAGGCTCGGGCAAGCACTGCAGTTTGTATGCCCCAACAGGCTGGGCCGAGCTGGTCAGAGTCGATAGCGACTGGGTTAATAGCGCCGTGGGCACTAGCGAGCGCCTGACTGAACCGGTCGAATGGTCGCGCTGGGGCGAGCCCACTCGGCCCAGGCGCGCTTCTTCCAAACTCTTGCGGGCGCCTGCGGCACTCGGACGTTCAAGAGCGTGAGCCTTCGCAGCCAACGACTGGGTGGTGCTTGGCGGCGCCCAGTGGTCTGCGGTTGGCTGGCAGTTGCCAGCCTGTGCTGCGCGGCCCTGCCGCCCAGCGAGCCAATCACGCAGCGTGCCTCTGCGCAGATTTGTGCGGATGCGCAACCGGCTTCTTGGCCGACATCCCCTTTTGTCCGGCGGCTGCTGCTTGCGAAGTTGCAGTTGGTCTTAAGCCAATGCATGGACGACGCCCAATTTCTGGCGCAGTACGGCGGCCTGCTGCTCGAAAACGAAGACGCTGCGCAAGCCCTGACATGGCTGGAGCGCTCTTTACTTCTAGATCCCGGCAACCTGGGCGCGCAGGCCGATCATGCGATCGCGCTGGCCGCATTGGGCGAACCTGAGGCCCTGCGCGCCCTGGCTGAAGCTTGGCGCGAGCGCAGCGACATTCCAGCGGGGCTGCGTGAGCGCCTGTTTCCGCTCGATCCAGCAAGCCGCTACGCGCTGCCCAATACCCGCCTCGGAGGATTCGAGCGGCCGCAGTGGGGTCTGCAGGGTGAATTCAGCGCTGTCGTGGGCCATGAAAGCAACCTAGATCGGTCACCGCGACTCACCGAACTGACCCTGACCGTACCTGAAGGCCCACTTGTGCTGCCGGTCATCAGCCAGCCGCGCCAGGGCACTGCGACATTGACTTCAGCCGCCATACGGGTTGGCTATGCCTTGGGTGAACGCACCATCCTGCGCTCCAGCTTGAACCTGAATGTGCGCCATGCGGTCTCAGCGCCCGGAACCAACTGGCGCCAGTCGCAATGGACTACCGAAGTCGAGCATCGCGTCGCTGGTTGGCGCTTGCAGGCAGACGCGGGCATTGCATTGGTAGGCGGCCCTCTGAATGAGCCCTACCGCCTGCATCGTTTCGGCCTGGCCGCCGAAATCAAGCTGAAGGGCTGTGGCGCACGAGCCGGCGGCAGCCACGACCGGCGCGAGCAAAGCGCGACCGACCTGCTGAATTCTTCCACCGACCTGTGGACTGCGAACCTGCAGTGCCCGTTGCCTGGCCTATCAGGGTGGTTGGTGTCGGTGAACCTCAGCCGCGGCGATGACACGCCGCAAACTGCCGGTCGGCCGGGGGGGCCGCAAAAACTGCGCGCCACGGGCTGGCGCATTTCGGGGTTGGTCGGATCAAACACCCGCATAGAGTTCCACGTCCGCGACAGTGATGTGGCCGATGCCGAGGGCTACAGCGTGCTGCTGGACAACAACGCCATTCGGCGCCTGAGTGTGCGCCAGCTTTCGCTGGACCTGAGCCAATCACTGCAACGCTTTGGCCTGCCGGGCTGGTCTGCAACCCTGCAGTGGCAGCGCGCAGCGCAGGAGAGCAACATCCAACTCTTTGGCTACCGTGCCAGGACGGTGTACGGGGGGCTGAGTCGCGCTTGGTAATGTTGCTGCCGTGCTCGTTGTCGTGGCCTGGTTGGCATTGTCCTGTTGTGTTGAAGCGACAAACAGATGTCGGAAGTGAGGAAGATGTGTACCGTCAAGCAGTGCGTTTGCTTCTAGCCGGTGCCATAATTTGATGCTGCTCTCGTTGTCTGCTGCATCTGAATTACCACGGGCTTTAAAACCCATGGCCCATGTGACCGGCATCACATCGATGGTTACCAACCAAAGTCAAACTCTCGCCATGACGAAGTCGCGTCTCTCACTCGAGTCAACACATGCCTTGCGGCCGGTGTTGACTCGAGTGTGAGCAAGGCCCGTCACTCCCACTCGATTTCTTTGCAAAGAAATCATCGTTCCCAAGAATCCACCTAGGAGTTTTTTAAATGGCTTTTAACAACACTGTTCTTGCCCGCGCCGCCGCCTCAATTTTTGGTTTGCAGCTTGGCTTTGTCACCACTCAAGCTGTTTTGGCTCAAGCCAACGCAGCGGGTGGCAGCCTCAACAGCATCATCAATTCTGCTTTCAACGGTAGCTTCGCTGGCGTTTCCAACGCAAGCGTTGCTGCAATGTTCGTCAACAACTTAGGCTTGACCGGCGCTGCTAGAGTCGACGGTACAGCGTACGTCTTGCAGCAGTTGAATGCAGCTGCCCCTGGCACACGTGGCGCCACGCTGGCTGAAATCACTGGCTTGTTTTCAGGCTTGGCTGGTGACCCCGCTTACGGCGTGTTTGCCAATAGCTTCAACGCCCGGGTTGCTGCGGCAGTTGTTTATTCGTCTACCGCGGGTACTCAAGACGCGGCCCTGGGCCCTGTGCCTTCGGCGACCAGCTTCAATTTGAGCCTTGGCATGGACACGCTGACCGGCTCGGCTGGCAACGACACCTTTACTGCTCGCATCCTGGGAAGCGCGGCTACCCTCGAGAGCGGTGACTTCATCGACGGCGGCGCCGGGACTGACACGTTGTTTGCCGATATGGCTGGCGCTGCTTTCTCGGTAACACCCGAGACGGTTCGCGTTGAAAACATCGTGATCCGTGCTCAAGCTCGTGCGAGTGACACCGGCGACAACAACGTTGCTGGCGAAGGTCGGGTCAACATCGACGCTGAGCGTATTGTTGGTGCCAGCCGATTCGAGTCGAATAACAGTCGTGCTGACCTGATCATCGAAGACGTGCGCATCCTGCCGTCACAGATCACTAAAGACATCACGATCGCTTTCGTGCAGTCCGATCCGGGTAACGTCGATTTCGGCGTATACTTCGACCAAGCTTCGCTGACCTCGAACCGCCAGAGCAGCTCGACACTCACGCTGGACGTCATCGACATCAAGGGCGCGATCAGCAGCGCTGGCGTCTCGCCGCTGTTGGACAGCCCGTACGACGGCATCAGCTTCAGCTTCAACGGCCAGCTCGTCGTGTTGCAGGACAATACGATCAACAATGCCGTGACCTATGCACAGTTGCTGACAGCTGTTCAAGGGCGTTTGGCTGCCAACCCATTGACGAACGGTGTCGTTACAGCTGCGTTGGGTGGCACCTTCTCAGTTGTCGACTCAAACAGCGGCCAAAGCGTCACTGGCACCTCGATCGTTCTGTCCTCGAACGGCGGTACCTTCGGTATCGGCAACTGGATCGCCTCTCAAGGCGTTCCTGCTTTGTCGAACCTGTACACGAACCAAACCACTGTCGCTGCATCGACGCAAGACTTGGTGACTAGTACAGTTCTGCTTGACGACGTCGGCCGTGGCAGCAACGGTGGCGATCTGGTCATCGGTGGCTTGTCGGTGGGCGAGACTTCGGCATCGCGCGGCGTCGATCGTTTCGAGATCACTGTCGACCGCACAAGCCGTCTGCAAAATGTCGATTCGACCAACAACTGGCTGAAGGAAGTCACCTTCAAGAACGGCACGATTAACGGTGATGTGTCTGTAATCGGCAATCAAGGCACCGTGAGTTCCGAAGGTACTGGCCAGTCCGCACCGCTGCCAGGCGCTGTGGCCCAGCACGACATTTTCGGCTTTAACGACGTCCGCCTGATCGACGCCTCGGCGATGGTCGGCAGAGTTACCTTCGACGCGACGGTGACTTCGGCTTCGTTCAATAAGTACATCCTGACGACCGACACGGGCCCTTCCGCCGCTGGTGACAACACCTCGACGCCTGGAACCACCGCGCAGTTCGCCAACTTCATCTATTCGGGTGGCGCGAACAACGACAGCATTACCGTGCAAATTGACGGTGCCATGGCTGGTAGCAACAGCACTGTGATGGTGGGCCGTGAAGATTTCACGTTCAGGGTCAACGGTGGCGCCGGCGACGACGAAATCGAAGTTCGCATCGTGGAGTCGAACCAGTTGGGCAATGCCGCTAACTGGTACGGCAATCAAAAGATGTTGGCCAACGTTACCATCGACAGTGGCACGGGCAACGACACTATTCGTACCCCAGGCGCTGGCGACGTAATCATCCTGGCGGGTGACGGCAACGACACGATCTATGTCGACAACGCAGGTGCCCAAGTCATTGCAGTCACTCTTCCGGTTGCTTCGGTGGGTAGCGCGATTCTGAACACGAACTCGTATGCTGCGACTCCTGCGCTTGGGAG